>Ga0207670_10001503_pt1 | contig 12257 bp, 4 predicted proteins | sample KBSS23HmetaG_FD_184339 | JGI IMG/M metagenome (GOLD analysis project Ga0207670, IMG submission 184339) | Switchgrass rhizosphere microbial communities from Kellogg Biological Station, Michigan, USA - KBS S2-3H metaG (SPAdes) (version 2) | ecosystem: Host-associated > Plants > Roots > Rhizosphere... | reverse complement strand
GTCAATGTCGGCTTCACCCGCCTCCGGGTATTTGCCAGTGGGATCTTGCCCGATGTTCGTCGGCTGACCCGTATCAACATCCCCAACACCGACTATTGAGGCAATGTGAACCCTCACGCCGTCGAGATAGGTGAAGCTGTTGCCACTGCGGTCGAACGTGTGGGCCAGATGGTGCCATTCTGCATCATTGATCGAGTTGTTTTCTCCATAGAAGCCAGTGGCGTTGAGCGACCAACCCCAGCCGCCGGGATCTGTACCCGGTTGGCCAACGAGAATGCCTTGCGTCCCATTGGCCCCATACGACGGGGCGAACGTGTAGCCCGAGCTGAAGGTGGAGCCCGGCGCGTTACAAATGAAGGGAACGTCCCCCTGATCGTAATTCAGGGGCAGCCTCACCCAATAGGCCACAGAGAAGTTCACGTCGGAACCGAATTGCAGGTCGGGCCGCACACCCAGGGTCACGTAACTCGAAGTGACCGTCACCGGCGTAGTGTTGGTGTCAACCGCGGTGCTGTAATGCAGCGCCTGTCCGATCCTTCCAGCCAAAAACGAGGTCGCGCCCACATTCGTGCCGTTGTTATTCCTGCCTGAGGTATCGAGGGCGTTGCCATCAAGCGGCAGATGCAACACCAAACCGGGCGAGAATATGGTGGAGGTCGGAATGGGCAACACGGTCAGGGTCGCCGCCTCGCTGGTTTTCGTGCCCACCGTGTTGCTCACGACAACGCTGTAGCTCCCGGCATCGCTCAAAGCCAGCGGCGAGATCGTCAGCGTGGCGGCGTTCGCGCCTGGAACGTCCGAGGTGCCTTTCTTCCACTGGTAGGAAAGGGGTTGAGTGCCACCTGCCACAACCTTTAGCGTCGCAGTCCACGAAACATAATTTGTCACTGAGCCGGGCTGTTTCTGGATGATCGGCGACGTATTCGGACCATACGCCGCAGCGTAGTGGGCGAGCACTTCGTCGGCAGTCAGGGCCTTGTTGTAAATCGCCACCTCGTCAATGGTGCCGACGAAATTGAGGTCGTAATTCGGATCAACAGCTCCACGCCGTGAGCCGATACTGATTGGGTGAGTCGAAGCTCGGGGTCCCGCATCCGATGGCGTGAAGCTCCCGGCTTCCACTCCGTTGACGTAAACGAGCATCGTGGCTCCAGGTTGGTCATAGACCGCCACCACATGCTGCCAAGTGTCATCCGGCGAAATCGTGGTGGTGACAACCTGGGCATCGCCGCTTGCGTCATAAATGTAGAACCGAAAGCTTCCGTTAAAGACATCGACGCTAAACTGTTCGCCGCCACCGCCCGTGCCTTTGCAAATGATGGCCGCGCCGTTCACCTGGTCGGGCGGTCCGTTGACCCAAGCCTCCAATGCGAAGGTCGAATTGGTGCCGGAAAAGTCGATCGCAGTTCCGCTGATGCCGCCGACATAGCTGTTCGGGTCGGGACCGACTCCAGCGGCTGTGTCTGAGTCGACGACAGAGAATCCGGGCACACCAAGCGTGACTCCTATGAATTCACCGTCGTGACCACCCCAGTAATCGTGCGCGACGGTCTCATTGGTTTCGCCCAGCCGCCAGTAGGCAATTGGATTATCAGCCAGCACCGTTACACCGTAGCCAGTTGGCGCAGCAAGGACCGTTAAAGCTGCGTTGGCACTATTGGTTGAGCCGAAGGGGTTGGAAATGGTGCAACTGTAGTTGCCGGCATCGGTGAGTTTCACGCCGCTCAGCGTGTAGTCGGGTCCGTTAGCGCCAGGGATGGCATTGGTGTCGTTGAGCTTCCACTGATACGAACGCGGGCTGCTGCCAATCGTCCGCACGGAGAACGTTGCGTTGGCGCCAACGAACCGCGTCGCAGGTTCTGGTTGTTGTGTGATCAAAGGCTGGCTCACCAACACCGTCAGCGCGACCAAATTCGTTACCGAGCCTATTGGATTCGTAACGACGACCGCATAGCTGCCGCTGTCATTCGTCGTCAGATTATTGAGCGTGAGACCGGTACCCGTCTGTCCCGGGATTGAGGTGCTGTTCTTGGTCCATTGGTAGGTCAAAGGCTTGTTTCCTTCGGCCACCACACTGAACGTCACAGTGCTGCCTTCGTATACTGGGCCGGAAGGCGCCTGCGGCGCTTGCGTGATGATGGGCGACACATTGGCGGAGTAAAAGATCTGCTGAATCTGCGCCGCACTCAGCGCGTTGGTGAAAATAGCCACCTCGTCAATCCCGCCGCCGAAGAAACGCCCGTCACTGCTCGAGTCGCCACGCGAGCCGATGGCCCACGGAGCGTCAACTTCGAGCGCTCCGGTGGGAAAATCGCCAGATGCGACCAAGCTGTCGTAGCGATACAGATTCCACGCGGTGCCGTCCCACGTACCTGCCAGAAACACCCAATTGCCGACGTCGCCGCCGGGCATGGGGCTGACCACCGTGTAGAAAGTGGTGCCGTCGATAGAGGAACCCACTTCATAATAGCCCTGATCTAACAGGAGCGAGACTTCCGCCCCGTTGTCGTCGTATCCATGAGCGAGGATCGAACGAATCGTAGGATAGACATCCTCCTGCGCCGGCTTCACCCAGGCGATCAGCGTAATTTCATCCGAAAAATTCAGCCCGTCCGGATTACCGAAACCGATATTCCCCACCACACCGCTGAGTTGACTGGCCTTGTTGTTCGCCTCGAACCCAGAGAAGGGCGGCCCGGCCGCGCCAGTCATCGCGCCAGGACTATAGACGCCGCTGGCGGCCGCGCCGAGGGTTCCACTGTTCGAGGCCACCGGAAGCGCGCCCGGATCTGGCGGCGTGTAGACCGGCTCGTCCAGATGCCAGTAGCCTACCGGATTGCTCGCCAGGATTTGCGCGGCGTAAGCGGCGTTGTTTGTTGTCGCCGTGTTGTAGTGCGCGGAAATTTCACTGGCGTTCAAGGCGCTGGCATAGACGGCCACTTCGTCCACCCACCCATCGAAACCGCGGTTTCCATCGGTAGCACTGCCATCCAGGTCGCCATTGAACAGCGATCCTCCCATGCGAAGTGTGCGCCGTGTGTTTGGATTAAATCCCGGCGCCGGCGCCGGCCCAGCCACCTTTTGCCCGTTCACGTACAGGGAAACGTTCGCGCCGTCATAAACCCCGACGATATGGTGCCAGACATTGGCTTGAACCTCACCGCCGGTAATAGTGGCGATATAAGAACTGTGCTCGCCGCCCACTCGGAATTGCCACGCGTTGGTGTACATCTGATAAAAAAGCCACCCGGAGCGGTTGTTCGCGTCGATTGAGAAATCCGGGTTCATGGAGGACAGCGGAATGACGCCAGCACGAGTCGAATCGGCAAAACTGATCACGCTAGGTTTGGCCCAAAACTCTATGGTGAAAGGGCCTTTGGGGTTTAGAGAGGCGTTGTAAGGCACATCGACCTTCGAGCCGCAGTGACCAATGTTCGCTGGGGTTGTGTTGGTTATTAAGTTGGCGTCAGTAAATCTGAAGGACGTGCCCACGATACCCGGCTGAGCGTTGGTGACATCGAGCACCGCGTAGCCGTTTCCCAGATCGCCAATGCTGCCCACGTTTTTCGCAATATTGGCCGGCGGCACCGGCGCCGTCTCGCTTAATCGCCAGTACGCCACCGGGTTGAAGGACATGACGGTGTTGGAATAATCGGCTCGGGCCGGCAATCCGGCGCACAAAGCCAGGAGAGCTGCTGCGGCAACGCATCGGGGATTCCTCGCAAGGTTCTCTTTCATATCAACTCCATTTCGCCAGATTCAACTTGTTCAGATATTGTGGTGAGCTCTGTTAAGCGTTAGAGGATGTCGCGGCGCTAGTAGAAGCGGCGGCGGCTGTGCCAAGCAGCAGAAACAACCAAGCAGTTCTCCAAGTGGAGCGCGCATCCAGCCAATCCCATCCCATCAGGTTGTTGAAACGGAAATCAAGTTTTTCGCGCCGATGTCTGACAAGCAAAGCCGATCGATAAAAAAGAGTTCTCAGCAAGCAGCGCGGTCGTTTGGATTCCGAGTTAAAGAATGTCTACACAGGATTATTGATTTTGCCAACCAAAAACAGATAGAGGATTTTCAGCAAGTGGATCCGTTGCTTGTGGTGTTTCCCGTGGGTGGAACAGGGGTCATGAACGATATTCACGCGCCTTTCGCACTCAATTCATCAAGGCCAGCGATTCCTTCCATACCTCTCAGGCAGGCGTGACGCAGAGCCCGACGGAAGTGCGGCTCGATTTCGACAAACCGATCGAGCGGTCAGGAGCCAGTCTCGCGTTGTACGATCTCGTAGTACGTGGTCCGAATCCTCTCCACGATGGGGGAGGACGGCATGGACTCTTCGTCAATCGCAATGACTGGCACGATGCCAAGCGAACTGAGGCTGAGAAAAAGCCCGTCGGATTTGCGCAACGATTCAGGTTTGATGACCCGTTTGTTGGTGGGGAGGTTAAGCGCCTGGCACAACTCCAGCACCACGGCGCGCGTGATGCCGGGCAGAGCGCCGCGACCAGTCGGCGTCGTGTAAACCGTGTCGCGATAAATCCAGAAGAGGTTGGCGCTGGAGGTTTCCGCCACTTCACCGTTGGTGTTGAGCATTAACGCGTCGTCGGCATCCGCCGCTTCAGCCTCGGCGCGGGCGAGCACTTGCAGCAGCCGGTTGTTGGTCTTAAACGACGAAAGAGGATCGCTGGCCGGCAGCTTGTAGGACGAGGTTTTCAAGCGCCAACAGGGCGGGTTCTGCGGGTCCAAGGGCTCCGCCGGATGCAGTGTCATGACCACGATTGGCGACTCTGCGCCCTTGGGCGAGTAACCCCGTTCACCCATCCCGCGGGAGAGCGTCACGCGCAAGATTGCGTTCGCCATCTGGTTGCGCTCGATCAGTTCGCTGGCGAGCACCCGCAGCTCCTTGGGCGCGAAGGCGAGGCGGATTTTGAGGAAATCAGCCCCGCGGGTCAGTCGCTCGAGATGTTGGGCCCAACGAAACGGTTTGCTGTTATAGACAGGAATGGTTTCAAACACCCCGTCGCCATAAAGGAAACTGCGGTCGATGACTGAAACGACCGCCTGTTCCGGTGGAACGAATTTTCCGTTGATCAACGCTGTCATACTTGCGGACAGGCAAATGCCATCCGGACCCGGATGTGTGGGACAACAGGAAGTCGTCCTGGATTATTGTAGAAAAGCATAGGCTGATTCCGGATGCAAATTCAACGTTGCAAAAAAACCACCTGCTTTCGCAAGCGTTTCTTCGTATTCGGCGGACGGTGCGGAATCCGCCACGATGCCGGCGCCCACGTGAAAATAAGCCATGCCCTGCCGGCACACCGCGGAGCGGATAAGGATGCTCAGCTGGCTTTCGCGATTGAATCCCAGGTAGCCGAGCGTTCCCGTGTAAGGCCCACGCGTTATCGGTTCGAGCTCATCAATGATTTCCATCGCCCGAATTTTAGGCGCGCCGGTAATGCTGCCGCCGGGGAAACAGGAAGCCAACGCCCCGAAATGCGACACGCCCGATCGCAGCCGGCCCTCGATCGTGGAAACGAGATGCTGCACGTGGGGGTAGCGTTCGAGACGCACCAGTTCGGGAACCTGCACTGAACCGTATTCGCACACCTTCCCTAAATCATTTCGCAACAGGTCGGTGATCATGACCAGTTCGGCCATCTCCTTCGCGCTGGTCTGCAGTTCGTATGAGAGTTGGGCATCGCGTGCCGCGTCCGCCGAGCGCGGACGCGTGCCCTTGATCGGGCGTGTTTGGATGTGCGGTCCGCTCAGGCGCAAAAACAGCTCCGGCGATGAGGACGCGATTTGGAATTCACCACAGTCGATAAACGCGGCAAACGGCGCGGGCGAGAATGAGGCGAGCCGTCGAAAAAAGTCCCAGCCGATCAGTGAACAAGGCGCCGCAAGACGCTGTGAAAGATTGACCTGATAAATGTCCCCGGCGCGGATGTAGCGCCGGGCACGTTCGACCGCCGCGACAAAATCAGCGCGCGAAAAATTCGAAACCACCTGGCGCCCGCGCCAGCGCCTGTCCCACTCAACCCGGCCCGCTATGGTCGGGAGAGGACTCTGCGACAGGGATTCATGCATTGCGCCCGACTCGCGACCAACCCAGCCCGGGAGGGAAGACTCCCGCGAGACATTCGAAGGCGCGACAGTCCACTCGCTTGGAATGGAAGGACCGTGAGCGGGTTCACGACCCGTGCTGAAGGGAGCCCCCGCGATCGTATGCTCGGCCGGCGGGTTTGATTCGCGTGCGTCCAACGGCTGCGCAGCGCGCTGGAGGCGGGTGATCCAAAACCTCAACTGCCTACGCCCCTTCTCCTGGTTTCGCGATCCATCCAGTTCCAATCCGGTCGAGACGATCCAGGTCTTGGCGAGGTGATGATCGAAAACCACGAGGCTGTCGTAAAAGCCAACGCTGCAATCGGGCAGTTCGAGGTCGTTCACCGCACGCCGCGAGAGTTTCGGCTCGACGAAATTCTTCAGATCGTAACCCCAGTAACCGAAACAGCCGCCTAGCGGAAAGGGCAAATCGATTTCGTCGAGCAACTCATATCGCGACATCAGTCCATCCAACACCCGCCAGGGATTGCCGAACTGGATGTGGTGGCCCGGCTCCTCGCGTTCCGACCACAACTCGCAACGTGAGCCAAAGGAACGGAAGTTGAGAAACGGCCGCGTTGCGACGAAGGAATACCGCGCCTGGGGCGAATCAAACAGCGAACTGCGCAACAGGACAACCCCGGGCTCGCCGTTCAGTTGCTCGACGAGCGTCTCCGGCGAGTGGAGTGAGACCATTTCTTCGATCAGCGGGCGCATACTTGGAACGCGGCCGCGCAACCCGCGCAGTTAGGCTTTCGCTGCCATCCGCCACAGCAACCAGATGGTTTCATCGAACAGCGCCGCTTTGCTGGCGTAGGCCGCGTTTTCAGGTTGGCCGTCGCGAAGCGCCGCTGCTCCGCGGTTCATAACGGCATGCGGCGCGTGCTGCGCCAGCATCTGAATCAGCAAGCCCAGCTTTTGCGGCAAATTCAAGTCCGGGCGATCGAAGCAGTACTTGAACTGAAAGCCTTCCGCCTCAATCTGGAACCTCATGACACCGCCGTTCAGAAAAACGTCCAGTACGAGCCTGGCGTCGTCTTCGACTTTGTGCCGCACATCAGTGACCACCTTGGTGCGCATGCCTCGAATGGGATCGTAAGTGTTTACTGTTTCCTCCGTCCGTGTCGCGCTCACGCCGAAATGCCGGACGCTGCCGCCGGAGACGAGCGCCAGATTCTGCCACGGCAACGGCACCTTGCGGCCCAGCGGATCAAAAATTGCCATTGCTTGCGGTTCCATTTCGACGCGGCGAACGAATTTGGCGTCCGGCAGTTTAGGAAGTTCGACGGCGTCAAGCAGGTCCGTCGCCACGCCTTCTCCCAGTAACACGCTCTGGAGAGTCCTGGCGTCGGCGAGCGAAAGCTGTTTCATAAGGATACCGCACGCTTCCCGGGCCAGCTTGATCGCGTCCGCCTCGGTCAGGGCTTTGAGCGACTTGAACGCGCGTTTGAGCTGGTCGGGAGTTGGAGCGACGGAATCCGCCTGGAGCAGGCAATAGGGCATATCAAAGGCGCAACGTTTTAGTCAGGCCGCGTTCCGATTTCAGGGGGCTGACCATGGCGAGACTCAGCCGGTCGGCCCGGAAAAAGTCTCGCGCGACGCCACGAACTTCGCTGGCGGTCACTTGCGACAAACGCCGCTTCACTGCTGCCGGAGAAACCACCTGGCCGTATCCGAGGAGCTGTTCGCCGAGCCACATCATCAAACTCTCCGTGTTTTCGAGGCTCAGGTCAATTTGGCCGATGACATAGTCCCGGGCGCGACGCAATTCGGAGGCGGCGGGCGGCCGGGCCGCCAGTTGGCGCAATTCGCGCTGAATGAGCGAGAGCGTTTTGGCGACCTTCTCGGTATCGAGCCCGGCGGAAATCACCAGGTCTCCGGTGTCATCGAAGAAGCTGAGCGAACTGTAAATGTTGTAAGCCAGGCCGCGTTCTTCCCGCACGACCTGGAACAGTCGCGAGCTCATGTTTTCGCCAAGAACCGTGTTCAGCAGGCGCAATGCGAACCGGCGTTCATCGTGGCGCGAGCAGGTGCGGAAGCCGAGCGCCAGTTGCGTCTGTTCGACTTTCCGCGTCACCAGACGAACGCGCGGCTCGGTTTGCGGGCTGGCTGCCGGCACGAAGTGCGGCCGTTTGCCTCGCGGAAATCGGGGAGCATAGCGGGCGACGGCCCTGACGACGCGTTTGTGCGAGAGATTACCCGCCGCCGCGATCAAGGTCGCGCCGGTCACGTAATTGGTCCGTTGAAAATGCAACAGGTCGTCCCGCGTCATGGCATCGAGCGTCTTGACGGTGCCCGTCAGTGGACGTCCGAGGGGCTGGTCCGGCCACAGAGTTTCATTGAGGAGTTCCTGGACGTGATGTTGCGGTTGATCGAGATACATCGCCAGCTCCTCCTTGATCACGCCCCGTTCCTTTTCAATCTCGTCCGGATCGAACTTCGAATTGAGGAACATGTCCGCGAGCACGTCAAGCAACTCGTCGAACCGATCGTGCCGTCCCTTCGAGTAAAAGCAGGTGCTTTCCTCGCCTGTGAACGCGTTCAAGTAACCTCCGATGCCTTCCACCGCCTGCGATATCTCCTTCGCCGAGCGTTTCGGCGTTCCTTTGAAGAGGAGGTGTTCGATGAAGTGCGAGACACCGTTCAATTCCGTCGGCTCATACCGTCCGCCTACTCCGACCCAAAGCCCCAGGCTGACGCTCGCCCGGTGCGGCATCTCCGTCGTTGCAACTGCCAGGCCGCTCGGCAGGTGAGTAATTTGGCACATGTCGGTCAAGCGATGGCAATTTCAGGAATGGCGTTCCGGCGGATGCGCGTTTGCGCTAACGCGCTCCCGGTAATCCACGATCCGATCCATCCGCGGATCCCCCTTCGTGGACGCGAACGTCTGATTGTTCATGCGCGGAAGATAGGCATGGCTGAGCGGAGTGACAAGTGTGGAGCCGGAACCGCCGACCACTCTAAATGATTGAGCCACAGCAAAAAGCTCCCAATTCCCAATTTCCAAGGTCCAAAGAAGCACCAAGCTCCAAGCTCAAAACCCGACCTGCACGGCATTTGCCCCGGTATCTGACTTTGAGATTTAGTGTTTCAGGTTGAAACTTCTCTGGAGCTTGGTGCATGGTGTTTCGCTCCACGCAGCTCGAAAAAGCGAGATGCGCCCGCAACGGGCGCCAAACCCACCCCTGACCCTTCCCAACCGCCGTCGCGCCGAAGCCGCGCTATGGCGCGACGCGAAGGCGGAGAGGGGAACTGACGAACTGGCCGAAACGAATAGCTGGAGCGCAACCGCTCCGGCCTCTTTCCTCCAGCGTCGGGAAAACCTTACGAGCAGCCCAGGCTCTCACCGCAGTTCAGGCATTTGTAGCAGGCTCCATTGCGGACAGTGACGTGACCGCAATTCGGACAGGCTGGCGCGTCCTGTTGAAAGTGCGCTATCGCCTCGCTGAGGCTCCGGACAGTGCGGCTCGGGTGGGCGCCGGGACTGTTTTCGTGGCCGTTGCCGCCGCTGCCCACCACTGTGCGGAGGGTGAACGTCGTCTCATCGTCAGAGAGCGGCAGTTCCGGGACGGGCCGGTTCACTTTTTTTTTAATCTCCTCGAGCAATCCGGGCATCGGCAGGTCCGGCTGCTTGATGCCGCTGGCCTCGCGATATTCCGGGATGAACTGCAGCGCCATCCAGCGGAAAACGTAATCGATGATGGACGACGCATTGCGAATTTCCGGGTTCTTGGTGAAGCCGGACGGCTCGAACCGTTGGTGGGCGAATTTTTTCACGAGCGCCTCCAGCGGCACGCCGTATTGCAACGCCATGCTGGTCAGTGTGCCGACACAGTCCATCAGACCGCCAATGGTCGATCCTTCCTTCGCCATCGTGATGAACAGTTCGCCGGGTTGGCTGTTCTCGAACAAGCCGACGGTGAGATAACCTTCGTGGCCGGCAATGTCGAATTTGTGGGTGATGGCCGTCCGAGTCTCGGGCAATCGGCGGCGCAAGGGCTGGATCGCGTTGGCTCGCAATCTCGCGACTTCCGTCTCCAGTTCCTGAAGGCGCGCCGGCAGCGGCGCGGCTTCGCCGCTGGCGTCAGTCCGGCTGCCGCCTTCGTTGGTCTTCCGGGTGTTCAGCGGCTGCGAACGCTTCGAGCCGTCCCGATAAATGGCCACGCATTTAACGCCCATTTTCCACGCATCGACATAAGCATTGCGAATGTCTTCGACACTCGCCTGATTCGGCAGATTGACAGTCTTTGAAATCGCCCCACTGATAAATGGCTGGGTGGCGGCCATCATTTTCAAGTGGGCCATGTAATGGATGCTGCGCTGGCCGCGGTACGCCTTGAAGGCGCAGTCGAAAACCGGCAAGTGCTCCGGCCTCAAGCCGCTCCGGACAAGATTGCCGTTTCCGCCCGAATTCTTGGGTTCTTTTTCCGGAGAGGACGTCGGCGAAGCCTCGGATTCCGGGATATCTTCGATGGTGTCGAACTTCTCGATGTGCGCGACGATGCTTTGGATCTCCTCGGCGCCATAGCCCAGGCGCCGGAGCGCCTCGGGCACAGTGCGGTTCACTATCTTCAACATGCCGCCCCCGGCGAGCAGCTTGTATTTCACCAACGCGATGTCCGGCTCCACACCCGTGGTGTCACAGTCCATCAGGAAAGCGATGGTGCCAGTGGGCGCGAGAACCGTCACCTGGGCATTGCGATAACCTTGCTTCCGGCCGAGTGCGAGCGCGCGGTCCCAGCATTTGCGGGCCTCTTCCTTGAGATAATTGAACTCCTTGCTGGGCTGAATGTCTTCGGCCGCCTGACGATGGAGCCGGATAACCTCCAGCATGGAATCGATGTTGCTTTTCTTGAGCGGCGGATCGACGTGAGCGCAACGGGCATCTTCATAACCCTGGAAGGCGCCGATGGCGCCGGCAATGGCCGCCGATTGCTCGTAAGCGCATCCGGTCATAATGGCGGTGAGAGCGCCGGCCAGGGCGCGGCCTTCGTTGGAGTCGTATGGCAAACCGTAGCTCATGATCAGCGAGCCAAGGTTCGCGTAGCCCAGGCCGAGCGTGCGGAAGATGTGCGAGTTTTCCGCAATCGACTTGGTTGGGTAGCTCGCGTTATCAACGATGATTTCCTGCGCGGTGATGAACAGCCGGACGGCGGCTCTAAAACGCTCAACGTCAAACGCGCCGTCCTCGCGCTGGAACTTCATCAAATTTAACGAGGCCAGGTTGCAGGCGGTGTTGTTGAGGAATACGTATTCGCTGCATGGATTCGTGGAGTGAATCTGCTCGGTCCCTTTGCACGTGTGCCACTTTTGAATCGCCCCGTCGTATTGCAGCCCCGGGTCTCCGCAAATCCACGTGCCTTGAGCGATTTTAGCAAGAAGGTTTGCCGCGTCCTTCTTCTGGAGCGGTTTCCCGGTGGTGATGGAGCGGGTCCACCATTCCCCACCGTCCACGGCCGCCTGCATGAACTCGTCGCTGACGCGAACGGAAAGGTTTTCATTCTGGTACATGACACTCCCGTACGCGTCCCCGTTGTAGGAGCCGTCGTAACCCTGCTCGATGAGCGCCCAGGCCTTGCGCTCCTCTTTCTGTTTGCAATCGATGAACTCCTCGATGTCCCCGTGCCAGTCCCGCAAGGTGTTCATCTTCGCGGCGCGACGGGTTTTGCCGCCGGATTTCACAACATTGGCCACCTGGTCGTAAACCTTCAGGAACGACAGCGGACCGCTGGGGCGACCGCCGCCACTCAGCTTTTCCTTGCTGGACCGAATCGGAGTAAGATCGGTGCCGGTGCCGGAGCCGTACTTGAAGAGCATCGCCTCGCTGTACGCCAGCCGCATGATGTCCTCCATGTTGTCCTCGACCGACTGGATGAAGCAGGCGCTGCCTTGCGGATACTCGTATTGCGTCGAAGCGCGTTCCCCCTGGCGGGTTTTGCGGTTGTAAAACCAGTTTCCTTTGGCCGAGTTTTTGCCGACTCCATACTGATGATAGAGGCCGACGTTGAACCAGACCGGCGAGTTGAATGCCCCGTACTGATTGACGCACAGCCAGGTCAAATCATCGCAAAAAACGTCCCCGTCCGCCGGACTGAAGTAGCCGTCCTTGACACCCCAGTCGGCGATCGTGCGGCTGACGCGCTGAATGAGTTGTTTCA
>Ga0207670_10001498_pt1 | contig 12273 bp, 8 predicted proteins | sample KBSS23HmetaG_FD_184339 | JGI IMG/M metagenome (GOLD analysis project Ga0207670, IMG submission 184339) | Switchgrass rhizosphere microbial communities from Kellogg Biological Station, Michigan, USA - KBS S2-3H metaG (SPAdes) (version 2) | ecosystem: Host-associated > Plants > Roots > Rhizosphere... | reverse complement strand
ATCGACCCGAATGACCAGCCGCCGTTGCAGGCGGTCGGCCGGGAGAACGAGATCGGAGGACCGCCCCCGACGAGCGGCAGAGTGACGCTGTCCGTGGCGCTCGCGCCGGTGCCGTCGGTCACCGTCACCGAGAGCGTGGCCGGCGCGGTGCCGTCGGATGTGAAGTTGACCGCGGTCTGATTCGTCGGCCCGCTGATGCTGCCGTTCGTGATCGACCAGAGGACGCTGGCCCATGGACCATCCGGCGCGGACGGAATCCACGCGGAATTCATGATCGCGGGGCAGGCCTTGCCGTAGCTGACCGAGATCTGCGGCGTCGGGATCGCCGCCAGCGGCACATCGACGCTCGCCGTTCCGGTGCAGCCGCTGGTGTCCGTGACCGTCACGGTCACGGTCGTCGTGGCGCTGCCGTCACTGCGGAAAGCGGCGAACCCGCCGTTGGGCGGCATGTCGAACGTGCCGTTCTGAATGGACCAGAGATACGACGTGTAGTTGCCGGTGACCGGCGGCGGCACGTACGCGTAGTTCAGCGCGGATGCCGTCGACGGCGAGTACTGCACGTTGAGCTCCGGCGTGATCGTCTTGATCTCCACCGTCCGGGTCGACGTCGCGCTGCAGCCGTTGGGGTCGGTGACCACGGCGGTGAGAGTCACCGGGCCCGAGCCGTCGGCGGAAAACTGGAGGTAGCGGCCGTCGGTCTGAAGGATCGTGCCGTTCGTGACCGACCAGACGACCGACACCCACTCGCTGTTGATCGGTGGCTGGACGAAGGCGTAATCGACTGCGTTGGCGCACGTCGGTGCAACATCGACATACATATCCGGAGCCGCAATGGTCCGGATCGGAATCGTGACCGAGGCCTGCGCGGCGCAGCCGCCGGCATTGATCGCAAGGAGCGACGCCACGATCGGCTGCCCACTTCCGTCGGCGTGGAAGAAGAGCTGCCCGCTGTTCGCCCCGCTGTCGATGACGCCGTGTTGAACCGACCACTGGAACGACGTCCATGTCACACCGGGGGGGACCAGTGCGTAGATGCTGGCCGAGCCCGTGGGACAAGGCGACTGCGAGACCATGAATGTCGGCGGCTCCACACTGGCGAGCGGGATGGTCACGCTGTTCGTGACCGAACAGGAGTAGCCGTCGCGTCCCGTGTACGTGAGCGTGACCGGTCCGCTGCCGTCAGCGGTGAAGAAGACGCGATTGGTGTGCGGTCCGCCGTCGACGCCGTCCGGCTCGAGCGTTCCGCCGCTGATGGTCCAGAGGCTTTCGGAACAGCAAAAGGGATCGACGGACGCCGACACGCGGGCGCCGAGACAGACGCTCGCCGGCGCGGTGATCGGCGGCGGCTCGGGAACGCGGATCGGCAGGTCATACGTGGCGCTCGACGCGCAGCCGTTCGGTTCCGTGACGTTCAGCGCGATCGCCATCGTGCCGCTCTGGCCGGCGACGAACTGCGGCGACGCGGTGTTCGCGCCGCCCGTGATCGTGCCATTGGTCACCGACCAGTCGAACGTCGACCAGCCGGTGAAATAGGGATCGGACGTGTAGGCGTAGATGAACGGCGTACCACCGGGACAGACCGGACCGAATGACGACTGGATCTGCGGCACGTGGACCGGCTCGACCGTGATCGTCACCGGCGTGGAGGTGACCGAACAGCCGTTCGCGTCGGTGACCGTCACGCTGTAGATCGTGTCGGAGGCCGGCGCGTCGGTGGTCACCCGCGTCGTGGCGCCGTTGGACCAGAGGTAGGTGGCCCAGCCGTCACCGGCGTCGAGCGTGACCGGCTGGCCGGCGCAGGAGGGATTCGTCCCGCCGATCTGCACGATCGTCGGCGCGGGACAGCTCGTCTGCGCGATGCCCGCGGTTGCGAAGCAGACCAGGAGCATCGCGGTAAAAAGGGCGAGATGTCGCCTCATGAAGAGACCTCCAGCGATCCGGCCGGACGGCGGCAGATCGTTAAATTTGTATTTTTTGAAATATCGGGGACTTTGCTGTAAGCCTTACTGATGGGGAATAGTAGAACCCTACCTGATCGGGGACTTCGAGGCAACGTGCCAGAAATGGAACCGGTGGGAGGAGAGTTACAGCCAGCGTGAAACCAAGAACCTCTCGCGAAATCCGTATCGGCAATCTCCGCATCGGCGGGTCGAACCCGATCGCCGTTCAATCGATGGCAGCAACGCGCACGCAGGACATACCTGCGACGATCCGCCAGGTCGAGCTGCTGGAGCTTGCCGGCGCGGACGTGATTCGTATCGCGGTTGATAACCCCAAGGACGTCGGAGCCCTGGCCGATATTCGTATCGCCTGCCCGAATGCGAACCTGGTGATCGATCTTCAGGAAAACTACCGGCTGGCGGAGAAGGTCGCCCCGTTCGTGCAGAAGCTCCGCTACAACCCCGGTCACCTCTACCACCTGGAGCGGGAGAAGCCGGTGCGGGAGAAAGTCCGCTATCTCGTCGACGTGGCCCGCGCCCATGGCTGCGCGATGCGCGTCGGCGTGAACGCGGGGTCAGTGGATCCTGACAAGGTGGCGCAATATTCAAAGGATGACTCGATCTCGCCGATGATCGATTCGGCCCTCGAGCATTGCGCGATGCTCGACGACCTCGGCTTCGACCAGTACTGCGTCTCCATCAAGGATTCCGATCCGAACAAGGTCATCGACGCGAACATCCGCTTCGCCGAGGCCCGCCCCGACGTCCCGCTGCACCTCGGCGTCACCGAGGCCGGCATGCCGCCCGACGGCATCATCAAGACCCGCATCGCCTTCGAGCAGCTGATCACGCGCGGCATCGGCGACACCATCCGCGTCTCGCTCACCCTCCCCTTCGACAACAAGGGGGACGAGGTGACGGTCGGCCGGCAGATTCTCGACGACATCGAGCACGGACGCTTCCGCTCCGTGCCGCGCTTCGAGCACAAGGGGATGAACATCATCAGCTGCCCGTCGTGCTCGCGGGTGGAAAACGAGAAGTTCATCGAGCTCGCGCAGGACGTGAAGTCGATGACGGAGTACGCCAAGGAGCACGACATCACCATCGCCGTGATGGGCTGCCGGGTGAACGGACCGGGCGAGACCGACGACGCCGACCTCGGCATGTGGTGCGCGCCGACCTACGTGAATCTCAAGCGCGGCCCCGAGTCGCTCGGCCATTTCACGTACGATGAGATCCTCGGGCGCCTGCGGATGGAGCTGGATAAATTGATCGAGGAGAGGGCCGCAGTCGCCAGCGCATGAAACGACTCCACTACGTCATCCTCTCCCTGGTCATCATCGTTCTCGATGCCGTGACCAAGTGGCTGGTCAGCGCGAACATCTCGCTGCACGACGCCATCACCGTCATCCCGAACCTCTTCTCCATCGTCCACGTGCGCAACACCGGCGCGGCGTTCGGCATCGGGGCGAACGCGGAGTCGCAGGTGGTGCCGCTGCTGCTGAACAGCGGGGCGATCCTCGTCTTTCTGATCGTGGTGGCGTACGCGCTGCGCACTCCCCTCACCGACCGGACGCTGCAGATCGGCCTGCACCTGATCCTCGGCGGCGCCATCGGCAACCTGGTCGACCGCTTCCGCTTCGGCTACGTCGTCGACTTCCTCGACCTCTACGTCCGCGACCATCACTGGCCGGCGTTCAACGTCGCCGACTCGGCGATCTGCGTCGGGATCGCGCTGCTGTTCCTGGACATGCGGCGCAAGCCGCAGCCGGCCGCGGCGTAAACGCTTCAGCAGACACGGCGGTCGGGAGACCCGCCCTACATTTGCATATGCATCACACAAAAGAGTTACTATGCTGAAACGGAAGTGAGGCGAACGATGCAGAAGTCGAAGATGCCCTCCCGCGACCAGTGCCGCGACATGTCGCGCAACTGTCTCAGTTTCAATCTCCGGAAGACGGAGCGGGTGATCACACGGCATTACGATTCGTATCTCGCGCCGGCCGGCATCACCGCCGTGCAGCTCCCCATCCTGGCCATCGTGGCCACCCTGGAGTCGCCCTCGGCGCGAGCGGTCTCCGACGAGCTGGGACTCGACCGCTCCACGCTTTCGCGCAACCTCGCCGTGCTGGAGCGCGATGGCCTGCTCGATCTCGGCACCTCCTCCGGCCCGAAGCCGGGCATGATCTCGCTCACACCGAAGGGACGCGAGACGCTGCGGCGCGCGCACCCGCGCTGGCGCGAGGCGCACGCCGCAGTGGAAAAGGTGATCGCCGGCGGCGACGTCACGTCCGTGCTGCAGACGCTCCGGCAGCTGCGCCGCCAGGCGCGCGCATTCACGGAGGACGAGGAAACGTAGGACAACCTCTCCAGGTTGTCCCTCCGCGCCCCACGCCCCCCGCGCCCTACGCCCCCTCCCCCTCCGTCAGCTTGCTCTGCCGCATCGCCGCCGCGCCGAGCATCCCGCCCAATCCCATCGACTCCACCGCGCTCGACGGCACGACCATCAGCGCGCCCTTTTCCTTCAGCCCTTCGTAGAGCATGTTCATGGCCCGGAGGTGCAGGGCGGTGGGGTTGTTGTGGTACGACACCGCGGCCGACTCGAACAGCTTGGCGATCTCCACTTCCGCCTCGCCGAGGATGATGCGGGCCCGTTTCTCGCGGGAGGCCTGCGCTTCGCGCGACATCGCGTCCTGCAGCGCGTCGGGGATGACGATGTCGCTCATCTCCACCGCCTGCACCGTCACGCCCCACGGGTTCGAGCGCGCGTCGATCACCTTCTGCAGCTCCTCCTCGATCCGTTCGCGGCCACGGAGAAGGTCGGTGAGCGCCGTCTTGCCGATGGTGTCGCGCAGCGCGGTCTGCGCGGCCCAGCCGACGGCCTCGGTGTATTGCTGCACCTCGAGCGCCGCTTTCTCGGCGTCGTACACCATCCAGAACATCACCCCTTCGACGTTGACCGGAACCGTGTCCTGGGTCAGCGTCTGTTCGGCGGCGAAGCTCGTGGTGATGACGCGCTGATCGATCCAGCTCGACACGCGGTCGAACAGCGGCACGACCCAGAAGAGGCCGGGGCCGCGCAGGCCGACGAATTTGCCGAGCCGCAGGACGACCGCCTTCTCCCACTGCTGAGCGACGCGCGGCGACGACGCCGCGAGGACGCCGACGACGGCCAGGCCGATGAGCCACAGCGGGTTGCCGGTGATGGCCAGCGCGGCGAAGCCGGCCAGCAGGAACGCGATCAGCAGCAGCCCCGCGACCGGGTTCACGCGAGGAATGTTTTTGATACTGCGGGGTGTGCCGACGACTGGGAAGATCATGATTTCTCTCCTTCTTTGACGCGGCGCGCGAGCGCTTCGAGCAGTTCGCGCGGGGTAAAGCCGTGTGTGGTGCCGTCGGTGAGGAAGCGTCCGACGAGCGTGTCGAGGTGCCGGTCGCGCTGCCGCGCCGGAGGCTTCGGCGGCGCGTCGGCGATGAACGTCCCCACCCCCCGCTTCGTCGCCACGACGCCGTCGCGCTCGAGCGAGAGGTAGACCCTGGCCACCGTGTTCGCGTTCACGCGCAGGTCGACCGCCAGCTGCCGCACCGTCGGCAGCTGATCGCCCGGCTTCATCGTGCCGGTGGCGATGGCGACGCGGATGGCGCGATCGAGCTGGGCGTAGATCGGCGTCGGGTCGCGGGAGTCGATGTTAATCGGGGTTCGCACCGTTGTACTAGTAAATTAGTACAAATGCGACGAAGCGTCAAGTGGCGTTGACCGCTCGGTCACAATGTTGACGCTTTGCTCACCACGCCCCACCGGTTTTCCGAATCAGAGATCCAACCCAACGTGGGGAGCGGACGTCTCGTCCGCTCGGCTGCTTCTTCCAGCCCATGGCACTTACGCGGCAGCTTCTCCCCGGCAGCAAAGGAGGGCGTCATGCGTTTCGTAACAGGCTGCTCGCTCCTGTTCGTCATCGCCATTTCATCGGCTTCATTCGCCGCCTCACTCCCCTCACTCTCGGTCGACGACGAAAACGGCGCCGTCGCGCTCTCGGTCGAAGCGCTGCACATCGACGTGATGATTCGCGGCCACCTGGCGCGGACGACGTACGACATCACCTATCGCAACGCGATCGATCGCGACGTCGACGGCGACTTCTCATTCCCGCTGCCTCCCGACGCCGAGGTCAGCGACGTCGCGCTCTACTTCGGCGACCACCTGCGCCACGCGGTGGCCGTCGAGCGCGTGCAGGCGAAGACGGCGTACGAGGAGACGGTCCACCGCCGCGCCGATCCGGCACTGGCCGAATGGTCTGCGTCGTCCCGCGCCTTTCACTTCCGCGTCTTTCCGATCCCCGCGCGCGGCACGAAGGTCGTGCACATCGCGTACGACCAGGAGCTGACGTCGTCGCCGTACGAGCTCGACCTCCGCTACGGCTCGACGATCAAGACATTCGACCTGACCATCGACGGTGACGCCCAGGTCGACGCCGACGGCATCACGCTCCGCCGCGGCGGCGACATCTCGTCCGCGCATCTGCAGGACGTCAACCTTCAGGCGCTGGTTCGCGCCACGCCGTCCGACGACGAAACGGCGCTGGTGGTCTGGTCGCCGTTCGACAAGACCTGGTACGCCGCGGCGCGTCTGCGCGTTCACTCCACCGCGCGCGCCATCGATCCGGCGCCGGAGATCACGCTGCTCTACGACGCCTCGGGCAGCGCCGTGCAACGCGACGCGGAGAAGCTGCGCGCGTTTCTCGCGGCGTTCCTCGCGAAGCAGGGCCCGTCCGCACGCGTGAAGGTCATCCCGTTCCACGTCGCGGTCGACGCCGCGCGCGAGACGGACGCCCAGGGTCTCGATCGCACGCTGGCGATGATTCCGTTTGCCGGCGCGACGAACCTTCCCGCGGCGATCGAGTCGATCGGATCGATCGACGCCGGCTCGCGCATCGTGATCGTCACCGACGGCGTGAACGACCTCGGCGACTCCTCGCGCGTGGCGCGTGCGATCGCCGCGGCCGCCGCGCTGCACCGTCCGTTCACGATCGTCAACGCCTCCCCCACCGCCGACGACAATCTCCTCGGCGGACTGGCGCGCGCCAGCGGCGGCTGGTACGTCGACCTCGCGCACGGCGATCCGGCCGCGGCGGCGGAGTCGGTGATGCGCCTGCCGACGCGCGTCCATTTCGAATCGGCGTTGCCGATGATCCGCGACGTTCTTCCGTCGACGCTGCTGACCACCACCGACTCCATCGCCGCCGTGAGCGCGCGCTCGCGCGAACGGATCGTGTCGCTGCCGATCATCTACGGAGGAACGCGGCATGACCTCGCCGTCCGGCAGCTCGACGGCGACGACGAACAGGACCTGGTGCGCCGCGCGTGGGCGCGGGCCCGGCTGCGCGCGTTGCTCGACGCCGGATCGCCGGCCGAGGCGGTGCTGGAGCATGGACGGCACTTCACGCAGCTGACGCCGCGCACGTCGCTGCTCGTCCTCGAGACGTGGCAGGACTACATGATGTGGGGCATCCCGCTGCCGGCCGACCTGCGCGCGGAGCGCACGGCAGCCGAGGCCGAGGAACGCGAAGTGGAGCACGAACAGTCGCAACCGAGCAGCATCGAAGTGCGCGGCCTCACAAACGAAGCGCCGCCACGGCCTGTCGCCTGGTTCATGAAGGGGACGACGACGATGGGCGACAGCCCGCTCCCCGGCACGACCATCCTGCTGAACGCCGCGGACGGGCAATCGACCGTCACGATCACCGACGGCCAGGGACGATTCTGGCTTTCGCTGCCGCGCGTGCCGTCGTCGTTCACGATCAAGGCGGAGCTGGAGGGATTCAACACCGCGTCCCGTTCATTCCCGGATGGAGCGCCGAATGGCTCGGTGATCGAGATCGCAATGCGATTTGCGTCGGTCGCCGAATCGATCACCGTCACGGCCGCGGCGCCGCTCTCCGAATCGGACACGACGCAGATCGATCAGCCGCGCAACGCGTCGCTCGCCCATCGCGACGCCTACGCGCTGGCCGACCGGCTGCTCTCGTCGCTGGCGAGCGACAGCGCGATTCCGATCGACGATGAAAAACTGGCGGAGAAGACGATCACGCAACGGATCGAGCGGATCGCCGCGGTCGTGGAGAAGCTGCGCTCCCTCGGCACGCTCGACGATCGCTTCCGCTACTACGCCGCCGCGCGCTCCGTCCTCGGCGGCGAGAAGCTGTTTCAGGCGCAGGCGGCGCTGGCCGTGCGCGACGACGCGCCCGATCTCGCCATCCGCCTGCTGACCGATCTCGTCGAGGCGTATCCCGACGACGCGCCGACGCTGCGCATCATCGGACGCCTCCTCGCCGGCTGGGGACGCACCGATCTCGCGGCGCTGCTCTTCGAGCGGGCCATCGAGCTGTCGCCGCGCGAGACGCAGAGCTGGCGCGAGCTGCTCCTGCTGCTCGCGCAGGAAGGTCACGACAAGGAGCTCGCCGCGCTGCGGCGTCGCTACGACGGCTATCAGCGCGACGCGCGCATGCAGCAGACCGAGACGGCGCTGGCCGAAGAGATGGCGCGGCGCCACGCCGGGACCGATCCGCGCATCGATCCGTCAGCCGAGCTGCAGATCGAGGCGATGTGGGATTCGAATTACACCGACGTCGACATGCACGTCATCGAGCCGGGAGGCGAGGAGGTCTTTTACAGCCATCGCGAAAGCAAGAGCGGCGGACGGCTGCACGACGACGTCGTCACCGGCTTCGGTCCCGAGATCTACACCCTCCCGCACGTGCAGAAGGGGACGTATCAGATCGTGATGCAGACCTACGCCTCGGACCTGACGCGCGTGATGCAGGAGACGCTCGTGCACGTCATCGTCTGGACGCGCGGCGAGCGGCACGACTTCTTCGCCGCGTTGACGGTGAAGGATGACAAGAGGGTGGTGGCGACGGTCACGGAGTAGCTCCGAGAAAATAATGAATACGTCCATCTATTCAACTGAATGGCTCACGACGCGCTCACCGCCGCTGCGAAGCATCTCGATCGGACGACGAACCCGGGCGAAGGACATCGCTACGTCGCCGATCCGCAGCCACACGCCACGGCTGCGGGTGTCAGCATCGTGCGCTTCGGACACGAATACCGCGGCATTCCGGTATTTCTAGAGAGCGTCGCCGTGCACGTGGCGGCGGATGGCGAGATCGTGCGAGGCAGCGCCGTCGCGGAGCCGCGCTGGACCGCGGGAATCGTCCCCGATCTCTCCGCGGCTGCGGCCATCGAGCATTCAGGCGCACACTTCCGAACACGGCAGCGTGATGGATCGTGCCGCGTGCCGCACCGGGCACTGCTGGCGCGCCGGGTGATCGACGCAGAACCTCTGACGAGCTTTCCGCTCCCGTCGCGGCCAACGGTGTTCGCCACGCGAAAAGCCGCCATCGCCGCGCAGCTCGTCTTCGTCGTCACCGCCGGAGCACCGCAACTCTGCTGGCTCGTGCGCTTACCGACAGGCGCCGCCGGCACTTATCTCACCGCGGTTGCCGCGACGGGCAACGAAGCAGGGACCGTCATTTTCTGCGCGCCGTGGTCGGCGAGCGTCCGCTGCCGCGGAACCGTGTTTCGCAACAATCCGAACACTCCACGCGTCACCATCGACTTCCCGCAGCCGATCAGCACCTTTCCGTCCGGTTTCGCGGCGCTGCCCGACGCGCAATTGCTGGACGATTGGATGACCGACGCCTCGATCGCCGGCAACTTCGTGGAGATGTTCCTCGCCAACGCATCGTCGACGCTGAAAGCGGTAGCGACGCCGAAGGGGCTGGAATTCACGGCTGCGGCCAACCCGCTCGGAATCGAACAGGCGTTGCTCAACGCCTTTTTTCTCTGCAACTACCTGCACGACTTCTTCCTGCTCCTCGGATTCGGCGAAGCAGAGGGCAACTTTCAGCTCGTGAACCGCACAGGCAAAGGAAAAGCGGGCGACCGGCTCCGCGTCCGTATCTTCGACTCCGTCAACTCCACTCTCGGCTCGATGGAGGCGCGCGACGACGGAAAGACCGCCGAGTTGAAGCTGTTCAAGTCGCCCGCCAAACGATTCGCCGCGCTCGACGCGGACGTGGTGATCCACGAGTACGCGCACGGAGTGTCACATCGCATCGTCGGCGGCCGTCTGGGGTTCGATTCACTGCTCGAGGAGCAGAGCATCGCCGTGGACGAAGGGTGGAGCGACTACTTTGCCGTAACGATCCAGAACGCGCTCAGAGATACGCCTGACGTCTTCAGCTTCGCGTCATGGACGACCAATTCGACGGGACTCCGGACGGCGCCGTATGACACGCACTATCCCGGCAAGTACGGCGATCTGGGAACGAAACCGTACACCAAACCGATCGCGGCGGCCGAGGTGTGGGCCATGGCTTTGATTCGAATGAACGAGCTCTTTGGGGCAGAGCTGGGAAGAGTGCGCGGCCACGAGGTCGGGTGGAGCGCGGTCGTCGAATCGATGAAGCATCTCGAAGATCCGAATCCGACATTCGTGCAGGCCCGGAATGCGGTCTTCGACGCACTCGGGGCGCTGCGCGCCGGGGGCTCCATCACCGCATCCGATTTCGAGAGGACACTCCCCGCCGCCCGGCAGGCGTTCCGGGAGCGCGGCCTGGGAGCTCAGGCTTCGAGCACCGGCAAGAAACTTCGCGACGCCCGCGGCGACAGCACTTGAGGAGAACGGATCATGAATCGCTACCGCTTGATGTCATTCCTTTGCGTCATCACGCTGACCCTGACCGCGACGGCGGCGGATAAATCGCTCTGGCGAGGATTGCAGTTCTACGAAGAGAACGACGTCTTCGCGTTCAAGAACGAATCCGATCGCCATTACACGCAAGGCCTGCGGCTGACGACGACGCTCAACCCGCAACGAAATCCGAACTGGCTGAACGACCTGTCCAACACGCTGTGTCACTGCAGCTATCCCTTCGAGCCGGTGCTGCACGTCGGTTTCGGACAGTCCATCTACACGCCTGCGAACATCAAAACGGCCGCCCCGCAGCCGTTCGACCGTCCGTGGGCCGGATGGCTCTACGGTTCAGCGATCCTCCATCTCACCGAAGTCGTCGATCCGAATGCAGTGGGGCCGACGACTACTCGCCAACAGATGTTCGAGGTTGACCTCGGCGTTGTCGGGCAGGGTGCCGGCGCGCGATTCGCGCAGACCACCATTCACGAGATCATCGACTCGCCAAAGCCGCTCGGATGGCACAACCAGATCCGCAATCAGCCCGGCATCAACCTGATCTACATGCGCAATCAGCGACACGGAACACGCTTCGCCGATTACACGTGGAACGTCGGAGGCGATCTCGGAAATGTGCAGACGTATGCGGCCGCCGGCGTGGTCGGTCGCATCGGGTACAACATCAGCGGATTCACCGCCTCTCCCATGGCCTCGACCGCGAGCGGCCCCGGTCAGCGTCCGCCGTTCGAAGCGTATCTTTTCAGCGGCGTCGACGGACGCGCGGTCCTGCACAACATCTTCATCCGCGGCGGCAGCTCGAATATCGAACAGAAGAATCTCGTGTACGACGGCCGCGTCGGCGGCTCGATGCGTTACCGGAGCTTCCGGTTCACGTACAACTATGTGCGTCGCAGTCGCGAGTTCACGTCACCCGTGGCATTTGCCGGCACGCATGATTTCGGGTCGTTCGCGCTCGTGTGGGAGCCGGCGCTGCCGGTCCACTGATCAGACGCTCATGACCGGCACCGAGCCGCGCACGATCACGCGCGGCTCGGTCATGTCCTGCACCTGCTCCGCGGTGACGCCGGGCGCGAGCTCGACGAGCTCGAGGCCCTCCTCCGTCACGTCGAGGACGCAGTAGTCGGTGATGATCCGGTTCACGCAGCGGACGCCGGTCAGCGGCAGGCCGCATTTGCGCAGAATCTTCTTCTCCCCTTTTTTCGTGACGTGCTCCATGGTCACGATCAGGCGGCGGGCGCCGGCGACGAGATCCATCGCCCCGCCCATCCCCTTCACCATCGCGCCCGGCACCATCCAGTTGGCGATGTCGCCGCTCTCCGACACCTGCATCGCGCCGAGAATCGACAGATCGATCTTGCCGCCGCGGATCATGGAGAACGAATCGGCGCTGGAGAAAAACGCGGCGCCGGGGATGGTGGTCACGGTCTGCTTGCCGGCGTTGATCAGGTCGGCGTCGACATCCTCGTCGCGCGGAAACGGTCCGAGACCGAGGATGCCGTTCTCCGACTGCAGGATCACTTCCATGCCCGCGGGGATGCAGTTCGCGACGAGCGTCGGCATGCCGATGCCGAGGTTGACGTAGTAGCCGTCGCGCAGCTCCTGCGCGGCGCGGCGGAC
>Ga0207670_10001490_pt1 | contig 12297 bp, 8 predicted proteins | sample KBSS23HmetaG_FD_184339 | JGI IMG/M metagenome (GOLD analysis project Ga0207670, IMG submission 184339) | Switchgrass rhizosphere microbial communities from Kellogg Biological Station, Michigan, USA - KBS S2-3H metaG (SPAdes) (version 2) | ecosystem: Host-associated > Plants > Roots > Rhizosphere... | reverse complement strand
GAGGATCAGCGACAGCACGACCTGCTGCACGCGCGCCCGCACCGCCGTGCTGGCGACGAACCACAGCAGCCCCACCACCGCGCAGCAGCGCAGCACCATCAGCGGGATCGTGCCGTCGGCGAACAGCCCCCAGATCGTGCCGGTGTTCTCCCAGGTCACGAGGCTGAAGGACAACACCGGCGTCTCGAACACGGCGTGCCGGCCATGCTCGCCGTAGCGCTGCCCCATCCAGCCGAACACGGCCGCCTTGCTGGCGAGGTCGGCGGCGACCAGGAACGGCCACGGCAGCCAGAACCAGGCCTTGCCGGCGAACAGCGCGCGCCGCGGCCCAGGAACCCGCTCGTCGCCGCCGCCCGCCGCTGCGCCGCCCATCGCGCTCAGGCGCTCTCGCGGTTGCGCTCCTCGGCTTCCTGGTGGCGCACGCAGTAGCGGGCCCACGGCAGGTATTCGAGGCGCACCTTCGGGATCCAGGGGTCGATCTTGTCAGCGGCCTTGGTCTTCTTCGCGGGCGCCGCCGGCTTCTTGCCGTCCTTGCCCTTCTTCGGCTCGGCATCCTCGGCGCACAGCGGGCACATGCCGAACTCCCAGTCACCGCGGCCGTGCAGGCGCTCGAGCGCCTCCTCGATGTGCTGGATCGTCTCCTCCTCGTTCTCGATCAGGCCGAGCATGAAGCCCTGGTCGTAGTTGTCGGTCCCCTGATCGGCGAGGTGGTCGACGGACGCGTCCTGCTCGGAGGCGCGCAGCGCTTCGTCGCGCATCGAACCCACGTCGCCGCGCAGCGAGGCGAGCTGGTGTTCGAGCAGGGCCCGGTACTTGGTCAATTCCGTCTTCGTCGGCTTGGGCATGCGGGGTCGCACCAGAGCTGTGGTCAATCGCGGCGGGGGTCGCCGCCCCTCCCGGGACGCACCCGGTCGCTGCCGGGTCGGCCTGAGGGGCGGGAACGTTAGAGGTGCCCCCCAGGGGGGTCAAGCGCCCCCGCTGGTCGGGGGAAAAACATCGAGCCCCCGCTAGTCTTCGCTCCGGCGATGGCAACGCGCCCGCAGCAGCAACTCGCCGATTTCCTGGTCTACCTCGGCGTCGAACTGCAGGTCTCGCCGCACACGGTCGCGGCCTACCGGCGCGACGTCGGCGCCCTGCTCGCCGATCGGCGCGAGCTGCCTGACCGCGCGGCGATCGCGGCGTTCCTCGACGAGCGCGGCCGCAGCCACGCGCCGGCGTCGGTCGCGCGCGCCGCGGCCGCAATCCGTGGCTTCTACCGCTTCCTGCACGCCGAGGGCCTGTGCCGCGACGACGTCGCGCGCGGGCTGCTGGGCCGCAAGCTCGAACAGCAGCTGCCGAAGGCGCTGAGCCGGCGCGCCGCCGAACGGTTGCTGAACGCCATCGCCGGCGACGATCCGCTGGCGCGCCGCGACCGCGCGCTGTTGCACGTGCTCTATGCGACCGGCTGCCGCGTCACCGAGGCCGCGACGCTGCGCACGACCAGCATCGTGCCGGAGCACCGGCTGCTGCGCGCGTTCGGCAAGGGCAACAAGGAGCGCCTCGTGCCGATCAGCGACCGCGCGCTGCAACTGCTGCTCGACTACCGCGACGCGGTGCGCCCGCTGCTGCGCGCGCGTGCGGCGCGCGATCCCGGCGACGTGCTGTTCCTGTCGCGCACGGGCCGGCCGCTCGAGCGCGTCCGCATCTGGCAGGTCGTCAAGCAGACGTGCGCCGCCGCCGAGCTGACGGTCGCGTGCTCGCCGCACGCGTTGCGCCATTCGTTCGCGACGCACCTCGTCGCCGGCGGCGCCGACCTGCGCTCGGTGCAGGAGATGCTCGGCCACGCGTCGCTGGCGACGACGCAGGTCTACACGCACGTCGATCACGACCGCCTGCGCAAGGTGCACGAGGCGTTCCATCCGCGCGGTTGAGCGTCCGCCCAGGTGACCCGCGGGGCGCGCAGATCAGGCCTGGTTGCCGGGGTCGGTGGCGCGGCGGTTGCGCCGCTTGTGGCCGAACCCGCGGTGGCCGCCGGCGAAGAACTCGAGGAACGCGCGGCCCTGCGCGGTGGTGCCGAGGTCGCTGCAGGCGATCGCGCGCAGCGCCTCCTCGCGCACGTTGCCGCCGCCGGCGAGATAGACGGCGCGGAAGCAGCGCTTGAGGTCGGGCAGCACGTCGGGCGCGAACCCGCGCCGGCGCACGCCGACCAGGTTGAGGCCGCAGATGTCGTTGCGGTCGGCGGCGACCGTGAACGGCGGCACGTCGTACGAGATCGCCGCGTTGCCGGCGACCATCGCACCTTCGCCGATGCGCACGAACTGATGCACGCCGGCGCCGCCGCCGACGAACGCGAAGTCGCCGACCAGCACGTGGCCGCCGAGCATCGCGCCGTTCGCCAGCGTGACGTTGTTGCCGACGTGGCAGTCGTGCGCGATGTGGCTGTGCGCCATCAGGAAGCAGTCGTTGCCGAGTTCGGTCGCGCCGCCGGCCTTGGCCGGCCGGTGCACGGTGACGCCCTCGCGCAGGATCGACCCGGCGCCGATCACGACCTTGCCGCCCTGCGCGTCCGGGTCCGGCACGCGCATCTGCGCCTCGCCGGCGACGACGACGAAGCTGTCGAGTTGCACGCGCTCGCCGATCTCGCAGCCGGCGTGCACGATCGCGTGCGGCGCGAGCTTGCAGCCGGCGCCGAGCCGCGCACCGGCGCCGACGATGCAGAATGCCCCGATCTCGACGCCGGCGCCCAGCATCGCGCCCTCGTGGACGACGGCCGTCGGATGGATCATCGCGACATTCTGCCGCCCGCGAGCGCGAAATCGATAGGCCGGGGCCGGCCGGCGCGCCGCGCTTGCGGCGCGCCGCGCGCTGCGATCACAGTCCGCCGCGCAGTTCCTGGGCGAGCGCCTTCTCCTCGTAGACCTTCTCGATCGCCTCGAGCATGCCGGCGCTGTGCACACCGACGCAGCGGTTGACGCGTTCGTCGAACCAGTAGTTGCCCGGCAGCGACTCGATGTTGCCGTCGAACACGAGGCCGACGATCTCCGCGTTGCGGCTCAGGATCGGGCTGCCCGAGTTGCCGCCGATGATGTCGGCCGTGCAGACGAAGTTGATCGGCGTGTCGAGGTTCAGCTTGCTCTTGGCGTCCATCCAGCGTTTGGGCAGGTCCCACGGCGCCATGTTGTCGAACGACGAGTTGCGGTCGTATAGGCCGTTGAGCGTCGTCTTCGGCGGCACCAGCGTGGTGCCGCACTCGTAGCCCTTGACGGTGCCGAACGCGAGCCGCAGCGTGAACGTAGCGTCGGGGTAGAGCGACGTGCCGAAGGCGTCGAAGCGGGCCTTGTTGATGATTCCCTTCGGTTCGGCGCAGGTGCGCGCCGAGCACTCCTGCCAGGCCGGCATCAGCTTGCGCATGTCGATCTTCTTGCCTTCGAACTGCCCGCGCAGCTTCTGCACCTCGGCGGCAATCTGCTCGAACGCTCTCTTGACCTCGGGCTTGCCCGACTTCTCGATCAGCTCTTCGTCGCGCTGCTTCATCTTCTGCATCATCGCCGCGTCGCGCAGTCCAGCGAGGTGTCCCTCGTACGCCTTCAGCGAATTGGCCATGCCGAAGTACTGATCGCGCAGCTCGAACGCCTTCTTCTCGTCGGCGTCCATCTGCTTCTTCAGAAAGTCGCAGACGCGATGCAGGTGGTTGACGATCGAAGGCGTCAGCACGTCGCGATGGAACTCCATCTCGTCGTGCGTCAACAGGCGCTCGGTGTTGCCAGGGTGGCCGGACACGAACACGAGGTCGTCGGTCTTCGCACCCTGCGCGTTCCACTTGAAGTACCACTTCGAGCTGTCGACCGGCTTGCCGTCCTCGTAGACGCGGAAGAACGCGCAGTCGAGGTCGTAGCGCGGGTAGGTGAAGTTGTCGTAGTCGCCGCCGAAGAACGCGACCTGCTTCTCGGGCGCGAACACGACGCGCACGTCGTCGTAGACGTGGTAGACGTAGATGCGGAACTGGCCGCCGTCGTAGAGCACGACCGGGTCGGCCTTGATGTGCTTCTTGTCGTCGGTGATCGCCGCGCACAGCTCGTCGATCTTGCCGCGCCACTCGTTGCCTTCCGGCGTCTTGTCGTTCGCCTTGGCCTCGAGCATCTCCTTGGTCACGTCGCGTACCTCGACCAACTGCCGCAGCGTGAGGTCGGTGCCCGGCACCTCGCTGCCGTAGAGGCGCGAGCTGAAGCCGTCCTTGACCCAGTCCTTCTCCTGCGTCGAGACCTTCTGCAGCGTCTCGAGCGCGACGTGGTGGTTCGTCATCACCAGGCCCTTCGGCGACACGAACGAGCCCGAGCCGCCGGTGTCGAAGCGCACCGAACCGAGCCGCACGTGGTCGAGCCATTCCTGCGTCGGCTCGAACTGGTACTTCTCCTTCAGGCACTGCAGCGGCAGGCCGTCGAACGGCCACATGCCCTCGTCGGGCATCGGGGTCGGCAGGGCGAACAGGACGGCAACGGCGGCGAGCAGACGGTGGACCGGGATCGGCAGCATGAAGGTGGCTCTCGGTAGAGGGGCGCGGACCGCACCGGGTCCGCGGGCGGAGCATGATACGGAGCCGCCGACGCCGGCACCAAAACCGATGCGCGGCAAAACCGCGCGCCCCGCGGTCAATCGCCCTGGCGCGGGGCGGCGCCCCCCTGCAGGCGCAGGAACACGGCGTCGGCGACTGCCGGCGGCACGCCGGGCACCGCGCGCAGCGCCTCGCGCGACGCCGCGCGCAGCGCCGTCAGCGAGCCGAAGTGCCGCAGCAGCACGCGGCGCCGCGACGGGCCGACGCCCTTGATGTCGTCGAGTTCGCTGGTGAGGCGGCCGCGCCGCTGGCGATGGAACGTGATCGCGAACCGGTGCGCCTCGTCGCGCAGCGCTGCGATCAGCAGCGTCTCGGGCGCGCCGTCCGGCAGCGGCACCGGCGACCGGCGCGCGGGCATGAAGATCCGCTCGCCGGTCGCGGTCTTGCGGTCGCCTACACCGCGCAGCCGGCTCTTGGCGAGGCCGCAGACCGCGACGTCGTCGAGGCCGAGTTCGTGCAGCGCGCGCAGCGCCGCGGCGAGCTGGCCCTCGCCGCCGTCGACGACCAGCAGGTCGGGCAGGTCCTCGTCGTCGCGCTCGAGGCACAGCACGAGGCTGCGCCGCACCGCTTCCGCCATCGCGGCGAAGTCGTCGCCGGCGTGCTCGCGCGCGATCTTGAAGCGGCGGTACTGGCTCTTGTCGGGCACGCCGTCCACGAAGCAGACGCGCGACGCCACGGTCTCGACGCCCTGCGTCGTCGACACGTCGATGCAGTGCAGCCGCTGCGGCGCCGCCTCGAGCTCGACCGCGCGCGCGAGCCGCTCGGCGCCCGCGGCGCGCCGCGCCTCGGCGTCGGCGGCGACCGCGTCGGCGAGCGCGGCGTTCTGTTCGGCGAGTTCGAGGTGGCGGCGGCGGTCGCCGCGCTGCGGCACCAGCAGCTCGACGGCGCCGCCGCGCTTGTCGCGCAGCCACGCCGCGATCAGCGCGCCCTCGGCCGGCGCCGCGGGCAGCAGCACGAGCGGCGGCACGTGGCGGTCGCCCTCGTAGAGGCGCGGCAGCAGGTCGCCGAGCAGCAGTTCGAGCGGCAGCTCGCTGCGGAACGAGAAGCGCCGGCAGTGTTCGAGCGCGCCGCCGCGGAACGCCAGGTGCGCGCAGGTGACCTCGTCGCCGACGCGGTGCACGCCGAGCGCGTCCTCGTCGCCGAGCGTGCCGACCACGGTCTGCTTCTCGCCGACCGACTGCAGCGCCTCGAGTTGCTGCTTCAGCGCCTGCGCGCGCTCGAACTCGAGGTTCTGCGCGGCCGCGGCCATCGCCGCGCGCAGGTCCTTCAGCACCGGGCCGACGTCGCCGCGCAGGATGCGCAGCGACGCGTCGAGCAGTTCGCCGTAGGCAGCCCGGTCGATCAGCCCGACGCACGGCGCCGGACAACGGCCGATCTGGTGCTTGATGCACGGCCGGCTGCGGTTGTGGAACACGTGGTCGCTACAGTCACGGAGCGGCGTGATCTTGTGCAGCAGGCGCAGCGTGCGCCGCACCGACTTCGCCGATGCGTAGGGCCCGAGATAGCTGGCGCCGTCGTCCTTGCGCCGCCGCACCAGCCGGTACCACGGCCACGGCTCGGCGGGATCCAGGCGCAGCAGCAGGAACGCCTTGTCGTCCTTCAGCTTGATGTTGTAGCGCGGCTGCCGCTTCTTGATGACCGTGTTCTCGAGCAGCAGCGCCTCCTGCTCGGTCGCGGTCGCGACGAACTCGACGTCGCTGGCCTCGTCCTCGAGGAAGCGCAGCTGCGGGCGCCCGTCGCCGCCGGGCTTCAGGTAGCTGCGCACGCGCGCGCGCAGGTCGGCGGCCTTGCCGACGTAGAGCGCCTTGCCGTGCGCGTCGAGGAACACGTAGACGCCGGGCCCCTCGGGAAAGCGCGCGGTCTTCTCGGCGATGCGCGGGTCCACGCGACGCCTACAGCAGCTCCATCTCGAGCTTCTCGAGCCGGAACACCTCGTCGCGGATCTGCGCCGCGAGTTCGAAGTCGAGGTTCTTGGCGGCCGCCATCATCTCGGAACGCATCAGCTTGAGGTGCTGCAGCAGGTCGAGCTTGCTCTCGAACTGGCGGCGCGGCGCGCCGGGCGCCGGCTCGCTGCTGCCGGTGCGACCCTTGCCGCGACCGCGGCCGCGGCCGCCGCGGCCCTTGCCGGCCGGCTCCGCTTCGCCGTCGCCGTCGGCCACCGGCTCGAGCAGTTCGCGCACCGCCTTCACGATCGTGCGCGGCACGATGCCGTGCTCGTCGTTCCAGGCGCGCTGCCGCACGCGGCGCCGCTCCATCTCCGCGATCGCGGCCTCGATCGAGTCGGTGCGCTTGTCGGCGTAGAGCAGCACGCGGCCGTTGACGTTGCGCGCGGCGCGGCCGCAGGTCTGGATCAGCGACGTGCGGCTGCGCAGGTAGCCCTCCTTGTCGGCGTCGAGCACGGCGACCAGCGTGACCTCGGGGATGTCGAGGCCCTCGCGCAGCAGGTTGATGCCGACCAGCACGTCGAACACGCCGAGCCGCAGGTCGCGGATCAGCGCCGTGCGCTCGAGGCTGTCGACGTCGCTGTGCATGTAGCGGACCTTGATGCCGAGGTCGCGCAGGTAGTCGGTCAGCTCCTCGGCGGCGCGCTTGGTCAACGTCGTGATCAGCGTGCGTTCGCCCTTCTGCACCTGCGCCCTGACCTCGCCGACGACGTCGTCGACCTGGCCGCGCGCGGGCCGCACGGTCACCGGCGGGTCGAGCAGGCCGGTCGGCCGCACGACGAGTTCGGCGATGCGATCCTGGCTGCGCTTCAGCTCGTACTCGGCCGGCGTCGCCGACACGTAGAGCACCTGCGCCTGCAGCGCCTCGAACTCCTCGAACTTCAGCGGCCGGTTGTCGAGCGCCGACGGCAGCCGGAAGCCGTGCTCGACGAGCGTGCCCTTGCGCGACTGGTCGCCGCGGTACATGCCGCCGGCCTGCGGCACCGCGACGTGCGACTCGTCGATCACCAGCAGGAAGTCGTCGGGGAAGTAGTGCAGCAGCGTCGCCGGCGGTTGGCCGGCGATGCGGCCGTCGAGGTGCCGGCTGTAGTTCTCGATGCCCTGGCACAGGCCGGTCGCGCGCATCATCTCGAGGTCGTGGCGCGTGCGCTGGCCGAGCCGCTGCGCCTCGAGCAGCTTGCCGCGCTGCTCGAGCCACGGCAGCCGCTCGGCGAGTTCCTGCTCGATCGACGCGCACGCGCGCTCGAGCCCCTCCTGCGTCGTCACGTAGTGCGAGGTCGGGTAGATCGTGACCTGCTCGCGTTCGGCGAGCACGACGCCGCGCAGCGGATCGACCTCGACGATCGCCTCGACCTCGTCGCCGAACAGCTCGATGCGGATCGCCTTGGCCTCCTCGTACGACGGGTAGACCTCGACGACGTCGCCGCGCACGCGGAAGCGGCCCGGCTGGAAGTCGAAGTTGTCGCGCACGAACTGGATCGCCGTCAGCTGGCGCAGCAGCACGTCGCGCACGACCTTCTCGCCGCGCCGCACCGACACCGACAGTTCGCGGTAGTTCTCCGGCGAACCGAGGCCGTAGATGCACGAGATCGAGGCGACGATCAGCACGTCGCGGCGCTCCATCAGCGAACGCGTCGCCGAGTTGCGCATGCGCTCGATCGCCTCGTTGATCAGCGCGTCCTTCTCGATGTACGTGTCGGTCGTCGGCACGTACGCCTCGGGCTGGTAGTAGTCGTAGTAGCTGACGAAGTACTCGACGGCGTTGCGCGGGAAGAACACCTTGAACTCGCCGTAGAGCTGCGCCGCCAGCGTCTTGTTCGGCGCCAGCACGAGCGTCGGGCGCTGCAGCGCCTCGACGACCTTGGCGACCGAGAAGGTCTTGCCCGAGCCGGTGACGCCGAGCAGCGTGCAGGCCGGCGCGCCGCCGCCGAGCCACGCCAAGAGCCGCTCGATCGCCTGCGGCTGGTCGCCGGCCGGCTGCATGTCGCTGACCAGTTCGAAGGGGGGTGCGTGCATCGCGGCGGCGATGATCGGCCGGCGGCGCGGCGCGCGCCAGATCCTGCCCGCTCAGGCGCGGCGGTGCGTGGTCGCGATGCAGAGGTTGTCCGCGCGCAGCAGTTCGTCGCGGCGCCGGACCACGTCGGCGACCGTGAGCGCGCGCAGCACCTCGAGGCCCTCGAACGGCCGCGCGCCGTCGAGTTCCTCGAGCGCGTGGCCGTGCGCCAGCGCGCGCGCACTCTCGCCGATGCGCACCAGGTGGCCGAACTGGCGGCGGCGCAGCCGCTCGAGCTGCTCGTCGTCGAACGCGACGTCGGCGAACAGCAGCTCGCGCAGCGCCGCGGCCGCGGCCACCGCGTCGTCGGCGTCGCAGCCGACCATCGCGACGCCGAACGTGCGCTCGCCGGTGTAGCTGGCGCCGAGCGAGTCGTCGACGGCGCCGCGCCGGTGCAGCGCTTCGCGCAGGTCCGAACTCGGCGCGAACAGCCGGTCGAGCACGACGCCGGTCGCGGCGGCGCGTTCGGCGCGCGCGCGGTAGCCAACGGCCTCGCGGCGCTCCTTGAGCCCGAGCAGCACCTTGGGCCGGGCCACCGCCATCGTGCGCTCGGCGCGTTCGCGGTGCACGCCGGCGAAGTCGGCCGGCGTCGCGCGCGCGGGCGCCGCGCCGGCCGGCAGCGCGCAGCCTTCGGCCAGCTCGAGCACCGCGTCGACATCGACCGGCCCCGCGACCGCCAGCGCGGCGTTGCCGGTGCGGTAGAACGCGTGCCAGCACTGCAGCAGCAGCGGCGCCGTGATCGCGTCGATCGACGCGACGGTGCCGCCGACGGTGTGGCGCACCGGGTGCTCCGCGTAGAGCGCGCCGAGCAGCAGGAACGCCGCGCCATGCGCCGGCGAGTCCTCGTACATGCGCACTTCCTGCGCGATGATGCCGCGCTCCTTCTGCACGTTCTGCGGCGTGATGTGCGGCCGCGCGCACAGCCGCAGCAGGTCCTGCAGGTTCTGCTGCCATTCGCCGCTGGCGTGGAAGTGGTAGGTCGTGCGCGTGAAGCCGGTCTGCGCGTTGACGCTGGCGCCGCGCGCCGCGAAGCGCTGGAACACCGCGAGCTCCTCGTCCTCGAACAGCTTGTGCTCGAGGTAGTGCGCAGTGCCGGCCGGCGTCGTGACCACTGCGCCGTCGTCGCTCGCGAAGGCGAGGTCCGTGCTGCCGTAGCCGAACGTGATCACGGCCGCGACCTCGCGCAGCTGCGGACGCGGCAGCACGCGCACGCGCAGCCCCGTGCCCGTGACCGCGCGCACGACCTCCTCGCCGACGACGGGATCGACGATGCGTTGCTGCGTCATCGCTGCGCCTCCGCGGCCGCTGTTGGCGCCGGCAGCAGCCGGTACTCGTGGTCGAGCGCGATCGACGCGGCCGCTGCGGTCACCGCGTCGCGCGCGACGGCGCCGAGGCCCGCGACGCGCTGGGCCGGCGTCTCGTCGAACCCGCGCAGCCACTGCTCGGCGGTGTACGCGAGCCGGCCCGCCGGCGAGTCGTCGAGCGAACGGAACGGCCCCTGGCACGTGGCGACCGCCGTCGCGAGTTCGGCGTCGCTGCAGTCGCCGCCGGCGACCGCCGCGAGCTGCTCGAGCGTCGCCGCCGTGACGGCCTCGACCTGCTCGGCGTCGCAGCCGACCTGCACCATGCACAGCCCCTTGTCGGCGTCGCCGCCGGCGGCCGCGTAGTAGCACAGCGAGCGCCGTTCGCGCACCTCCTGGAACAGCCGCGAGTGCGCGCCGCCGCCCCACAGCGACAGCGCGATCTGCAGCGCGTGCAACGCGCCGGGCGCGACCGGCCGCGGCATGCGGAACACCAGCACGAGCTTGGCCTGCTGCATCGGCGCATACTCGACGGTGCGGCCGACCGGCCGCGCCGCGGGCGCCATCGGCGGCACCGGCGCCGCGCCGTTGCTGGCAGCACTGCCGCGCGGCAGCGCGGCCAGCAGCGGCGCGATCGCGGCCGCCGGGTCGTCGGGCAGCACGCCGCTCATCAGCAGCAGCCGGCGGCCGTCGTGCAGCGCGTCGTCGAGCATCGCCGCCGGTTGGTGCGGCAGGAGCGCCGCGATCGCAGCCTCGCCGCCGTGGTCGGGCACGCCGTACGGCTCGCCCGCGCAGGCCGCCGCGACCGCGCGCTGCCGCGCGTAGTGCGCCTTGTCGTCCCAGACGGCGCGCGCCGCCGCGAGCGCCTGGCTGCGTTCGCGCGCGAACAGCTCCGCGCCGGCGCGCGCATCGCGGAACCGCGGCCGCAGCAGCAGTTCCTGCAGCAGATCGCGCACGGCCGTGAACTGGTCGGGCCGCTGCGGCAGGAACTCGCCGGCGACCGCGTCGGCCGCGAACGACAGCACGGTCGACTCGCCGTGGCGGCCGCAGCCGGTGCCGCCGCCGGCACCGAACAGCCGTTCGCGTGCGCGCGCCAGCGCGGGGCGGCCCTGGTGCTGCTCGCTGCCGTGCTGCAGCAGCAGCGGCAGCAGCGCCCGGGCGGCCTGCCCTGCTCCCATCGGCCGCTGCAGCAGCAGCGAGATGCGGAACGTCTTGCAGCGCTGGTCGCGCCGCCACAGCAGCGGCGTGCCGTGGACCTCCTCCACCTCGAAGCCTGCGAAGCTGCGTGTCATCGTTGCGGCCGGCGCATCATGACCGCGGCGCCGCGTCATCGGCAACCAAGAATGACGGTGGCGCGACGCGCCTGCGCACTCGTCGGCTGTCGCGCACGGGCGCCGTCGCTATGCTGCGCCGCCATGATCCACCGACTGCTCTGCACCACTGCGCTGGCCGCGCTCCTCCCGGCCCAGCAGACCAAGGTCCTGCCCAAGGGCATGGACTTCGTCGAAGGCCCGGCCGTGCTGACGTTCCCGTTCAACTCGGGCAACCCGACGTGCGGCATCCAGCTGCTGATCAACGCCGGTGAGATCACGCAGGGCGTGGCCGTGATCACGGGTTTCTGGTTCCGGCCGACGCAACAGACGCAGACGACCGTCGCCTTCAGCAAGCCGTACCAGGTGACCGCCTACACGGTCGCGATGAACGCGGCGAACTTCGAGGCGATGCCGTCGCCGTACGACCCGACGACCGTCCTCGGCGGCGCCACGCCGACGCTGGTGTTCAGCGGCAGCGTCAGCGTGCCGGCCACGACGCCGCTGCAGCTGACGCCCGCGCCGTTCTCGATCCACGTCGCGTTCTCGACGCCGTACCTGTTCGACTCGAGCCAGGGCAACCTCGTGCTGATGTTCGAGTCCACCGACAACACGACGATCCCCAACACGGCGCGCGTCGACGCGGTGACGCTGTCCGAGACCGCGACCACCGGCATCGTCGCGCCGATCGACACGCAGGGCTGCATCGTGCTGGGCCGCAGTCTCACCAGCTCGACCAGCGCCGCCAGCGCGGTGCTCGGCGGCACGCTGTCGACGCAGCTCACGGCGTCGCCGCCCGGCTCGCTGCCGGCCGCGTTCGTCGTACTCGCGTTCGACCGCGCCGACACCGACCTCGCGATCCTCGGCATGACGCCGGGTTGCATGGCGCGCATCGCCGGCACGTTCATGGACAGCATCGTGATCGACCTGGGCAGCGGGCTGCCGCCGGTGCTGTGGGGCATCCCGCTCGATCCCAACCTGCTCGGCGCCGCCGCGATCACGCAGGCCGTGGGCCTGGCGCCGTCAGGCCTGCTCGGCGACAGCGTCATCAGCAACGCCGAGGCGATCCGCGTCGGCGACAGCGGTCCGGCCAGCAAGA
>Ga0207670_10001488_pt1 | contig 12303 bp, 10 predicted proteins | sample KBSS23HmetaG_FD_184339 | JGI IMG/M metagenome (GOLD analysis project Ga0207670, IMG submission 184339) | Switchgrass rhizosphere microbial communities from Kellogg Biological Station, Michigan, USA - KBS S2-3H metaG (SPAdes) (version 2) | ecosystem: Host-associated > Plants > Roots >... | reverse complement strand
GCCCGAGACGAAAGGCAAGCCGCTGCCGGAGGACATCCAGACCGGCCCCTGAGCGTGCACCATCGGCTAGGAACGTTCCGGCCTGTTTAGCAGCTCCGGAGAGCGGCAGTGAGGATACCCAAGCCCTACTGCCTTTCGGAAATTCGCAAGGAGATGTCCCGAAGGGACAATGAAAATAGCGCAGCGTTTCAACGCTGGGTCACCCAGCGTACCGGGACAAGTCCCGCAGGGACGGCTGAAGGGTGACGGCAGATGCGTTCAGTCGTCCCTTCGGGACTCGGATGGGATCGACAGTGTTCCCGGCGTTAAAACGCCGGGCTATTCTCGGAATGTCCCTCCGGGACACCGTTCATCGAATTTCCGAAAGGCATTCACCCAAGCCCGCACCAACCGGCGGTGTTTTTCCCGCGGAAGAAATTGGCAGGAAGTCGGGAATCGTCTCACGGTGTTGTTCGCCGGGGTGAGGAGGCTCCATCGCCCAATTCGCGTCAGCCTTTGTCTTTATCTGCGTCTATCTGCAGTTTTCTTTTCTGCATCGTCGCTTAGCCGTGGAGCAATTTCGAAATTTCTGGCCAGACGTGCGGCCGCTTCCTATGTTTGCCCCTGGAATGTGACCCGGCGCAAAGAACACATGCTTCCTCTCGGAAAATATTCGTTCGGCGTGGGAGACCGTTTCGCGCAGCAGGCCAGGGCCCAATTGCGCGCGTGCATCAAGGCCGCCGAGCAGGGCGTCGAAGTCATTCCCGTCTGGAATAAGTCCAATCGGGAGCACCTCACCATCGGCTCGGAACCCTCCAGCGTGCGGTCCGCCGCCGACGCCGCGGCGCGCGGGCTGAAATGGAACAAACCCTATCACGTGGACGCAGATCATATTCGCCTGGAAACGGTGGGCCGGTTTATTCCGCACTCGGACTTCTTCACGATTGACGTGGCTGACTTCATCGGCCGGCCGGTGAATCCTTCGGAGGTGCAAACATTCGTGGATCGCCACAGCGAGCTGATCGGGCGCGTGGAAATTCCGGGCATCGACCAGCTCCTGAAGATTTCGCGTTTGGAGGTTGAGCGGACCGCCGGCAAGTATTTGTTCGCAGTGCAGGAAGCTGGACGCATTTACCGTTGCATCGAAGGATCCAAGGGAGCCGGCTTCATTACGGAGGTCTCAATGGACGAAACGGATCAACCCCAGACGCCAACGGAACTGCTGGTGATTCTCGCGGCGATCGCGGACGAGCGCATTCCAGTGCAAACCATCGCGCCGAAGTTCGCGGGACGCTTCAACAAGGGCGTGGATTACGTCGGGGACGTGGCGCAGTTTGAAAAGGAGTTCAACGCTGACCTCGCCGTGATTGCCTTCGCCGTCGAAAAATACCGGCTGCCGTCGAATTTGAAACTGAGCATCCATTCCGGCAGCGACAAGTTTTCCCTTTACGCGCCGGTCCATCGGGCGCTGGCGCGGACCCATGCCGGCTTGCACCTCAAGACGGCAGGCACCACCTGGTTGGAGGAGCTGATTGGTCTCGCCGAAGCCGGCGGCGCCGGGCTGACACTGGCCAGAGAGATCTACGGCGAAGCGCTCACCCACCTCGGCGAGCTCTGCGCGCCGTACGCGGCAGTGATTGACATCGATGGCCGGAAGCTGCCCTCCAGGGTAACCGTCAACGGCTGGAGCTCGGAACAATTCGTCTCGGCGTTGCGCCACGATCCTGAATGTCCCGAGTTCAATGCGGACCTGCGACAATTGTTGCACGTCGGCTACAAGATCGCGGCGAAACTGGGCGAGCGGTATCTAAAGTTGCTGAAGGAGTGCGAATCGGTGATTGCGAAAAACGTAACCGGGAACCTTTACGATCGTCATCTCAAACCGCTGTTTATCGGAGACAACTCCTGATTTTGTCGTTCAATCAGACCACACGCATCGCATGAACAAAGGCTCTTTGAACGAGAAGTTCGAATTGATTCACGAGTATTGGCGACCGAAGGTCGTTGCCGAGTTGAACGGCCAGGAACTCAAACTGGTAAAGGTGGCAGGGGAGTTTCCCTGGCATCGCCACGAACAGGAGGATGAGCTGTTCCTCGTCTGGCGCGGCCAGATGACCATCGAATTCCGCGAACATCACGTGACGTTGCGGCCGGGCGAATTCTGTGTCGTGCCGCGCGGCGTCGAGCACCGCACCATGGCCGAGATCGAGGCGGATGTGCTGGTGTTTGAACCCAAACACACGCGCAACACCGGGAACGTCGTCCACAAGACTTTCACTGCCGCAAACGGGGTGAAACTATGATGGCGTGCACCGGAACCATGAACCTGTTGTCGAATAACAATGGCCACCCTGGGAGCGCCGGCGTCCTCGCCGGCGAGACTCTCGCGGGAACACGCCGGCAGGGATGCCGGCGCTCCCAGGTTCAAGGAAAGCCTCCACGAAACGGACCGCTGATCACCCAATTCTGTGCGCCGGAACAGCCATGTCAGCGCCGGTCGGGCAGAGCGCTCTTGGCGTCTTTGCCGGATTTCACTAGCACGGCTTCGAAAACACCATCTCGCTCCTGGTCAGGCCGTTTGTCAACGAGGTGGATCCGGAGCTTGACCGTGCCAAAGGAGGCTTTGGAGTGCCGCCAGAGGGTGATGTCGGCGGGGAGATTGTCGCTGGGAGACATGGGCAGATCGTGTTTGCCGGTGGTTTTTTCACAAGCCAGCGGCCCCAGGCCTTCCACTTTGACCTCCTCCTTCTCGCTCTTCTGGGAGTCGGTGGATGAACCACTGAGGAACATCGCCAGTGGGCCGATCTTCAAGCGCGGTTGGTCCTTGTCCAGTTCAGCCGCCTCGTCGTCCCCTGGCTTGCTCCAGCCCCGGATCAAGTTGGCGACGGTCACCTTGCCGCTTTTGAGCGATTCTTCCGGAACGAGTATTTTGGCAACCTCATCCGGTTGCGGCGGTTCGGTCCGCGTTACCTGCAGCTCAACCCACCGGCATTTGTTGCCTTGATGTTCGACCTGGCCGACAGAGCTCAGCCTCAGGTAGGCACTATGCTCGCGCTTCTGGTCGTTCTGGGTGAGAGTGAGCTTAAGTTCGAACTCGGCCCAACTGCCGTCGTCGGGCAGTTGAGTGATCAGACCATCCGCCGTGGCGCTCGGGGCAGCCGCCAGCAGCAGGGCGATAGAGGAGACAAGGAGCGATTGGATTGAGTGCATAATGTGGTTTGGAGGTCGGAGCCATGCAACAGTTCGCGAAGCGATGCCATCGCCTCAGCCATCCTGAGAACACATGGGTGCTGCGGAAAGTTGCAAGCCAGAAGCCGACCTTCGCTGGACGCGGGCGGATTCTTCGCGTAGGCTCCCGGTCCATGAAGACCAGCGACGTCATGAGCGCCCTCGAGAAGCTGGGCACGGCGCAGACAAAGAAGACCTACCTGCGCCATGGTTGTCCGGAGCCGTTTTTTGGGGTCAAAATTGCCGACATGAAGGCGCTGATCAAGAAGTTCAAAATCCAGAACGATACCGTGCTCGCGAAGCAGCTTTACGCGACCGGCAACAGCGACGCGATGTATCTGGCCGGACTGATCTGCGATGGAACTCAACTCACCCGGCGCGATCTGGAGGACTGGGCGAAGAAGGCCACGTGGCACATGATCAGTTCGTACACCGTGTCGTGGGTCGCGGTGGAGCATCCCGAGGGCTGGAATGCCGCCCTGGATTGGATCGAGTCGCGTGAAGAAAAAATCTCCCTCGCCGGATGGTCAACGCTCGGAGGAATCGCCTCAGTTCACCAGGACGAAGCGCTCGATCTCAAAGCGATCGACAAGCTCCTCGATCGAGTCGCGAAGACGATTCATGAATCGCCCAATCGCACCCGTTCCGCGATGAATTCCTTTGTCGTCGCCATTGGCTGCCATGTGAAGCCGCTCACCGCGAAGGCACAGGCGGTCGCCGTGAAGATCGGCGAAGTGAACGTGGACGTGGGCGATACCGCGTGCAAAGTGCCGCTTGCGAGCGAGCAGATCCGGAAGGTCATCGCCAGCGGCCGGCACGGAGCCAAGCGCAAAACGATGAAGTGTTGATTTGGACCACCGACCTCGCTGTTGGATGGCTAAAAACAGTTTCGGATCGAACCCAACGGCTTATGAGCGAATTCAAATTCTCCTGCCCTCATTGTGACCAGCACATCCAGTGCGACAGCAAATTTTCCGGGAGACAAATCCAGTGTCCCGGCTGCAACCATCTCATCGCCATCCCGCCTTCGCCGACGGTCGTCGAGCAGGGCAATTACCAGGCGCAATCGGGGATGACCTGGGCGACCCACGTTCCGCCGCCACAGGTCGAGCGTCCCAAAGGCCCTTCGGTGAAGAAGGACGAACCGCCGGCTTCGTCCGGAAAACACTGAAGTCCCGGTATTCCTTAACGCCGGGGTGGGGTTAATAAAGAATAAGTCCCGAGGGACGACCGTGCCCAACCTCAGCCGTCTGCGGGACTCTGACCTGTCGCTACGCGTTCCCGGCGTTGAAACGCCGTATTTGTTTAGCGTCGTCGATGCGCGAGCATCCGGAGCGCGACGTTTACATCGCTTCCGCGTGGCACAGATACGCGACGTTACGGAAAAGCGACGTCCTAGGAAATCGCGCACAATGAAGCGGCCTGAAGGCCGCGCTCCTGCACAAAACGTAGTTGGGGCGCTAAACACATACGAGACGCCGGGCTATTGTCGAGAAGTCCCTCCGGGACTCCGCCCTCCAAGACTTGATTTGCGCCAGCCCACCCCATCCGATCAACTCGACCCCTTGACAAATTCCTTAACTGTCCTATTGTCCCATGACAGTTAGCGACGCGCCATGCTTTTTCAGATCAATTTCAAGTCCGGCAAGCCGGTCTATCTCCAACTGATCGACCAGGTCCGGCACGCGGCGGCGTCGGGCGCCTTGCGGGCGGGCGAGGCCCTTCCCTCTCTCCGCCCGCTGGCGGAGGAGTTGCGCATCAATCGCAACACCGTGGCAAAGGCCTACGCCGAATTGGAGAGCCAGGGCGTGATCGAGACGGTCCCGGGCAAGGGCTGCTTCTTGAAGGTTGTGGATTCTCCATTCACGAAACAGGCGCGACAGAAGCTTCTGGCGCAGGAGATCGACCAGGCGATCGTGGCCGCGCATCACCTGCAGATCGAGGATGCGGATTTCCTCGGGATGGTAAGGGATCGCTTGAAACACTTTTCGAAGAAAGTCGAATCGGCCGAAGCCGCAAAAGATGGAGGCGAACCATGAGCATCGAATCTGCAGTGATTGAGATACACGGTTTGAAGCGCGGCTACGGCCGAGTGGAAGCGGTCAACGGACTGGACCTCACCGTTCGGGCCGGGCGTTGCTACGGATTTTTCGGGCGCAATGGGGCGGGTAAAACGACAACGATCAAATGTCTCCTCAATCTGCTGCGCCCGCAGTCCGGCACCGTTCGCGTCTTTGGCCTCGACCCGCGCAAAAACGAAGTCGAGGTGAAGTCGCGCCTGGCCTACGTCCCGGATGCGGTGGCGTTTTATCCGTGGATGACCGTGCGCAACACGCTGGATTACCTCGCGTCGTTTCGCGCGCAGTGGAATCGCGACACCGAAGCGGACTTGCTCCGGCGCTTCGGTCTGAACGCGGCTCACAAAGCCAGCGCGCTCTCGAAAGGTCAGCGGACTCAGCTCGCGCTGATCGGCGCGATCTGCCCCGAACCGGAGTTGCTCGTGCTCGATGAACCGACCTCCGGTCTCGACCCCATCGTCCGGCGCGAATTCATCGAAACGGTCATCGGCGCCTATCAGTCCGGCGATCCCGAACACCGCACGGTCTTCGTCTCCACGCATCTCATCTCGGAGTTCGAGGGATTGATCGACGAATTTACGATTATCGAACAAGGTCGCAACTTGCTGACCATGGCCGCAGACGCCGCGCGGGATCGCTTCCGAAAAATCCGCGCCCGATTTTCTCAGCCGCCCACGAAGCTCGAACTGACGGGTGCTTTGAGCGTGAAGCAAACCGGCCGTGAGATCGAAATCCTCGCAAACGGCAGCAGCGAGGAGCTCATCGCGAAGTTGAAGGCACAACAACCTGAGGATCTGCAAATTGAAGCCCTGACCCTGGAGGAAATTTTCATCGCATCCCAAACCCTCTGCGGATCGAAATCATGAATGCGCACGTGCGAAAAGAAATCCGTTTGCTGACGCCGAGCTTTGCCACGGCGCTGCTGCTCGCGTGCGTGATGGGGTTGATTCCGCGAGGCCTGTCGGTTCCGAGCCTGCCCGGTCTGCTCGCCGTATTTCCCTTTCTGCTCAGCCCGGCCATGGTCGTGATGATGGCGCTCGACTCGTTCGGCCGGGAAATCGCTTCGGGAAATTTCGCGAATCTGTTGACCCAACCCGTTCCCCGTTCGCGCGTGTGGCGGACAAAGGTCCTGGTATTGGCAGGCGGGCAGGCAATCGTCTTTGCCGCGTGGTGGCTGTCCTTCCAGATTTTCCGACCGCACGCCTCCTGGGGAATCACCAATCAAGACGTGCACGTGATGACGGTCACGGCCGGGCTCTTCGTGCTCGCTGTGTTTTCGGGTGGGCTTTGGTCGGTGCTGTTGTTCCGGCAGGTGGCGGCGGCCTTCTGGATGACGTTGTTCGTTCCGGCGGCCCTGGCGTTGATCACGGCACATTTCACCGAGAAACATGGCGGTCATACTGAAGCCTGGTTGATTGTGATCCTGGTGGCTTATGGCCTCGCGGGGTTTTGGGGGGCGCGCCGACTGTTTTTGGGCGCGCAGGACTTACAATGGACCGGAGGTGCGATTGCAATACCCGGCATGCCAGCCCTGACCGGCTGGGGCCAGTCGCGGCGGAGTCCTCCACATGCAGCGCTGGTCGTGAAGGAACTTCAATTGCATCAAGCGCAATTCGTGATCGCAGTTGTGCTGGCGCTGCTGCACCTGGGGATGATCGGGTTGCGAAGGATCGCAGACGGCTTCAGGGACTCGCCAACGCTGGAATTCCTTGTCGGTCAGTTCTGGTTGTTCTGGATGGTGATGCCGTTGCTCGTCGGTTGCTCTGCAGTCGCCGAAGAACGAAAACTCGGAACTTGGGAAGCGCAGCTCTGCCTGCCGGTGCGAAGGTGGACACAATTCGCGATCAAGTTTGGGGTCGCCTTGGGGTTGTCGGTCCTCTTTGGTGTCGCAGCGCCCGTGCTGTTGGAGGGAGTGAGAATCCTTCCCGACATTCACGCGGAGTTCCCGTCTGAGCAGTACAACTATTACTCTCGCATGCCACAGGGGACGCTTGTCTTGGCGGCGCTTGAACTGGTCCGGTCGCTCAATCCTTTGCTTCCCTTCCTGCCGCAACTCCTTGTTTGCACTGTCCTGGTTGCGATTCCGTTCTACGCTTCGACACTCGCGCGCCACACCTTGCAGGCCATATCATTTGCAATCGTGGCGGTCGTTCTCGCACAAATGGGCGTGGGCGCCATCCACGACGCTGCTCACGATTGGCCTGGGAAGGCCCCGTTGATTTATCTCATCGGCGTTCCGATCTTAGCGGTGACACTCGTGTGGCTTGCTTTTTCGAATTTCAAACGCGTCTTCGTTGGCTGGCTGGTCTGGCGGCGAAACGGCCTGGTGTTATTGGGGTCACTCGCGGCAGCAATCGCAGTCACCAGCGCGATCCATAACCGCATATGGGAGCTGTTGTCGAAGACCGAACCGCCGCACGGCGTGGCGCGATTGAAGTCGCCACAAGGCGTGGTGTTGCGGAACGAATTCGCCAATCTAATCGTGCAACTCGCGGACGGAAGAGTCTGGAGTGACCGTATCATGCCGACGGTTCCAAGCCTGGGCGCGATGTTGTCCGGCGACGCGAAGCTGGTTGAACTATTTCCCGGCGGCCGGTTCCTGGATGGAACGAATTGGATGAGTGTTGCGTTCTGCAACCCTGATGTGGTGGCCATTCAAAGGGACGGGAGTCTCTGGGTTTCGGAGCAGCCGGAGAAGTGGTCGATGTTCTGGCAGCAGCGGAGCGCGTCCAATCGGGGGCCGATCGAGCTGGTGAGGTTGGGCGATCGCAACGATTGGAAGAGCGTGGCCGGCATCAGTCCGCCGGCGTTCTTGCTTAAGACCGACGGCACATTGTGGCGCTTGGGGCAAGGCCGCGCGGAAATGCGAACGAACTGGCCGGGTCTGCGCGCTTTTCAACCGGTGCGGCTAGGGATAGATTCGGATTGGTCGGAACTGGTCTGCAGCGACTATCAGATTTGGTGCCGCAAAGCGGATGGGCGGGCCTGGGTCGCGGGCCGTTATTTCGGGGGCGAAACCAAGCCGGGATCACTGCAATTCGACAAGGATACCACCTTTCTGCGCGCGCCGGAGCGGGATGGTGGCCAGTGGCGCGGCATTGTTTGGATCAACAGCCCTCGAGGGGGCCGATTCGAAGTAGCTCTGCGCGACGACGGAACACTGCGCGTCCTTGGAAAATGGCGCGGGTCGCTGTCCGGCAAATCGCAATTCGTCAGTGCGGATGTTCAGCTCGGCGCGCACTCGGATTGGCTGGCTGTTGCAGGCAACAACGACATGGTTGTGACGCTCAAGGCCGATGGTTCACTGTGGAAGTGGGATTTCCCCGATGATCCCGTCACGAAACCAAACACGGCGCGCGCGAAACGACTGAGCTCTCACTCGGACTGGGTTGCTGTGGGCCAAGATTATGACGGCATCATCAGCCTGGCCGCTGACGGCAGTCTCTGGGCATGGCAGTACGGTCGTCGTATGGCTTCACAGTTCAGTTTGCATCTGGCACCGTCACGCAAACCTCAACTGATCGGGAACGTCCTTGTATCGGTCCCTCAATAAAACTTCCGAGCGATGGGCAAGATTGGCAGATCCCATCGGAGGATCATTTCCTCTCACGGCCGGTTTTGTGACAGAACCGTGATCTGCCTTTCGCCGGCACGCGATCGTCGCTTGTCTCGCAATCGTCACGATGATATTTCCATTAGCTCGCCTTGGTTTGGAGTTCCGCCTTTCCGCCTTCGCGGCGCGCCAAAGCGCCGCTTCGGCGCGACGGCGGCAGGCGGTAGGCGCGTGGCCAGGACCGGCTGAAGCCGGGTATGTGTTTAGCGCCGAGCGGAGCACATTGTAGCGCAGGCGTCCTCGCCTGCGAGTTCGGGCGGCGTCTCGCCCCCGAATGCGCGAAAAGGGCGAGGACGCCCTCTTAACTCGCAGCCGAGACGGCTGCGCTACGCTAAACACATACGAAGCCGGGACTCCAAGCTGTCAAAGGTTCATGGTGCCCATGCGTGCGCGGAAGCGAAAGTGGCTTCCCAGGAAAACAGATTGGCCAGAAACCCTTTCTCATGTCACCAATGTCCGCAGTTATGAAAACCGAATCTGTCATCATGAATCGGATCGAAGTCGTCGAAGGCGACATCACGAAACAGCGCGTGGACGCGATCGTGAACGCGGCCAACACGACGTTGCTGGGCGGCGGCGGCGTGGATGGAGCGATCCATCGCGCGGCCGGGCCGGAATTACTCGAAGAATGCCGTGCCCTCGGCGGCTGTCCAACCGGCGAGGCGAAAATCACCCGAGGTTACAACCTCCCGGCCCAATGGGTGATCCACACCGCCGGGCCGGTCTGGCGCGACGGCCGGCATGGCGAGGAGGAATTGCTGGCGGGTTGTTATCGCAACTCACTCGCCCTGGCCGAACAGAAGGGATTGCGCACGATCGCCTTTCCATCGATCAGCACCGGCGCTTACGGTTTTCCCATGGACAAAGCGGCGCGAATCGCCGTCGCGGAGATCAGGAAATTCCTCGAGCGCAACCGTACGATGGAGAAGGTCGTCCTTGTTTGCTTTGGCAAAGGCGCGTTCGATGTGCACCTAAACGCGGTTGCTGAAATCCGAATGACGAATGACGAATGACGAATGAAACCCGCGTTACCAAAGCCCGAAACATGCGGTGTGAGCTTGGGGACCGCCTTTTGGCATTCGGGTTTTGTCATTCCTTCGGATTTCGTCATTCGTCATTTATCATTCTCCCCAGTCTGCTCCCGAAACAAGTCCGCGATGGTGACGCTGAGAGTCGGGAGCAATTGTTCGGTGAGCACTTCCTTTCCGGCCAGAATCCCCTTCAATGTCAAACCATACTGGCTGCCGTGATAGATCTCCACGTTGTCGTAGCGCGGATCGATCATCCAGAGGCGCGGGACATTCAGCTCCTCGTAAAGCTGCTTTTTCATCACCGTATCGGGGCGATGGTCATCGGAGCTGATGATCTCGGCCACGAGCCAGATCTTGCCGGTCGCCGTGGTGACCAGCGCGATGTCGGGACGCACCATGGTGCCCGAAGAAATCTTGACGACTGAGCGCCGAGGCAACAGCCGAGTGGAGGAGATGTCGGCCAGGCTCAGGGTGATGTGTTCGTGCAAACGCGTACAAATCAGCTCGTGACGCCCGCCCGGCGGCATGCGCAGATACGTTTCACCCTCGAGAATCTCTTCGTACGGTTCGCTCATGAACCGTTCAGAAAGCTACGCAGGAAGCGGCCGGTGTGCGAGCGTTTGTTCTTCACCACGTTTTCCGGCGTCCCCTCCGCCACGACGCGCCCGCCCCCGTCGCCTCCCTCCGGGCCGAGGTCAATGACCCAATCGGCCTCCGCGATCAAATCCAGGTTGTGCTCGATGACGATGACAGAATGGCCCGCGTCAACGAGGCGTTGCAACACGTCCACCAGGCGCCGCACGTCCGCCATGTGCAGGCCGATGGTCGGCTCTTCGAGCACGAATAGATTCCGTTTCTCGCGCGAATCGAACAGCGTGAGCTGCTCCTTCAAGCCCGAAAGCAAATGGGTCACCAGCTTCACCCGCTGCGCTTCGCCGCCGCTCAGCGTCGGACTGGTCTGGCCGAGTTTCACGTAGTCCAGCCCGGTATCGCGCAAAGCCTCGAGCGGTCGGCGTATCCGGGGGAAAGCGCTGAAGTATTCGATGGCTTCGGCGACGCTGAGTTCGAGCACTTGCGCGATGTTTTTCCCGCTCAGCTCGATGTCGAGCGTTTCGCGGCTGAACCGCATTCCGTTGCAGGTTTCGCAACGCACAAACGCCGGCGGCAGGAAATTCATTTCGAGTTTGATGGTGCCCGCGCCTTCACATTCCGGGCAACGCCCGTGCGCGCTGTTGAAGGAGAACCGGCCGGCGGTGTAGCCGCGCAGGCGCGCTTCCGGCAATTGCGCGAACAGATTGCGAATTTCATCGAAAAACCCCACGTAGGTCGCCGGCGTGGAGCGCGGCGTGCGTCCGATCGGAGCTTGATCCACTTCGTAAACCGCTTTGATGCCTTCCCAGCCGGTGACCGATGGCGACATTGCCGCCTTGGCTCGTTGCGCCGCCGAGGCGCTGGTCTTGCCGCGCTTCAGCGCCTTTTCCAGGGCGGGCAGCAGGCATTCCCGGATCAGCGTGCTCTTGCCGGAACCGCTGACGCCGGAGACAACCACGAGGCGGTTTAACGGGAATGGAACGGTCAGCCCATTCAAGTTGTTGGTCGAGGCGTTGTGAAGGGTAAGCCAATTCAATTCCGAAGGCCGAGGCCCGAGGTCCGAAAGGCCTCCCGAATCCCGCGTCGAACGCGTTTGCCGACTGCCGGCGCTTTCGGATTTCAGATTTCGAACTTGTTTCGGATTTCGGCGTTCGGATTTCGGATTTCCGACCATCCTCCGCTTGCCGCGCGATGGAAAATTCCTGGTCTGCCGCAAACATTGGCCGGTGATCGAATCCGCGTGTTGCAGCAGCTCCTTCAGGGAACCGGCCGCGACGACTTCGCCGCCGCGAACGCCCGCGCCGGGGCCGAGATCGATGATGAAGTCCGCGTGTCGCATGGTCGCCTCGTCGTGTTCCACCACGACGAGCGAATTGCCGCGCGACTTCAAAATGCCCAGGGTCGACAGCAGCAATTCATTGTCGCGCGCGTGCAGGCCGATCGTCGGCTCGTCGAGCACATACAGCACCCCGCTCAGATTCGAGCCGAGCTGCGCAGCCAGCCGGATGCGTTGGGCCTCGCCGCCTGACAATGTGGGGACGCCTCGACCGAGTTGCAGGTAGCCCAGGCCGACTTTATCAAGAAATTTCAGGCGCTCGTGAATTTCCGGCAAAATGTCGCGGGCGATCTGTGCCTCGTGCCCTTTGAATTTGAGCAAGCGGAACAGCTTGTAAGCCTGGGCAACCGGGAGCCGGGAAAAATCCTCGATGGTTGGTCCGGCTTCGAGCAACAGTTTTCTGGCATGGACCACGCCTTGTTCCCCCTCACCCTGACGATCTCCCTC
>Ga0207670_10001484_pt1 | contig 12322 bp, 7 predicted proteins | sample KBSS23HmetaG_FD_184339 | JGI IMG/M metagenome (GOLD analysis project Ga0207670, IMG submission 184339) | Switchgrass rhizosphere microbial communities from Kellogg Biological Station, Michigan, USA - KBS S2-3H metaG (SPAdes) (version 2) | ecosystem: Host-associated > Plants > Roots > Rhizosphere... | reverse complement strand
GCTGACGATCAATTGCCAGACCATCACCGTCACCAATCCCGGCACGACGACCGGCACGGTCGATGCGCCCTTCAGCCAGACATTCACGCAGAGCGGCGCGCACGGCACGGCGACGTTCACCACCGCCAGCACATTGCCGGCGGGGATCACGCTCGCCGCGAACGGCCTGCTCTCCGGTACGCCAACCGTCCCCGGCACGTTCCCGATCGACGTCACCGTGACCGACAGCAACGGCTGCACCGGTACGAACACGACCTACACGCTGGTCATCGCGTGCCAGACCATCACGGTCACCTCGCCGGCCAACACCACCGGCACGGTGAGCGCGCCGTTCAGCGTGACGTTCACCCAGACCGGCGGGCACCTTCCGGTGACGTTCAGCACCATCAGTCCGCTGCCGCCGGGCCTTCTGCTGGCGACGAACGGCGTTCTCTCCGGCACGCCGACGCAGCCCGGCACGTTCCCGATCGTCGTCACCGTCACCGACGTGAATGGCTGCACCGGCACGAGCGCCACCTACACGCTGATCATCAGCTGCCAGGTCATCAACGTCGGTAACCCGAACACGAACAGCTGGCCGGCCGGCACCCCGCTGCCCGCGCCGAACTTCACCTTCACGCAGAGCGGCGCGATCGGCGGCGCGACGTTCACCACCGCCTCGACTCTTCCGACCGGCGTCACCCTGACCACCGCCGGCGTCCTCACCGGCACGCCGATGCAGGGCGGCTCGTTCCCGATCACCGTCGTCGTAACGGACGGCAACGGCTGCACCGGCACCAGCTCCGGTTACACGCTGACGATCACCTGCCCGACCATCACCGTCACCAGCCCGGCGAACAACACCGGCACCGCGGGCGTGGCGTTCAGCGAGCAGTTCACGCAGGCCGGCGGCGTCGGCACGATCACCTGGTCGGTGACGGTCGGCTCGCTGCCGAGCGGCATCACGCTGAACCCGTCGACCGGAGTGCTCTCCGGCACGACCAACGTGGCCGGCGTCTTCCCGATCACGGTCACGGCGACCGACCAGAACGGCTGCACCGGCTCGAGCTCGACCTACAACCTGACCATCAACTGCCAGACCATCACCGTCACGAATCCGGGCGTCAACACCGGCACGGTCAACGCGGCGTTCAGCCAGACCTTCCTCGTCTCGGGCATCCTCGGCACGGTGACGTGGAGCGAGACCGGCCCGCTGCCGGCCGGCGTCACGCTCGACTCCTCGACCGGCGTCCTCTCCGGCACGCCGACGCAGCCCGGCACCTTCCCGATCACGGTGAAGGCGACCGATACGAACCTCTGCTTCGGCACGTCGTCGTACACGCTGACCATCAGCTGCCAGACCATCACCGTCACCAATCCGGCGAACAACACCGGCACCGCGGGCGTCGCGTTCAGTGAGCAGTTCACTCAGGCCAGCGGCGTCGGAACGATTACCTGGTCGGTGACCGGCTCGCTGCCGAGCGGCATTACGTTCAACACCACGAACGGCGTCCTCTCCGGCACGACCAACGTGGCCGGCATCTTCCCGATCACCGTCACGGCGACCGACCAGAACGGCTGCCAGGGCACCGGTGCGACGTACAACCTGACGATCAACTGCCAGACCATCACGGTCACCAATCCGGCTGTCAACACCGGCACCGTCAACGTGCCCTTCAGTCAGACCTTCACCGTCTCCGGCATCCTCGGCACCGTGACCTGGAGCGAGATCGGCGCGTTGCCCGCGGGCATCACGCTCGACCCCTCGACCGGCGTTCTCTCCGGCACGCCGACGCAGCCCGGCAGCTTCGCGATCACGGTGAAGGCGACCGACACGAACCTCTGCTTCGGCACGTCGTCGTACACGCTGACGATCAATTGCCAGACCATCACCGTCACGAATCCGGTGAACACCAACGCCACCGTCGGCGTACCGTTCAGCGAGCAGTTCACGCAGACCGGCGCGATCGGCGGCGCGACGTTCACCACCGCCAGCCCGCTGCCGACCGGCCTGACGCTCTCCGCGAGCGGCCTCCTCTCCGGCACCCCGCTGCAGTCGGGACCGTTCAACATCGTCGTCACCGTCACCGACGGCAACCTCTGCACCGGCACCGGCGCGACGTATCCGCTGGTGGTCACCTGCAACGTCATCAACGTCACGAACCCGGCGAACGCCTCCGGCACCGCCGGCTCGGCGTTCAGCGAGCAGTTCACGCAGACCGGCGGCAACGGCTCGATCACCTGGTCGGTGAACGGCACACTGCCGGCCGGCATCTCCATCAACACGTCGACCGGCCTTCTCTCCGGGACGACCTCGGAAGTCGGCACGTTCCCCATCACCGTCACGGCGGTCGACGCGAACGGCTGCTCCGGCACCGGCGCAACCTACAACCTGACGTTCACCTGCCAGACCATCAACATCACCAACCCGGCGCAGACCAGCGTCCAGGCGGGCGTGGCGCTCAACGCCACCTTCACCGCCACCGGCATCCTCGGCACCGCGACATGGACGGAGACCGGCTCGCTGCCGACCGGCATCACGCTGAGCTCCACCGGCGTCCTCTCCGGCACCACCAACCAGGTCGGCACGTTCCCGATCACGGTCAAGGTCACCGACACGAACCTCTGCTTCACCACCTCGTCGTACACGCTGACCGTGACCTGCCCGACGATCACCGTCACCCGCAGCGGCGGCGGCTCGTTCCCGAACGGCACGTTCAACACCGCGTACGCCGGCCAGAGCGTGGTCGCGGCGGGCGGCTCCGGCACCTACACCTACGCCGTCACTTCGGGCTCGCTGCCGACCGGCCTCTCGCTCTCATCGGGCGGCGCGATCAGCGGCACGCCGACGGCGACCGGCACGTTCACGTTCGTGGTCACGGCGACCGATTCGAGCACCAGCTGTACGGGCGCCTCGGCGACGCTCTCCATCGCCATCGCCCCGGCATGCGTCAATGACTCCTTCAGCAACCTCGTGAACAACACGCAGGCGGTCATCACCGGCGGCACGACCACGTCACCGACCACTCCGTTCGTTCCGCTCACCGGCGTGATCATCGGCAACGACCTGCCGAGCGGCGGCGTCGCGGCGGTGGCCGGCACAGTCGCCACCACGCAGAGCGGCAGCGTCACGATCGCCGCCGACGGCACGTTCATCTACACGCCGCCGGTCACGGTCACCGCGCTCACCACCGACTCGTTTACGTACACCATCTCCAGCAACACCGGCGCGACCGGTACGCCGACGCAGGCCACCGGCACCGTCACGCTGAACCTCGCGGGCCGCGTCTGGTATGTGAAGAACAATGTGGCGAACGGCAACGGCCAGTCGCAGTCGCCGTTCAACTCCACGTCGAACTTCACCAACGGCGCGCGCGCCACACCCGACAAGCCGGGCGACATCATCTACATCCACACCGGCGACGGCACGACGCTCAACCACACCAGCGGCATCACGCTGCTGCAGAACGAGCAGCTCATCGGCCAGGGCGTGGCCCTCGTCGTCAACACCGTCACGCTGCAGGCCGCCGGCACCAAGCCTCTGATCACGAACACCACCGTGACCAGCGACGCGGTCACGCTGCACGACGGCAACACGATCAAGGGTCTGACCGTCACCGCCGCCACGCGCGACGGCATCGCCGGGTCGGCGCACGCCGGCCTGACGGTCGACACGGTGACGATCCAGAACAACGTCGCCGCCGGTCTGCACCTCACCACCATGACCGGTACGGTGACGGTCACGAACACGACCTTCACCGGTAACGCCATCGGACTCGACGTCGACAACGGCACGGCGGCGATCACCGTCGACAACACCAACAGCATCACCGCCAACGCGGGACAGCGTTCGGTTCGCATCCAGAACCGTCCGGCCGCCGCGGGCAACATCACCCTCGGCACCGGCATTACCGACAACGGCACCGGCATCCTGGTCAACAACAACCAGTCCGGCACCATCGCCTTCTCCGGTACGCAGACGCTGGCCACGACCACCAACACTGCGGTCGCGCTGACGACGAACACGGGCGCCACCGTCAACTTCACCGGCACGCTCGGCATCACCACCACCACCGGCACCGGCTTCACGGCGACCGGCGGTGGCACGGTCGGCGTCAGCGGCACGGCGAACATCACCACCGGCGCAGCGGCGGCAGGCCTGAACCTCAACGCCGTCACCTCGAGCGGCGTCACGTTCAACAGCGTGACCACCACCGGCGCGACGACCGGCGTGTCGCTGACGTCGCTCGGCAACGGCAACGTGACGATCAACGGCGGCAACGTCAACGGCGGCACGACCGGCTACGCGCTGTCGACCCTCGGTACGTCGAACATCACCCTGAATAACCTGACCATCGGCGGTGTCACGCCGCCGACGACCGCGATCAGCGGCACGAACTTCGGCACGCTGACGATCAGCGGCACGGTCAACGTGAGCGGCGTATCGGCTCTCAATCTCAACACCGGCATCGTGAGCGGCACGTTCAACAACGTGACCTCGAGCGGCGGCACGAACGGCGCGTCACTGACCTCGGTCAGCGGTACGTGGGGTGCAACCGCAGGAACGCTCACCGGCGCGACCGGCCCGACGTTCCTCGTCAGCGGCGCGGCCGCGGCAGGCAGCGCGATCACCTGGGGCGGCGCGATCTCGCAGGCCAACGGCGCGCTGGCCGTGTCGATCTCGGGTCACAACCGCACCGTCACCTTCAACGGCAACGTGACGCCGAGCGGTACCAGCACCGGCATCAGCCTGGCGGGGAACACCGGTACGTACGCCTTCAACGGCACGAACGCGGTCACCGGCACCGGCGGCGGCATCTCGATCAACACCCAGACCGGCGGCAGCGTGACGTTCAGCGCCAACACGAGCATCAGCACCACGGCCACGCCGTCGTTCAACGTCACCAGCTCGTCGGCGAGCATCACGTACGGCGGCACGATCTCGCAGGTCACCGCGGGGAACAAGGTGCTGAACATCGGTACCTACAGCACCGGCACGCTGACCATGAACGGCACGGCGCTCACCGGCTCGGTGGCCGCACCGGGCGGCGTCTTCTCCACGTTGAACGACATCACCGGCACGGTCGTGATCAACAACCTCAGCCTGACGGCGAACAACAACACGTTCGTCGGCACGCTGCTCGCCATCAGCGGCACGAACACCGGCGGCTCGATCACGTTTAACCACCTCGTGCTGCAGGCCAACGGCAACAATCACACCGGCAAGGGTCTGACCATGGCCACCGGCGGCACGCTCACCATCACCGCCACCGGCGGCGCCAGCAGCATCGACGTCGGCAGCACCGCGCTCGATCTCAACACGGTCGCTCTCGGCGCGTCCGCCATCGGTACCCTCAACTCGCTGGGCGTGGTCACCGCGAACGGCGTTCTCCTCACCAGCGTCACCGGCGGCCCGTTGACCATCGGCGGCGGCGCGATTACCGGCAACACCGCAAGCGCCTTCAAGATCCTCAACGGCAGCCCCAGCGTCAGCTACGCCGGCACCATCACCCAGAACACCGCCGGGAACCGGGCGGTCGACATCACCGGCGTCACCGGCGGCACGATCACGCTGTCGGGCGCCATCGGCAGCAACGGCGGAACCGGCGTCTTCATCACCGATGCCGGCGCGACGATCAACATCTCCGGCAACATGACCCTCACCACCGGCACGGCCAACGCCTTCACCGCGACCGGCAGCGGCGTGGTCAACATCACCGGCGCCACGAACAACATCACCACCACCAGCGGCACCGGCATCCTCTGGAACGGCGTGACCGGCACGTCGACGGAGACGTTCAACAACGTCACCTCCACGACCGGCCCCGCGGTGTCGCTCACCAGCACCGGCGCCACCATCTTCACGTTCAACGACGTGACCTCGGGTTCCGGCGGGGCCTTCTCCGCCACCACCGGCACCGGCACGTTCACCTTCCACGCCATCAACGCCACCGGCGCGGCCAACGGCGTCAACGTGAACGGCAGCTTCACCGGCTTCACGGTCAACGGCACCGGCACGACCGCGGCCTCCGGCGGTACGATCCAGACTTGCACCGCCAACGGCATCAAGATCATCGGCACCAACAACATCACGCTGAAGAACATGGTCCTGACGGGCAACGGCACGGCCCAGACGGTGGCCGGCTCGAACGCGAACTGCGGCGGCAATCTCGTCGGCAGCAACAACCTGCAGTGCGTGGCCAACCTCTATCTGCAGACGAACACCAACGTCACCGTCGACCGGACGAGCATCACCAACTCCGGCCAGATGGGCATCAACGGCAACGACGTCACGAACTTCAACCTCACGCTCTCCACGGTGACCGGCAACGGCGGCACCGAGTCGGACGAGGACGGCATCCTGTTCCAGAATCTCAAGGGCACGTCGTCGGTCGTCGACACCACGGTGCAGAACAACGCCGCGAAGCAGATCTACATCGAGAACGGCAACGGCACGACGCTGACGTTCGACCTGAAGAAGCAGACGCTCGGCACGATGAACGTCGGCTACACCACGTCGCAGGTCGCGCTGCCGTCGTCGCAGGGCCTGTTCTTCAGCGGCCACGGTTCGGCGGTGATGACGCTGCGTGTGGACGGCGTGACGATCGCGAACAACTTCGGCGACGGCATCGCGTCGAATGTCCTGAACACAAGCTCGCTCAACGGCTTCATCCAGAACTGCACGTTGTCGTCGAACAACTCCGGCATCAACCTGCAAAATCAGAATACGGGGACGATCGGGACGAACAACGCAACTCCATTCGTCATTCAGAACAACACGAACACCGCCAACGGGCTTCAGGGCATCAATATCGGCACCGCCAGCGCGGCGACAGGCGGGGTTTGGGTGAAGATCGATACGAATACGATCGGTGGAGCTACCGCCGGATCGGCGTGCAAACTTTCTGTGATCACGAACTGCGACGGCATCGATCTGCGACGGTTCGGGCCGAACTCGTACAACGTGACACTGAACAACAACACCATCAAACAGTTCGGCGGCGCGGGCATCTCGCTCTCGCTCGATTCGACCGGCTCGATGGCCGTCAAGATCACGAACAACCAGATCAACAACGTGTACGACGACGGCTCCGCCACCTACGGCAACGCCATCCTCTCGAACATCGCTCCGGCGACCGGCGGCTCGGCATGCCTCGACATCAGCGGCAACACCATCGACGGCGGCCGTCCGGTCTTCGGCTGGGATCCGAACGGCAGCGGCGCGGCGATCTACACGCGTGCCCGCAACGGGGCCACGGTCACCATCCCGGGTTACGCCGGCGGTGACAACGCGACGAACGTGCAGAACTACATCGCCGGCGCGAACACCATGACCGCGCCCGCGGCAGGCCAGAAAGTGCTCGCCGATACCGCAACCGGCACGTTCGCCAACGGGGCCGGCGCGTGCTCAACTCCATGATTTGGTCTCGACATGAAGGGAAAAGGAGTTCATCCTATAGAGACATCGTCCTTGGGGCAGGCCCCGCAACAAAATAATTCGAGAGAGAAAGAAGGAGGTACGGGCATGTCTACGCCGTTTATGGCCGAGATACGCATCATGAGTTTCAACTTCGCCCCGCAGGGTTGGGCGCAGTGCAACGGTCAGTTCCTGCCGATCAATCAGAACCAGGCGCTCTTCTCACTCCTGGGGACGACCTACGGGGGCAATGGTCAGACGACTTTCGCGTTGCCTGATTGCCGCGGCCGGGTTCCGATCTTCACCGGCTCCGAATTCAGCACGCTCGGTCAGGCTGGGGGCCAGGAATTTCACACCGTGACTCAGAGTGAGATGCCGGCGCACAACCACTTCGCCAATGCCACGACGCTGACCGGCAACAATGCGTTCATCCAGGTCACCGCGCCAACCCCGTCGAACAACATCGCCGCGGGCAGCGGCACGTCGATCTATGGGCCTGCGAACAATCTCACCACGCTCGAGCCCAGCTCCATCTCGAGCATCGGCGGCAGCCAGCCGCACGAGAATCGGCAGCCCTTCCTTGTCCTCAACTTCTGCATCGCGCTGCAGGGCATCTTCCCGAGCAGGAATTAGGAGGAACGCATGAGCTCACCATATGTTGGCGAAATTCGTATGTTCGGCGGCAGCTTCGCACCGGCCGGTTGGGCGATGTGCGCGGGGCAGCTGATGCCCATCTCGCAGAACGACACTCTCTTCACCCTGATCGGCACCACCTATGGCGGCGACGGTCAGGAGACGTTCGGCATCCCGAACCTTTGCGGCCGCGCACCGGTACACCAGGGGCAGGGGCCGGGGATCAGCCAGAGCTACCAGATCGGCGAAGCCGCCGGCGTCGAAAGCGTGACCCTGACCACCCAGCAGATCCCGAATCACAATCACGCGTTGCTCGTCAGTCAGGACCTCGGCACCAGCGGCGATCCCACGAACAAGGTGTTCGCGCAGTCGACGGCGATGCTTCTGTACACGCAGGACAGCGCCTCGAAGTTCTTCACCAACACGATGCTGCAGCCGGTCGGCGGGAATCAGCCGCATGAAAACATGCAGCCCTACCTCGTCGTCACCTTCATCATCTCGCTGTTCGGCATTTTCCCGCATCAATAAGAAGGAGGAAACCAGCCATGTCATCACCATTCGTCGCTGAAATCCGCATATTTGCCGGGAACTTCGCGCCGACCGGCTGGGCCCTCTGCGCGGGCCAGCTGCTGCCGATTTCCCAGAACACCGCTCTCTTCTCGCTGCTCGGCACCTTCTACGGTGGCGACGGCAAATCGACGTTCGCCCTTCCCAATATGCAGGACAGCGTGCCGCTCAACCAGGGACAGAGCTCCACCGGAAGCGAGTACTTCCTCGGCCAGCAGTCGGGCACCTCGAACGTCACGCTGATTCAGACCGAGATCCCGGTTCACACCCACACCGCCGGCGGCAGCTTCAACGTCGGCGATCTGCCGGTCGGCGCGCCGGACCGCGTGCTCACTCACACCCAGCCCGGTCAGCCGTATCAGACCACCGTGAATTCGCAGGTCGTGCAGTTCAATCCGCAGATGACCAGCATCGCCGGCAGCAGCTTCCCGCACAACAACATGATGCCGTTCCTCGCCCTGACGTTCATCATCGCGCTGCAGGGCATCTTCCCGCCGCGTAGTTGAGTAGTCCCCGCACCTGAAATGGCGGCGGCACTGACCCGCAAGGTCATTGCCGCCGCCGGACCGGTGCGTTAGAATTTCGTGCCTGGTCCCCAACAGCCCCGCTAGTAAGACCCGGATGCGCGTCGATCCCGCTCACGCGCGCCGGTGTTCGAGAGAGGAGAGCACCGATGTCCAAGAATGACGGCGGCAGCAATTCGCGTTTTGTAATCGGCCGGCGCGATTTCCTTGTATTGAGCTCCACTGCCGCACTTGGTGTGGCCGCCTCGGGGCTCGGCTCCGAAATGGTACGCATGACCGGCGCCGCCCGGCCGTTCGCACTCGGCTTCACCGAGGACGTACTGACCCCTTCATCGCAGGGAACCTATCGCCTGGTCGCCGCTGAGTCGCTGCGTACCGCGCATCGCGACTTCAAGCACGGACTGGCCAAGGTCATGGTCCATGGATTCTGGAGCGAAGAGGCGAAGCCGAACAGCGTCGCGCTCGCGGCGTACTTCGACGACAACGGGACGGACGTTCCGTTCCTGGCGTGGGCTCTTTCGAAACAGGGTGGCGCCGCGCGATCCACGTTCCGCGTTCCGGCCCGTGCCGACGGCTCGCTCGCTCTCGGCTTCGAATCGCGCCGTCCGCTCGATCACAAGCTCGCCGAAGTCCGCGATCGTCTCGGCATCGCGAAGAGCGACGCGCTGATCGACGCGGCCGCCAACGCCGACTCCAGCAATCGCTGCGCGGTCAAACTGCGCCGCGGCACGTACGTGGTCGCCTTCGACGCCAAGCCGTCGTGGCGCTCGTTGCAGCTCACCGCCGGCGACAAATCGCCGCTGACCATCGCCGGAATCACACCCGCTCCGTTCGACTATCTCCTCCTCTCCATTGAACACGCCTGATTTCTTCCGCCGGCCGCGGCTTTTCGCCGCGGCCGCGCTTCTCCTGGCCGCCCCACTCCTCCAGGCCCGCGTCCTGTTCGTCAATAGCACTGCGCAGCCCAACGGCGACGGTTCCAGCGGCGCGCCTCTGTCGTCGCTGGCGTCCGCGCAGGCGGCGGCGCAGCCGGGAGACGTCATCACCCTCGCCGCGTCGGCCACGCCGTACCGCGGCAGCATCGTGCTGAAAGAAGGGGAGTCGCTCGTCGCCGCCGAGGGCGCGACGGCTGCGCCGGTCATCATCTCCGAACGGGAAGCGGCGATCACGATGGCCAACAACACCACCGTCACCGGGGTGGAGGTCCGCGACTCACCGGGCCACGCGATCGACGTCAACGGGGCGGAGAATGTCACCATCTCCAGCGTGAAGCTGATCAACGACGCCGGGCGCAACGGCGTCAGCGCCGCGACATGCGGCAACGACGTCCGCGGCAATTCGATCGCCTACTGCAACGCCGCGCTCTTCGTGCAGAATGCGAAGAACGTGTCGCTGGCGAATGTTCTCATCGATGGAAGCGCGCAGCTCGGCATCGCCGCCGAGAACGTGACCGGTCTGCGCATGACCGACGTCGAAGTGCGGAACGCCGGCAATGAAGGAAATGAGAGCGGCGTCGTTCTTCGCAATCCGGGCGGCGACGTCACGCTCACCGGCTGCCGCTTCCATGACAGCGCCGGGCGCGAGCTCCACATCGAGAACACGAAATCCGACGCGCACGTGCGCATCGACCACTGCACGTTCACGCATGGAGAGAAAGTGCTGTTCCCGGCGTTGCTCGCCGGCGCGTCGGGCTCGGCGTCGCTGACGATCGACGTCGCCGGCAGCACATTCAGCGGTGCCGCGAGCGACGGCATTCATGCGACGGCAGCCGGAAACGGGAAACTGACGCTGAACGTCGGCACGTCGACCTTCGACCGCGATGCCGCTTTCATCGGCAAGACGCCGGAGGTGGCGGCGATCAGGGCCGCTGGGCTCGGCAGCAGCGTCTTCTCGCTGGCCAGCGGGCGGACGTTCTTCAACGGCTCGGGTGTCCTCAGCCAGCTCGTCTCCTCGCCGGACGGCCGCTGGCTGCTCCTTGCCTGGCCGACCGCGAACCAGTGGGTCTTCGTCCGCCTGCAACCGAGGAAGATCGTCGGCGTCTCGCGTGTCACGCAGCAGTTCGGGCGCTCGGCCACAATTCAGGGATGGTGCTGCGCGGGCTAATCGCCACCGCGGCCGTGGTGGTCGTCGCCGGAATCGCCGCCGCGGCGCCGCAGTCGGGTCAGCTCGTGACCGTCGGCCACTCCGTCAAGGGCCGGGCGATCGTCGCCTACGAGCGCGGCGATCCCTCCGCCCCGGCGACGCTCGTCGTCGGCGTGATCCACGGCAGCGAGCCGGCCGGTCTCGCCGTGATCTCACAGCTCCGGCGGCTGCCGCTCCCGCCGCACGTCCACCTCTGGCTCGTCCCCGCGGCCAACCCGGACGGGCTCGCGGCCGGCAAGCGGCAGAACGCCCGCGGCGTCGACCTGAACCGCAACTGGCCCACAGCGTGGAAGCACAACGGCGTGCCCTGGGACGGCTACTACTCGGGGCCGAGGCCGATGTCGGAGCCGGAGAACCGGGCGATGCGGGCGTTCATCGTCCGGGTCCGGCCGGCGCTGACGATCTGGTACCACCAGCCGCTCGACATGGTCTACGGCTCCGACCCGCACGTCGCGTTGCTAAAGCACTATGCCCGGCTGAGCGGCCTGCCGTACCGCCGCCTGCCGGCCCCGCCCGGCGCCGCGACCCGCTGGCAGCGCCGCCATTTCCCGACCTCGCCGGCGTTCGTGGTCGAGTTCCCGGCCGGCCACATCACCGCCGCGACGGCACACCGCCACGCGGAAGCCGTGCTCGAGCTCGCGAAGGGACTCCGACCGCCGCCCTGACCGTAGAGGAGGCATGAAGCGCCTCCTCGTCGTGCTCGCCGTCCTCGCAATGCCGGCCGCGTCGCTTGCCTCGGCCCCGAGGCACCTCGCGCTCGTCACGGTCGAGTCGCAGAACCGCTTGCTGCTCGTGGACGTCGGCTCCGGCCGTGTTCGGAGGCCGATGCCGATGCCCGCCGACCCCGAGAACGTCGAAGCCTATGCCGGCCAGGCGGCGGTCGTCAGCACGCAGGCCGGGGCGGTGACGATCCTCGACCCGAGCACGTTGCGACCGCAGCGAATCGTGCGCGGCTTGAAGATCGTTCAGCCGATGCGCATCGCGACTATGCCGCAGCGGTAGGGCTCTGCCGCCAGACAGGCGCGCGTCGCGAGCTCATCCGTGCGCTCAAAGGGTTGGG
>Ga0207670_10001479_pt1 | contig 12340 bp, 9 predicted proteins | sample KBSS23HmetaG_FD_184339 | JGI IMG/M metagenome (GOLD analysis project Ga0207670, IMG submission 184339) | Switchgrass rhizosphere microbial communities from Kellogg Biological Station, Michigan, USA - KBS S2-3H metaG (SPAdes) (version 2) | ecosystem: Host-associated > Plants > Roots > Rhizosphere... | reverse complement strand
CCGAGTCCTCCTACTTCCAAGTGATCGTCCGTACGTCGGCCTCGGCGAACGCCATGGGAGCGACACTGCAAAAGGTCGTGCGTCAACTCGATTCCGGCCTGCCGCTCGTCGACTTCAAGCCGATGCAAAGGCGCATCGACGACAGCCTGGCCTCTCGCCGATCACCCGCCATTCTGGCGGCGGTGTTCGCTGGTGTGGCGTTGTTGCTGGCCGGCATTGGTGTTTACGGCGTGCTGGCCTACGCGGTCTCGCAACGTCGTCGCGAAGTGGCGGTTCGCATGGCCTGCGGAGCCACGCCCAGACTGATCGGTCGGCAGTTCCTCACGCTCGGCGCAAAACTCCTCGTGCTGGGCATTGCCCTCGGAACCTTTGGCGCGTGGATCGCAGGGAGGGCGATGCAAAGGTTCCTCGTCGAAGTCCCGTCGTTTCACATTTCCACCAGTGCCGCCACCGTGTTCGTGATCAGCCTTGTCACCTTGCTGGCCGCTCTGCTGCCGGCGCGACGCGCGACGCAAATCCATCCGATGGAGGCGCTGCGGCATGAATGACAGGGAGAATTTGGTTTTGGCTGATGGAAGCGCCCACCAATTTACCCAGACTGGTCTTGCCCAGCAGATGGCGAGCACCGACGGCGATCCGAACTGTTCGCTAAAACCCAACACAGCCCCATGATGAGCCGTGGAAAGCAGGCTGGAGCCGGCGCAACTGTCGTCGTGAGTTCGGGCGTCGCACATTTCTCGATGAAGGCACGTCAATGAAAAGGGTGAATCGGTCAACATTCATCATCGCAGCGGCAGCGGCGATGGCCCTTTGGGGCGCGAGCTTGCTTCGTGTTGAGGCCGCGCCGGGGCCGATTCGGGTCAGTTCCAACGGCCGGTATTTTGTCGATGCGCAGGGCGAGCCTTTCTATTTTCTGGCGGACACGCAGTGGGAACTGTTTCGCCGGTATTCGCTCAGTGAGGCGAAGCTGATTCTCGAAAATCGCAAGGCCAACGGGTTTACCGTCGTCATGGTCATGCTCACCGGCGTTGGCAGCGGAACGGGGCCGAACCTGGCGGGCCAGCATCCGTGGCTGAATGACAATCCGGCCACACCGAACCCGGATTACTTCACGCACGTGGACGCTGTCATGAAACTGGCGCAGGAGAATGATCTGCATCTGCTCATCGGGATCTATCATCAAACTTACGGCAGCCGGATGACGGTCGAGAATGCTAAAACCTGGGCCGTATGGGTCACGCGCCGCTATCGCGATTCTCCCAACATCATCTGGACGACTTACCCGAAGGCGACGGAAAGCTATCGGGCGATCGTTTCCAAACTCGCCGAAGGCATTCAGGAAGGCGACGGCGGCAGGCACCTCGTCTCGATACATCCCGATCCCTCGCCGGCCACTTCGAGCTTCATGCACGCCGAGCCCTGGCTGGGCTTCAATACCATCCAGGTGTGGAATGAGATCCGATCCATCTATCCCATGACCCTCGCTGACTACAACAGGACGCCCGCCAAACCGGTAACGATGGTGGAAGGCGTGTATGAAGGCGGCGAGGAATATGGCTATCCGATCACGCCGTTGTTGGTGCGGCGCGAGGCGTATTACACCTGTCTGGCCGGCGGATTCCATGGCTATGGTCACAACGATTCCTGGCGGGTCAGGCCGCGGTGGCGCGCCGCCCTCGATGATCCGGGCGCGAAACAAATGACCGTCTTGAAGAACGTTTTCACCAGCTTGCCGGAATGGTGGACGCTGGTGCCGGATCAATCCGTGCTTACCACCGGCGGAAACACCAAAGGCGATGTGTTGAACCTGGGTGCGCGTTCCACTGCGGGTAAATGGATGATCGCCTACCTCGCCGGCCAGACGAACATCACGGTGAACATGGCGAAGATCACCGCGGCGGATTCAGCCACCGCGGAATGGATCGATCCGGTCACTGGTAAACCACAATCGATCGGTGATTTCCCAACGCGCGGGTCGCAATCATTCACTCGGCCAGCGGATTGGCAGGACGCGGTGCTCGTGGTGAAAGCGGTGGAGGCTCGGCGTTAATAGAATCACTGCCGCACACCCAACATCACACTCGGCACTGGTCCTCGCGGATAAAGCTCCTTGAACGCGGACATGGTTTGCTCGCGAACGCGAAAATCCAATCGGAGCATGTCGGTAAAGCCCGGGTCGAGTACCTGACTGCGTGTATCGATTCCAAGATCGGACTGAAACTCGTTCAAGTTTGCGTAGTTCTTGTGACGCGACCAGGTTGGACCCCACTTGAACCAACCCCGGCCCGGTGCGGCGAAATAGATGTTGTCCTCGAACTGCAATCGCAGCTTGTCCAGAGTGAGGCCCAGCGGCTGACCTTCGTTCGATTTCGCCGCATAGGCGCCGGCGATGTCTTCAATTTTGGTTGTGGCAGCCGGTTGATTCGCCGTCGCAGCGCTGGCGGGCCAATGCCGATTATCTTTTACATCGAACCAGCCCCACACCTGCGCGTCGCGGTTGACCACGATGAGATTGCGCCGGATGAGTTGATCGTGGTTCCAGACCGCGTGGCTTTTGCGGTCTTCAATCGTCGGAGTGGACCGTATCTGTTCGCGAAAGTTGAATCCTTCGCGATTGCCGGCGATAAGGTTCCGCTCAATAACGCAGCCGGGACTGCTCGACAGCGAGATTCCTGCCTGCGCACCCCACGCGCCCGCTGTCGGGGCAAAGCCGTTTCCGATGATGACGTTGTCGTGAGCGCGGAGAGCGAAAGAGATTTCATAGAAAATGCCCGCATCCTCGTTGTCCGCAATGAGGCACTGGCGCACGGTGCAATTGGTGTTGCCGATGTCGAACCAGATTCCGTTGCCGTGGTTGCGCACGAACCGGCTCTGCTCCAGCACCGCGTCGCGACACAGCACCAGCTTGTCGCCGCCCGCTTCCCATCCGCGGTCGAAGCCTTTCGTGTTGTTGTTCTCCACCAGACATTCCGTGAACAACAATCGATGCGCGCGACTTGCGCCGAACCCCAACTGACCGTTGTCACGAAACACACAACGGCGCACCACGGCGTCTTCGCCGCTGAATGTCGCGCCGCCGGCGTTCATGAACTCGACTGCACAATCTTCCATGCTGTTGTGGCGCCCGGCCAGCGCCACCGCGCCGTGCTGGGCCATGTTGGCGGCATGGCGGAAGTGTAATCCGCGCAGTTGCACATGGTCGCCTTCGACACGAAGAATTTCCTGCCGCACCGAGGCTTCCACGAAAGCCTTGTTGAGATCGCGGCTGGTCGTATCCCATGCGAAAAGCGTTTTGTTGGTCACGTCGGCGAAGAAGGTTCCTGGAGCGAGCTGTCCCGTGCTGAGCACCTGACGGAGCAAATAACCGTTCACCACCACCTGCTCGCAACGACCGATGACTCGATGATACTCATCAGCGGGATGGGTCATGCTCGAGTTCCACGTGATGAACCGATGCGGCCAGGTCACACTGTAGATTGGCCGCGCATCTTCCGCTCTTCGCCAACCGGTGAGACGATCGGCCCCCGTCAGCACGACATGTTCGCCGGGCGCCGCCTCGAAGCGAATGGGCGCCTGCGCCGTGCCGTTGGATTTCAGCACCACGCGTTCGCGGTACACAGCACCGCGAATGACAACGACATCGCCCGCCCCGGCTTTTTCCGCCGCCTTGGAGATCGTCTTCCATGGCTGTTGTGCGGTGCCTGGATTGTCATCCCCGGCTTGTGGGTTTTCCGGCGCTACTTCGTAAGTTGCCGCCCGCGTTGCGCAGGCCAGCGTCAGTGCGAAGCCCATCGCGTAATAGAAATGCCATGAACGCATGGTCCGATTGAAATGGATTCCGGGTACATTGTCAGGACAAACCGAAGCGCTTGCGGAGTTGGTGGACGTCAACGGTCATTTCATCTCCTTGCCTTTCAAAGTCTCCTCGGAGAGCGATGCCTCCGGAGCAAAGTCCGGCCCGAGGGCGTAACGAACCAGTTGGTCGAGCAGGAAGATTCCCGCAGGATCTTTTGACTCGATGGCCCGCGCAAAGTTGAAGCCGCTCACCATGAGTTTGCCCCGGCCCATGGACGCTTCGAATAGATAGGCCCGATTGGCGAGACGTGTCGGTCGATCAATGCACCGAACCAGGGGACGAACTTTCTCCGGTAGCGGATCCAGAAGGACGGTTTTCGACCCTTGAATGAGCGGGTAAAACTGCAGGTCGCACCAGCCTTCGGACGGCATGGCGCGCAGCGCGGGGTGTTGGGCGTCGAGGATTGTTCCCGAGGGGCCGCCGCCATCCCACGACGAGAGACGGAAGTTCGTCTTTTCGACGGCGAACGCCGGTTCGGGGTCCAGCAGGAGGACACGACCCCCGGCTTTGAGGTAGGCGATGGTGTCCGGGCCGGGGCGCGTCGTCACGAGGAGATCGGTTTCGGCCGGCGTGGGATTGGGTGTCTGTTCAGGTACCCACGGATAAATTCTTCGGAGAGCGTTGAAGCCGCTGGAGCGGACCCGGTGAGAAGTCTCGGCGAGAAGTTCCGTCGGAAAGACCCACAGGTTCCATGAGTTTTCGGTTTTGCCGTTGGCATCGACGAGTGTCGCGGTGAGGGTGAGCTGACCGGCTCGCGCCTGCTGCGGGATCTCCAGTTTGATCGCTGGCAGCTCCTGAACTCCGTCGGCGCTGACCTGGAGTCGCTCCTGAACGCCTGAGGCGAGCGTTTCGTTACCACGCTTCAGTTCCCAGCGGAGCGACGCTGCATCCGATGGATCGTCCTCGAAGCGCGAGACCACGAACTTCAACTCGCCCGTCTCGCCGCTCCGCCAATTTCGACGAGGCGCATCGAGCAGCAGCACCGTCGGGGCGTTGTATTTTCGGAATTCCTCCGGGAGAACTCCCTTCGGTCGAAAGAACATGTCCACCACGCCCTCGGCACAGTTTGGATAATCCTGGAAAAGCCAGACTGACGTGCCGCGCAGCCGGGAGCGGCGCGCGGCTTCCATGTTGCTTTTCAACGAAGCCGCTTGGAGTCTGTAAGAAGAAGCCAGCCATTTGGGATAGGCTGCCTCAAGGCCGTTGCGCTTGGCCAGGGATTGGGCCTGCAGCAGCCAGTAGGGCCGCAGCCCGTCCTTGAAAAGATCGAGTTGTGCCAGATCGGGCAGCGTGACGAAGTAACCCATCTCGTGCGCGACGACGGGTTTGTTGACCTCGGCGGGAAAAATGTATTTCCCGTCCTGAAAGCCGATGGAGTTACCTTCTCCGAACTGCACGACCAGGAAGTCGAGGGTCTCGCGGTCCTTGTGTTTGAAGTTGCAGCCATCTGTGTCGATGACTGGTCGCGACGGATCCAGGCGCTTCGCCGTCCGATACATTTCGGGGGCCAGATCGAACGAATCGTAAAGTTCGTTTCCCATGCACCAGGTCACGATCGACGGATGATTTCGGTTGAGCCGGATCATGGTTTCCCACTGTTGGAGAGCGGAGCGTTTCGCCTCCGGCGTGGCAGGCAGGTCCCAGCGGTAGGCAAATGGAAATTCCGGTTGCAGCATCAGGCCAAGCTCATCAGCGGCCTCCAGATATTCCTCCGGCGGAGTCCAACTGTGATGGCGGATGTAGTTGAAACCGTATTCGCGCGCGATAGAGAGGCGACGAAGAAATTCACTTTTGTCCGTAGGCGGGCAAATCGTGTTCGGATAGATGCAGTCATCGCCGTAGCCGCGAAGGAAAATGGGCTTGCCGTTGAGCAGAAATTTCCCGCCGGCGAGCTTGAACTCGCGCATCCCAAAGCGAATCGAACGGGCATCCACGACCTTGCCATCCGAAAGCAGTCGGACCTGGGCGGTGTAGAGATGCGGCGTCTTCGGAGACCAGGGCTTTGCGTTCGCAATCCGGTTTGTCAGCACCGTTTCCGGCGCGTTGCCGTCAATGGCCTGTTCGACCATGGCGATGGAGGAGCCGCCGTCGAGAATCTCGGAGGAGATCGTGAGTTGGGCGGTTCTTGGGCCTTCGACCGTGACGCGGATTTCTGCCGTCCCGGACGCCATTTGCGGGACGACAAACACGTCCGCCATTCGCGTGGCTTCTGTCGCCTCGACTCTCACTCGCTGATGGAGTCCGCCCCAAGTGACGTAAAGAAAATCGAGGGTGTCCAGACAACCCATCAAGGGATCGACTTCTTTCCGGCGGCGAGCGTCAACCCGTACCACAATCGAAATCGACTCACCCGCATTGGCGTGCCCGGAAAGGTCGATGCGAAACGGGATGAGGTAAGACTGGTGCGCCCCGGCTGATTGTCCGTTCACCCAAACGTCGGCCTCGCGGTGAACGCCGTCGAAGACCAGCCACGGAACCTTGCCCGTCCAATCAGCCGGGATCGTCACTTTCTTCCGATACCAGCCTGGTCCTGGATAGACGCTGAACAGTTTCGCGGATTCCCCTTCCTTGCCGAGTGTGCCGAGGTTGTTCAATGACTTCTGTTCCTCGAAACACTTTTGTTCATACTTCCGCAACTGCTCCTCCGATTCAAAGGCAACGCCTTGGGCATTCCATGCTCCGGGCACCCGAATCCTTCGCTCGAAAGGCACGGTGTTTTCGAACCATTTCTGGGCGCGGCCGACATCGAGCGGATCCATCTTGAATTCCCATTCGCCGGAAAGATCGATGGTCGGCCGCTTTGCCTGCGCCGCACGGCTCGAAGTTTGCGCCGGGGGTTCTGCCGCCCCGGAGTTCAGCGCCAAGACCAACAACCAAGTGCGGATCGAAGTGAAGTTTCGCATAATTCTTGGCGCCAGATTTCCAGGTCTCCCGAAATGGGTCGCGGCCCCGGAACCCGGGCCAATCGTTCTATGGTCAGCCCATTTCCCGGCCTCCATCACTGGCCTGCCCGTCACCACCATCGGGGACTTTGCGTTTGATAGCAAATCCAGCCTGACCGGCATCACGAACCGAAAGGGAGTGAAGGAAAGTCTCGCTTATCAGGAGCGAGCCGCCTACTTGTTGCTTCGACGAGGAGTTCCGGTGGCGTCGTTCCTCTCGCTGTCCGAATCCATAGTATGAAATACTGCTCCAACTCTCGTTGTCTCGTTCGCCAACAGAACGACGGGCTGGCAGAGTATCACGACAGCTTGGAGGTGTGTCCTGAGTGTGGCGCGAGTTTGACCTCGAACATCCCGATCGATCAGAAGCTGTCGCACTCTCTTTGGAAGAGAACGTTCATCTCCCTTGGAGTTCTCGCGGTGTGTCTTGCTGCCCGGCAGATTCCCTTGCCGACGGTCATCCCAAAGGCGGACTTCGGCGATGGAAGCATGGCGGGTTGGAGCATCATGGCGTTGGGGGTGGGGCCTTTGCTCTCGGGTTACCTGCTCGTGGAATTCGCCGCCCTGATTGTCCCCGCGTGGCGTCCGCTGAGAGTGGGCGGACCGGCGGGTCGTGCCAAACTGCACCGGGCGGCACTGATCACCGGAATGGTCCTCGCCCTTCCGCAAGCACTCGTCTTCACCATTGCGCTGGAGACAACGGGTGTGACGAGAAATTATGACGGGGGCTTCCGCGTGATCACGGTGCTCACGCTGGTGGGGGCGACCGGCGCTCTGGTCGCTCTGGCACGGATTCTGGATCGCGAGGGCTTGGGTGGTGGCTTCTCCATTCTGTTACTGGCCAACCTTGTTCCACAAATCGTCGGGCCCCTGGGAGCGCGTTTTTGCATGCCACATCGGGTGCGATCCCATTTTCTGTGTTGGTTAACGGAGTCTTTGTCGTCGCGGTCCTCGCGGGGGCTACGCTGTGGATGTTCAGCCCCTTTCGCCTGCCAGCCGGTAATGACTTTCCCCACCCTGCGTTGGTCAGCCGCCCCGCATGCGGTGTGGCACCGTTCACAACCGTGGCGGCAATGCTGGGTGTGGCGGCAGCCTGGGCAAGAATGAACACCCATGGCCACCCATTGGGTCCTGAGCTATTCAGCTCCAAGCTTCCGGCGGCATTGTTCCTGGGCGTTGGCGCTGCGATGTTCTTTGCCTTCCTGTTCAATCGTCCAGACCAGATCGCCCGGACCTGGAAGAGTTTGTCGCCAAATTCTCCGGAGGGCATTCCGCCTCTGAACGCGGTGATGCTGGAGAGTCTGCTGTTCATCATCCTGTTGGTATTGGCAGAAGCCTGGGCCGTCCGGCACAGCGGTAATTACTCTGCCAATACTGTGGCGACTTTGCTCGCAACAGGCATTGTTTGCGACCTCGCACGCGAATGGCGGGCCAGAGAAGCCGATCCGCATTTGACTCCTGTCTGGGAGATCCATCAGACCTATGCGGTGGCTCCTACGATGCGCATGCTGGAAGCCGAAGGGATCCACGCTTTTGCCAAAGGCGCGCGCCTGCGGGCTCTCCTGCAATTCTTCGGGCCGTACGTGCCGGTGGAGATTCTGGTTTCTGCGAAAGATGCGGAGCGTGCCCACGCCCTAATGCAAGAGCGATGGCCTCGCGCCGATGGCGATGGGAACCAGTAAGGTTCGTCACTACGCCGTGAGCCTTGGCGTTTTGAGCCAGGATCGATCTCAAGGCGGCGAGCCATTGCGAGATAATTGAATATATCTGCAACCTTGGCCAAACTTTTCCCCTTTAAGGAGTGAACGCCTCGCTTAATCAAGAGAGCTGGGCAACTAAACCACCAAACTCATCCATCCAAGGAGTCATATGCAAAAACACCTCATCGTAACCCTCTGTTTCGTCACTTCCCTCGCCGCGCCTCCGGTCCGGGCAGTCGACCTGATCGCTATCGGAACAGTTAGTGGCACCTACGAGGATCTCGCCACGGAAACGGCTGCCCCGCTGGAAAGCGGGGTCCCGGGCAATCGCCTCGGCGGCATCGGCTCGGGCCTCGCTTATGCCGGCGGCACGACCTTCCTCGCCTTGCCGGACCGCGGACCCAACGCCACCTCATTTAACCCCCTGGTGGACGACACCACGTCCTACATCCCACGCGTTCACACGTTCAATCTGAGCCTTGCGCCAAGCTTTGACCCAGCTTCGGGCCTCCCCTTCACCCTGACCCCCATGCTGTTCGACACCATGCTCCTCTCCAGCCCGTCGCCCCTCGTTTACAGCAGTGGCGAGGGTTTGGGTTTCCAGATCGACGGGGTCACTCCGATCGGCTCCGGGGCGCCTGCGCTCAATGCCGTGGATCACACCTTCTACTTCAGCGGCCGTTCGGACAATTTCGATCCGACGTTTCCCTCGACCAACCCCAACGATGCCCGGCTGGACTCCGAGGGCATCCGCGTCTCCAATGACGGCAGGACCGTGTTCATCTCCGACGAATACGGTCCCTATGTTTATGCATTTAATCGCGCGACGGGCAAACGCATCGCGTCCTATGTCTTGCCCGCAAATCTCGCCATCAACGCTCTGAGCGCTCACGGTGATACTGAGATCAACGTCACAAACAATCCCGTCGGCCGCATCGCGAATAAGGGCATGGAAGGCCTGGCCATCACCCCGGACGGCACGATGCTCGTGGGGATCATGCAAGCCAACTTGGAGCAGGACGCGAAGGGAAACCTCCGCATCGTCACCATCGCCGTTGCAACCGGAGAGACCCACGAATACGCCTATAAGCTGACGGACGGCAGTGGCGTCAGCGAGATCGTCGCCGTCAACAATCACCAGTTCCTGACGGATGAACGGGACGGCGCCGGACTGGGCGACAAGCCCCTGCTCACCGACACCGCCTCCGCGGCCAAGGTCAAGAAGCTGTATCTGATCGATCTCAATGGCGCCACGGATGTGACGCAGGTGTTCGCATTGCCTTCGCCTCAGGTGGTCCCCGTCACCAAGACGCCCTTCCTGGATATCGTCAGCAAGCTTACCGCCGCCGGGATCGACGCGCGCCTGATTCCATCCAAGCTGGAAGGCATCGCCTTCGGACAGGACGTAACCATCGGGAACGTGATCAAGCACACGTTGTATGTGTCCAACGACAACGACTTCCAAGCGACGGTGGCTGATCCCCTCAAGCTGCCGGCCGACACGACGCGTTCGCTCATCTTTAATCCGAACCAGTTCTTCGTTTTCGCTTTTAGCGACAGCGAATTGCCTGGATACATTCCCCAGCAAGTCCGGTTGCTGCGACCCTAAGTTGACTTTGCAGTTATGTGCACCAGGCAGGAGAACTTGATCTTCTGTCTGGAAGCGCAACCGAACGAATGGACAGCGATGATGCCTTTGACAGGCGCCCGGGCGAGCGATGCGCCCGGGTGCGTTTTCTTCGGCCGAAAAAATCCAATCCTTCGTCCGAAGCCCCGGACGGAATTATTCTCCTTCTTCACCAACATTCGACCTTTCGTTCTCATTCTACGTGCTTTTGCGCCTTTTGCGCTTTTTCGCGGCTAAAAATGCGAGCCGGTGCGCAAATAACAGTCACACCGCTGCCATTCAACGCGAAGATGCCAAGGCGCAAAGAGCCGACTTTTTGACCATAGCTTAGATGGATTGTCGCTCTCAACATGGAATCCAGTTCCCTGGCTTTAATCACACGCCTTTTGCACGTTTAACCAGGGGCTGATACGTGACTCGGGTCAAAAAATCGACGGGCCCCGGTAGCACACAGAATTCGCACCGAAGCCCGCCGTTTGCTCCCACACGGAAGCAAAGTCAACGTCGCAATGTCTTATTGAGAACGCACGCGATAGAAGCTTCGCGGCAGGTCCGTTGTGGAAAGATCGACGGAGACTTCCCCGGTGGAGTTCTCGATTTCTCGAACGGTGGTCCACGTGACAAGGTTGGTGGACTGCTCGAGCTGAACTCGTTGGTCGGGGACGCTGTGGATTTTTAGGGTTGGCCCAGCCTGACCTGGGACTCCAACGTGAGGTTTGATCTCGAGCCACGGCTGATGCGGAGAGCGCAGCACAGTGACTTCGCCGGCGGGATTCCACCCCTGGCTGCCACCGCGATCGTCGGTGGCGAACATCCGGGAGAGGTTTTCGCGGATCGTTCGACCAAGTCCCATCGACATCTGGGAAACGCGTGAGTTGTCGCAGCGCAGTGTTGCCATCGCGCATGAGGGAGATACCGCCAGGCCGTCCGGTGCTATTCGCGCCAAAAGCGGCGAAGGCGATGAGGTGCCGACCGGTGGCATTGGGGGCCAGAGTCGCCGCGGTGGACTGAAGTGTGGCCAGCGCGAGGCTGATCATCGCCAGTTCGAGTTGAAGGATCGTTTTCATGGTCACTTTTTTCATTTCTATTTTCAAGGTTCTGCAGTGTTGTTTTGTTCTGCCTGCTCCTTCTACGCAGTGGCGGGGGATGTGAACATGCCCCGACCCGGCTAGCCGGATCAGGTGAGGTGAGACAACTGGAGCGCGGACGGCTCAGTCGAGTGCGGATCAAATTTGAACGGAACCGTGAAAACGAATACGAACACAACCATGAAAACCAATAGTATTATGCAAACCACGCTGCGGTCATTTCTGTCGTTCAGCGTCGTTCTCGGCGCCTCGCTGGCGTTTAATGCCGCAGCGCAGGAAACCAAATCCGCCCCGGCCAAGCCCTTGAGCGCGGAGCGGTCGCTCCTCGTCACCGTCACGGCCCGGGTGGAGGCGGTGGATCACGCGAAACGCGAGGTCTCGCTCAAAGGCCGATTGGGCAATGTCGTTACCTTCGTGGTGGACGAGCGCGTCAAGCGGTTGAATGAAGTCAAGGTTGGCGATGAAGTGACGGCGGATTACTACGTTTCGCTGGCGGCCGAATTGCGCGAGCCGACGGAGGACGAGAAGAAGACACCCCTTACTATTCTCGAAGGCGCGGCGCGGGCGCCCAAAGGCACGTCCCCCGCCGCCGGTGGATTGCGTGCGTTCAAGGTTGTGGCCACCGTCATCGGTCTCGATCTCCCGACGCAAACGGTCACGCTGGAAGGGCCGCGGGGCAATTCCGGAAGCATTCGCGCGGAGAAGATTGAGAACCTCAAAAAACTCCGCCTCGGCGACACCGTGGTGGTCACTTACACCGAAGCCCTCGCCATCTCCCTGCAAAAAGCGCGGCCGGCGAAACCAACGGAATAACGCGCCCGCCGGTCACTGGTGTCACCAGGATAACTTTCAGTCCGCAAGTTGGTTGCAGGGAAAATCGGATCAGGAAGAAAGCCTGGCACTCTAACCTAAGGGCCGTGGGTTTGTCCGATTTTGCTAGAACCTCAGCTCTGATAGCAACTTGACTCGGTCGGATTGACTCCTTGATCACGTGGGCGACACCAACCATACGTTTCCCTTAGCACTGCCGCTGCGTTACACCATACCGGGGGCTCTGGTGGTCTCGACGGTAGTCGTGGCTCTCTGGGCCTACTTCCACAACGTCCGTCTCTCCGAATCTCAAGTGG
>Ga0207670_10001478_pt1 | contig 12340 bp, 8 predicted proteins | sample KBSS23HmetaG_FD_184339 | JGI IMG/M metagenome (GOLD analysis project Ga0207670, IMG submission 184339) | Switchgrass rhizosphere microbial communities from Kellogg Biological Station, Michigan, USA - KBS S2-3H metaG (SPAdes) (version 2) | ecosystem: Host-associated > Plants > Roots > Rhizosphere... | reverse complement strand
GACCGCCAAAGCGCGACAGGCCTTCGTTCCACAGTTCATTGATGCGGGCGACATCCGCCTTCAGCGCCGGGTTGAACTCATGCAAGCGCACGCGCACACCGCAGCTCATGCCGCACACGTTGCGCAGCGTGGCGAAACCCGCATGCATTTCGGCCGACGCGCAACGTGCCCAGGTGCGCGCAGCGGATTCGGATGGCCAGACGCCGGCGTGGCGTTCGGCGAGATACTCCATGATCGCCAGCGAATCCCACACGACGCTGTCGCCGTCATGCAGGCACGGCACGCGCCCGTTCGGCGAGAACAGGCGAAAGGCATCCCAGTTGGAGCCCTCGCCGAACACGTGAAGCTGTTCATCGAACGGGATGCCCAGCTGGGTCATCAGGACCCAGGGACGCAACGACCACGACGAGTAATGCTTGTTGGCGATGTAAAGCGTGGTCACGGCCGCTCCGCTGTGGCGATCAGGTGTCGATGATCAACAGCGTACCGCGACTGCCGCCCTCCACGCTGTGCGGCAGCCCTGCCGGAACCACGTACAACTCGCCCGCCTGCACAGGCAGCACCTGGCCGCGAATGCCAAGCAGCATCACGCCATCGAGCACGAGCAGGGCTTCGTCGTACTCGTGGACTTCTTCCGGGTAAGCCGCATCGTCCATGCGCAGCAGCTTCAGGCGTGCATCGCCGAACCGGGCCAGCACGCTCGACGACCACGCTTCCGGCAACTGTGCGGCAACGTCGACCAGACGGATCGGCATCATGGGCTCAGTGCTGCTTGGCTGGCGAGCCGACGACCGGCGCAGGCGACGCGGCGCGGCGACGTGCATTGGCAAGCACCACGCCACCGACGGTGATCACGCCACCCACCAGGGTAAGCAGCGTCGGCCGTTCGCCCAGCCAGACCCAGCCGATCAACACGGCGATGGGCGGCGAGAAATAGATGAAGCTGCTCACCTGCGAGGCTGGGGCGCGCTGCAACGCGGCGTTCCATGCGATGTAGCCGACGAAGGTGGGAGCGATGCCCAGCCACAGCAGCGCGCCGATGTGCGACGCCTGCGCGTGCATCAGCGCCTGCGGCAGATGCAGGCCAAACGGCAGGGCGGCCAACGTGCCGGCAAAGAAGGTGAAACCGGTGACGCCCAGCATGCTGTTGCGGGTGAACAACGGCTTCTGGAACACGAAGAAGATCGAGCAGGCCACCACGCTCACCAACACCAGCGCAGCCATCGGTTCGATCTTCACATCCTTGCCGCTGGTGAGCACCACCAGCACCACGCCCACCAGCGCGATGGCCAGACCGGTCAGCGTGCGCGGCGACAACCGCTCACGCAGCCAGATGGCCGACAGGGCGGCCGTCGTCGCGGGTACCAGTGAGATCAGGATCGCCGCGGTGCCGCTGGCCACGCGGGTTTCGGCCGTGTTGAGGCACAAGTGGTACACGGTGAGGCCGATCACGCCGAGCAGCGTCAGTTGTGGCCAGTCGCGGCGCGCCGGCAGCGGCACCTTCTTCACCAGCAACAGAAGAGCGAAACACAGCGAGCCGATGGCCAGGCGCGCCAGCGCCACTTCGCCGGGGGTGAACGATGCCAGCGCATAGGCGATCGCCGCATACGCCGACGACCAGGTGAGCAGGGCAATACCGATGAAAGCGAGCGCGCGCCCGTCGAGGCGATCCGGGGTAGGCATGGGAACGGTTTTCCGGTGGGGAATGTTGCGCATCGTAAGATCCGGCGCGTTTCGCTTGAATGATGAATCAGCGTAGGATGCAGATGTTTCGCCAACGATCGAAATGTCCATGAACGCACTCACCTTTGAATCGAAACCGATTTGGGACGCTACGGATTGGCTGCTGCTGGAGGCCCTCCAGCACGATGCCCGCCTGGGTTACGCCGAGCTGGGACGCAAGGTGAAACTGTCCGCACCGGCCGTGGCCGAGCGGGTGAAGCGGCTGGAGGAAGCCGGCGTGATCTCCGGTTACCGGGCCGTGGTGAACCCGCGCAAGCTGGGTTACGAGATCGACGCGATGATCCGCCTGCGCTGCGATGGCGGCATCTGCGCCCGCGTGGGCGTGCTGGTGGCGGACATCCCGGAAGTGCTCGATTGCCGTCGACTGGCCGGCGAGGACTCGGCCCTGCTGCGGGTGGTGGCGATGTCCATCCAGCATCTGGAAACCGTGCTGGACCGCCTGCTGAAGATCCATCCCAGCATCAGCACCACCACCCTGGTGGTCCTGCAGACGCCGCACGAGAACCGGCCGCTCACCCGCACCATGTGGAATGCTGCGCGGGCACTGTTCGACGACTGATCTTCGTTTCCAGGCCAGACGCGCAAGCCATCTCGGCATGCATCTTGCCTCACTGGGGGATACCGTCAGCATCGAGCCAGCCGTAGCCGTCCAGACGCCCATGGAAACCGCCCTGCTCAACAAGATCATGGATCTGATGTGGGACGCCATCTGTGTCGTGGACACGGAAGGGCGCTACGTTTTCGTCAGCGCCTCGTACGAGCGCATCTTCGGCTACACGCCGGAGGAAGTGCTGGGCCGGCGGATGATCGAACTGGTGCATCCGGACGACCGCGAAACCACCATGGCGGTGGCGGCGGCGATCATGGAAGGCCAGCCGCAGTCGCACTTCCAGAACCGTTACATCCGCAAGGACGGCTCGGTGGTGCACATCATGTGGTCGGCGCGCTGGTCCGAGGCCGACCAGATGCGCATTGCGGTGGCACGCGACATCACCGCGCTCAAACGCGCCGAATCGATGACCGCGGCGCTGCACGCCATTTCCGAAGCGGCGCACATGGCAGACAACCTGCCGGCGCTGTATGGAGAAATCCACCGCATCGTCGGTACACTGCTGCCGGCCAACAATTTCTTCGTGGCGCTATACAACCCGTTGCACGGCGAGTTGAGCTTTCCTTACTTCGTGGATGAACGCGACAGCACGCCGCCCACGCAGAGCCTCGATGCCGGCTCGCTGACCGCACAGCTCATCCGCAGCGGGCAGGCCTTGCTGGTTACACCGGGCGAGCCGTCCGATCCATCGCTGCCCGTGATAGGCAGTGATGCGCTGCACTGGCTGGGCGTACCGTTGTGCTCGCAGGGCTGCACGGTTGGTGCACTGGTGGTGCAGAGTTACGACGATGCCACGCGCTACACCGAGAGCGATAAGGAACTGCTGCAGTTCGTGTCCACCCAGGTGGCCGCCGCCATCGAGCGCAAGCAGGCGGAAGCCCGGCTTCACCATATTGCGCGCCACGATCCGCTCACCGATCTGGCCAACCGCGACCTGTTCCACCAGCAATTCGAGGCAGCGCTGGAGAACGTGTCGCGCTTCGGCGGCAATCTCGCGTTGCTTTATATCGACCTGGACAAGTTCAAGCAGGTGAACGACCGCTACGGCCACCACACCGGCGACCTGCTGTTGTGCGAAGTGGCGCAGCGCATCCGTGGCCACCTGCGCGAAGGTGATGTGGTGGGCCGCATGGGTGGCGACGAATTCGTGGTGCTGCTGTGCCGGCTGCAATCGGTGGCCGACAGCGTCCAGGTGGCGGAAAAACTGCGGGCCGCGATCAACCGGCCATTCGAGCTGGCCGACCGCACACTGCACGCATCGACCAGCGTGGGCGTGGCGACTTATCCGCTGCATGGGCACTCGTCGCGCGACCTCACCCGTGCGGCCGACGCGGCGATGTACCAGGTCAAGGAAGATGGCGGCAATCGCGTGCGCGTGGCGATGCCTGCCGATCAGGCTGAGGATGGTGAGCGCACGGGCTCGGGTTCACCGCACTGAGATGCCCTAGAGCAGCCGGCTATCCGGTGTGGGAGCGCACCCTGTGCGCGACAACCTGACGAAGCGAGGACGACGAGGCGCCTGTCGCGCACAGGGTGCGCTCCCACAGAGGGCGTCTTTTTTTGGGTACTTGATCCGCTGCTGCTAATTGTGGGAGCGCACTTGTGCGCGACAACCTGACGGAGCGGCGCACCGGACGTTGCGGTCGCGCGCAAGCGCGCTCCCACAAAAGAAAACGCCGGCACGCCCGCCAGTTCAGAGCTTGAGGTAGATCTTCTTTCGATCCATGGCGTAGACGATCACCCACCAGAACGCCACGAACGCAACGGCAAACGTGACCGAGGCCACGTACGGGCCGGCAACCGGCGTGATCCAGCGACCGAAGGTGTACTGGTAGAACGGCTCGAGGATGCCCAGGCCCAGCAGCAGGATCTGCATCAGCTCGGAACCCGCATAGGCCGCCACAGCATTCACGCCAAAGCGTCGCCCGATGGCCGGCCAACCGCGTTGGTCGATCAGCACGTGGAACAGCAGCAGCGCGAGCGTCGCCCAACCGGCCGTCCACAGCACGAACGACGAGCTCCAGAGATTCTTGTTGAACGGGAATACCAGCGACCAGGCGAAGCCCAGCAGCAACCACGCGATGCCGGACAGCGCCAGCGCCTTGATGTTCTTCTCGCGCAGCCACTGGCCGACACGCAGGCCGAGCAGGCTGGTGGCGAGCGAGGGCAGACATCCGAGCAGCCCTTCCGGATCGTGACCGAGACCGCTGACTGGATCGATCTGGTAGACGGTACGACCGAAGACGGCGAAGTCAGTGCGACTGACGATATTGACGAAGGGCTCCAACGAGCCGCCCGCCAGCAGCAAGCCCCAATAACCCAGCAGCAGCACGGCGATGGTGATCCATTGCAGACGCGGCCTGGTGTAGATCGCGAACGCCGCCGCTCCCGCGAAACACACGCCGATGCGCTGCAACACACCAGGGAAACGCAGATGCGCCTGCGGCATGATCCACCACGCCAGCAGATTGATCGCCACGCCCAGCAGCAGGATGCGCAGGCCGCGCATCAACGCCGCGCGCATCAGCAGCCCCTTGTCGCCGCCCTGCTCCACCCGTGGACCGACGGCGAGCGCAATGGACACGCCCACCACGAACAGGAAGAACGGGAACACCAGGTCGGTCGGCGTGCAACCGTGCCACTGGGCGTGCTCCAGCGGCCAGTACACGTGATCCCAGTCGCCCGGATCGTTGACCAGCAACATCAGGGCGACGGTGCACCCGCGCAACGCATCGACCGAAGCCAGGCGACGAAGCGCGGTACTCATGGTGCCGGTTTGTCGGCCGGCACCAGCGTCACCGCGCCTACGCCGTAGATGGGTCCGGTGATCGGCGAGGTGAACACCAGACACAGGTCATGCGTGCCCGCCTGTTTGGCCAGGTCGCCCTTGAGGGTGAACGTCGCCGGCTGATCGGTAGGCAACGGCAGCGAGGCAAGTTGTTTGCCCTTGCAGCTGTCCATGCGCACCACCAGTTCGCCCTGCGGCGTGGCCGACGGGTACGCCTTCACCAGCTTGGCCTCATGCGCCAGCGCGTAGTTGCGCGGCAAGCTGGCGGTCTCCACCCGAATGGCGGCGATGCCGTCCAGCTTGGCCGCGCGATACAGGCGGCAGTTGTCGAACACATTGATCAGATACGTGGGCGCCATGCTGGTGGCATCGGGCGTGGGCTGCACGCGCAGGCGGAAGTCGCTGCCCGGACAATTCTCCAGCTCGCCGGTGCTGCGCGTGCGCAGCGACGGAAGATCGAGCACGCGCGTGCGTGCCTCAGCCAGCGGCGTGCCATCGGCGGCCAGCGCCACGGCCTTGATCGTGGTGGGCAGCTTCACCGTGAAGGGACGCACGTACAGCGGCGAAGACGCATCCGGTTCGCGGCCGTCGGTGGTGTAGTGCAGGCTGCCGACTTTGGCCTGGTTCGACAACTTCACGTTGGCCTGCCCGCTGCTGATGGCGACATTGCGGTCCGTGTCGATGGACGCAGCGAACGCACTGTCGGCATATGCGATGTCCTGCACGCGATAGCGCGCCAACTGGGACGGCATGCGGTCGAGGAAGCCGCGCCAGTCGTGTTCCTTCGTCGGCGTCCAGGCCGCTTCGGACAACGCCGCTATGCGCGGGAACACGTTGTGCTGAACATGCCGCATGGTCGGCATATGCTCGGTCCACAGGTTGGCCTGCATGCCGAGCACGTGTTTCGCCTGTGCCGCGCTCAGCGCCTTCGGTACCGCCTCGAAGTCGTAATAGCTCTGCAGCGACATCGACGGCAGGCGGCCGGTGGTCTCGTCCGGGAGATCGCTCTGCATCTGGTCGAGATACAGCTGCGGCGCCGGCGACAGCACCACGTCGTGGCCCAGCTTCGCCGCATCGATGGCACCCTGCGTGCCACGCCACGACATCACCGTGGCGCTCGCGGGCACGCCGCCTTCGAGGATTTCATCCCAGCCGATCAGGCGGCGATCATGGGCAGCGAGGTACTTCCCCATCTGATCGATGAACCAGCTCTGCATCGCATCTTCGCTCTTGATGCCGAGCGCCTTCATGCGCGCCTGCACGGCGGCGGAAGCCTTCCACTGGTCTTTCACCGCTTCATCGCCGCCCACATGGATATAGGTGGACGGGAACAACGCCATCACTTCGTCGAGCACGTTCTGCAGGAACTGCAAGGTGTGATCGTCGACGTTGTAGAGGTAGGGATTCACGCCCCAGTCCACCGACACCGGCGGTCGCGTGCCGGTGACGCCCAGTTCCGGATACGAGGCCACCGCTGCCTGCGCATGGCCAGGCATGTCGATCTCCGGTACCACCGTGATATGACGTTCGGCGGCATAGGCCACGATGGCCTTGATGTCGTCCTGCGTATAGAAGCCGCCGTAGCGCGCCGGCTGCGGTTGCTTGCCGACCGTGGGCGGCGTGCGCCAGGCGCCGATGCGGGTGAGTTCGGGATAGCGCTTGATCTCGATGCGCCAACCCTGGTCGTCCGTGAGATGCCAATGCAGCGTGTTGAGTTTGTGCTGCGCCATCTGGTCGATGACGCTGCGCACTTCGGCCGGCGTCCAGAAATGACGCGCGGAATCCAGCATCATGCCACGCCAGGCAAAGCGTGGTTCGTCGCGGATATGCACCGGCTCCACGCGCACGTCGCCGCTTCCTTGCGATGGCGTGAGCAGCTGCCATGCGGTGACGGCGCCGTAGAACAGGCCGGCTTCGTCGCGCGCGGTGATGCGGATACCATGCGGCGTCACGTCCAGCGCATAGCCTTCCGCGTTGGCAACGGGCGCCTGCGGATCGCGCTTCAGCACGATGGCGCCGTCGTCGGGCGCACCCGTTTTCACGGCGAGCTGCAAGTGGCGGGTATGCGCTGTGAGCGAGGCGAGGTACTCGGCCGTGCGGCGAGCATCCGCGTCACCGCTGTCGACCACGATGGGCGTCTGCGCCGTGACCGTGAACCCTTGGCCATTGACGCTCAACTGCGCCGGCATCGGGATCAGGTTCACGGGCGTGGCGCCGTGGGCAAAGGCGGTGAGTTCACACAGGGCTATGGCCAACACACAAGAAGTTTTCTTCATCATTCGTCTCATCATGCGACGTCAATCATGGGGAAGGCTGATGGCGAACAGATACCACGCATCGTGCGGTATCCACTGTTCGGTCCAGCGCCAGTCTTCATCCTTGCCGGTCTGAGCGTAACCGAGATCGAAGGCGATGCCCTCGTCGTCGGTCAGGCCCGAAGTGATGCCGTTGATGATCGCGCCCGGCGCATTGGTGTAGGCGTACGAGTCGAAGAACATGTACGGCGCGTTGTTGTGGCCGCTGCCCATCAGCATGCTGCTGTCGTACGGATTGCGGCCGAGAATCCAGTGCAGCTGGTTCCAGGCATAGGCCTGCAATTTCGTTCGGAAAGCCTGGTCGCCGGCGCCGGTGTACAGCGGCGCGGCCATGCGTGCTGCTGCGGCCAGTGAGGCGATGCGTGCATTCTCGCCCTGCCACCACGGCGCCGCTTCGGTGTCGTGCGGGAAGAAGAATGCGGTACGCACGCGACCGTCGCCACCACGCACGAGTTGTCGCGCATAGCCGAACGGATTGCTGACCTCGCCGGTGACGGCCAACTCGGCTTCGAGAGAGCGCTTCACCACCTCGCGCACCTTTGCCTGGCGCTTCGCATCGGCGATCCCGGCGTACTCCACCAACGCGACGACCGGCAGGCCGGCGTCCGAGGGATGGAGGAACGGACGCGTGCCATCGTCCGCGCGCCAGTAGTCGCGGTGGCCATCATGCGTGATCAGACGCGCGAGCAAGCGATCCGCCCGTGCATCCGCGGCCTTGCGCCACGCCTCGTCATGGGTGGTGCGGTACAGCTCCACCGCGGCGAGCAGGGCGCAATAGTCGTCGGTGATGTTGTCCTTGCCGTCGTTGGTCAGCTCGCGATTGTGGGCGTCGAGGAAACGGTAGGCCTCTTCGGCGGCTTTCAGATAATCCTTGGCGGTGAAATCGCCGTCCACGCCCGTCCGCGCGGCGAGCGCGAGCGCGGCGATGGCCATGCCGCCACCGGCGCGGAAGCTCGCCTCGTAGGCATGCGGGCCGTGTGCCGGCTGGTCGACGTGTTCGGTGTGATCGCCCGGCTTCAGCTTGATCTGCGTGCGCCAGTTCGGATCGCCGATGCGCCGGTCCTGCGGCAGCTTGCCGGCACCGGGCGCATCGATGGATTGATAGAACGAGCCGTCCGGGCGCTTGTCGCGCACCAGGAAATCGGCGCCGAACAAACCTTCGTCGAGCAGGCGACGGTCGTACTCGCGAAAATTCTTGTCGTTGCGCGCTTCCAGCTGTTGCCAGGTGCGCAACAGGCTCCAGGCGGCGAGCGGCAACTGCTGGGTGTTGAAGTAGCTGGTCGGATTCTGGTGCGACAGGTGGATGCCATAGTCGCCCGTGGCGTCGTACCAGCCACCGTGGATATCGAGCGTGCCCGGCGTGCCGTCGGGATGCGCAAGATGGGTATCGGCCTTGTCCAGCAAGCCGCTGGAGCGCTGGCCCTTGAAGTAGTAGACGACGTTGGAGAGCGTGTTTCGCTCGAGCACGTTGTCCTGGATGTCGAACACGGATGAACGCAGATCTTTTGCGGGAGCGCACTGGTGCGCGACATTCCCACCTGGCGAAGGCGACGCGGCGTTGCTGTCGCGCACCAGTGCGCTCCCACAAGGTTGCGTCTTATCCTGGCTGGTCTGCGTTACGTCCACGTAGTAGCGGCCGGGCGTACGCACGCTGCTGAAGTCGGCCAATGCGTAACTGCCGTTCCACCGCGCAATACCCGCAGAGGCGGAAAGCGTGCCCTCGAACACCACGTTGCCGGTATCGGCATTCACCAGTCGAAACGACGGCGGCGATGCGCTCACGACATCCATCACGATGGCCTGCTTGACCGCGTCGGTGTCGTAACCGACCTGGTCCACCAGCACCTTCCCTCCCGACGCCAGCGCACCGGGCGCAACCAGCACCGCGACGATCATCGCAAGACATTGCTTCATGCCATCGGCTCCCGCAGGTTCTTGGAACGACGTTCGAGACCCCGAAGAAAAATCGGGCCCGGCAAGTGTGCCGGGCCCGTTGGCGGGGAGGAAGCCTTAAGTTAGATCTTGAAGCGAAGGTTCACGTAGTACTGGCGGCCATTCACGTAGAACGCGTAGGGCTGCTTGCCGTAGTTCGGGCTGAGCGTGTAGTACTTCAGCTTCGGGTTGTTGAGGTTCATGGCGTCCAGGGTGAGCGACATCCACGAGTTGATGTTGTAGCCGAACGAGGCTGCCAGGTTGCCGATGCCATCCTGGTAGAACGTGTCGGTACGGCTCACACCGGCGTAGAACGACGAACGGTAGGTGTAGCTGATGCGGGCGTTGAACATCTGGTTTTCAAAGTAACCGGAGACGTTGAACGTGTTCTTCGAAGTGCCCTGCAACGGCTTGCCGTCTTCCGCCGAACCGCTGGCGTAGGTGTAGTTGGTCTGCACGCCGAAGTAGTCGCCGATCGGCTGGATGTAGTTGAGCTCCACACCCTTCACGTGACCATCGACGTTGGTCGGCACGCTGACCTGGTACGTCGCGAACACATCGCGGCCGGCGGTGTTGCTGGCCTGCTGATCCTTGAACTGGATGTTCTGGTTGCCGAAGTTGATGTAGTCGCTCAGCTGCATGTCGTACACGCCGGCCGAGACCAGGCCACGCGGAGCGAAGTACCACTCCAGCGCCGCGTCGAAGTTGGTCGAGATGAGCGGCTTCAGCTGCGGATTGCCACCGGTACCGGTGTGCGTGAGGTCATCCAGCGAGTAGGAACCGGCCAGCGCCGAGTAGTCCGGACGGGTCATGGTCTGCGAGGCGGCGAAGCGTGCCAGCAGGTCGTCGGTCAGGTTGAACTTGAAGTTGAAGCTCGGCAGCAGCTTGTCGTAGCTGTGCTTGTAGGTGTTGGCGTAATAGTTGCCAAACGCGGAACCGGTGATCGGACCGGCCACGGTGAAGTCGGACACCGCGCTGGAGTTGTAGTTGATGTCTTCCTTGGTATAGACGTAACGGAAGCCCGCGTTGGCGCTCCAGCGTTCGCCCGAGAAGTTGGCCTGCAGGTAGGCCGCCGTGTCCTTCTCGTTGACCTTGTAGATGTTCTGCCAGTTGAAGCGCGCCACCGGATCGCGGTTGGCAAACTGCGCATTGAACGCCGCGAGATCACCCGGGCTGTAGTACCAGGCCGGACCGGGGCCGTTCACGCCCAGATCGCTGTTGAAGCTGCTCGGATAGTTCTTCCAGCTGGTCGGGTAGTTGGCCGGATTCTGCCAATCGCCGGTGGGACCCTGGCCGATGTCGGTCTTGTTCTCACGCGTGTGATCGGAATAGCGAATGCCGAAGTCCAGCGTGCTCAGCGAGATCGGCGAGCTGTCGAACGCGTATTCGCCGTCGGCCTGGAAGAAGTTTTCCTTGTCCTTCACGTGGATGTTCTGGTCGCCGAAGATCCAGCCGGCGGACGGAACGATGCCCGACGGCGTGGTGTTGTCGCCGCCGATCGACCAGTTGGTCGGATTGCCGGTGCCGCGCATGCCCCAGCCCGCACCGGCGCCCAGGCCGAAGCCCAGCTCGCTGACGTTCTGCTCGTCGCTGTTGCCCTTGCCTTCGGTGGTGCCGACCTGGCCGGTGAAGGTCAGGTGGTCGGTGGCGCGCCATTCGGCATCGAGCGTGGTGAACGCGGAAGACGACGAAGCGCCCGGACGCGAGATCTGGTCGTACACGCCGTAGGGCGTATCAGCGCAGAGGATGGCCGGTGCGGTGGCGGTGGCGGGCGTGCAGACGTCGGTCGGCGACGGCTTGCCGAAGTTCGCGTTGGTGAGGACGTTGCCCTTCACCTGGTAGCCCGGCTGCAGCTGCGCACCGCTGGCGACGAACTTGCTCGTCCACAGCATGTAGTTGCGGTTGAAGTTGTCCGCTTCCAGCTTCGAGTAGAAGCTGTTGAGGTTCAAGGTCAGGTTGTCGAGCGGCTTCCATTCGATGTCGATGGTGCCGCCCTTGCGGGTGCGCGTCTGCGTGAACAGGGTCTGGCCGACCAGGTTCGGATAGTACTTGCCGGCCAGTTCCGGGTGCGCCACGGCAATCGCATCGGTCGCGCCGATCTGGCCGTAACCGCCCACGATTTCCTGGCCATCGCGCTGCAGGCTGCGCTTCTCATAGAAGCCCTGCACCATCACGCCGAAACTGTTGTCGTCGTTCTTCCAGTTGGCCAATGCATTGAACTGCGGCTTGGTGTTGCCCGGCAGGTCGGCGTACACGCCACCCACCGAAGCCTGCGCGGTGAACGGCTTGGCGAACTCCAGCGGCTTGCGCGTGGTGATGTCGACGGTACCGGCGCTGCCGCCTTCCTGCAGCTTGGCTTCGGAGGTCTTGTGCACGACCACTTCGCTGACGATTTCCGACGGCAGCAGGCTGTAGCTCACGCTGCGGCCGACGGTCTGCACCTGGCTCAGCACGAACCAGTCGCCGGTGCCCACGGTGTGACCGTTGACGAGCGTCTGCGTCATGCTCGGGTTGGTGCCACGCAGGCTCACGCGATCGTTTTCGTCGAAGCCGCCTTCGCTGGCGCTGGACGAGCTGATGTTGATGCCGGGCAGGCGCTGCAGCGTGTCGGCCACGTTCTTGGCCGGCAGCTTGCCGATGTCTTCGGCGGTGATCACTTCGATATGCGAGTCGGCAGCCTTCTTCAGGTTCAGCGACTCGGCTTCCGAATCGCGGATACCGACCACGGTGACCGTGCCAAGCTCTTTGGCCTTGGCTCTGTCGGCGGCGGTCTGTGCTGCAGTGTCCTGGCCCGACGCGGCCGGGCCGGACTGCGGCGCAGGCGTGTTGTCGGCGGCATAGAGCGAACCGGACAGACAGAGTCCGGCGATGATGCTGGCGGATAGCAGAGTCTTGCGGTGTGACATGGTGTCCTCCCCTCGAAGGCGTTTTCTGCAGCGGATGTTGTGGGTC
>Ga0207670_10001473_pt1 | contig 12353 bp, 14 predicted proteins | sample KBSS23HmetaG_FD_184339 | JGI IMG/M metagenome (GOLD analysis project Ga0207670, IMG submission 184339) | Switchgrass rhizosphere microbial communities from Kellogg Biological Station, Michigan, USA - KBS S2-3H metaG (SPAdes) (version 2) | ecosystem: Host-associated > Plants > Roots >... | reverse complement strand
AATCTATGAAGAATGGGTCAAGATGTTTCCCGATCCGGCGTCGCGGCCGGCGCGCCAGATCATGGAAGTGCCGATGGAGGCGGGCGTGCTGGTGCAGTGCGACTTCATGGCCGTAATCGTGGAGGGCCACGGCCGATGAAGTTCGGCGTCACGCTGTCCAACCGTGGCGTGCTGGTCGGCCTTTGCACGACCCGCGATCTGCTGAAGCTCGCCGACGCGGTCGAGGCCTCGCCGCTGATGGATTCGGTGTGGTGCGGCGATGCGCTGTTCGTCAACCGGCGGCTTGATGCGTTGACGCTGCTGGCTGCCGTGGCCGGTCGCACCGAACGGGTGCTGCTCGGGCCGGCCTGCATGGGCTCGTTCGGGCTCCGCGATCCGATGGTCTTCGCCTACGAATGGGCATCGCTGGACGTCATCTCCAACGGCCGCACGCGGCTGGTCGCCTGCGCGGGCGGCGGCGCGGGCCCGCTGTGGGAAGCCGAGACCGCGGCGATGGGGATCAATCCGGACGACCGGCGCAAGCATATGGTCGAGAACATGCACGTGCTGCGCCATCTGTGGAGCAAGGACAACGCACCGTTCGAGGGCCGGTTCGTCAAGTTCGCCAACATTACGCTGGAGCCGAAGCCGATCCAGAATCCCTGTCCGATCTGGCTTGCCACCAACGCTGAGAGGCTATCCACGGGCCAGGCGGATTCCGGCGGCTCGGAGTTCGCGCTCACCCGCGTCGGCAAGATCGCCGACGGCTGGATGACGCATTCGGTCAGTCCCGAAGGGTTCCGTCGGTCATGGGATTTCATCCTCAAGGTCGGCGGCGATCAGGGTCGAGACATGTCGGGTTTTGATCACGTGCTCTACCACCACATCAACGTCAACGATGACAGGGATGCCGCGCTGGCGGATTCCAAGACCTTCCTCGATCTTTACTACACGGCGAACTATTCCAAGGAACGGCTGGAGGCGTGGCTGACTTACGGCACGCCACGCGACTGCATCGAGCATCTCAGGCGATATAAGGCGGCGGGTTGCAACCGCGTCACCTTCCGGATTTCCACCATGGGCGATCCGATGGCGCAGCTGAAGCGCGTCACCGAAGAGGTCCTGCCGTTTGTCTAGCAAGCTGCATACGCAAATTGCCGGACACGTCGCGGATTTCCTCTGCTAGTCTCCCATCGCCCGATGCCGGAACGGTCCATGAAGCTCACGCTTAAACAGGCGCTCTGCGCCGCTGCGCTGCTGGCCTTGACGGGATCGCCCGCCGCCGCGGCTGACATCAGCGTGTTCAGCTCAGGCGCGCCATCGGCGGTGCTGAAGACTCTTGCTGTCGCGTTTGCGCACGATACCGGAAACCAGGTCCAATTCACGGTCGGGACGCCGGGCGACCTGCAGAACAAGCTTGCGGCGGGGGCAACGCCCGATCTGGTTGTGGCGCCCGCGCCGGTGATCGAAAGGTTGGAGCAGGCGGGGACGCTGAAAGCCGGCAGCCGGGTCGATCTGGCGCGGGTCGGCATCGGGGTCGTGGTGCGCGGCGGCGCGCCGCAGCCGGACATCTCCACGGTGGACGGCGTTCGCGCGATGCTGCTCGCCGCCAAGTCGATCGTTCATACCAGTCCTGAGGGCAGCGGCTTCGCCGGCAAGGCGGTGGCGCGGATGATCGAGCAGATGGGCATTGCGGACGCGGTCAAGCCCAAGCTCACAGTCATGCAGGCGATCGATGGCGGCGTCGATCTGGTGGCTCAGGGTAAGGCCGAGGTCGGCCTGTTCAACATCAGCGAGATTCTCCCCATACAGGGCGTCGCCCTGGTCGGGCCGCTGCCGGCGAGTGTGCAAAATTATATTGTGTTCGCGGCGGCGCTGCATGCCGGCAGCCGTTCGGCTGGACCCGCGCAGACCTTCGTCAAGTTCGCAACCAATCCCAACATGCGTGCGCAGTGGAGTGCCGGTGGGCTGGAATCGATGAGCGGAAGCTAGGGAAGCGTTAAACGTGGCAACGTCGCAGCCAACCAGGAATGCCGGTCCGCTCGCGGGCGTGCGCGTGCTCGATCTCACCTCGGTGGTGCTCGGGCCCTATGCCACGCAGATGCTCGGCGATTTCGGCGCCGATATCATCAAGATCGAGCCGCCGGAGGGCGACACCACGCGCTACACCGGTCCGCGGGTAAGCCGCGACATGGCCTCGCTGTTCATGGGGGTCAATCGCAACAAGCGCAGCATCGTTCTCGATCTGAAGACCGCGCCGGCGCGCGAGGCGCTGCTGCGGCTGGTCGACCAGGCCGATGTGTTCGTCCACAACATCCGGCCGCAGAAGCTTGAGCCGCTTGGGCTTGGCTCGGATACGCTCTGCGAGCGCAACCCCCGGCTGATCTACGCCGGCATCCACGGCTGGCGCGAGGATGGTCCCTACAGCGGGCGGCCGGCCTATGACGACATCATCCAGGGATTGTGCGGCGTCGCCAGCCTGATGGACCGTTTGACAGGCGAGCCGCGCTACGCGCCGACCATCCTCTGCGACAAGACCAGCGGGCTGGTGGCGGCGCAGTCCATTCTGGCGGCATTGTATTCTCGCGAGAAGACTGGCCGCGGACAGTTCATCGAAATCCCGATGTTCGAGACCATGGTGGCCTTCATCATGGTCGAGCATCTGCACGGCCTGGGCTTCGATCCGCCCCGAGGCGAGGCGGGCTATGCGCGGGTGCTGGCGCCATGGCGGCGGCCGTATCGCACCGCGGACGGCTATCTTTGCATGCTGGCCTATACCGACGCGCAGTGGCGGCGGTTCTGGGCCGAGGTCGGCCAGCCGGAGATGATGGCGGATCCGCGATTTTGCGATATGGCGGCGCGGAGCCGCAACATCGACGAAGTGTATCGCTTAGCCGGCGAGCAGCTCACGAGCCGCAAGACGGCCGATTGGATCAAGACATTCGACACGCTGGAGATCCCGGCTGGACCGGTGAAGACGCTCGAAGAGGTGATCGACGATCCGCATCTCGACGCCATCGGCTTCTTCAAGCATGTGAAACATCCGACCGAGGGCGATCTGGTGATGCCGGAGCCGTCGGTGCGGTTTACTGACACGCCGACGGCGATCGATCGGCTGCCGCCGCGATTGGGCGAGCACGGCCGCGAAATCCTGCAGGAGATCGGCATGGACTCCGACGAAATCGATGCGCTGGCGGCGGGCGGCGGCGTCGTGCTGCCGGGTGCGAAAGAGAAGGTGGTATGATGGCGGCGGAGATGCAGACGCTGGGCCTTGGCTTCACATGGGAGCAGCTTTCGGCAGGGCAGAAATTCCGCACGCTGAACCGCACCGTGACCGAGACCGACCTGATGATGTTCGTCGGTGTCACCGGCATGGTCGAGGTGATCTTCACCGACCACACGTTCGGCGCCGAGAAGGGCACGATTCAGGGTCGCTTCGTCCCGGCGGCGCTGACCTACAGCCTGATCGAGGGCCTGCTGTGCCAGAGCATGATCCAGGGCACGGGCCTCGCGATGCTGGAGCTCAATAAAAAGGTGCTGAAGCCGGTGCGTGTCGGCGACACCATTTACGCCGAGGTCGAGGTGACGTCGGTGCGACCGACCTCAAAGGGCAATCGCGGCATCGTCGCCTCGAAGATCGACATCAAGAATCAGAATGGAGAGTTGGTCATCACTTACGAGGCGACGCGCATGCTGGCGGGGAAATCGAAGTAAGTGGAAGCAACGATGCGGGGATTGAAAGACAAGACCGTTCTGCTCACCGGCGGCGCCAACGGCATCGGCGCGGCGATCGCGCGGCGGCTGGCGGACGAAGGTTGCGTGGTCGGCATCCTCGATCTGGATGCCGCGGGCGGCGAGAAGGTCGCGGGCGAGATCAGGGCCAAGGGCGGCAAGGTCAGCTTTCATGCCACCGACATCTCTCACTACGACGCGGTGAAGCGCGCCGTCGATGCATTTGAGGCGGCGTCGGGGCCGGCGTCTTTCCTGGTCAACAATGCCGGCTGGGATCGCGCTGCGAATTTCCTCGATACCAATCCGGAGTTCTGGAAGAAAATTGTCGCCATCAATCTCTATGGCCCATTGAACGTCAGCCACATCGTGATGAAGGGCATGGCGGCGCGCGGCTTCGGCCGGGTGGTGAACATCGCTTCGGACGCGGGCCGGGTTGGCTCCTCGGGCGAGGCGGTCTATTCGGCCTGCAAGGGCGGCATGATTGCGTTTGCCAAGACGATGTCGCGTGAACTGGTCAGCAAGGGCGTCATCATCAACACGCTGTGCCCCGGTCCGACCGATACGGCAATCCTGCAAAGCTTCCTGGAGGGCCCCGACGGCGCCAAGATCGCGGAGGGGCTGAAGCGCGCCATCCCGATGCGACGGCTCGGGACTCCAGAGGATTACCCCGGCCTCGTCGCGTTCTTCCTGTCCGACGACGCAGCTTATATCACCGGCCAGACCATCAGCGTCTCGGGCGGCCTCACCATGCACGGATGACGACGATGGCGGATTACAAAGACATTCTGTTCGACGTGCGCGATGGCGTCGCCAAGATCACGATCAACCGCCCGGAGAAATACAACGCCTTCACGGCCGAGACCTGCGAGGAACTGATCGATGCGTTCCGGCGCGCCGGTTACGACAAGTCGGTGGCGGTGATCGTGCTGGGCAGCGCTGGCGACAAGGCGTTCTGCACCGGCGCCGACCAGAGCGCCCACGAGGGTGCCTACGAGGGCCGCGGCACCATCGGCCTGCCGATCGACGAGTTGCAGTCGCTCATTCGCGACGTGCCAAAGCCGGTGATCGCCCGGGTGCAGGGCTTCGCCATCGGCGGCGGCAACGTCCTGGCGACCCTGTGCGATCTCACCATTGCGTCGGAGAAGGCGGTGTTCGGTCAGGTCGGGCCCAAGGTGGGGTCGGTTGATCCGGGTTTCGGGACCGCATATCTGGCGCGGCTGGTCGGCGAGAAGCGCGCCCGGGAGATTTGGTATCTCTGCCGCCGTTATACGGCCAAGGAAGCGATGGATATGGGGATGGTCAACGCCGTGGTGCCGGCCGACAAGCTCGACGACGAGGTCGACAAGTGGTGCGCCGAAATCCGCGAGAAGAGCCCGACAGCGCTCGCTATTGCCAAACGCTCATTCAACGCCGACAGCGAAAACCTGCGCGCCATCGGCGCGCTCGGTTTCGAGGCGCTGGCGCTGTTCTACGGCACCGAGGAATCCAAGGAGGGCGGACGGGCGTTTCGCGAGAAACGGCCACCGCGTTTCCGCGACAAGAAGAAATAGGAGAGACATGAACATCCAGCTCAGCATCGGCATCACCTCCAATCCGCGCACCTGGCCGATCATCGATGGCGCGGTGAAGGTTGAGGGCGTCGATCTCACGCCGACCGTGCTGCACCCGTCTGAGCTGTTCTGGCGGCAGCTCCGGTTTGCCGAATTCGACGTCGCCGAGATGTCGATGTCGTCGCTGATGATGGCGAAGTCGAAGGGCGACGAACGCTTTGCGGGCATTCCGGTGTTCACCACGCGGATGTTCTTCCACACCCGCATCCTGGTGCGAAAGGACGCCAAGATCGACAAGCCGGCGGACCTCAAGGGCAAGCGGGTCGGCGTGCCGGAATACCAGCAGACCGCGGCGCTGTGGATCCGCGGCGCGATGCAGCACGAGTTCGGCGTCGAGCCGAAGGACATGGAATTCTGGATGGAACGGCCGCCGTCGAAGAGCCACGGCGGCGCCACCGGCTTCAAGGCGCCGCCCGGCGTGACGGTAAACCAGGTGCCGCCGGACAAGAGCCTCGGCTCGATGATGGCGTCAGGCGAACTCGATGCCGTAATGTTTTATCTGGTCGATCCGAACCTGATCGACCGCAGCACCGTCGATCTGCACAACCATCCCGACATCAAACCGCTATTTCCGGATTCTGTTGCCGAGGGCGTGCGCTACTATCGCAAAACAGGGCTTTATCCGATCAACCACGGCACGGTGATCAAGCGCGAACTGGCCGAGAAATATCCCTGGGCGCTGACCAACATCCTGAAGGCGTTCAAACAGGCCGCGGCGCTCAGCGACCGCCGGCGGGTCGAGCACGCCGAATATTACTTCGAGACCGGCATCCTGCCCGCGCCGGCCCAGCAGGCCTTCGCCGCGCCGCTTATCACCCACAGCGTTGCGGCGAACCGCAAGGTGCTCGAAACGATTGCGCAGTATTCGCTGGAGCAGGGGTTGACGCCGAAGCTCACGCAGCTCGAGGACCTGTTTCCGCCGAGCATGCTCAATCAGTAACGGTCATCCGGTCCCTCGATATAGGGGAACGCGCTCAGCACGTGCGGCACCCGCACCGGCGGCGCGGCGCGGAGATACGACGGGTTGAGCTCGGCCAGCGTGTTGACGCCGAGCAATCCCATGGCGCGGGTCATTTCGTCGTGGAGCAGTTCCAGCACGCGAAAGATGCCGTCGCGGCCGGCCGCGGCCATGCCGAACGCATAGAGCCGGCCGACGCAAACCAGGTCGGCGCCGAGCGCAATCGCCTTCACCACATCGGTGCCGCGGCAGAAGCTGCCGTCGATGATGATCGAGGCTTTGCCCTTGGCGGCGGCGACGATCTCCGGCAGCACGTCGATCGCGCCGAGGCCATGGTCGAGCTGGCGACCGCCGTGGTTCGATACATAGATCACGTCGACGCCGTGCTCGACCGCAAGCTTGGCGTCCTCGGCGGTGGCGATGCCCTTGATGACGATCGGCAGCTTGTACTTTTTCTTGCACTTGTCGACCTGCGCCCAGTCGAGCGCCTTCTGATGGCGCGAAGCGTCCGGGTCGCGCGACGACGCTGCGTGATAGCGCTTGGAAATGTCGCGCTCGCGGCGGCTGTAATGATGGGTGTCGACGGTGAGGCAGAGCGCGCCGAAGCCTGCCTTGACCGCGCGGTCGAAGATCGCTTCGACCCAGGCCTGGTCGCCGCGCACGTAGAGCTGGAAGATTTTCAGCCCTTTGGGCACGACCTTGCCGGTTTGCTCGATGTCGGGCTTGGCGACCGAACTCTGGAACATTGGGCAGCCGAAGCTGCCGGCGGCATCGGCGACGGACGCGCAGGCGTTCGGATCGAAACGCTCGATGCTGCCGATCGGGGCGAGCGCAACCGGCATCGCGATCTTGCGGCCGAGGAATGTCGTGCTGGTGTCGGTGCCGTTGACGTCGCGGAGCACCCGCGGCCGGAACGCAAGCGAATCGAGCGCCAGGCGGTTGCGCCGCACGGTGGTCTCGGTCTCGGCGCCGCCAATCAGATAGTCCCAGACGTTGCGATCGAGTTTGGCGCGCGCGACCGAGACGAACTCATGCAGATTGTGGAATTGCTCGCGGACGTGGTCGATGCCCTGGAGCGGCTGCGAGGCGGAAGCGTCATTCATTGCGCGGTCATCCGTTGATGTGCGCCGGAGCGCGGGTTTCAAGCGAGGCGAGGATGGCTTCAAAGGCCCCGATCAGGTCAAGCATCTGACCGGTGGAGACGAGAAACGGCGCACGGCCTTCGACGGCATCGGCGAAGGACTCGGCCAGCACCTTCAGCGAGTCGACCGGTTCGTAGGTGTGCGTCTGCGGCGTGCCGCCGATCGGGCTGACGGTCAGGGTGTTCTCGTCGCGCGCCTCCGCCATCCCCTTGGTGCCGAACACGTGGACGCGCCAGATGTTCGGCGCGGCCCGCACGGTCGCCAGCATGCCGGTGGCGCCGGAGGAAAACTGCACCAGCGCCGCAAGCGAGTCGCGCGGATCGGGCGGCGGCTTCTGCTCGTAAAGCTTGGCGTCGACCGTCTTGATCGGACCGCCAAGATTGATCAGTGCGTCGAGCACATGCAGGCCGGCGCCGGTCAGGCCGCCGCCGGGAGATTCCTTCGGATCGTCGCGCCAGCCCCCGCCAACGACGCGGGTGGAATGTTCGTTGGAGAAGTGCGCCTCGATGTGGAGAACATCCCCGATCGCGCCGCTCTCGACCACGCGTTTCAACTCGCGCATCGAGGCATAGCACCGCTTGTTGTTGCCGCTACCGAGCACGATTCCGGCGTTGCGACAGGCGGCAACCGCGCGGGCGGCTTCCTTCCGCGTCAGCGCCAGCGGCCTCTCGCACCAGACCGGCTTCGTCGCGCGGGCGATCGCCTCGATCTGCGGGACATGGAGTGAATGCGGCGTTGCCAGGAACACCGCCTGCACCGCAGGGTCGGCGATGGCGTCGGCGAGATCGGTGGAAAGCCTGAAGCCGTGCTGGCCGGCGAAGCCGCGCACGTCGTCAGGTTCCTTACTGACGCCGTGGATGAAGCGCAGCTTCTGGCTCTTGCCTTGCACGGCCGTCACCAGGGATTTTCCCCAGCGGCCAAGGCCGATCACGGCAGCATCAATCATCGCACTCAAATCCCTGGAGTTAGGCGTTGCCAATGTCGGGCATTCACGCTGACATGGCAACGGGTGCAAAAGGGGCCGCAATGGCAAGAGAAACGGTGGGAGTCGTCGGGCTCGGCCTGATGGGCGAGGTGCTGGCCGGCCGGCTGATGGCCGCAGGGTTTGGCGTCAAGGGCTACGACATCGAGCCGGCGAAGAACGCCCGTCTGGTCGCGCGCGGCGGAACGGCACTGGACTCGCTCGCCGAGGTTGCGGCGTGCAGAGTGATCGCGCTCGCGGTGTTCAGCACCGATCAGGTCGAGGAGGTGGTGGAGCGGGCGCTGCTGCCGGCGGTGGCGGCGGGGACCGTGGTGCTCTGCACCAGCACCTGCGATCCAGATCGGATCGCGGCGCTGGGTGCGCGGCTCGCCGGGACCAATATTCGCTTCCTTGAAACGCCAGTGTCGGGAACAAGCGAGCAGGTCCGCCAGGGCGACGGCGTCGGCCTCATTGGCGGCGACCCAAACACCGCCGAGGACATTGCGCCCGTGCTCGACGCGCTGTTTCCTCGGCGCTTTCACATCGGCAAGATCGGCGACGGCGGCCGCGCCAAGCTCGCGGTCAATTTGATCCTGGGACTGAACCGCATGGCGCTGGCGGAGGGGCTGACCTTCGCCGAGCGCATGGGGCTCGACCCGAAGGCGTTCCTCGCCGTGGCAAAGGGCGCTGCGTCCTACTCCCAGGTGATGGAGACCAAGGGCGAAAAGATGCTGGCGCGGGATTTTGCGCCGGAGGGGCGCGCCAAACAGACGCTGAAGGACGTGCACATGATGCTCGACCAGGGCGAACGGCTCGGCCAGGAGCTGCCGATGCTCAAGGTACATTGCGACGTGCTGGAGGCCTGCGTGCGTGCCGGCGAGGCCGAGCGCGACAACAGCGTTATCGTCGAGGAAATTCGCCGGCGGCGGAAGCCTATCGCGTGATGCCCACACCTTGACCCGGCGGCCGGTGCCGCGTTTGATCGCGCCGCGTTTCTTTCATGATCGGAGGATGTTGCCATGCTGACGTTGTATTACGGTCCCGGCGCCTGCTCGATGGCGTCGCATATCGTGCTGGAGGAGAGCGGCGAGAAGTATGAGCCGCGGCGCATGGACCTCGCCAAGGGCGAGCAGCGCACCCCGGAATATCTGAAGATGAACCCGCAGGGGCGGGTGCCGCTGTTGCAGCTCGACAACGGCGAGCCGCTTGCCGAGAACACCGCGATCCTGCCGTATCTTGGCAAGCGCTTCACGCTGTGGCCGACCGATCCGCTGGCCGAGGCCAAGGCGCTGTCGCTGATCGGCTTTTTTGCCGCAAGCGTGCACCCGGCCCATGCCCATGTCGGGCGCGCCGAGCGCTATACCGAAGAGCAGTCGGCGCTGCCCGGCATCAGGGCGCAGGGGCTGAAGACCTTCCACGGCCATCTGAAGCAGATCGACGGCATGCTGGCGGGCCGCGAGTGGTTCGGCAACAACTACTCCGTTCTCGATCCGTATGGCTTCGTGTTCTACACCTGGGGCGTGCGCCGCGAGTTGCCCATGGGTGAATTGAAAAACTACACCGCGTTCAAGGATCGGATGAAGAACCGGCCGGCGGTGGCGCGCGTGCTTGAGGACGAGAAGATCAAGCTGTGAGCGGCTTTGCGTAGGCCGTCGCGGGCGCATGCCGATTATATGCGCCCGCCTCTACGCCGGGAGCAAGCGAGCGGTTCAGTCGAAAGATCGCGCGAGGCGCCGATCAGGCTTCGTATTTGAACGATAGCGCGACGCGGGTGCGAAACGCCGAGACTTTGCCGTTATCCACCGTCATGTCCATCTTCGTGACCTCGGCGACGCGCAGATCGCGTAGCGAGGTGGCTGCGGTTTCCACCGCGCGCCGACCGGCGTCCTCCCACGACGTCTTGCTGACACCGACGACATCGACGATGCGATAAACGCCGCCGCCTTTGCTCTTCGCCATTTCAATCTCCCAGGTGCTGGTGGACGCATTGAAAATTGCGCGCACCGGCATCATACCGCTGCATTGGATCGGGCCCAAGTGCTCAAACGCGGCTAAATCTTCTTCTCTTCGGCCAACACGTCCATCGCGGCGCGGTGGGCTTCGTTGGCCGCGGGGATGCCACAGTAGAGCGCGACCAGCAGCAGCACCTCGCGGACCTCCTCCGGTGTGCAGCCGTTCTTCAGCGCGCCCTTGAGATGCACCCGCAATTCCGCCGGGCGGTTGGCTGCGGCCATCATCGCGATCATGGCGAGGCTTTTGACGCCGAGCGACAGGCCTGGGCGGCTCCAGATGTCGCCATAGGCGTAGGCGTTGATGATGTGCTGGAGCGGCTCGCCGAACTCGCCGAACGCGTTCATGCGCTGCTCGACGGCCCTGTCGCCGAACAGCTCCTTGCGGAGCTTCAAGCCCTTCGCCGCTAGGTCTTCGGTGTCCATCAGTGCTGCGCCGCCACGCGGGCGAGCCGCGCCGCGACCTTGAGCCGCTGCACCGTGTCGCCGGCCAGATGGCTCCAGATGAAGGCGTCGCGGACGAGCTTCTCGGCATGGCGCGCGACCTTGGCGCCTGCGCCGCCGTGAATGTCCAGGTTCAGCTCGGTGACCTCCTGGATTACGTCGGTCGAGTAGTTCATGGCGAGGCCGGCGTTGGCGGAATGCACCTTGTGGTCGTGCTCCCAGGCCACCCGCATCACCATCGAACGCAGCGCCTCGGTCAACATGTTCATCTTGTTGATCTTGAGCTGCACGTGCTGCTGCTCGAACAGCACTTGGCCGCCCTGCTTGGCGGTGCGGGCGTGCTTCATCGCCTGCTCGCAGGCGTCGTCGCAGACGCCGAGCGCGTTGGCGGCCAATTCAAGATCGCCGAACAGGTCGCCGCCGGTGCGGTCGCCGGCGGCCGCCGCCTTCATGTCGGAGTTGTTGACGTGGCCGACCACGTTGGCGTGCGGCACGCGGGCGTTCTCGAAGATCATCTCGCCGTTGCGGTAGAACCGCCAGCCGCTCTTGTTGAACACCTTGCCGATGCGGAAGCCCGGCGTGTCGCGCTCGACCAGGAACATGGTGGTGCCCTGGCGGAGCGGAGCGTTGGCATCGGTGCGTGCATCGATGAAGAACAGCTTGCCGACTGGGGCGTTGGCGATGAAGCATTTCTCGCCGTTCAGGATCCATTCGTCGCCCTGGCGTTCGGCGCGGAGCTTCAGGCCCGCCTTCGGCGCGTCCTTCGGCGGCATGCGGTTATCTGAGCCCGCAGTCGGCTCGGTGATGCCCTTGCCGAGCAGGAAGCGATGGTCGGCGACAAACGGCCGCAGGAAGCGCTCCTTCTGTTCGGCGTTGCAGGCCGCCGAAATCAAATGGCTCCACTTCCAGTTCTGGCTGAAGGTCTTCGAGATCGCGCTGTCGCCGCGAGCAAGCTCGGCCATCACCAATGCTTGGGTGACGTAGTCGGTGCCTTCGCCGCCATACTCCTTGGGTACGGCCAGCGTGCGGAAGCCGAGCTTCGATCCCTTCTCGACGATGCCCCAGTCGAACGTGCCGTGGGCGTCGGGCGCCTCGTCGAGATCGAGCGTGATCGGCTTGATCTCTTCGTTGGCGAATTTGCGCGCCGTCATCTGCCAAGAGCGCTGCTCGTTGCTCAGTGAAAAGTCCATGTCTGTCGTTCCTCTATTCCGCAGCGAGCATCGAGGGGCCGCGCCGGTGGTTTGCCAGCGTCTCGGCGATGCGCAGCTTGTCGTCCGAATTGCCGTCGCCAGTGTGCAGGCAGATCATCGCGTCGTGGATGTATTTCTGCAGTGGCATGTCGCGCATCACGCCCATGGCGCCGAAGCATTCGGCGGAGTCTTTGGCGGCGCGATAGATCGTCTCGGCGGTGAATACCTTGGCAATGGTGGTGAGCGGCATGTCGGGCAGGCTACGGTCGGCAAAGGCGTCAGGATGGTCCGAGGCCCAGGCCGCGCGCCAGATCGCGGTGCGCACGAT
>Ga0207670_10001471_pt1 | contig 12355 bp, 9 predicted proteins | sample KBSS23HmetaG_FD_184339 | JGI IMG/M metagenome (GOLD analysis project Ga0207670, IMG submission 184339) | Switchgrass rhizosphere microbial communities from Kellogg Biological Station, Michigan, USA - KBS S2-3H metaG (SPAdes) (version 2) | ecosystem: Host-associated > Plants > Roots > Rhizosphere... | reverse complement strand
TCCTTGGCGACGCGGGTGACCTTGGCGGCGAACGCGCGGAGCTGGTCCACCATGGTGTTCACGGTGTCCTTGAGCTCGAGGATCTCGCCGCGCGCGTCGACCGTGATCTTCTGCGAGAGGTCGCCGTTCGCGACCGCGGTCGTGACGAGCGCGATGCTCCGCACCTGGCCGGTCAGGTTCGAAGCCATGTAGTTGACGTTGTCGGTCAGGTCCTTCCACGTCCCGGCGACGCCGGGGACGTACGCCTGTCCGCCGAGCTTCCCGTCCGTGCCGACCTCGCGCGCGACGCGCGTCACCTCCGCGGCGAACGACCGGAGCTGATCGACCATGACGTTCATGGTGTTCTTCAGCTCGAGCATCTCGCCCTTCACGTCGACCGTGATCTTCTGGGAGAGGTCGCCGCCGGCCACCGCGGTCGTGACGTACTTCACGTTCCGCACCTGCTCGGTGAGGTTGTTCGCCATGTAGTTGACGCTCTCGGTGAGGTCCTTCCACGCGCCGGTGACGCCGGGGACCTGCGCCTGCCCGCCGAGCCGCCCCTCGGTGCCGACCTCGCGCGCGACGCGCGTCACCTCCGCGGCGAACGACCGGAGCTGGTCCACCATCCGGTTGAAGGTGTTCTTCAGCTCGAGGATCTCCCCCTCGACCTCGACGGTCATCTTCTGGCTCAAGTCGCCGTTCGCCACCGCGGTCGTGACGAGCGCGATGTTCCGCACCTGGTCGGTCAGGTTCGACGCCATCGAGTTGACGTTGTCGGTGAGGTCCTTCCACGTCCCCGCGACGCCGGGGACGCGCGCCTGCCCGCCGAGCTTCCCTTCGCTGCCGACCTCGCGCGCGACCGTCGTGACCTGGTCGGCGAAGAGGCGGAGCGTGTCCGTCATGTTGTTGATCGTGTCCGCGAGCGCCGCGACCTCGCCCTTCGCCTCGACCACGAACTTCTTCGTCAAGTCGCCGTTCGCGACCGACGTCACGACGGCGGCGATGCCGCGCACCTGACCCGTCAGGTTCGAAGCCATCGAGTTAACGCTGTCGGTGAGGTCCTTCCACGTGCCTGCGACGCCCGGGACGTGCGCTTGCCCACCGAGCTTCCCTTCGGTGCCGACCTCCTTCGCGACGCGCGTCACCTCGCTCGCGAACGACCGGAGCTGATCGACCATCGTGTTGACCGTCTCGCCGATCCGGAGAAACTCGCCGCGCACCGGCTTCCCCTCGATCTCGAGCGCCATCTTCTGCGACAGATCGCCCTCGGCGACCGCGGTGATGACGCGCGCGACCTCGGTGGACGGGCGGACGAGATCGAGGATGAGCGCGTTGATCGCCTCGAGCTTCTGCGCCCACCCGCCCTTGGCGTACGGGACGGTAGCGCGTTCGTTCATGCGCCCCTCGCGACCGACCACGCGGGACACGCGCACGATCTCTTTGACGAGCGCTTCGTGGAGCGTCACGACGTCGTTGAACGCGTTCGCCATCGTCCCGATCGGTCCGCCGTCGCGCACGGGCAAACGAACGGAGAAGTCCCCTTCCTTCACGGCGCGCATCGCGACGAGGAGCTCGTTCCACCGCGCGATGTCCGGAGCCATGTCGAGGTCGTCGCTCCGCTGGCCCGCTTCGCGGCGCGCGCGAGCAGCGGCCGCAGGTGCGGGCGCGGACGACGGCCGCTTCCCCGGAGCGCCGTGTCCGGCCCTCGACACGGCCCCGCCGTGGTGGGTCTTCGACGCGTGGGTGCCGTTGACGGCCTTCGACGCGAGGCGGGTGTCACCATTTTTCGTGGACACGATGAGCACTCCTTGAGGAGAGTCGGGCGTGGTCGTTGATCGCGATCACACACACACCTGTTCGGTGCACCGGGGGCGAAGAGCGAGTCCCCGCCCGAGCCTTTTGGAGAAGCAGGCTCCTCCTACCAATCCACGGTAGCTTGCGCCGTATTCACTGCTCACCTCTTTTGTGCTTCAGGCTTCATCGCGACACTTTCTTCCAGGCGGCGAGCAACCGGTCACGAGACGCGGACATCAAAGCCGCTGCGGAGGGGTTTGGGGACTATCAGGCGTTCGACCGCGCCGAGCGCCCACTCGACCACGAGGGCGAGCGCCGCGGACGGGATCGCGCCAGCGAGGAGGAGCGAACCGTCGTTGAGCGCGAGCCCCGACGCGATCCGCTCGCCGTAGCCTCCCGCGCCGATGAACGCTGCGATCGTCGCGGTGCCGACGCTGATGACCGCCGATGTGCGAATCCCCGCCACGATCGAGCGCGACGCGAGCGGCAGGTCGACGAGGCGAAGCCGTGCCGACCAGGGCAGGCCCAGCGCGAGGGCCGACTCGCGCAACGAAGGCGCGATCTCCCGTATTCCGGTGTGCGTCCCGCGGACGATCGGCAAGAGCGAATACAGAAAGAGCGCCGTCAACGCGGGGATCGTCCCGATTCGATGGAAGATCGGGATCAGGAAGGCGAGGAGGGCGAGCGACGGGATCGTCTGGAGCACTCCGACCACGGCCAGGATCCGCGGCGCCGCTGCGGCTCGATACGCGGCCCAGAGCCCCAGCGGGACGCCCACGATGGTACCCAGCGCCACCGAGGCGAACACGAGGAAGAGGTGCTCGACCGTCAGGCGCGGCAGGTCGGGGGCGAAGAGACGCTCCGTGAACGACGTCGCGCGCGGCGCGCCGCCGCCGTCCAGGAACGCCGACGCGATCGACGCGAAAGGGGCACCGCGGATCTCCGCGTCGGCGTTCATCCGCGTCATGTCGCGCTCGCTGATCCGCCCGGCGAGCCGCTCGAGCGCGGCGAACGTCCGCGGGAGGCGCTCCGGGAGGTCCTTGCGATAGAGGAGGACGGCGTCGTACCGCGGGAACGCGGCTCGATCGTCGTCGAGCACGGTGAGTCGATAACGCTCGATCTTGGCGTCCGTCGAGTACACGTCGGTCGCGTCGACCTCGCCGCGGGCGAGCGCCTCGTACGCGAGGCCGTGGTCGAGCGCACGCGGCGGCGCCGCGGCGAGCTGGTAGGTCGATACGAGCGCGGGCCATCCGTCTTGCCGCTCGACGAACTCCTGCGACAACCCGAAGCGGATCTCGGGGTGCGCGCGGAGCTCGCTGAGTGAATGGATCCCCTTCTCGCGCGCCGTCTCGGAGCGCATCGCGATCGCGTACGTGTCGTTGAACCCCAGCGGGATCCCGACGGCGAGGCCGCGCGGAGCGAGCAGCCGATTCAGCGCGTCGAGGTCGGTCGCGGACGGCTCGCCGAGGAGCTCCCGCGCGATCGTCCCCGTGTACTCCGGATAGACGTCGATGCTCCCCGCGGACAGCGCTTGGAAGACGATCCCGGTGTTCCCGAGCCCCTGGCGATGGACGCACACCGCCTCGCCCGCGCGCTCCGCGACCGTCCGCACGATCTCGCCGAGGATGTACGACTCGGTGAACCGCTTGGAGCCGACCGTGAGCGTGGCCGCCGACGACGGCGCGGCGGCGGACACCAGCGCAGAGGCCGCCGCGAGAGCGATGGCGAGGGAGCGTCGGATCATCGAGCCGAGAGCTCCTCGAGCTCGGACGGCGTCCGCTGGGCCGCCAGGAACTCGGTCACGAACGGCGTCGCGGGGTGCTCGACGAGCTCGCGCGGCGCGCCCGCCTGGACGATGCGCCCGTCCTGCATCAGCACCACGCGCGAACCGAGGAACGCCGCCTCGCCGAGGTCGTGCGTCACCACGACGACGGTCTTCTTCAAGCGTCCGAAGAGCTGCCGGAGCTCGTCCTGCAGCCCGCGGCGCGTGATCGGATCGAGCGCGCCGAGCGGTTCGTCGAGGAGCATCCACGGCGGGTCCATGAACAGCGCGCGCGCGATGCTGACCCGCTGCCGCTCCCCACCCGACAGATCGCCGGGCGCGGCGTCGAGGCGCGCCCGCGGGATGCGCACGAGGTCCGCGACCTCCTCGAGGCGCGCCGCGGATCGCGCCGCGGGCTGCCCGAGGACGTCGGCGAGCAGCGTGACGTTCCGACGCGCCGATAGGTGCGGAAAGAGCCCGCCGTCTTGGAGGACGAACCCGATCCGACGCCGCAGCGATTGGGAGGTCGCCTCGGTCAGCGGCGCGCCGTCGTAAAGGACGCGGCCATCGTCCGGCGTGACCAGGCCGACGAGGATCCGAAGGAGCGTCGACTTGCCGCAACCGCTCGGTCCAATCAACGCCGTCGTGGTCCCCGATTCGAACCTGATCGACGTGGCCGCGAGCGCGACGCGCGAACCGTACGACTTCGCGATCCTCTCGGCCTCGATCATCGCCCCGCCGGAGATCTAACCCGATTCGCACGCCCGGGCGATTTTCCAGCGAAAACCTCACTTCCGCGCGATCGCCGGCCGCTCCTCCGGCGACGGCGATGCGTGCTCCCATTGCGAGACCGGCACCTTCGCGACGGAGACCGAGCGCGTCGAGCGGTCGAGCGCGGCGCCGACACGAACACCCAGTGCGAACGCGCCGCCGCCGCCGACGATCGTGAACGCGGCAATCGCCAGACTCCGTCGAAGCTCCAGCGTCGACATGACCCAACCCTCCACGGCGGTGTGCCGTCGGCCTCTCTGGTCGATCGAAATCGCCGCACGTGCGTCGTGCAATCGGTGTGCCCTTTGCGGGCTCGAGCGCACGGCGAAGCACCGACCCGACCCGTCGCGCGGAGAGCCTGGAGGACGGTAGACCGGACGTGGCCCCGTGCTACCTGCACGGGGCCCGAAGCTGTACCGAGGCGCGCCGATCGGAAGGGCAACATGCTACGTGGGGCCATGCTGCAGCGCATGACTCGCCACCTCCTCGGCGCGCGCCTCGTCGTGCTCGCCATCGCCATCGCGATCGTCACTTGGGCGGAGATCGGGCGCGCCGGCCCGGTCGATGGCCTCCCCCCCGACACGCAGCTCGATCGCGCCACGCCGCGCCGTGCCATGGCGGGCTTCGCCGAGGCGACGCGGAGCGGCGACTATCTCCGCGCCGCTCATTACCTCGACCTCCGCGACACGCCGAAGGCGGACCAGCTCGCGCGCGGTCCGGTCCTGGCGCAAGAGCTCGCGTACGTCCTCGATCGAAAGATGCCGATCGATCTCTCGAAGCTATCCGACGATCCCACCGGGCAGCTCGAGAAGGGGGAGACGACGGCGCTCGCCGGCAACATCTATCTGCAGGAGGAGCCCGTGCCGATCACGCTCGCGCGCGTCCGCTTCGAGGACGGCATCGCGCGCTGGGTGATCACGCGGACATCGGTGTCGATGATCCCCACGCTCTACACCGCGTTCGGGCCGCAGGGCTGGGAGGACAAGGTGCCGGCGCCGCTCACGCGCGGGAGGTTCCTCGGAAACGCAGCGTGGCAGTGGCTCGGGCTCGCTCTCCTGATCGTCGGCGCGTACATCGCGGGACGCGCCTTCGGCGCGATCGTCGTCGAGGTAGGACGACGCCTCGCGCTGCGCACCGAGACGCCCTCCGACGATCAGCTCGTGCTCGCCGCGCGGCGACCCCTCCGTCTGGTCCTCGCGATCACGATCTTCTCGCAGCTCGTGGACAACTTGAACCTCACGCGCGAAGTGATGCTGATCCAGCACCACGTCGCGTTCACGATGCTCGTCGTCGCGATCGCGTGGTTCGTGATCCGTGCGATGCGCGTCGGCACCCGATGGGCGGTCGAGGGGATGCCGAGCGAATCGCAGTACGACGTGAAGCAGCGCGTCTACCGAACGCAGATGGCGCTCCTCCAGCGCATCGGCTCGGTGATCGTCACCGCCGTCTCCACCGCCGTCGTGCTCATGCAGTTCGAGTTCGTCAGGAACGTCGGACTCTCGCTCCTCGCCTCGGCGGGCCTCGCGGGGATCGTCCTCGGCGTGGCGGCGCAGAAGTCGCTCGCCGGCGTGATCGCCGGGATCCAGATCTCGCTCACGCAACCGATTCGGATCGGCGACACCGTCAAGATCGAGGGGGAGAACGGGATCATCGAGGAGATCAACCTGACGTACGTCGTCGTCCGCCTCTGGGATCAGCGGCGCCTCGTGGTGCCGATTGCCCGCTTCCTCGACCAGCCGTTCGAGAACTGGTCCAAGGTGAGCCCGGAGCTCCTCGGCACCGTCCTCATCGCCGCGGACTACACCACCCCCGTCGAGCTGGTGCGCGCCGAGTTCGAGCGCCTTTGCCGCGAACATCCGGCGTGGGACAGACGGAGCTGCGAGCTCGAGGTCGTCGAGAGCGGCGAACGGTCGATCACGCTGCGCGGGGTCGTCTCCGCCGCGAACCCGTCGAAGATCTGGAAGCTCCGCTGCGATCTACGCGAGCAGATCCTCGCGTACCTGCGGCGCCTCGACGGCGGGATCCACCTCGCGCACCAGCGCGTGGCGCAGATCGATCAGACGCCGGGCCGCACCTCCGCCGCCGAAGGCCCCGCGGGAGCCGGCACGATCGCCTCGTGAGGGTCGTCCTCGCCCGCCGGCGCGAGCGGCAGAGGAGCGGTCTCCTGGAGCTGATCGGTCTCGTCTCCCACCGGTTCGCTCTCTTGCGCCCGTAGCGCTTCGCTCTCCAGGGGCGGTTCGGGGGTCGCGGCCCCGCGGCGCTGCGGCGCCCGCGGAGCGGCCCTCACGAGCGGGTGGACGCGCCTCGTCTCGGCGCCGGCGCGCGTCGCCGGCAGAGCGCTCGGCGCGGGCGGGCCGAACGCCACGTCCACCCCCGTGCACCGTTCGATCGGCCGAGCGGCCGGTGCGAGCATCGACGGGATCGGCGCCGCCGCCGCCGCGCGCTCGCGGATGAACGACCGAAGGTACGCGCGCCCGAAGATGACGAGGAGCGCACCGAGCGCCAGCGCGACCACCGCCGCCGCCGAGCCCCACCGCCGCGCCCGCACGCTGCGGCGCGACGGCGGAGGGGTGACGAGCATCGCGCGCGCCGAGACAGGCGTGACCGCGCGACGCGTGACCTCGCGGCGCTGCGAGTCGGTCCGGACGTCGCAGAGCGCCGCGACGAACGCGTCGCCGAGCTCTCTCGCGGTCTGAAAACGGAGGCTCGGATCGCGCGTGAACGCGCGCGAAAACCACCGGTCGACCTCCGCCGGGACGATGGATCGAAGCTGGCTCGGCGGGCGGAACTTGGCGCGATGCACGGCAAGGCAGATCGCGCCGTACGTCTCACCTGGGAACGGCAGGAAGCCGGTGATCGCGTGATAGGCCACGACGGCGAGCGCCCAAAGATCGCACTTCGAATCGACGCTCCGCGCGCTGAGCATCTGCTCGGGGCTCATGTACGTCGGCGTCCCGAGTGTCGCGCCGGTGCTGGTGACGCGCGCGGCCGGCCCGTCCGTCTCCTGCTTCGCTACTCCGAAGTCGACGATCTTGACCAGCGGCGCGCCGTCGGGCTGGGCGCTCAGGAAAATGTTTTCGGGCTTGATGTCGCGGTGCACGATGCCGAGCTCGTGGGCCTTCTCGAGCGCCCCCGCGATCTGGACGACCACGCTGGCCACGAGGCCGAGAGGCAGCCGGCCGCCGCGATGGATATGGGTAGCGAGGTCGGCACCTTGCAGGTACTCCATCACGATGTACGGGAGCGCGCCGCGCGGCGCGCCGAAGTCGAGAATCCGCACGATGTTCGGGTGATGAATGCGGGCCGCCGCGCGTGCCTCGCGGGTGAAGCGCTCGACGGCCGATGCGTCGCCGACGAGCGCCGGCGCCATGAACTTCACCGCGACCTGGATCCCGAGCGCGATGTGATCGGCGAGCCACACGCTCCCCATGCCCCCTTCGCCGATCTGGCTCACGAGGCGAACGTGGTCCGTGACCGCCAAGCCGGGCCGGAGATCGCTCGAGAGAATGGGTGACGCGCCGTTCGTCATGGTCCGCGCCGAAGACCGAGCAACGCGCATGCCTCGGTAGGGGGAGGCTCGCGCGGCGGCGCCGATACGGGCTCCGCTGAAAACAATTGGTAAATCGGACGGCGTGCCCGCATATTTCCACGCGTCGGACATGGCAAAACGCTACGGGCCTCGGTGCCGGTCGTGATTTGCTACGGCAGGCCGAGCGACCGTTCCCCATGGCAGAGCCAATCTTCGTCCGAGGCGGAATCGTCATCCCGGCCGCCCTTCTCTCGTGGTCTGCGGCGCGCGCGTCCGGCCCCGGCGGCCAGAACGTCAACAAGGTCGCCTCGAAGGTCGAGCTGTTCTTCGACTTCGAACGAATGACGGCGCTCTCCGACGAGGCCAAAGCCGAGCTACGGACGATGTCCGCTTACCTCGAAGCGGCGGACGAATCGGGGCGGCGCCGGATGCGAATCGCGAGCCAGCGTACCCGCGATCAGGGCCGGAACCTCGACGACGCGCGGGCCAAGCTCGCGAGCATCGTGGCGGCCGTGCTCGCGAAGCCCAAACCACGAAAGGCGACGAGGCCGTCCAGAGGCGCCCGCGAGCGGAGGCTCGACTCAAAACACAAGCTCACGGAGCGGAAGGCGTCGCGCCGCATCAAGGGGGACGACTGACGCGCCGCGGATCAGAGATCGATCTGCGCCCCCAGCTCCACGACCTGCTCCGGCGGGATTCCGAAGTACGCCGTCGCCGGCTGGGCGTTGCGCGCCAGGAAGGCGAAGATGCCCTCCGACCAGGACCCCATCTTGCCGCGGTTGGTGGCCAGGAACGTCTCGTGCCCGACGTAGAACGTGACGGCGCTCGGATCCGCAGCGATGCCGAGGCGCGAGAACGCCTCCTCGGCGAGCTCCGGCGCGTTCGGCGTTTCCATGAAGCCGCTGCGCACGATGGCGCGATGGACGCCGGAGCCGACCGTCTCCACGGAGAATCGCTCCGCCCGCGGGACGGTGGGGACGTGCTCGGTCACGACCGTCATCAACACCACCGTCTCCGGTAGGACGTGGATCCGCTGCGCGTAGTGAAAGAGCGTCGGCGGCACGCGCGACGAGTTCGAGACCATGAAGATGCCGATTCCCGGCACGCGCCCGCTCAGCATCCCGTCGATGTCGCGGAGGAACTCGTCCATCGGGGGTGCGACGGTGTCGTGGTACTCGCGCAAGAGCGCGCGGCCGCGCCGCCACAGGACCATGACCAGGAAGAAAGCGGCGCCGACCAGGATCGGGACATAGCCGCCTTCGAAGAATTTGAGGAGGTTCGCGCCGAAGAACGGCAGGTCGAACGAGAGAAACAGGACGAGGAGCGGCAGCGCCTTCGCGAGGGGCCAGCGCCACGTGGTGCGGGTCACGACGAAGTAGACGACCGACGTGATGCCCATCGTCCCGGTGACCGCGATGCCGTACGCCGCCGCGAGGCGCTCCGAGTGCTGGAACGCGAGGACGAGGACGACGCAGGCGAGCATGATCCCCCAGTTGATCGTGGGGACGTAGATCTGCCCTTCCGCCTCGTGAGACGTGTGCCGCACGTCGACGCGCGGGAAATATCCGAGCTGGACCGCTTGGTGCGTCAGCGAGAACGCGCCGGAGATGAGCGCTTGCGACGCGATCACCGTCGCGCACGTCGCCAGGCCGACGAGGGCGTACGTCCCGACGCCCTGCGGAACCATCGCGAAGAACGGGCTGTAGCTGGCGTCGTCCAGCGCATGCGGGTTCGCCAGGACGATGGCCCCCTGCCCGAGGTAGTTCAGCACGAGGCCGGGCATCGCCACGGCCCACCACCCGATCCGGATCGGCCGCGGCCCGAAGTGCCCCATGTCGGCGTAGAGCGCCTCGCCGCCTGTGACGGCGAGGACTACACCGCCGAGGACGGGGAACGCCGCCCAGCCGCGCGGGTCGGTGAAGAACGAGATCGCGCGCAGCGGCGAGAGCGCCTCGAGGACGAGCGGCGCCTTCACGATCTGGACGATCCCGAGGATCCCGATCGTGACGAACCACGCGAGCATCACCGGGCCGAAGAAACGCCCGACGCTCCCAGTCCCGCGGCTCTGGATCGAGAACAAGCCGACCAGGATCACGCACGTGATCGGAAGGATGAACGGGTGGAACTTGTCCGTCGCGAGGTCGAGCCCCTCGACGGCCGAGAGCACCGAGATCGCCGGAGTGATGATCCCGTCGCCGTAGAGGAGCGCCGCGCCGATGAGGACGAGGATCGAGACCGCGCCGATCCGCGTGCCGGGACCTTCGCGGAGCCCCTTCGGGACGAGCGCGAGCAGCGCAAGGATCCCCCCCTCCCCGCCGTTGTCCGCGCGCATGACGAAGCTCAAGTACTTCACGGCGACGACGAGCGTCAGCGACCACACGATGAGCGACAGGACGCCGAGGACGGCGTCCGGCGTGGTGCCCGCGCCGTGCTCCCCGACCAGGCAGCCCTTCAACGTGTAGAGCGGGCTCGTGCCGATGTCGCCGAAGACGATGCCGAGCGCGGCGAGGGTCAGCGCGCCGATGCTCCCGGCGGGCGCGTGGTGAGCGTGGCCGCCGGCGCCGGCCTTCGCGGAGTCGTGGCCGGGCTCGTGAGCTCGCGCCTCGGCGGCCCGAGGCTCTGCGGGCGACGCGTGGGGGGCTTGCGACGGTTTCTCGATCATGGTTGGGGCGAAGCGCATCCTAGGCGACCTTCGGGCCGAACGGCACGACTTGACCTGCGCCGTCCGTCACGCTCCCATCCGCCGTCGAGGAGGCGACATGGATCTCGTGATCGACAACGTGAAAGAGGGCGCCGGGGCCGAGGCGCAGGCGGGCAAGACCGTGACCGTGCACTACGTCGGGACGCTCACCGACGGAAAGAAGTTCGACAGCTCTCGTGATCGAGGGCAGGGCTTCTCGTTTCGCCTCGGCGCGGGTCAGGTGATCAAGGGGTGGGATCAGGGCGTCGCCGGCATGAAGGTCGGCGGCGTGCGCAAGCTGACGATCCCGCCGCACCTCGCGTACGGGGAGCGCGGCTTCCCGGGCGCCATCCCGCCGAACTCTACGCTCGTCTTCGAAGTGGAGCTCCTCGACGTGCGGTGACGAGCACCGCCGGACGAGCGCGACTGCGCCGCGTGATGGAACATCACGCGGCACAGCCTCCCGAAGGTCTCCCTAGGGCGTGATGTCCAACACGAAATTGTCGCAGCCGCCCGGCGCGTCGTCGTCCACACCGATGCGGTCCGCCGTCGGACACCGATCGGGGTTCCCCGAACCACCCTCGCGATCGTGACCGTTGGTCGCGAGCAGCTTCATCCCGGGGCGGAAGCCCGTGAGCTCGTCGATGATCGACTGATCGGGGAGCACCTGGCCGGAGTACGGCGTCGGACCGGCGCTGATCAGCGCGAATCGCGGGCGCGTCGCGCTCGCGGTCGCCTCCGGAAAGACGGCGTCGAGGAACGCCTTGCGGCTCGACGTCGACGACCCGTGGTGACCCACCTGGAAGATGTCCGCGTCGAGCTCCGAGGCGTGCGCCGCGAGGATGTCCTTCTCCACCGAGTTCACGGAGGCGTCGGGTGACTCACGATCGCCCCCTTGCGCGTCGCCCATCAAGAGCATCGTGCGCGAACGGAGGCTCAATCGCAGCACGACCGAGCTGTCGTTGATCTCCGAGCTCGACGCGAGCGGGTCGACGTGCAGCACCTTGAAGCGCGCCGATCGGCCGAGCTTGACCTGATCGCTCTCGGCGAACGACACCCACTTGAACCCGGACGGCACGTTCGTCCCCAGCCACGTTGCGGGGAGGACGTTCGGAGGGGTCGCCGCCGTGTGGTACGTGACGCCCGGCTCGGCGAGGATCGCGCTGACGAAATCGTGATAGCCGGCCTGATCGTAGACGGCGCCCGGCTCCCAGACGTTTCGCACGTCGTAACAGTGCAGAACGTCGTTCAGCATGCTGATGTGGTCCCGGTGGGCGTGGCTCAGGACCAGGTGATCGATCGTCCGCTCCGGAAAGCTCGACCCGGCCGTCCATGCGTCGCCTTGGGGGATGCACTCGGGCCCGCCCGACGGGCCGACCGTCGCGAAGAGATAGGCGAGGAGTCGGCTCTGATTCCCCTGCTTCACGGCGGTCGCGGTGATGCCGCGCGAGTCGTCGTTCGACCCGCCGTCGTAGAGCATCGTGAAGTCGTGGCCCTGCACCAAGACGCTGAGGCCGGTCCCGACGTCAATCAGATGCACGCGCTGGCTTCCAGCCGCCGGCGGCGTCGCCGAGAGGTCGGCGACCGCGGAGACCGGTCGGGCCGTCACCGTCCCCTGCCGGAGAGCATCGGACATTTCGTCGTCGTCGGCCGTGTCGTTCGGTGCGGCGCTGCACGCCACGAGCAGGAGCGGCAGGACGGCCAGCGACCTCAGGCGAATCATGGCCGCGCCACAAGCACGAAATGTGCGCAATTGTACGGCTACTGTAACTCGTTGAACTTCATAGAAACGGCGTCGCTCCGAGAGCCAGGAGCGACCTGAGTCGGTCCCGATCTGGGG
>Ga0207670_10001469_pt1 | contig 12372 bp, 11 predicted proteins | sample KBSS23HmetaG_FD_184339 | JGI IMG/M metagenome (GOLD analysis project Ga0207670, IMG submission 184339) | Switchgrass rhizosphere microbial communities from Kellogg Biological Station, Michigan, USA - KBS S2-3H metaG (SPAdes) (version 2) | ecosystem: Host-associated > Plants > Roots >... | reverse complement strand
GCGGCGCCCCCGACCTGCTGCTGAACAATGCCGGCGTCATCAATCGCAACGCGCCGCTCTGGAACATCAGTTCCGAAGAATTCAGTCAGGTCATCGACGTGAATATCAAAGGCGTCGCGAACGTCATCCGGCATTTCGTTCCGGTGATGATTGAGCGCGGCAGCGGCGTGGTGGTGAATTTCAGTTCTGGCTGGGGCCGTGCCACGGACGCTGAAGTCGCGCCCTACTGCGCGACGAAATGGGCCATTGAAGGGCTCACCCAGGCGCTGGCGCAGGAATTGCCGGCTAACGTGGCCGCCATCGCGTTAAATCCCGGTGTCATCAACACCGACATGTTGAAGAGCTCCTTTGGAGGTTCGGCCTCGGCTTATCCGTCTGCGGAGCAATGGGCCAGGCAGGCAGTTCCCTTTATCCTCGCACTCGGGCCAAACCACAACGGCCAGTCGCTCACGGTGTCTTAGCCTTAGTGCGGAGGGCGCATCCAGGAGTTCTCGGTTCCTGGGAGCGCGGCCTTCAGGCCGCTTCAGCGTGAACGAGCCGACGAGGTTGGAATTCATCGAGAGCTGTGGAAAGAGCGACAGTGAAGCGGCGTAAACGCCGCGCTCCGATGTCGACAACTCGGGGATGCACTGTCGTGCGGACAAATCACGCTTTGTTCCTTGAATTTCGTGCGGTTGAACCTAACCTCATGCGATGCCGAACGTTTCCAAGACGAAAAAAGCCAAGGCCCTACTCCTCGGTCTCGGACTGGATTCTGATGGCCACAAGCGCGTCACGACCGGTCCGAATTTCGCCCTGCTTGGAGGCAGTCAGGATACCCACGAGGAGATGACCGAGAAAGCCGTCAAGATCAACGAGAAGTTGAAAGCCATGCGCAAAGAATTGCATGAAGTCAGCCGCGAGGAGTTCGACGACATCGCTCACTCGGTCGGGTTGAAACAGCATCTTCCCCCCTCCAATTAGGCGGCTCGCCGCGGGGACATTCCCTCGGACCAACGAGGTTTCGCCGATTCCTTCCCTGCCGTTTCTTGACGCTTTGGTTTTCGACCGATACCGTTGCTCGTGAATTGCGCAGCCACCTGAGGCCATCAAATGAACGCACCTTCCGAAAACCCATACCTGTTGGTCGTTGTTTTCGCGGCGGCTGCGAGCCTCTTCGCGCTCGTTCCATTGGGCCTCGCGCGGTTGTGGTCGAAGACGTTTTCTCCGCTCAAACCCGGCCCGGACAAGAACGCCACTTACGAGTGTGGCCTGGAATCCAAAGGCGACGCCTGGGTGCAGTTCAAATCCGAGTATTACCTTTATGCCATCGTCTTTTTGATCTTCGACGTGGAAACCATCTTTCTGCTGCCTTTCGCAGTCGCCTTCGCCCGGCTGCCGGCCGGCGCGTTCGTTGCCATGATGATTTTTCTATTGTTGCTGGTTGAAGGGTTGGTGTGGGCATGGAAAAAAGGCGTGCTGACGTGGAAATAGAGCGGAATGGAGTGATGGAGTCGTGGAGTATTGGAGTGTTGGAAGCCCAATACTCCACCACTCCCTTTAGCAATCATGGACGAAGGACTGCGCAGTGAATTGAGCAAGCAGGGCATTTTCACAGCCACGCTTGAAGAAATCTATAACTGGGGCCGGAAGAACTCGGTCTGGCCGCTGCAGTTTGGACTGGCCTGCTGCGCCATCGAGATGATCGCCACCACGATGGCGCGTTACGATCTCGCCCGCTTCGGCGCGGAAATATTTCGCCCCTCGCCGAGGCAGGCCGATCTGATGATCGTCGCCGGCACGGTAACCAAGAAAATGGCGCCGCAGGTTGTGCGCCTCTACAATCAGATGCCGGAGCCGAAATACGTGATTGCGATGGGCGCTTGCGCCATTTCCGGCGGGCCGTTCAAGCAAGGCTATAACGTGCTCAAAGGCATCGACCGCTACATTCCCGTCGATGTGCACATTCCCGGCTGTCCGCCGCGGCCCGAGGCGCTCATCCACGCCTTCATGACGCTGCAAAAGAAGATCGATGAACAGAAGCTGACCGGCAACGGGCGGCCGCGTCACCTCGATCCGGACGCGCCGAGTGAATTTCCTGTACCTCAGTTCGGCGAGCATGATTTAGTGCCGCCGAAGAATCCGGACGTTTGGCAACCGCCAACACTAAACCGCCATGCCTGATACTCGTTACAACGTTGCATCGTTAAATCGTTACAACGATGAGAATTCCGGCGCGCAACCTGGAGAGACGGCTCGCTTTAAGACGTTTGAAGACCTGGAAGCTTACCAGGTTGCAAGAGAATTTCGGAAGGCTGTGTGATTCTGCTAGACCAAATCAAATGCCGCATCCAAGCCGCTGTTCCGGGCGCGCGTTTGGAAATCATCAGCAACGACAGCCCGAGCGCGCAGCGTTCGTTGCTCCTGGACAACGAACACGCGGCCGCAGTCGCACAGTTTCTGCGTGATGATCCGGAAACCCGACTTGATTACTGTTCCAATGTCACGGGTGTGGACTGGCTCGATGCGGAGGTTTCCGAGAAGGTGAAGCTCAAGAAGGTCGTGGACGGCGTTGAACAGGAAATCGAGGAAGTGAAGAAAACGAAACGGCCCGGTTATCTTGAGTCGGTTTACCACCTCTACTCGATGGAGCTGAAGCACGGACCGGTCATCGTTCGGTTGCGCACGGAAAATCGGACCGACCGCGCCCGCTTGCCCTCGCTCACGCCGGTCTGGCGCGGCGCGGAATTTCAGGAACGCGAGATCTACGACCTCTATGGGATCGCTTTCGACGGCCATCCCGACCTGCGGCGCATCCTGATGTGGGACGGTTTCCAGGACCACCCGATGCGCAAGGATTACCTCGAGCCGGACGATTACGAATACGAACCCACGGCGCACGACAAAGTGCTGGAGAAAGCGAAGCGGCATCACCCGCCGGAGGCAAAGCCATGAGCGACGCCATTCTCAGTGACACAGCACACACTAAGACCGAGGCGGTGCTCGCCCCCAGCCCTGAAGGAGCGGATCGTCCGAATTACACGATCCTGCCGAAGAGTTCAGCCTCCGGCGAAATTGAAGGGGAACTGCTCGAAGTCGCGATGGGGCCGCAGCATCCTTCGACGCATGGCGTGTTTCGCATGGACGTGGTGCTGGATGGCGAACGGGTGGTGAAACTCAAACCGGTCTTCGGTTACCTGCACCGCAACCACGAAAAGATCGCCGAGCACACCAGCTATCTCGGCTCGATGCCCTATACGGATCGCCTCGATTACTTTTGTTCACTGACGAACAACTGGGCCTACGCGCTGGCGGTGGAGCGGCTGGCCGGGCTGCAGGCTCCCGAACGCGCCGAATACATCCGCGTCATCACGGCCGAACTGACCCGCCTGGTCAATCACACCTGCCTGATCGGTTTCCTGTTGCAGGACATGGGCGCTTCGGGCACGCCGCTCATGTACGCCTTCCGCGAGCGCGAAAAGATTCTCGACCTGTTCGAGTCGCTTACCGGCGCGCGGATGATGTGCAATTACATGCGGTTCGGCGGGTGCCGTTGTGATTTGCCGAACGGGTGGCTGGAGCAGGCCAGGGAAGTGGCCGCTACCTACCCTCGATTTCTCGACGAGTTTGAGCGGTTGTTGTCAGAAAATGAAATCCTCATCGCACGCACGCAGGGCGTTGGCGCGCTGCCGAGGGAACTGGCCGTCAACGCCGGCATCACCGGGCCCATGCTGCGCGCCTGCGGAGTGAATTACGACCTCCGCAAAGTGGACAAGTATGGCATTTACGACCGATTTTCCTTCCGGGTGCCGCTCGGCGAGCACGGGGACACTTACGATCGTTACATGATTCGGGTCCTGGAGATGCGCGAGTCCCTGAAGATTCTGGATCAGGCCCTGCGCGACATCCCAGTTGGGCCGATTATGGATCCCAAGGCCAAGATTCGCGGCTTTCGCCCCAAGCCCGGCGAAGCTTACAGCCGCATCGAAGCCCCGAAGGGGGAGCTAGGCTTTTATCTCATCAGCGACGGCGGGCCGAATCCGTATCGCTACCGGGTCCGGCCGCCGAGCCTGATCAACCTGACGGTCCTCGAAGATATGTGCGTGGGGCAGATCGTTGCCGACGTGGTGGTGATACTTGGCAGCGTGGACATCGTGCTGGGTGAAGTGGACCGTTGAGCCGCACATCGGGTCGAGCTGTGATCGCGTCCGGCTAAGGATCCGCTTGGTTCGGCCTGTTCAAACCTCTTCGCCATACTCCGGCCAATGTCCCTTCGCGGCGAATTCGGCGAGAATGACGATCGCAACACGGCGGCCGCCCGGGCACGGGAGTGAAGCCACCGCCTCGAGTCGGAGCAACAAAGCCCGCCCTCCCGCGCGCACGCCGCTCACCAGGATCGTGTAAGATTCCGCGGCTTCTATCCAGCGGGTGAAGGTGGACTGCGAGACCGGTTCGATAAATTTGCTGAAACGACGCCACAGAATCTTTTCCGCCGGACAACCCAGGAGGTTGGCCGCTCGTTGGTTGAGTCCAATAATGACGCCGCAATCGAGCGCGACCACGGCGCCCTCAATGGTCTCCAGGAGCTGGTTGACGTACGGTTCCAGTTGCAGGGATTTCCACTCCGAAGGCGAATCCGACACATCCGAATGCGTCGAAGCGCCTCCCTTTGCGTTCCTGCCGGCGCGCGAGGTTGGAGTGCTGAGCCGGGAATCCAGCCCCGGCGGGTATCCGACCGGAGCGTCGGTTTGGTAATCGTTTGACATCATAATGAAACACTCGCTGGTGAAGATGAAGTTGAAGGTGACCGGTGCGCAATGCCGTCCGGATCCGCAGTGCGGCACGGATGCCCGTGGCCGGAAGGGAGCTCGACCTGCTGAAGCGCACCGCAAAAGAAATCCATGCCGGTCACTCTTGCTGCCGACCGCAATTGGCATACCGCGACGGATTCCCCGTCGTGCTGTTCGGCCGACGGGTCGAGCACGGCCACCAATGCGCCCGGCTGGAGTTGGCGGCAGCCTGTCCATTGCTCCAGCCACGAAGTGACTGGTGCGGAAAGGCCACCGCCGCTGTTCCCCGGTGCGACAACGATGACGTCAGCCTGCACGGCTTGACGTGCGGCGGCTTCTCTCAATTCCCGCGTTTCAAAGCAAGCGAACCGCCACATCGCGAACTGAAGTTCGACCACCTCCCCTGCCTCTTTGGCGATCAGCGCGAGCACGTTCATGGCGCGCAGCGCCATGTTCAAATCCTCGTAGGCCATCAGCACCTGCGGCCGCGGGCCGTCTTCCGCAAAGCTGCCATGGGAAATCAGTACGACGCGTTGAGGAACTGTCAGCATGTCCTACATACTAGTTTCGGATCGCACCGCGTCAAATCGTGGGAGATGTGATCAGAACATCGTGGGATCCGCGATGTCGAGGGAAGGGCGTTCAACCCGATGGCCGGGGCGGGGATGGCGACGAAGCCGCATTCCGCGCGAAGCGGTCGCCATGGACGGTTAACGCCGGGTGGCCCACTCCACCGCTGCGCGCATCAGCTCGGCCGCATTGCGAAGGTTAAGTTTCTCCTTGATGTGGGCGCGATGCGTTTCAACCGTGCTGAGACTAAGGTGAAGCTTTTGAGCGATGTGGCGGGTGGTGCGGCCCTCGCCGATCAACTGGAAGACCTCCAACTCGCGGTCGCTGAGATGGGGCATGTCGGTCTTGTCTCGGGCCAACCGTCGGCCCACCATGGTATGGAGCATGCGGCCCCGGACGGCCTCGCTCAGGTGCACCTCGCCCCGCAGCACGCATCGCACGGCTTGCATCACGGTTTCCGCCTCTTCCTGTTTCATCACGTAACCCATCGCGCCCGCCCGCAGACAGCGCTCGGCGTAGAGGGCTTCATCATGCATGGAGAGGACCAGCATGGGCAACTGGGGATGGAGGGTCTTGATTTGCTTGATCAAGTCCAGACCGCTGCCACCCTGCAAGGAGAGGTCCACCACCACCAGGTCCGGCTTCAGGCGGCTGACCGATTCCAACGCGCGGCCGGCCGTGCTGGCATGCCCGCAGACCTGCAGGTCCGTTTTGGCATTGATGATTTCGGCGAATCCCTCCCGGACAATGGCGTGGTCATCGACGAGCAGGATGCGCCGTTGATGGCCCTTTGATTTCTGCGCGGCCTTGGCGGTCATGAAGCGGGGTGCTGGGTCCGGCCGGTCTCCGGTAGAGGCAGTGAGCAGGTGACGTTTGTCCCGCCGCGCGGGCCGGCGCAGACGTGCAGCGCCGCGCCGAGGCGTCGGGCCCGATGTTGCATGATCTTCAAACCGACGCCGGTGTTTCTGGAGCGCCGGGGAAACGGTCTTCCGTCGTTGCTGACTGTCAAAACAATGTTCCCGTTGTTCTGGGCCAGGTCGATTTGAATTTTTCTGGCCCGGCCATGTTTGATGGCATTGCTGATCGCCTCTTGCGTGATGCGGAACAGGTCGGTGGCCGCGTTGTTCTCGGAGACCAAAACCGGCTGGACGAATTTGCACTGGCAAACGACGCCAAACAGATCGCGTGTCGAGCCGGCAAGCTGGTGCAAGGCCGACATCAGTCCCTCCGGAACGTTCTCGACCGGCTGCAGCCCGCGGACCAGTCCGTGCGCCTGCTTAATGGCATCGGTGAGGAGCCGGCTGATCTTGCGGACTCGGCGAACCTCCCCTGGGGCGCTCATGGTGAGCCGTTCCTGGAGCGACTGGCTTTTCCAGCGAATGCCGGTCAGCATTTGGCAGAGTCCATCGTGCAAATCCTGGCCGATCCGCTGGCGTTCCCGCTCTCCGGCGGCCACGATCTCGGCCTGTAGCCGCACCCGCTCGCTGATGTCGCGCATGAACCAGCGGGTGTGAACCAACTCGTGCTTGTGCCACGATCCGTCTGCGTTGATCAACAGGTGCCGTACCGAGCCGTCCATCCGTTGCAGCCGCACGGAAAAGTCCTTCAACGTTTCCCTTTCCCGGAGCCGATCGAGCAGTTCAAAGAATACTTCGCGATCGGCAAAGAAGGGAGTAATGAGTTTGTGGAGACAGGCGGCGCGGCTGCAACCGAGCAAATCAAGCGCCGCCTGGTTGATGCGCAGCACACGGCCCCGGCGGTCCAGCCACTGAATGCCGATGGTGGCATGCTCGAAGAAATCGGCCAGTGCCCGTTCGCTTTCACGCAGGGCCGCTTCCGCCTGCCGGCGTTCGGCAATTTCCACGCGCAGCCTCTGATTGATGCGAGCGAGTTCCTCGGTCCGCGCTGTCACGCGCTGTTCCAGCTTGTCGTGAGCACGGCGCAAATCCACCTCGGCCTGCTTGCGTTCGGTCACGTCAAAGTTCACCCCCAGAAGTCGCACAGGCTTACCTTCCCCGTTGCGCACCAGGGTGACTCGGGCAGCCAGCCACCGCACTTCGCCATGGCGCGCGGGCGCGAGCCGGAATTCGGACTGGAAATCACCACCGACCTGGAGCGCGTGCCGCACCTTTTGCAGCAGTTCTTCGCGGTCGTCCGGGTGGACCAGTTGGAAAAACTGCTGGCTGGTAAATTCCTTGGGCACCGCATCCATCCCCAGCAATCGGGCCTCCAACTCGTCCAGATAGGCTCGGTCCTTTGTGAAATCCAGTTCCCACATTCCCATCCGGCCGCTGGCCAGCGCCAATCGCAGCCGTTCCTCACTCGCCCGCCGCGCTGTCTCCGCCTTCTTCAGTTCAGTGACATCCAGCAGGGCGGTCCGGAAATCCATCGCATGGGCGGCGTCCTGCGGGCTGGCCACACTGATGAGTTGCGCGATGAATGGCTTGCCGCCCCGGGGAGCGATCGCCAACTCGATCGGGGGCTGGGCTTGGCCGTGGCGCAATCGGCTGAGATGCTCGAGATATTTGCGGCGGTCCCGCCGGTCGATCAGAGGCAGCAACGGATAGCCCAGGAGCTGAAATCGTGTCCGGCCCAGCAATTGCGCCCCGGTCTGGTTGATGTCTCGAATGCACCCGGTTCGGCTCAGGCTCAAGTAGCCCACCGGCGCGAAATGATACAGGTCCGCATATCGTTCGCCGGACACGTCCGACTCGAGCATCGCCTCGCGTCGCCAGCTCCATTCCCCTCGAATCAGGTGGGGGGGGCGTCCTGCCGCAAGGCGGACCCGGTGGCCGCTCACCTTGGATAGGCCTCGACGTGTCACTGCAGCTTCTTTTGTTTCACGGGTTTTTAGGGCTGAGGCGCTTCGTTTGGCTCAAACCGGATGACAACGCTCTGAATTTCGTCGCCGAAACTCGTGCACGGACTTATTCGCGCGGACCACCAATGGCCGTCGCCGAGTTTGGCTTTCCATTCCCGGTCGGTCCGGTTCTGGATCGACTCCCGCACCACCTTCGCCAAGTCAGGCGCGCTATCTGGAGGAAAGAGGTCTACGAGCGGATGGCCGATGTGCCAGGGGCTGAGGCCAAACCTGCTCTCGGCCACGCAGCTCAACCGGCGGAGCCGGAGGTTCGCGTCGAGCACAAGGATCGGGACGTGAATATTACGGAGCACGGCCTGCAGGTCATTGTTGACGCGCTCCAGTTCGGAGCTGCGGTGTTCGAGCAGGTCGTTGAGCGTGATCAGTTCCTCGTTGGTAGACTGCATTTCCGCCCTGGCGGTCTCCAATTCTTCGTTGATGCAGTGCAACTCCTCGTTGTTGGACAGGATCTCTTCATTGGCGGAGCCCATCTCTTTCAGCCTGGCTTCCTGTTCCTGAACCATCGACCGGATCCACTCGCGCGTGGCGGCCAATTCCTGGTTCAGCAGCGCCAGCTTGACCTGGCTGCCCGAGCGGGGTACGCCGTGTTGCCGGCCCTTCGCTTGGCTCGCACCGGCCACCCAGGAATCGCGCTGAAACATGACGAGGCAATACTTCTCGTGAAACGGCGGCACGCAGAACGGGACGATCTCGACGGTGGCCATGAAGGAACATCCCCTATGGCTAAGGCGGAGGCCCGGCCGGCGCACGCTCACGTTTTGCTTAAACGCCTTGATCACGGCGGCGCGCAGGTGCGGCATCAGGCCCGCGTGGGCAATCTTAAGCAGGTCAAATCGCGTTGCGCCGGTACGTTCGAGAAACGGATTGGTAGGCCCTCGGAACCGGAGCACTTCCATACGCTGATTGATGATCACGTCCGCTGGTCGGTAATTGGACAGCAAAATCCGGTCAGCGTGTTTCTGCAAATCGTCCAGGCTCGGTCCAGGCCGGATCGACGGGCTTAGCGTTGGCTGGGATTGTCCGGGAGCCAGCCTTGAACTGCGGGAACCGCGGCTGAACGCGTCCGTTGGACGGAGGTGCTTGGACTCTTTGCTGTAGCTTCCGACCTCTCTGTCCCGGAGCGCAAACAGATCGGAGAAGCCGCCCACCGTTTCGGAGGCGCCCAAAACCAGGAACCCATCGGATTTCAGCGCGTAGTGGAACAAGGGAATGACCTTGCGTTTAAGCGACGTGTCCAGATAGCTCAGCACGTTGCGACAACTGATCAGGTCCAGGTTGGAATAGGGCGGGTCAACGACCACATTGTGTCGCCCGAAGATGCACATCTTGCGGATGCCATTGCTGACGAGGTAACCGCCATCCGCCTTCTGGAAGAACCGAACCAGCCGACCCACGGATATGTCGGCTTCAATGGTTCCGGCATAAACACCCGCACGCGCTATCTCCAGGGCCGAGTGATGGATGTCGGTGCCGAAGATTTGCACCGGATGCCCCAGCTTGTGGTCGTGCATGAACTCCACCAGCGCGATGGCGATGGAATAAACCTCCTGGCCGGTCGAGCAACCCGGCACCCAGATGCGAATCGGCTCTTGCGCGTCCTTGTTCCTGAACAGCGCAGGGAATAAATTCTTGCGCAACGCCTTGAACAGACCCGCGTCGCGAAAAAATCCGGTCACGTGGAGCAGAATATCATTGAACAATTCCTCGATCTCGGAGGCGTGAAACTGCAGATGCCTGGCGTACGACGCGAGCGAGTCAACCTTGGCCAGCGACATCCGTCGCCGGACCCGGTGTTGCAGCATGCCATGCCTGTAGTGAGTGAAATCCACTCCAGTTCGCTGGCGAAGGATTTCGAGGATTTGATAGAACGCCTGCTCTTCGGCCGACGGCTCGCTCGGGACTTCACGGTCCGCTGCGCGAGGCGAATTAGAGCGCTGAAGGGCGATTCGCGCCAACTCGCCCGCAATCTGCTCGGGCGGCAACACACAATCCACGGATCCGGCGGCGATGGCGCTGGCCGGCATGGCAGGAAACTTCGCCGATTTCTCCGGTTGCGCGAATGTAATGCCGCCCGCCGCCCGGACCGCCATCAAGCCGCGCGTGCCGTCGAGGCCGTTGCCGGAAAGAATCACCCCGATCACCCGGTCGCCTGCCTGAGCGGCCAGAGATTCCAGGAAACGATCAATCGGACTGAGGAAATCGCGTGCGGCGGGACAGCGCGACACTCTCAATCGTCGCTCCGCCAGTTTAATCACGCTGCCGGGCGGCATGACATACACCTGATTGGGCTTCAGCCGCACGTTGTTTCGCGCCTCGCTCACCGGCATCGACGTGGCGCGTGAAAGCAGGGCGGTCAAGGCGCTCGCAGTTATCGGAGCCGAATGTTGTACCACCACGAACGCCGGGCCGGGGGCTCGCGGCAGGTATTTCAAAAGCTGCGTCATCGCTTCCAAACTGCCTGCGGACGCACCGATGCCAACAATCGGAAATGAATCACCAGCGCGCCTGGCGTTCGGAGGATGGCCAGGAACAGCACCGGACCTCACTTTGCGGCCAGATGTGGACGGACTCAACCTCCCGCGACTGCCTGCCCTTTTGACGAACTCTTTCCGCATAACCGTTGAATTGGCCGAATTCCGAAATAAGCGGACATTCCGCCGGTCCACTCTCCCGAAAGTTCTTTTTGGCTAACATAATTGCGGAGCTTGAGGAGACAACTTTTTTCTTGGCTTTGCCAGGACACGTCCGCGCCCTTTCGCGACAATTCCTGAATTCCCCTGTGGTCCCTCTCCCGTCCGGTAAGTGTTTAGCCCGTCCCGCCGTTGGAGTTCACGCTTTAGCGTGTCCAGCCAAATCGTGCGCCGCCGGAACAAGCTAAAGCTTGAACTCCAACGCAGCTCTGGCCACACGCTATACAGATACCCGATGGGAGAGGGCCGGAGTGAGGGTGAGTGCTTCTCAAATCCGAAGTTGTTTTTGCACAAGTGCCAAGTGAAACTTCGTGAATGGATTCAGATGCATTCGCAGTTGGTACAAAACGCCCGGTTGGCTCAGTCGCCGGGTTTTAGCTCACGCGCCTGAAACATCATGAATCACTCAGCCAGGATTCAAAGGATTGTTCCCTGCATTTTTTCCATGATCGCCACGCTGTCGCTGTTGGCGCAACCCAAGGACGAGTCCACTTTTTCACTTTCACCCGGTGACGTCACCGAAGCCACGATTGACACGGCGGGGCAGACGAGGCTGCACTTGACGCTCACACCCGATAAACGTGCCGAGTTCTCTGCGTTCACCGGTCGCAACCTCAACAAGCAAGTCCGGATTGTAGTCGGCGGCAAGTTGCGTTCCGAACCCTTCATCAGGGAACGCATCGCCGGACCGGCGATGGAGGTCTACGTGAGCTCACGCGAGGATGCGTTGGCCACAGTTAAAACGCTCCTGACATCCACGGTCTCCTTCGATCAACTCTACAAGTGGACCGATGGCGCAGGGCGTACCCATTATTCGGATAAACCGCCTCCGCGGGCTGCTGACCAACTTCCTGCCTCAGGGTCGGTGACTGGAGACCGGGGTTCTTTTCGCGAGTTACAAGGTGACTGGAGCGTGATCAAAGCCACCCTGAACGGAAAGGAGAGCCGCGATGCCTCTCTCCTTAAAGCGAACTGGACCTTCGAGGGCAACGAACTCGTTTTGCAATCACCACAAAAAGGAAAAGTGCGGTTCACTCTCAAGCTGGACGCCAAGGCTGAGCCTAAGGCGTTTCATCTCACATCAGTTGAACCGGCGAACGAAGCCTCCGGCTGGATGCTTTTCTCTCGCGAAGGGGACCGGCTCAAGATCGGGTTCTTTGACAACCTTCAAGGCCGTCCCGAGAGTTTCGAGCCGCGCGGACCCCGTTCCGATCCGGAGCTGATCGTTGTCACGCTCTCGCCCAAAAAATGACGCGCGGCCAACTGCTCTGACGTTGATTAGGTCTGCACTCTTCGTTTGCTTCTGTGAAATCCATTTCAACTTCCGTCACACCCACCGCGTATCACGCCGGATCGTCACCGACTCCGCCCTTGCGCTCGGAGTTTCTGGAGCTGCGCCGACATTTCCTTCGCCCGATTCGGTTGCTCGGATGCCAGGTTCTTCGTTTCGCCGGGGTCGTCG
>Ga0207670_10001465_pt1 | contig 12391 bp, 8 predicted proteins | sample KBSS23HmetaG_FD_184339 | JGI IMG/M metagenome (GOLD analysis project Ga0207670, IMG submission 184339) | Switchgrass rhizosphere microbial communities from Kellogg Biological Station, Michigan, USA - KBS S2-3H metaG (SPAdes) (version 2) | ecosystem: Host-associated > Plants > Roots > Rhizosphere... | reverse complement strand
GTGTTTTGTCGAGGCGTTCCGGATGCGGATACTAAACATCCATCCGAGTCTGTTGCCGGCTTTCCCCGGACTCGATGCGCAGCGACAGGCGCTCGCGCACGGTGTGAAGGTGAGCGGTTGCACGGTCCACTTCGTCGACGAGACTCTCGATGGCGGCCCGATCATCGCCCAGCGCGCAGTGTCTGTAATGGAGGACGACACTGTCGACACCCTCTCCGCGCGCATACTCGAGCAGGAACACCAACTCTACCCGGAAGCTGTAGCTTTAGTATTGCAGAACAAATAGGTCCTATATGTCCTATAGGACCTATTTCTTTCCCAGCGATTCCGCGCGTTGGTAGGCCGCCCAGACCGCTTTCGATAGCACCGTTCTCAAGCTGCCTTTCTCCATCTGATAGATCGCTTCCGCCGACGTGCCACCGGGCGACGTGACCATGTTGCGCAGCTCCGCCGGGTGCTTGTGCGACTCACGCGCGAACAAAACCGCTCCGAGCATCATTTGATGGACTAACTCCTGCGCTACGTGTCTCGAAAAGCCCATGTGAACTCCCGCATCGATGAGCGCTTCCATCATCAAGAAGATGTACGTTGGTCCAGTCGCGCTCAGCGCGGTCGCCATATCGATCTGGTGTTCGTTCTCGACGCGCACCGCCTTGCCGAGTGCCTCGAGCATCGCGCAAACCTGTCGCTCCTGCGCCTCGTTCACTTCAGCACTCGCGGTCCATGCAGTCACACCTTCGCCGATCTGCGCCGGCGTGTTTGGCATCGCGCGCACAATCGAAGCGTGCAATAGCTCTTCCGCAATCGTGGCAATCTTCGCGCCCGCAACAATCGAGACGACCAGTTGCTCCTTCACAGGCGCGCCTTTCAACTCTTCCAGGACGCGATGCAGGCGCTGTGGCTTTACCGCGAGCACGAACAGAGAGCTGCCGGCGATGGCGTCGCGATTGTTCTCAAACATCTCGACGCCGTACTTCACGTGTATCTCTTCGCGCCGTGCCTGCCGCGGATGACTACCGGAAATCTGCTCAGGCCCGACGAGCTTCTTGCGCAGCAGTCCGGCAATAATCGCCTCCGCCATCACGCCGCAGCCGACAAAGGCCAAACGAGAGTTGCTGAGAGCATTTCTGTCTTCCATAAAAGCAAAGATAGCGCACCCTCCAACAGTTAAGCTAATCTATCGCTTGATGAATACTTCGATGAATATCGCCGAGCAAGTCTCCTACCTGGCTAAAGGCACTGTGGAGGTAATTCGCGAAGCCGAACTGCGCGAGAAGCTCGAGAAATCCGCCGCCACCGGCAAACCTTTGCGCGTAAAACTCGGCGCCGATCCGACGGCCCCCGACATCCACCTGGGCCACACAGTCGTGCTTCGCAAACTGCGCGCCTTCCAGGAGTTGGGCCACATCGCAATTTTTCTCATTGGCGACTTCACCGGCATGATCGGCGATCCGTCCGGCAAAAGCGCGACGCGCCCACAGCTCACCCGCGAAGAGATCAACGCCAACGCCGAAACTTACAAGCGACAGATCTACAAGCTACTCGACCCTGAAAAGACGGTTGTCGAATTCAACTCGCGCTGGATGGACGACCTCGGCTCCGCCGGTTTTCTGCGACTCTCTTCGCACGTCACCGTGCGACAAATTCTCGAGCGCGATGATTTTCAGCAACGTTTGGAAGCGAACCGTCCGCTGGCGCTGCACGAAATCATGTATCCCCTCGTGATGGCTTACGATTCAGTTGCACTGGAAGCTGACGTCGAGATTGGCGGCACGGATCAGAAGTTCAATCTGTTGATGGGCCGCAACCTGCAAAGAGAGTACGGTCAGGAATCGCAGATCGCGACAATCATGCCGTTGCTTGAAGGCACTGACGGCGTGCAGAAGATGTCGAAGAGTTTGGGCAACTACATCGGCATCAACGAACCGCCGCAGGAGATCTTCGGCAAGGTGATGTCGATCTCTGACGATCTGATGTGGCGCTACTACGAACTGTGCACCGATCTTACGGTGCCGGAGATAGCCACGCTTCGTGAAGACACGCGTAATCCGCGCGACACCAAAGTCGATCTCGCGAAGCGCATCGTGGCTGATTTCTATTCCGAGACAGAGGCGCGCAAAGCTGAGGATGAGTTCAATGCGATGTTTCGCAATAAGCAGGCGCCGGAGGACGTCGAGGAACGAGCGTTAGCGTCAGGCGTGCGGAAGCTACCGAAGCTGCTGGTTGAATTGCAGCTCGTGGCGTCGATGGCTGAAGCTCGGAGAATGATCGAGCAGGGCGGAGTTTATGTCGACGGCGAACGCCGCACGCAGAACGATTTCGAAGTGAACCTTAGCCACCCGGATAGATCAGTTTTGATTCAAGTTGGGAAGCGACGTTTTGTGCGTGTGAGAGCCGCGGATTAAGACGGATTTATGTCAGCGACACTTGCAACCGAAGATGTTCTGATCATCGAAACGCCTGAGCGTGTGCCATTGCACTTCGCGCTCGCGTCGATCGGAAATCGCTTCATCGCGTGTGCGATAGACCATGCGATTCAGGTGCTGGCGCTGGGCCTGATTTTGATCAGTGCCGCCGTACTCTCGAGTTTTTCATTCATTGAGCGAAATATATCGAGCGCGCCGAAGTGGGTGTTCGCGGTGATGGTCCTGTTGCTGTTTTTGGTCTTCGCGGGTTACTTCGCGTTCTTCGAATGGATTTGGAATGGACAAACTCCCGGCAAGCGCTGGTTGAAGTTGAGAGTCATACGCGAAGACGGACGGCCCATTACTTTCTGGGAAGCGGCTGTGCGAAACCTGCTCCGCAGCTTCGACATGATGCCGGTCCCGTTTTATTCGATTGGATTGATCTCCGTCTTCTCAACCACTCGCGATCAGCGCATCGGCGACATGGTCGCGGGTACGGTCGTGGTGCGTGAGCGTGAAGCGGAAGCGCCCGCGTTCGCGCAGGTCTTCGCCGCGCCCGTGAGCGATCCGGCGCTGCGTCGATCTTTTAAACCGGTAGACTTCCAGGCGAGCTTGAGCAGTTTGACTGAAGCAGAGATTCAAGTGGTGGAAACTTTTCTGCGCCGGCGCTGGGATCTGGATGACGTGCCGCGGCAGTGGATGGCGTGGAGAGTTTCACTGCCGATACTTTACAAGCTGCGACCAACCTACGACGTCAACGCCTTCACCTACGAAGGTTTCCTCGAAGAATTACTGCACCGCTACCTCCAGGAACATCGGTTTCGCTTGTCGAATTGACGACGCTTTATCTCTCCGTTATCCTTCAAGGTTTCGATTAGAGCGGAATTTCATAACAGGGGATTTATACATGGTTAAGGACGTTTTCATACTGGGTGGAAAACGCACACCGATGGGTGAGTATGTCGGCGTGCTGAAAGACGTTTCGGCAATCGATCTGGGTGCGGTTGCGGCGCGCGGCGCTTTGGAATCCACGGGTGTTCAGCCCGATGAAATCGATCACGCGGTGATCGGTAATGCGCTGCAAACTTCCGGCGATGCGATTTATGGCGCTCGTCACGTTGCTTTGAAGGCGGGCGTGCCTTTCGATCGCCCGGCGTTGACTGTCAACCGGTTGTGCGGCAGTGGAATTCAGTCGATCGTTTCCGGCGCACACATGATTCAACTGGGCGAGGCGCGCACATGTTTGGTTGGCGGAATGGAATCGATGTCGCAGGCGCCGCACGTCATTCGTGGCGCGCGCTCAGGCTTTGCGCTCGGGCAGGGAAAACTCGAAGACAGTTTGATGGTGGCGCTGTTGGACACTTATTGCAATACGCCCATGGCGGGCACTGCGGAAAACCTGGCGCGCAAGTTCGAGATTTCGCGTGAAGAGCAGGACCGCTATGCATTGCGATCGCAGCAGGAAGCGAAGCGCGCGAAAGACGCGGGCGTCTTTGCTGAAGAAATCGTCGCAGTCGAGGTGAAGACGCGTAAAGGATCGATTCAGGTTACCGAAGACGATCACCCGCGACCCGAAACCACGCTCGAAGGTCTCGCCAAACTGAAACCGTCGTTTGCTCACGATGGATTTGTCACAGCGGGAAATGCGTCGGGCATTGTGGATGGCGCGGCGGCGCTCGTGATTGCGGGCGAAGAGTTCGTCAAACAGAAAGATCTGAAGCCGATGGGCCGGATCGTGAGTTGGGCTTACGCCGGCGTTGAGCCGGAGATCATGGGAATCGGGCCGGTGCCCGCGACTCGTGCCGCGCTCGAAAAGGCCGGTTTGTCATTGAGTGACATAGATCTGGTTGAAGTGAACGAGGCTTTCGCGGGGCAGTACCTGGCTGTGGAAAAAGAGCTGGGACTTGACCGCGCGCGCACGAACGTAAACGGTGGCGCGATTGCGTTGGGTCATCCGCTCGGAGCCACCGGCACTCGTCTGGTTTTGACCGTGCTACACGAACTTCACCGGCGTGGTGGACGTTATGGATTAGCGACCGCATGCATCGGTGGCGGGCAGGGCATTGCAATGATCGTGGAACGCGTGTAAAGAATAGGTCCTATAGGTCTTATAGGACCTATTCTGTCTTCCGAAATTTAGATCAAATCCAAATTCTTGGTGCGTTTCGAGCAGCAGCTTGTCTCTCCTTTTCGGTTAACTATTGGCATGAAATCGCTTTCGCTCGCGCAGAGTTCGAAAGCTTCATCCGGCACAAGTTTTGCGAATTTTTTGGCCGGCCTAGTCGCGACAACATTCAACAACTCATTCTCTAAGGAGTTCCCCAGTATGGCGAAAATAGTAAAGGGCTGTTTTGTATGCCTGTTTGTGCTGGCGCTCAGCACAGTAGCCTTTGCCCAGTCGACCACCACCGGCTCGATCGGTGGCGTTGTAAGTAATCCCAATAAGGAAGTGGTGCCGGGCGCCGCAGTCACGGTCAAGAACGTCGGCACCAACCAGGAAAGCAGCGCCACGACTGACGACAGCGGACGTTTCAAGGTCGCAAACCTGCAACCCGGAAACTATGCGGTCACCGTAAACTCGTCAGGCTTCAGTCCGTCGACGATGGAAAACGTCGTGGTTGAAATCGGACGCGAGACGACCCTCGAAGTCGCGCTCAGCGTTGGCCCGGTAACCGGCACCGTAGACGTCAGTGCCGAGGCGCCGGTAATCAACACCACGCAGCAGGACTTCTCCACCAATCTTAACCAGACATCCATCAACGAGCTTCCGGTCAACGGACGTCGTTGGTCCAACTTCGCCATTCTTACTCCTGGCGCGACTCCTGATGGCAACTTCGGATTGATCAGTTTCCGCGGCATCTCCGGTTTGCTGAACAACAGCACCGTTGACGGTGGCGACAACAACCAGGGTTTCTTCTCGGAAGAGCGCGGGCGCACACGCAGCGCATATTCGGTCAGCCAGGCTGCGATTCGCGAGTTTCAGGTCAACACCTCAAACTTCGCGGCTGAGTACGGGCGTTCGGCGGGCGGCGTTATCAACGCCATCACCAAGTCCGGCACGAATGAGTTTCACGGGTCGGGTTTCTTTTACGATCGCAACAACAAGTGGGGCGCGCGTAATCCGAACACGTTCATAACCCGGCTGGTCAACGGAGTGTCCACGAGAGAGGCGTTTAAGCCGGAGGACGTGCGCTACCAGTTTGGCGGCACTATCGGTGGCCCAATCGTAAAAGACAAGCTGTTCTTCTTTTTCAGCTACGACGAACAGCGACGTAATTTCCCAGGCGTTGCGGTGTTCGCAAACGCCGCCTATCTCAGTACTGTAAACCTGTGTACTTCGGCCGCAGCTCCGTGTAGCGCTGCGCTATTCGCTGCTTCGTTAAAAAATCCCGCTCGTGGCCTGACCGATGCTCAGATCAATTCAGCGCTGCAGTTTCTTAACGACCAAACGGGCGAGACGCCGCGTCGTGGAGATCAGCGGCTGTTTCTGCCGAAGATCGATTGGCACTTGAATTCGAATAACCAGTTCACTGCCACGTATAACCGCTTGCGCTGGAAGTCGCCCGCGGGCGTTCAGACAGGCGCGACAGTACAACGCGATCGGGCCGGCTTCGGCGATGACTTTGTCGAGGTTGACTCGCTGAACCTGCGTCTGGCTTCGACTCTCTCGAGTCAGCTCATCAATGAGTTTCGTTTCCAATGGGCCGATGAGCTCAACTCGCAATTCGCGCAACCCCCCTTGCCGGGTCAGCCGACTACGGCTAACGGATTTTCACCGTCGGTGAATCTGACAGGCGGTCTTACATTCGGCAAAGCTACCTCTTTGGATCGTGTAGCCCTGCCCGATGAGAGACGTTTTCAGTTCGCCGATTCACTGACCTACACCACCGGTAACCACACTTTCAAGTTTGGCACCGACATCAATCGTGTAAGGGATATCGACGATAACCTCTTCACCGGAGCCGGGTCCTACGCTTACAACAACATCAACGACTTCATCGTTGATTACACAAACTGGACTACGAACGGCGCCCTGCGAGCGGCGAATCGAACCTGCTCGACGCAGGTGAATCCAGCCGCCCAAACGCGCCTCGCAGGTAAGTGTTACTCCGGTACCTATAACCAGGGTTTTGGTCAGCCTCGCTTCGAGTTGAACACTACTGACATCGCCTTCTTCGCTCAGGACGACTGGCGCGTAACTCCGCGGTTGACACTCAATCTTGGATTACGTTGGGAGTACGAGAAGTTTCCGCAGCCCTTCCTCGTAAATCCAGCTCTGCCGCAGACTGCCAACCGTCCCAGTGACAAGAACAACTTTGGTCCGCGCATCGGTTTCGCGGTCGACGTCAGCGGCGATGGCAAGACCAGCTTGCGTGGTGGCTACGGCATCTACTACGGGCGCATCAATGGAACGATCATCATCAATTCACTGATCAATACTGGTCTCAGTACCGGTCAGGCCGTCAGCGCAGTGTCACCGACTTGTCCCGCAACTGGAACTGGAACGGTATGCCCAACTACCCCCGACATTCAGGCGGGTAATCCGGCAGCGCCACTCTTCCCGAACATCCTGGCCAGTGCACCTCCAGGTACAGCGGGAATCAATTACTTTAAAGACGGTTTTCAAAATCCGCTCATCCATCAAGGCGACTTGATCCTTGAACGAGAGATAGCGCGTAACACAGTGGTCTCCGCGAGTTATCTCTTCAGTTATGGACAACATTTAACTACTTTCGTCGATACGAATCTGACTCCGCCTACCGGTCAGGGAAGAGTAAGTGTCGTGGATGGACCGTTCGCCGGTCAGACCTGGGTGTTCCCGTTCTATCGAGGAGGTACCGCGAATCCAAGACCATTCCCTGCATTCGGTACTATCCTCGAGATTCGCGACAGTGTCTCGACGAAATATCATGCGTTAGTGCTGCAGGCCAACCGGCGCCTGACACATGGCCTGCAATTCCAGAGCAGCTACACGCTTTCGAGGGCTCAGGACAATGGCGGCGCGCAGAGTTCGGCAACATTCACGCCTGGTTTCTCGGCGTTGTTTGATCCTTTTAATCCATCGGGCGACAGTGGTCTGTCACCTTTCGACCGCCGTCACAAGTTCGTAGCGAGCGTGGTTTACAACACGAACTTCACCGGTATCAGCGACACTGGCAAGGCTATCCTGAACAACTGGACGATTGCTCCAATCGTCAACATGTTTTCGGGATTCCGTTACACTGCCGTGACTAACGCCTTTACTCCTCCGAGTGGAGTTTCAACTGGCAACACTTTTGGAACCGGCCAGGCGTCTGGTGGTGGTCTCAACGGTTCGAATGGATCGCTGCGATTTGGCCTGACGCCAAACAACGCGTTCCATACCCCATCAGTCAAGTACGTCGACTTGCGCATCTCCCGTCGTTTCAAGATAACGGAAGGCTCCAAGCTCGAAATACTTGCGGAAGGCTTCAACATCTTCAACCGAACGCAGGTGACAGGTGTCAACAATCGCATATACCAGCTTTCAGCCCCGACCACGGGCCCGAACGCGAATACGGTTATTGCCACTTTCGATCCGACATTCGGAACACCGAGTGACTTGTCGAACGGATTTTTCTTCCGCGAACGTCAGATTCAGTTAGCCGTTCGCTTTGAGTTTTAGAAAAGTTGCTGGCCACAAATTACGCGGATGAATCCGGATTTGATCCGGATCATCCGCGTTAGTTTTTCTCGTCATACAGATTTAATCGACTGCTGATAATCTAAAACCTTGCTAAAGCAAGCTAAGCGTGGTAGAAGTCGCCGTTACTGAGCGCCTTCAACCATCAACTCATTTCCAAGGAGTTCCCCATGTCGAGAATAAGAAAGGCTCTATTTGTAAACGTGTTGGTCCTCGCTCTCAGCTGCGTCGCATTTGCGCAGTCGACCACCACCGGATCAATCGGCGGCGTTGTAACCAATCCCAACAAGGAAGTGGTGCCCGGCGCGGCGGTCACGGTCCGGAATATGGGCACGAACAAGGAAGACACCGCCACCACCGATGACAGCGGACGTTTCAAGGTCGCAAACCTGCAACCGGGAAACTATGCGGTCACCGTAAACTCTACCGGCTTCAGTCCGATGACGAGTGAAAACGTCGTGGTTGAAATCGGACGCGAGACAAGCCTTGAAATCGCGCTTAGTGTCGGTCCTGTAACCGGCACTGTAGACGTCAGTGCTGAAGCGCCGGTCATCAACACCACGCAGCAGGACTTCTCAACCAACATCAATCAGACCTCAATCAACGAGCTTCCGATCAACGGACGCCGTTGGTCTAACTTCGCTTTGTTGACACCGGGCGCGGTGCCTGACGGCACGTTCGGTTTGATCAGCTTCCGCGGCATCTCCGGTTTGCTGAACAACAACACGATCGACGGTGGCGACAACAACCAGGCCTTCTTTGCGGAAGAGCGTGGCCGCACCCGCATCAGCTACTCGATCAGCCAGGCCGCGATTCGCGAGTTTCAGGTCAACACTTCGAGCTATTCAGCCGAGTACGGCCGTTCAGCGGGCGGCGTGGTTAACGCGATCACGAAGAGCGGTACGAACGACTTTCACGGCGGCGCTTTTTACTACCAGCGCAACAACAAGTGGGGCGCTCGGAACCCGCTGGCCGTTCGCCAGGAGTTAATCAATGGCGTGTTCACGCCGGTTGGTTATAAACCGAAGGACGTGCGCCACCAGTTTGGCGGCACGATCGGTGGTCCAATCGTGAAAGACAAAGCGTTCTTCTTCTTCAGCTACGATCAGCAGAACCGAGACTTCCCTGGCCTGGCAGTCATTGGTCAGAACGGTTTTCTGAACCTGAGCACTACAAACCGCAACGCGCTGCTCGATCGCGGTCTGACAGACACGCAGATTAATAGCACGCTCGCCTTCCTTTCGACTTTGACTGGACCGGTTCCACGTACTGGTGACCAGAAGCTCTTCCTGCCGAAGGTTGACTGGAACATCAACGACCAAAACACGCTGACTGTGAGTTACAACCGTTTGCGTTGGGATTCTCCGGCAGGGATTCAGACGCAGGCAACCAACACGCGCGCCGTCGATAACTTCGGCGACGACTTCGTCCAGATCGATGCGCTCAATGCGAAACTGGCTTCGACGATCACGCCAACCCTCTTGAACGAGTTCCGCTTCCAGTGGGGACGTGACAATGAGTTTCAATTCAGTCAGCCGCCGATTCCCGGCGAGCCAACCAACGCTCCCGGTGGCAGGTCGCCACAAACCATTCTCGTGGGCACGACGACCTTCTCGTTCGGCATGCCAGAGTTTCTCGAGCGTGCTTCGTTCCCGGATGAACGGCGTTGGCAGTTTGCCGATACCGTCACGATGACTGAAGGTAATCACACGGTGAAGTTTGGTGGCGACATCAACTTCGTAAAAGACATCATCAACAACCTGCGTTTTCTGGGTGGTGAGTTCAACTACACGGGCGCCACCACCGGTCTGCCGGACTTCATCGTCGACTATGTTAACTGGCAAACCAACGGCTCGATTCGCTCTCTGGCAAATAATACGAACCTGCGGGGCCGGTGTGTCAGCGCGCAGTCAACTAATGTTTTCAGGATGGCGGGCAAGTGCTACGCCGGCAACTTCAACCAGGGATTTGGTGTTCTGGGTCTGACGATGAAGACCACCGATCTCAATTACTTCATCCAGGACGACTGGCGCGTCACTCCAAGATTCACTTTGAATCTCGGGCTGCGTTATGAGTACCAGCGCAATCCCAATCCCGTAAACCCGAATCCATTGCTGCCGCAGACAGACAACAAAGTCGATGACCGCAACAACTTTGGACCACGTGTCGGTTTCGCCTACGATCTTAGCGGTGACGGCAAAACCAGTATTCGCGGTGGCTGGGGACTCTACTATGGACGCGTGATCAATTCGACTGTTTACAACACGCTGGTAAACACCGGTGTCGGTACGGATCTAGGTCAGCGCCAGTTTACTACCAGCGCCACCAACCTGCCGGCCGCGTGCTCGGGGGTTTCGGCTGACAACTGCACTTTGCTGCCGATTTATCCAAACCTGTTGCCCGCATCGAATCCGCCGGTGGGCGCCGTACAGTACTTCGACGATGATTTTCAGTTGCCGCAGATTCACCAGTGGGATTTCATTTTTGAGCGAGAGATCGCGAGGAATACCGTTGTCTCAGCTTCTTATATCGGCAGTTTCGGCAATTCACTGCCAAACTTCGTCGATACCAACCTGCCGGCGCCGCGACGCCTGGTTGCGTTGAATATCGTCGGTGGACCATTCAATGGTCAGACTTACCTGACGCCGTTGTTTGCCGGGGCGCGGCCGGATACGCGGTTCGCACAGTTAACTGAGATCCGCAGCGACGTGGTTTCGAAGTACCACGCACTGGTGTTGCAAGCTAACCGTCGCTTGACTCGCGGGTTGCAGTTCCAGACGAACTACACGTTGTCGCGCTCTTCTGATACCGGTCAGAGCTCACAAACGTTTACTACAAACAACCTGCCGTTCAATGCTTTCGATCAGCAGGGTGAAGACGCTCTGTCCCTCTTCGACCGCCGGCAGAAGCTGGTGGCGAGTGTGGTTTACAGTCCGAATCCGTTTAGCGATGGCGCAGCCAAGCACATCTTCAACGGCTGGACGTTCGCTCCGATTCTCAATGCGTTCTCGGGACAGCGAGTGACCGGAAATATCAGCGGCAATATCAATCCGCAGTCGTTTGGTTTTGCTTCCAATCAGACGCCTGGTGGCGGAATCAACGGTTCTGGTGGTTCGTCACGGTTCGCGTTGGTGCCACGTAACTTCTTCAAGCAACCGAACATTTGGTACGTTGATGCGCGACTTTCGCGACGCTTCAGCATTACTGAGAGTGTGAAGCTGGAGTTTTTGGTGGAAGGCTTTAACGTTTTCAACCGCACGCAAGTGACGGTTGTTAATCCAACGATTTACAACCAGGCCGGAACGACGTTGACCTTTAACGGCGCCGGGACCAATCCGTTCTTTAACGTCACCGGCGCTGACAGCACGCTATTCCGTGAGCGTCAGGTGCAGTTCGCAACCCGCTTCGAATTCTAAGGGTGTTTTTGTAGGGGTGGCCCTCCGTGGCCACCCCAGTCTTGATTTCTACGCTGGGGTGGCCACGGAGGGCCACCCCTACAAATCAAGTCTCAATCTCGCCGCCTTCCTCTTTCCACGCCTTCCAGCCGCCGGCCATCGAGAACACGTTCGTGTAACCCATCTTTTGCAACGCGTCCGTCGCGAGCGCGGAACGATAGCCTCCGCCGCAGTAAAGAATCAGCTCCGTCGTTTTGTCAGGCACCGTTGTTTCGATATCGCGCTCGATGATGCCTTTGCCGAGATGAATGGCGCCCGCGGCGTGTCCTGCTTCCCACTCTTTGTCTTCGCGAACGTCGATGAGTTTGGCGTCAGCATTCCGCGCTTGAGTTTCGGCCACGGTGACTTCCCGGATCCGGCTCTTCGCGTCGTTGACGATGTTTAGAAATCCTTCTGAATGTTTCATGATCTCATCCTTATTTTGCACTCGGACCAGCAAAAGTATGCCGGTTTGGTTAGCCGCTGCCAAACGATTATAATGCCCGGTCTTTTATCGTTTTGTTTAGCGCTCTGACGAGGGGAAACCTACAAAATTGGCGAACGAACAGTTTGATGTGACGATTATCGGCAGTGGACCGGGCGGTTATGTGGCTGCGATTCGCGCCGGACAGTTGGGTCTTAAAGCTGCGATAGTCGAAAAAGATAACCGCCTGGGTGGCACCTGCACGCTTCGTGGCTGCATTCCGACCAAGCAAATGCTGATGTCGGCGCATATTTACGAGCAGATGCAGCACGCGGCCGATTTTGGCGTGCAGGCTTCCGGTATTCAGTTGGCTTTTGCCGACGTGCAGAAGAGAAAAGACAAGGTGGTGCTGAAAAACTCGAAGGGCATCGAGTACTTGATGAAGAAGAATAAGGTCACAGTCTTT
>Ga0207670_10001463_pt1 | contig 12398 bp, 11 predicted proteins | sample KBSS23HmetaG_FD_184339 | JGI IMG/M metagenome (GOLD analysis project Ga0207670, IMG submission 184339) | Switchgrass rhizosphere microbial communities from Kellogg Biological Station, Michigan, USA - KBS S2-3H metaG (SPAdes) (version 2) | ecosystem: Host-associated > Plants > Roots >... | reverse complement strand
CCGGCGGTCGCCTTGAACGACTCTTTGTTTTTCGAATAGAACGTGTCGATGCTGGCCGCGAGCCCCTTCGACTGATTCGCGGTCCGCTTGGTTTGGTTTTCGAGATCGCCGAGTTCTTTGAGAACGAGCTTTTTCGCCCCGGCGATTTCCTTACCGAGGTTCTCTAGGGACGCGTGGATTTCGACATACGCTTTGCCGAGTGCGTCCTTGCTGTCATCGGCCACCGCATCCCCCCTCGGCTGTCAGAGACACGCGGATCCGGCGGGCACACGGCCCGCCGGCGCGCGGTCTACGACTTGGGAGGGGACCCCATTCGTTTTACCAGGTCTTCGAAGTCACTCTTGGCCTGTGCAAAGCGCTTTTTGGACAGGTCCGTAAAAATCTCACGCATCAATTTATCGAGCGTCGGAAGCCGTTTCCGCCGCGTCAACGCTTCGGCCATCCACGCCCACCGCACCTCGGTTCGGTTCTCCCGATCGATCCGCCGATCGGCCGCCTCAAACACCCGCTGCAGCGACGCGAGTGTCAGGTTCCAGAAGTCTTCTTCGCGGACCCCGCAGTCTTGCGCCCGGTCGATGAGGCCTCGCCAGTTGACGCAGCCGTCGTCGCCGGGGTCGAAGGGTCCGCCGCTGTCGTGGCGCCCCCCTCCGGCGCCGACTCCTGCCCCTCACTCACCGGCGGGGGATCCGGCGTGGCCCGCGGCGTCGGCAAGCTGGCGCGAATGGCTTCGCCGAGCATGCGGGCCAGGCCGGGATTCTTTTCCCAGAACGTCCGGGTCCCGCCGCACTCGTCGATGAAGTCGCCCACCGACTCCAGGGACCACTCCGTGGCGCGCGGAAACATCTTCATCCGCGCGCCTTCGAGTCCGGCGTAGAGCAGCCCATGCAACAGCGCATACCCCGACTCTTTCCCGAAGAGCTGCTGCAGTAAATCCTCGAACCCCACGCCCATGGCGCGTTCGAGCTTGAACACGGCGTTCGTCGTGTACCAGAGCACGTAGCGTTCCGTGACCGGCGGCTTGCCCGCTTCGACGGTCCGCTCGATCGTGATCGTTCGCCACGGCTGTAAATCGTCCAACTTCGCGACACTCATACGGTGGGTCCTCCCGGCCGGTCACGGCCGGGCCCATCTTACAGTGTCGTCCAGCCGTCGGAGACCTGGAACTCGGCCGTGAACAGCGACTCGCCCTGGTCGGGGTGGTCGCGTTCGATCGACGTCACGATCGCCTGCGCCTCCTCGATGTCGCTGCCGAGCTGCTTGATCCGCAGCGTCACCATGTCCCGGTTGTCCCGGCACATCTGGATCATCTGATGCCCGGATTCGCTGACCATGTACAGCGAGTCGAGCGACACCGTCGACGACAGCCGGCCGGGCCGCACGCGCTCGTGGACCGAGGCCTTCGAGCTGAAGTCCACCGCGCCGGACGGCCGGGTGATGCGGACGCCGCGCTGGCCACCCACCACCGTGCCATAGACCACGACGAGCACGTCAGCGCCATTCACACCATACGGATTGCTTGCGGACATGAGTCCCTCCCTCTACGCTCCATGAACTACAAAGCGCATCGACACGACGCGCCCATACGTACCGTCCCCATCGTTCGCGATGGGCCCACTCGGCTCCGCGACGATCACGCGCGCGAGCCCCGCCAGGTCCGGCTGCCACCGCCGGAGTGCGCTCCGCACGGCCGACGCCAGCGCGTTGACCCGTGTCGGATCGCCCGTGGCCAGCGTCACACTGGTGACATCGCGCACAATCGCGCGGCCGGCCAGATTCTTGCCGCCGCTTTCGCTCGCCGCGATCGGCGGCCCGACAAACACATATTCGTCCGGCGCATCTTCCGGCACCGGAAACCGCGTGAAGATCGCCTTGGTGCTGCGATACGCGGCGAGCGTCGATAAGCCGGACCAGCCCAGCAGGCGCGCATGAATCGCCAACTCGATCTCCGTATCCAGGTCTTCCAGGGCGCTCACTTCTTCACTCCCAAAATCTTGGCGACCGCGCTCCGATTATTCTCGACCGACGGTCGGAGGTATGGCCGCGGGCCTTGGCTGATATGCCGGCCCGCGCTGTCGACGCCGAAGAATCCGAGCTCGAGACGGCGGGCGTGCTTGGCGTTCGACCCCACGCGGCCAATGACCCGGTTCTCCTCCACCGTCACCGTCTGCACGATGCTGGTCTGCAGCCGGCCCGACACCTTCTTTGGCGGCTCGCCGACCTTCGACGGACTCTTACCGTTGGCGTTGCCGCGGTTGACGAGCTGCTTCGCCTTGTCGCGGACGAAAATCGTCGCGACGGTCATCCGGCTGACCATCTCATCCTGGGTCTTGTCGAGCACCCCCGACGCGTCCCACTCTTCGATGCGCGTGCCGTGCCCCATTACGCGTCCCGCTGCAATTCTTCGAGGGACACCTTCAGGTGGTGATCCTCGATGCTGGGGCGCTGGGTCGCGAGCACCTTGAACCGCCGCGTTGGCTGCTTCGCGAACACCAGCTCATCGTGCCGGCGGACGTCCGTCGTCGGGCCCGTGTACGTGATGTGGCTCACGACGGATTCTTCGCGGCCGGTATTGTTCCGGTCGCCAAACCCGGCTGGATGCGGCGAGCGCATATCCGCAGTCCCGATCGCCGCCGGCGGCAACTCGGTCACGCGGCCGCCTGTGGCCACGGTCTTCGGCCGGCGCTTGATCGTCGCGACATCATCGAACAGATGCTCAATACCCACCGCTCACCGGCTCCTCGCCAGTTCCACGAGCCCGGTCTTGCTGCGCACCGCCTGCGGCGGCGCGATCGGCACTTCGGGATCCGGGGCCCGCTCGGCCTCGGCGTCGGCCGGCACAGTGGCCGCCGGCGGATCCGCGCGCGGACCGCGCGTCACGACGCCCTGCAGCTCCGCCGCGAGCGCGCGCCCGAGGCCATCCCAATCGAACCGCGCCTCCGTGACGCGGCCGCGGCCCAGCCGGCCGTACGCCAGCCGCAGTCCGGGATCGGCATAGAAGGCCTGCAGCGCGTCGGCGACGTCGGCCACGTCCGGCGCCATGCCGATCGTGTTGACGCCGCGCACGGTCACGGTCGGGATCGCCGCCTCGACGTGCTGCACGGCGCCCGTCGGCCATTCGGCCAGCGCGCTGTACGCCGGGACGATCTGCGGCACGCCGCACGCCATCCCTTCCATCGTCGTGAGCCCCCAGCCTTCGCCCTGCGTCGTCGACACCTGCACGTCGAACAGCGAGTAGACCGCCGTCATGTCGAGTTCCGGGATGCCTTCGCCGGGCCGCATCGTCTTGTTCGTGATGATCACGCGGCCCGTCAGGCCGACACGCTTCGCGAGCTGCAGCAGGTTCGGACCGGTGTCGAGCTGGGACGCGTGCAGATACAGATACGCATGCGCCGGCTTGCCGGCCTGCTCCCACCACCGCGCAAACGCGAAGATCGTCAGGTCCAGCCGCTTGCGCGCCATGTTGCGGTTGACGTTGCCGACAATGAACGCGTGCGCCGGCAGCGACGTCAGCCCGAGCTTCGCCAGGGCCTCGGCGCGCGGCCGCGCGCGGAACTGCGACGCGTCGATCCCGAGCCCGACGACGGCGCTCGATCCCGTGTAACCGGACCACTCCGTGTGGGCCTCCGCGCGCGCGAACTCCGTGTACCAAACGGCGTGCGCGAGCCCGTCGTACCCCTCTTTGCCCGGGCGGCCGTTCAGGTCACGACAGGCCGGCACGTTCTGACTGTCGAGGGGCATGTAGCCAACGACCGGACAGAGGCCGTGCAGCGGGATCAGGAATTCCCGCACGTTCCACGGATCGCCCTGGACAACGACGACGTCGGGCTGCAGCTTTTTGGCGAGTGCCTCCACGCGGCCGACGCCCCACGCGTCGCCGCCCGAGCGGGCCGGCCAGATCGGGTATGGGAACGGATGCGGGTCGCCCGGATAGTTGCTGCCGAGGACGTGCACGTCCCAGCCGGCCGCGATCAACCGCGGCACCATCGCGTGCGTGACTTTGGCGAACCCGGTCTTCGCGACCGCGTCCCCGACCCACAACACTCTCACGTCGTCACACTCCTCACATGCGCTGATCCGGGACGGCACCGGGTCCCCTCCGGCACCGCCCCGGTTCCGATCGACGGTGACGTCGACCGGCAGCTTCGGTCCGGACCCATCACGTCCGGCAATCTCACGCCAACCTCTTGAATTGTTCTAGCCCCTTCAGCACCGAGCACGGCAGCGCCGCGCTCTCCTCGTCGGCCGCGCCCCAGCTCGCCGACCAATCGCCGATGGACTCGGACCTCTTCGCCGGATCCCGGCGTTCCTTGCGCGCGTAATACCAGGTCTTCACCGCCTCGAACACCAACCGTTCGAACGTCGCCGGCAGGTTGCGCACGAGGATCTGCGGCTCCGCGCCGGCGCCGATCTCCACGGTCAGGTCGCCGTCAATCGTCAACACGCTGTCCGTGCGGTTGATCACCTTGAACCGACGGTTATTGGCCGCATGCGTCCAGCCGCGCGAGGCCACGTCTTCACCCGAGACGAGCAGCGGCACCGTCTTGCCCGCCGGAAAGAGGAAGTCATGCCCAGAGCAGGTCACGCCGGCCGCCGCGATGTCATCGGCGACGGTCAGCCATCCGCCCAAGTACGTCGCCCGCCACGGTTGCTCGCCGAGCTGCGGCTGCGGATCCCACGTCAGGTTCCCGTCGATCGGGCTGTCGTCGGGCCACCCGCCGCGTCGCCAGAGGAACCCGGCGTCCGGGTTCGTGATGCGCACGTCGCCGGCGGTCAGATCGATCACGCCGTTGTCGTCGTGTTCGAGGACCTCGAGCTGGCGCACCGGCGTCACGCTCAGGAGCGCGACCATCCGGCCGTCGCCGCTGAACCGTTCGCGCACGCGCTGCCGGGTGACCGGGCGGCCGATCTCCGCCTCGATGAGGCCGCTGGCGTCGCAGATGCGATCGGCGAGCCACGCATCGCGCGCGGGATCGTCTTCGCTGGTCGGACTCAGCCCCAACTCGCTCTTCATGCGGGCGAGTGTGGAGAAGGCGACGTGCGCCGGCGGGGTCAGGAGTTCCAGCATGGGAACTTACGCGGCCGCTTCCGCGCCCGCCACCTCGGGCATCGCGCGGTCGGCCACGCGGCCGTCTTTGACCGCATCCAGCAGCGCGCCGAAGTCCGCGGCGATCGCGTCCCAGCGGTAGCGCGGCCGATCGGCCAGCTCCCGCGACGCCGCGGCCACGCTCGCGCGGTGCACCGGGTCGCTGTATAGCCGGTCGAGCGCCGCGATCGCCGCCTCTTCGTCCATGACCCCGCCCTGGACGTTCACGTCGTTGGGCGTGTGCGACACCCCCGTGCACGGGATCCGGACCGCTGCGTCCGCCCAATCGCCGAGCGCGCTCCAGTCCGGCACCAGGTTCGGCACGCCACAGCCCATCGACTCCAGCGTCGTCAGGCCAAACCCTTCGCCGAGCGTCGTCGTCATCGTGACGTCCTGCGCGAGATAGATGTGGCGCAACGTCTGTTCGCTCACGCCGACGCCCAGCTCCAGATTCGTCGACGTCTTGATCAGCCGATCCTTGACGCCGTAGTACTCGCAGAGCTGCTCAACGTCCCAGCCGCGGTCGCCCGTCGGCGCCATGTGCAGCAACAGGAACGCGTCGTCGGCGTCGTGGGTGTTCACCCAATCGGCGAAGTACTTGATCGTCAGGTCGATGCGCTTGCGCGGTTGATTGCGGTTGACGTTGCCGACGATGAAGACGTCCGCCGGCAGGTCCCGCGTGATGCCCAGCCGATCGCGCGCGGCCGCGCGGTCGCCCGGATAGTAGATGTCGCGATTGATGCCGAGCGGCACGACGGCGCTCGGCCCGCGGTAGCCGCCTTTGATCGCTTCGCGGCGCGCGAACTCCGTATAGAAGATCGCGAGCGCCAGCCCGTTCAAGGGCTTGCCCTTCACGTTCTTGCCGTCGACGGGCATGAAGGCGACGACGGGAATTTGATGGGCCCAGGGCCCGATGTAATCCGCGACGTTCCACGGATCGTTCTGCACGACCAGCAGGTCCGGCCGTTCGCGGTTCAGAATTTCGTCGATACGGCCGATCCCCCACGCGTCGCCCCCGAGCGCGGCCGGATAGATCCGGTATGGATACGCATGCGGATCGCCGTGATAGTTGATGCCCAGCACGGGCGTCTGCCAGCGCGCCTGGAGACGGTCGCAGATGTTATGGGTCGCGCGGGCAAAGCCGGTCGCGACGACCGCGTCGCCGTTCCACACCGCGGTCGATTTCTCAGGTGACGTCTGCACGCGTGTTCGACTCCTCGACTGATGGCACGACATCCGTGCCGCGTTGGCACGTGTTCTGTGCGGCCTGCGAAACCCGCAGGGACCGAGCGGCCAGTCCCAGACTCCAGCCGCCCGGCCCCCTCTCCGTCGGCGAGGACCTACTCGCCGGCGGGCGGAACTGCACCGAGGCCCGCGAGGACCACGGATCCCATCACGTCGACCTTGTCCGTGCCGGACGCGCTCAGCGTGACCTTGAGACGGAGGCGGATCTGTTCCTTCGCGCCCGACAGATCCGGATCCCACTTCGCCCCCGTGATCGCGGCGCCGGTGGCGAGCGTGCCCACGTGCGTCGGATCGCCGAGGTCCAACTCGATGGCCGAGCCATCGTTGGCGGCCGTGATGACGACGTTGTCCGGCTGCGTGCCGTAGTCGGCCCACGTGTCGCTCGAATTGATCCGATGTTGGATCACGCGCTGGATCGTCGCGCTGTCGCCGCTGGCTAACGTGGCCTTGCACGGCAACGCCGGGATGGCGCTCAGCGCCACTTCCGGGGTGACGCGGTTGATCGCGACGCCGTCGATGAAGGCGCCCGACAGGACCGTGCCCGTCGTGCGCCCGACCTGCGCCGGCGCGATCGCGTACTTACGCTTGGTATAGGCCCCCGCGTTCACTGCGGAGCTGAGGGCCGTTCCGATTGCGGACATGGTGTTTCCTCCCTGAAAAATGTCTCTGATTGCGGTCCCGACGCGAGGTGAGCGCCCGCGGCGCCCACCCCGTTACCCTCCGTGTGACGGCCCCCGGCGCTTACTGCCAGGCGACGCCGGTGATCACGGCGACGGCCTGTTCGTGCTGCGGCACGAAGTCGACCTCGTTGATCAGCCGCAGCGCGCTCATGTTGCGCTGATAGAGGCTGACCACGTTGCCGTCCGCATCGATGAACGTGCCCTGGTCGCTCATGTCGATCTGGAGCGCGGCGCCCTGACCGAGCATGAACTCGTCGGCGTCGTACAGCATCACCAGCGAGGTGACGCCGGTGCCGGTGCCGTCGACCCCGAGCAGGTTCGAGATGCGCGTGGTGACGTCAAACGGCACGCCCCAGAGGGTGCCCGTCAACATCTCCGGCCGGAACGCGAAGTTCCCGTTCCCGTCGCGGCACGTCATCAGGTACTGCTTCGTGCGCGGCGAAAAGACGAGCGTCGCGCCCGTCATCGGGACGTCGGCCTGTTCCAGCTTGAGGAACAGCGTGCCCAGATCCGTGGTCACGATCGCGAGCTTCTGCGCATCGGTGCCCGCGAACGTGGTGGCCTGGAACTTGTTCCCCGACGGCGCCCAGTACAGCAGGCCCTTCGGCCGGTACTGCGTGCCAGGCGACGTGAGGAACACGTCGTCCTCGCCGATCGACGCCGAGCGCAGCACCGAGCGCTGGACCACGTTGGCCACGCGCGGGCCGCCGCGACGCAGGAACGTGTTCGAGAACGGCACGAGCGCCTTTTCCTGGAACGCCCGCAGCACGACGTTGCCCGTCGCCGGCGTGCTCTCCCGGATGGCCTCGATCTCGCCGCCCCACGACACGGTGGCGTCCGCCGTCAGGCGGCCCATGTCGAGCTGCCCGGCCGACAGGTCGACCACCGTCTGCACGCGCCGGCGCACGACCGTGCGCGGAGCGAGCAGGTCAATGATCTCCTGCGAGTGTTCCGGCGAGAAGAACGCGCCGCCCGCATCGAGGTTCCCCGCCGTGAGCGCGCGCTCGACGTGCTCCTTGATCGCCGCCGGCATCGTCTTGAACGCCGCTTCCTTGTTCCCCTTCATCAACGCCTGCGCCGTCCAGCCGAGCAACATGCTGCCCGACTTGACGATGGCGTCGCGCCGTGCCTTTTCGTCGTCACGGTCCGCAAAGACCGCCGGGGCGAGGTCCTGCCGCCGCTCCTGAATCCGACCGACCGCGGCAGCAATCTCGCTGCCGGCCGTCTCTCGGATGATGGCCACCAATTCTTCGCGCTTCATACTGTGTCCTCCCTCGTGACCCGTCGGAACCCGCCGGCGGCGTCAGAAAAGCGTCCGTGGTTCCCCTGCCGTGTGAACTACTCGAAATCGACCCTGCCCGTGTGGAGCATCAGCTCCTCGCGCAAGACTTCCCGTACCAGCGACGCATCAATGTCCAGTTCTTCCTCGTCGTCGCTGTCGACGACCTCGTCGTCGAGCATGAGAATGTGCCCGGCCTTGACCTCGGGCTCCGCCGCGGCCGCCGCGGGATCGTCCGGCGCCGTCGCGAGCTGCGCGAGCAGCTCCCGGATCGCCGTCGCCGCCTTTTGGAGCTGCGTCACCGTCGACGCGCTGACGTCCTCGGCCTCGGCCAGCTTGCCGATCACCGCATCGATCGCGTCGAGCGCGTGCTGCAGCTTCGTCTCGTTCGCGCGAGACAACACGCGGCCGGCTTTCAGCGCGCTGTCCAGCTCGACGCGCATCGCCTCGATCGCGGCCTGCACTTCGGGCATGTCGAGCACCCGGACCTCGGCGACCAACTCCACGCGCTTGGCCTTGCTCACCGAGCGCGTCACGACCGCCGCCGGCGCGCGATACCGCGAGCCATGCGACTGCACGTCGTTGATCAGCGCGCGCTGTTCTTTCAGCTTCTCCAGCGCGACGAGCACGGCATCGTCGGCCGACACGCCGTCCTGGTCCCGGATGATGCTGGCGAAGCGCGCCAGCTCCCGCAGGTGCGCGCCGGAGTACCCCTCGGTCGCCGTCACGGCGGCCGCGCGGGCCTCCGCGGTGGCGTCGGGCATCCACTTGGCGAGCATGAGCGCGCGGGCCTCGACGTTCGGCAAGTCGAACCGCAAGATGTCGTGGAAGCGGCCCGGGCGATCCATCAGCGCGGCCGGCAGCAACTCCGGAAAATTCGTGGTCAGGATCGTGACCATGCCCGTCGACCGCGCGATCCCGTCCATCTCCGTTTTCATCAGATCAGTGGTGTAGCCGTTGAGCCAGTTGTCGACGTCCTCAATAAACAGGACCGTTGGCGCCAGCTCGCGGCCGAGATCGAAGGCCTCGCACAGGCCGTTGAACCCGCCGCCGTACGCGAAGTCGCGCGCGCTCATCCAGATGAACGTCGCCTCGGCGCTGTTCCGGATGATGCGGCCCGCGAGCGTCTTGCCGGTCCCGGGCGGCCCGAGCAGAATTGCCCCACGGTTTTCCAGCTTGGCGCCGCGCGTGTTGATCAGCTCCACGATCCGGTTGACCGCTTTCGCGTTCTTCGGGTCGAGGAACAAATCGTCGGTCGTCTCGGTCGTCTTCGGGATGAAGTCACCCGACAGCGCGAAGGCCTCGCCCTTCAGGAACTTGAACGTGCTCGCCTTGTCGGCGATCGCATTGAGCAGCTTGATCGCCGAGCCCTGCTCATGGACGCCGTACGCCGTCAGGACACAGCCCCACCAGGTGGGCGTCACCCGCAGCGTGACGCGCTCTTCCGGCGCGTCGTCACTGATCCCGGCGCGCTGCATGAACCGCATGCCGTCGACGAGGAACGAGTCGGTCAGCTTCGAATTGAGCTGGATACTCTCGTAGAGCACCGGCTCCTCCTGGCCTTCCTCGTTGATGTTCCGCGTATCGACAATGGCCCACGCGCGGTCATCGCCGAGGCCCTGGCCGCGGATGACGGCATCAATCGCCGACAGCGCTGCGCCCATGCGCACGCTGACGATCTGGTTCGTGTGCCGCTCGATGTGCTTCAGGTCCACGCCCAGGAACTTCGCGACCAGGCCCTCCTCGACGCTCCGGGCCTCGAACACGGTCCGAGCCACGTCGAACGCCTTGCCCAGCCGCGCGTTCCACCGGAGGGGCGCCTCCGGCGCCGGCGCGATCGCCAAGGCGCCGTGCTCGACCTCGCTGGCCGCTCGGCGGGCCAGCAGGGCCGTCAAGCGCTTGCCCGGGTCCGTGCCGCCGTCCGCCTCGGGAACCTCGCTGGGGGCCGCAGGGACCGCCGGCGGGGGCTCGGCCGGCGGATCGGTGGCCGGAACCTCGGCCGGATTGGCCGCCGGCTCCTCGATCGGATCGCCGTCGACGTCGATGTCGTCGGTTTCATCGCCCGGATCCTTGACGGGCATCTTGACTTCGCCGAGGGCGGCGAAGAACTTCATGCCGGTCGGGTCGCTCTGCTCGCGCAACCGGAGCAGGATCGACAGCCGCGGATCCGCCTGGCCCGCCGACATCAGATCGAGCGCCTTCTCCGTCCACGACCGCATCGGGTTCGTGTTGATGCCCTTGCTCCGCGCCTGGATCAGCGCGTCCGGGTGCGCGGGGATCGGGACGATCGAATGTTCGAGCAACTCCTGCTTGAGAAAGTCGATGCCGTTCTGGCGCTCACGCGCCGGCTGCCACTCCATCGGATTGAACCCGACGCTGGTCGCGTTCAGGAACCCGCCACAGAGCAGGCGATACACCGTGTCGGCGAAGTCATAGTCCTCCGCCGTCGCGAACTGATCGCGCGCGCGGAGCTTCTGGCCTTCGATCCACGTCGCGACCGACTTCGCGATGGGCAGCTCCTGATGGAGGTGCGCGAACTGGACGACCGGATTCATCAGGTAGTGCTGCAACTGCCAGCCCTCGACGGCGATGGTGTCGCCCTCGCGATCGACGGACGGCGTCGACAAGATGAATTCGATCGTGCGGCTCTCGTTTGCGATGGCCTTGATCTCGGCCGACGCCTTGAAGACCGCGAGATGGCCGACGTCTTCCGCCTTCGCCCCCGCTTTCACGAGCGCCTTGAAACGATCCGCGCTGATCAGTTGGACGTCGTTTACGCGCTGCGCTGCCATGACTTCGCTCCCTCTGTCCGGCCTTCGGTCGTGGCCAACGCGGCCAGTACCGACGCCTGCTGTTTGCGGAATGCGCCGCGCATCGACAAGCGCAGCCGGCGGACGAACGGTTCCCGATCGGCTTCCTTCACGTTCCAGAGCGCCGCGCGCTGCACGACGCTGAGCTGCCCACGGTCCGCCGCGATCGCGGCGATGACGTTGCACCGGCAATTCACGTCCTCGGCCGGATCGCCAAAGTCGCCCGGGTGCATCGCGGTCGCCCCGCTCGGTGACGTGAACGGCTGATCGGCCGGCACGGTCTGCCCGTCGAGTTCGGCATGCGTGTCGCGCACGAGCTTGTCCTGTGTGCTGTTGTGAACTACGATCCCCTCAGCCACCATCCAGCCGGTTTCTGTGGAGAAATCGTAGACATGGCAATGTGCCGTCGAGACCTCGACGCCAACGCAGAGGTCATAGCGGAAGAGTACCGACAGGGGAAGTCCACCATCGAACTCGCTGCCAAGTGGGCATGCTCGCCGGGCGCGATTCGGAAGCGGGTCGCAATCGGCGGCGGGACTCTGCGCTCCCTGAGCGCGGCCGGCACCAACCGGCTCAAGCGTCCGGACCAGGCGACGCACCAGAAGGCCCTCGTCGCCAAGGCGGCCGAGGCCAACCGCGGCCGGACCATCCCGATCAGCGTCATGCGCAAGCGCGCCCGAGCGCGACAGATCGTGCATCAGCGCATCGGAGAGTTTGAGAATGTCCTCGCGACATCCCTGCGGGCTCGCGGGTTCCAGGTGTCGCAGCAGATCGCGGTTGACCGCTACAACGTCGACCTCGCGTTGCCGCCCTTCGTTGTCGAGGTCCACAATTCGCGACATCACCCCGGCAGTCGGCCCGAGATCGTGAAGCGCATCAAACGTCTCCTGAATGCTGGGTGGCACGTGATCTATGTGTGGCACTCCGTCGGCAAGTGGAGTGCCGGCTTTGACGTGGCCGTCGTAACGGACCAAATCGTCGCCCTCATGAACCTCACCAGCAGCCACCCAGCCGCGCCGCGTCAGCACTGGGTGCTGGGGAGTGACGGACACGATCCGGCCAGACAGCGTCGTAAGCGTCACCAGTGGCCCGGTATAGAGGCGGCGGGCCGCGTGGGTGATTCCAAATCCTCCAACCCGAGCTGAGCCCGCGACACATAGCCACTGCTTGTCGAGCCCGACCTGGCGGAGGCCTTCGTTCACGGCGAACCCGGTCGACCGCGTGATCTCGGACTTCGTCGAATCGAGATCCTTGTAGCCCTCGGGGGTGAGCTTCGGCACCTTCGTCTTGCCGAGCACCGT
>Ga0207670_10001462_pt1 | contig 12399 bp, 19 predicted proteins | sample KBSS23HmetaG_FD_184339 | JGI IMG/M metagenome (GOLD analysis project Ga0207670, IMG submission 184339) | Switchgrass rhizosphere microbial communities from Kellogg Biological Station, Michigan, USA - KBS S2-3H metaG (SPAdes) (version 2) | ecosystem: Host-associated > Plants > Roots >... | reverse complement strand
TCCGTTTCGCTCAGATTCACGGGCGGTGCGTGACGTGGCATAAGGGAAAAATAGCACGCCCGCGATATAACACCAGTTATTTATGATACACTACACTAGGCTGGGGCGGGCCATCGCCGACACGCTCGGAATCCGGTGTTCTTCAACAGGCTGCTAGTGGATTACAGTCCACCAAACCCGGCTTTTCATGTCGATTATTCGGCACGCGTGTGCCTTCATTACAAGCGCAGCGGCCCGATTGAGTTTACACTGCCTGTGCGCAAGATTAAGCACGATACACCATGAGCCAGCGGCCTAAGACGCTGGACCGAATGAAGAGGAGCGCGGTCAGCCGCAGGTTCCACTGCGGGAATCGCGCACGCGCTCCTCGTCATCGGTCAGCTCGTTAGGCCGCTTCACGCGCCATGCGAAAACGAGCAGCCACTTTGATCTGTGCGGGGACATTTGGCCTTTTCCATATCATCGTTGTGGTCCTTCCTGTCATAGCTTCCGGCGGAGGCGGCGAGAGTCAGGGAATGAGAGTCGCCATCTTTGACATGCCGCTTGTAGTTGTGCTCGACCACGTTCCTGGCGGTGGCAGGATTCTCTATTATGATGTGGGAGCTTATTTGGTTTTCTTTTCACTGGTGGGCACACTGATGTATGCATCCTGCGGAGCGTTGATTGGATACGTTATTGACAGAATTCGGAAGAGCGTGGCCTAAGCGGCTGCACCGAACCCCGCGATTTCGTCTCGATTCCGTGGCGCTGGTCACTGGCGCGGGGTCGGTGAGCCGGGCCGTTAGGCGGATCTTCAAGTCATGAGCACTTCACAGATGAACAACCAGTCTGCGGTGGAGCGACGATCGGCAGTAGCCCAGTTGCGTACGCTTATCGCCAAGTTCGCGCCCGCGCATCTACTGCTCGTAGGCGCCATGCGACGGTCGCTGCGAAAGCGTCTGCCGACCGCCCATGAGGTGGTGTATGAATATCGCGACTGCTTCGTCATCAGCTTTTCACCGAACGAGCACGGGTACGAGGGCGTTCTTGCAATCCGCGGGAGCGAGGACGGCGTCAGGCTGTACTTCAATCGTGGTAAGGAATTGCCGGATCCTGAGAAATTGTTGCGGGGGTCCGGCAAGCAGACGCGCTTGATTGACGTGGAGCGGGCATCCACACTCGCTCGTCCGGCGGTCGCGAGCCTGATCGACAAGGCCATCGCTCGCGATCGCGTGCCGTTCGCGCGCGCCGGCCGCGGGTCGGTGGTCATTCGTTCGGCATCGGCCAAGCAGCGTCGGAGGCGTCTCCCCGCCTAACGAACAAGGATAGCTTCGACCGACTGAGCGAAGCGGATCGTCGAAACCGCACTGTGTTGACCGAGCCGATGCCGCTTCGGGTGCGATGCCGTGCTTGAGTCGTGATCGAAGATCCACTGCGCGGCGATTATGCCTGGCGGTGGAGGGTCTGACCTCCACTGCTCCAACGCACGGCGGAGAGGTCGTTCGCTGCAGCGCATGGCCACGTCGTGACACCTCAATACAGGTAGTGCCATTGAAAGGCTGCTCCAGTGAACGCGCCGATTGCGTTTTCGTTCCAAGCCGGGCACCGTTGGCGGCGCGTCACTGAGCAGCGACGTTAGTTGCCGGTGCACACACCATGACTTCACGCCCCACAGACCGAGTTGTTAAGAGAGGATCGTTCCTCTACGACGGCTCCGCTCGCTGCGACGTGGAGATTATCCAGACGGATTTCCGTCCCGGTTGCGCCGACGATGAAGCGCCTGTCGAGGATGCATATGGAGAGTTTTACGAGATTCGTTATCTTTGGCCCGGACAGTCATCGCAAGCCGGCGGCGGTTATTGCGACAGCCTTGCCGAGGCGATGGCTTCTGTTGAGGCGACTGTTAAGCAGGTCACTTGGGAGTGAGTATGCACATGACAACGCGGCCTAACGAACAAGGATAGCTTTGACCGACTGAGCGAAGCCGTGAGCAGCATGCCACCGTCCTAGCCGCAGACGAGGGCTATCCGGTGGAGGCGCGGCGGAAGCTCGCTGTGACGTTGCGGCGACTGGTGCTCGGCCAGTCCGGCGCACGACGACCGGGTAAAAACCCATGCAACGACGGCTTGCACACAATGCAGCCGAATAATAGTGTTGGGCCGAGTACCACACATGAAGTCACCACGAACATTCTGGCTGCTGTTGCTTGAGCGCTTTTTTGGAGTCATCGTGCTCGTCCTGCTTTTGCCGACGGTGCTGTTGGCATGTCTCCTCATTCGCGCCACTTCAGATGGGCCAATGGTTCTGGTGGACGAGTCGCCTGCCAGCGATGGCAGCGTAGCCCATAGTTTTCGGCTTAGGACGACCGGCGTTGGTTCACCTGCTTTCCGCGCCATCGGCAAGTTCCTTCGGCGATACTCGATTGATGAGCTGCCGGTATTCTGGAGCCTCGCGCGCGGCGACATCAGATTGAGAGACGTTTGGAGATGCTTCGGATACCGATGACATTCGCATGGCCCAACAAACCCGATGCACCGAACGCCGATGACGCCTCAGGTTCCAGGCCAAACACGATTGCCGCGGCGTCAGTGATCTGCGACGTTGGGCAAGAATCTAAGACCATGGGATGCCTCGGTGTTCACCTCGCATTGACAGCCGCCGAAGTGGCCATGCTCAAATCGTTCAAGGACGATTCCGGCCGCCTCGAATATTTTCAGTCAGAGCTTGAGGATGTTTACTTCTCTGAGCACGAGGACCTCATTGCTGAGTCGGACAAAGCGTGGGATGCATTGCATCGCGCGCTCAGCGACGGCGAGCTAAGCTACACTTCGGGACCATACCGGCAGTTCCAAAGAATTGAGCAGCACTCCGACTCGATTTGCCCCTTACTTCAACTGGGAGTTCAACAGATTTGCGAGCCTCGCGCCCGCCAGCGCGACTTGCTTTTTCGCCAGCGCCTTTGCTGGATTTTTGTAGTTCTCGGTCAAAGTGAATGGCCCCGCGCCAGCCCCAACGGGACTGGTGTATACCGAATCCTTGGCGTTTTGAATCCCTTCGGCAACCCAGTGACCCACGTCTAGATCGCTCGCCTTTGTCGCATCGGCAGCCGCCAAGTTCATTGCGCTCGCGGCGACGTTCTTTGCGTTGGCACTGCTCGACCCCAACAGGTCATCCCAATACAGGTGAAGCTTCTGGTCCGAATTACCGGTCGTCACCGTGATCAGATTGCCGCCAGCGTCGCCGTGGGTTTGACTCTGACTCACCCTTGTTGTGCGGTTGGTGGAGGTCCCCGACGAAGTGCAACAGCCACGACAAATCGTAGGCTTTGAGGTCTTCGTCATTGCCCCCCCCAGCACGGGACGGAACACCCCGATGCGTTCCTGCGCGTTGGGCACCGGCGTAGGCGGCAGGTTTGTCGTCCCGTCCTGCGCAAATGCCACGTCGATGAAATGCCAGCAACGGTGCCGAAAGCAATCAGTGAAATCAACATCTGAGCCGACACCGCGCCGCGTTGGTTCCTGTCCGCCGGATTGTCTTCGGAATAACCCGCCGCACTCTTGATGCGATCCGCCCATGTGTGCGGGGGCAGCAGTGCCACCCAGTTGCTGTAGTCCGGGTTCCTGGCCTGGAGCGCGTTCGCCTTGTCGCGCACCTCGGGTGTAAGGTTCTAGTATGCCACATACGCGACGCTCATGTGGCCGTAGCTGTTAAATGCCACTACGGGTGGCTGAGACAGAACTGCGGTCGAGAGGGCTAATGAGGTAGCGGTGCATAAACACAATGCCTTTCTGGTTCGATTAGATCGGGTTCGCCCCAAACATCTATCATCACCCTTCCCACCGGGCAGCGCGGTTGAACTGCTGGTGTTGAGTCATTTGGATTCCGACCCCCTTGGAGCAGTGCCGTTCATCTGCAAGAAGTACACGGTCAAGAACGTGATCCACTCCGGGCTGAAAAAGCCGCGCAGTCCGGGTTCGTCCGAACCGACTCTTGCTTGGAGCAAGGCGATGCGAGCCATCCATTCAGAGGTTCATGATTTTTGGATTGCTCCGCGTTGCTGCTCAGAAGTAATCAGATTGCGCCAAGGCGGCGCAGCAAACGGGAACCAGCCGATTCGCTTAGAGACAAATCGAACGTCAGCGGCGGCTGGCACCCGTCGCTGACCATTGCGTTCGTTAGGTCGATTGCTGCTTGAAGCACGCGGAAAGCAGGCGCCAAAATCGAAAGAGAAGACTGACCACGCCGCCTAAGGAACAAGGAGAGCTTGGACCGACTGAGGTCGTTGTGACCCCGTGCTTGACCGTTGCGAGCTTCCGCTTCAACTTCTCTCGCCTATGGCGCTAAACGTAGATTGGAACTACATCCAGATCAACGTCACGTCGTCCCGCGACCTCTCGCTCGACGCCAAGGTTATCGACGTGCCGTACGACATCTAAATTCGCAAATGTCCCCGTTCAACTTTGACTACAGCAAACGTGGTTGCTCGCTCCCACCGGGCTGCAAGGATCTCATTGATGTGTTGGACTGGAAAAGTTATCGGAAGCTCACCTACGACATCGCGCGCGAGGCCGGTTTGACGGATGGCGAGGCTCATGTCGTCGTTGAAGAAGTAATTAGCCACGTGGCCAGAGTCGTCACGCGGAAGGGGGCCAACTTTGAGCGTGAACCTGCTAAGGAATCGTTCAAATGGTGGATGTCGAATATAACCCGCTGGTGCATCAGCGCCAAGCTGAAGAGACGTGACAAGCCCGCCTAACCAGTGCGCGCCAGTCCGCCGCCCCGGTGTGCAGCTCTCTGGCTCATCAGCGCTCAATTCGGGCTCGCTCAAGCACTCGGTTGGGCACGTCCGGCTTGACCCTTGACCACGCTCTCAAGCGCCGTATTGTTTCTCTGTGGAAAACCCCGCTGCTCTAGTCCATAAAGCTTACAAGCCTGTTCCACCGCCGCGTCAGTCCCGCGACGGTGTCAACCGCCTCTCTCCGCTCACTCAAGCCTTTGATCTTAAGGACCAAGCCTATATGGACGCGCTTTCCCCCGAGACCCCAGTCCACGTCAAAGCCGCTCTCATGCGCGCGTGGGTTGACCTGGAAGAAATCCGCCTCACGCTCAAGGGCCACGGCAAACCAAAGCCCGTAGAAGCCCGCAACGCAACGCCCAAGCGCAAGCCCAAGTCAGCCGCTCCGGTCGTATATCCCGCGCCGTCGACCTGATTTTAGTGCAAACGCAGTCAGGCCGCCGCCTCTCGTGTTATGCAACCGGTAATCAGGGTGAGCCTCTTCAACGCGGACTCGGAGAACGACTTCACGTTGCTCGAGGACAAGGGCGTGTATTTCGTCAGCTTCGGCGACCGGACGGGCACCTATCGCGAATTCGAGCGCATGCTTTTCCAGGACGACGAGCTTGTGCCAGACCTGCTGGCGGGTGATGTGCGGGCCAACTTCTTCACGCTGATGAAGCTGGTTGCAGAGCGTTGGAATGACCGGTTCGCGGCTGACTTTGTCCGAGGCGGAGGAGGGTGAAAATCTCTTGCGATCGCCCTGTCGCAGCAAACAGGACATCAAACAGTGCATAAATCTCGCCTCGAAAACACCGCCCCACCCGCAAGCCACATCACGCCTCCAGAGGCAAGCAACACGCCCATGTCCTTCCATGGCCAGGCCCCGGTTCCGAGCACAGTCACTGGCCGATGGTAATGAAGCGGACTGAGGAACGCGATTCTTTCGAGCGGGTGCCAGAACTGGGCAAGATAGTTAAGCAGGAACAGCGATAACAACACCAGGAATATGATGGTCATTGCCCTGCCGCGCCGGTCACTCAACGCAGAAACCAACCAGGCGAGACCGCCCACGGTTGCATACAGGCAAAAGAGGTTAGCCAGAACGATGAACAGGCGGGACAGTTGAGGTCGATGTTCGGGAGGCACGCCTTGGGCACCGAGGAGGTTCCCGACCAAGGCCGCCGTGAGGATGGCCGCGCCGCAGAGCAACCACACCACGGTCTCGGAGATGAAAACCTCCCAACGCGAGACCGGCAGGCCGAGCAGCACATCGGCAGTGCCACGGTCCACCTCACCCGCGGGAACGCGCGTGCAGCATACGAGCGCGTGCGCCCAGGTCAGCGCCAGCGCGACCGGATGGACCCAGGCAATTGACTGGAACATCTGTGGCCCGAGGCGATCGCCGATTTCCGTGCCCAACATGGCTTGTATGATCCCGCGAGCAAAGTCCATTTGAAGCCATTGCTCGGACATCTGCGCGCCGAATTTCGGCAGCACGAAAGCCAGAGCTGCCTCCACGCCCATGAGCACCAGGCCAAGCAACAGCGTCGTCGGCCACGACTCACGGAAAGCGCGGATGAGCAGCCCGCGGTTCATTGACGGTCCTTCCTCTCGTGCTCGTAGAAGCGCCGGAAGAGGCTTTCGAGATCGGGTCTGCCAATGCTCAGGTCCTCGACCGATTTGCCGGCGAGAAAGTCCACGAGCCTTCGCACTGGTCCCTCAAGCGTGCCCTGCCACACTGCCCTTTCACATCTCGTGAGTTTCAGGAATTCCGGCGGCTCGATCGCAAGCGCCGGAGCATCATCTTTCCACCGGATGGTCACGTCGTGCCCCGCCCGGTCGCGGAGCACGGCCAGGGATTCGTCGGCCACGATTTCGCCGGCGCGCACGATAGCCACGCGGTCGCACAATTGCTCAACTTCGCCGAGGGAATGGCTGGAGAAGAACACGGTGTGCCCGGCGGCGGCGCGCTGTCGCAGAAGCTCATGCAAGGTCTGCTGCATAAGCGGGTCCAGTGCACTGGTAGGCTCATCGAGCACAAGCAAACGAGGCGAGTGAGCCAGCGCAAGAATGAGTCCCAGTTTCTGCCGCATGCCGCGAGACATGTCGCGCACCTTGACGCGAAGGTCGAGATCGAACTTTTCGGCCAGCTCGCGACCCGCACCAGCCAGGTCCCTGCCCCGCACGGCGCCGAATATCGAGAGCGCGTTCGTCCCATCCATCCATGCCGGCAGGCGCAGATCCCCTGGGAGGTAGCCGATGTCGCGTTTGATCGCCTTGCTGTCGCGCCAACAGTCCAGTCCGAAAATTCTCGCCTCCCCGCTGGTGGGACGAAGGAAGCCGAGCATGACGCGGATGGTTGTGGTTTTACCCGCGCCGTTGGGGCCGAGGAACCCGAACAGCGCTCCTTCGGGGACCGACAGCGACACCCGCTCGACTCCACGCCTGCGGCCGTAGCGGCGGGTGAGATGGTCGAGTTGGATGAGGGACCCCATGACTATTTGAGATGTGGGGGGCGGCCAATAAAAGCAATAGTTCACGACGTATTCGGAATTTGCCAAAAGACAGTGGCTGCCCGCAAGATCCCAGGCATCGATGAGTTCCGCGGGTCTACAGCCTGTCACCGTGACTGTGGATAGTGGGCAGCGAGTCTCCGGTCTGCTCCTCGCGCCACCGGAAGCGCGCGCGTGCTATGTGTTGGCGCACGGTGCAGGGGCGGGTATGGCACATCCATTCATGGCGGCCATCGCAAACGGGCTTGCCGAACGCGGCGTCGCCACGCTGCGTTATCAGTTTCCGTACATGGAGCAAGGCTCAAAACGGCCAGACGCCCCGAAACTGGCTCATGCTACCGTCCGCGCGGCGGTGCTCGAAGCATCGCGACTGGTTCCAGAGCTTGCGCTCTTCGCCGGTGGCAAATCATTCGGCGGCCGTATGACCTCGCAAGCGCAAGTCGCGTCGCCGTTGCCCGGCGTGCGCGGTCTCGTGTTTCTTGGCTTCCCACTACACCCGTCCGGGCAGCCGTCCGACGAGCGCGCAAAGCACCTCTTCGACGTGCAAATTCCGATGCTGTTCCTGCAAGGAACCCGTGATGCGCTCGCGAACCTGCCCCTTCTGGAGCAGCTCTGCGCACGGATCGGAGCCCGTGCCACACTCAAGTTGTTTGAGAGTGCGGATCATTCGTTTCACGTGCCCGCTCGCACGGGACGCAAGGATACCGAGGTTCGCAACGAGTTGTTGGACGCGCTGGCGCATTGGATTCACGCAACGATCTCGGCGAGTAAGTAACATTCCACCGCCTCGTTCACGCCGGTCCGAGCTTTCCGATGTTCGCCCACAGAGGTTCGAGGTCGGGATCGTCTAAGGCGCGCAGTTTGATTTCTTTCTCGTCGCCCAAGTCGATCGCTTTCCGAAGCCACGCACGAGCCTCTTCCAACCCCCCAAGCTGGCAGGCATAGCACGCGAGATTGAGTGCAATCGGGGGATCTGACTACTGGAAGAGATGACAGGGGAAAGTGGAGCGAGTTCCGGGTAACGCTCACCGGACAGAGCACAGGAAAGTGCCCATGCTTCTCATTACATCAAACTCGCATTGATTGACATAGCTATACCACAGGCAAAAGAGAATTTCAACCACGGAGCAACCAAACTGGCAGAGAGACGGCCAAGGCAACCCTGTTCCTTCGTCTTCAATCATCAAGTGTTCCGCGCCAAAGTGTTCGCCGTTGAATTCCGTTTTGTCCCGCATGTAACGGTTCGGCTTGGCGACAAGCGAAAATCCCTACATGAAAGGCGACCCATACTCGGTCAGTTAGGGTCGCCTTGAGGGATTCGCTCGTGGTCGAGAGACCCTAAGGATGGTTCCTCCCTCCACCTGAGCGGTTGCCAAATATTGGGTGGCTTCCCCCCAGGTTGGGAACTCAGCCACAGGACCTGATCGACCAATTAGAACGAAACGGTCGGACTCTACTACCGAAGGCTTGCCAGTTTTATCGGGAATGTCCGACCGCCGCAACTGTCTGGTCAAATGTTCCATGCGATAAGTCTCTGATTCAAGGGAAGATAAGCGTCCCAGAATAGTTTCCAACAGCTCAGCGCGCCGCCCATCGGCATCACCGCGGAGCAGTTCGGAGCCGGGTTTGGATTTCGTGCAATATGGGGTATTCATTTTCCAGTCGGCACCTGTATGCAAGCGGCGTGCCGACAATAAAACTTACCTGCCTACAACGAATCACGCCGACGGGCTCGCCAAGAACCGGGGACGGAACGCTATCGTTTTGTACAGTATAAGGGGCATTGGGTGGATTGGGGCGGTTGAGCGGGTCAAGCGTCATTTGGTAAACGTGTAGTCCGGTTTGAAGTTCACGCCGCCGCCAGCAATCTTGGTGTATTGCCGGTTGCGGCGGGTGCGTAATCAAGGCAGGAGGCAAGATATCCAAAGAGATCGTCAGTTTTCCAGGAGGGCGGCGCTTTCAATACATCGATCCTGCAGGGAATCAGCTTGGCGTTTGCTCCGACAAGCCGGCTGCGCCGAACCCCAGGATTGCGTCTCGGTTGAATTCTGGGCATCACTGGCTTGGCGCAACATCGCGATTGTTCCTTGCATCGTGGCTGCGCTCTGGTTCTTGGCAGTGGTTTTGTGCCGCGAGTGGGTCAAGCGTGATTTGGTGGAGAGGATGTGTCAGCCCATCCACATTCGGTGGCGGCCTTTCGCATGGCCCGCGAATTGGCTGACGTGTTCATTTCGAGTTTTGTATTCCGACATTCACGGCAGAGTCCACCGCAGTATCTGTTGGACATACTGGCATCGGCCGAGCGTGACATGGGACGCGGACGAGATTATTGATTACAGACATGACAGTGTGGCCTAACCCCTGCAGCGAACCCGGCCATCGCGCTGTGGTTGCAATCGATGTGCCTCGTGGGCTGGGTCGCTGAGTCGTTAGACGGAAAAGCGGTGAACACAACGGTATCGGCAGTTTTCGTGGCTTTGGTTTTGGTCGCTACAAGTGCATGGGCCGCGGAAGACAAAGCGACAGAGCAAGAGAACAGTCTCTTAACTTTGGTGTTGAAACGATCCTACCCCGACGGCGGCTACACGGTCGTCTCGCCGGAGGCCCGATTCGAAGTTGATGAGATCGAAAAGACTAAGAAGCACATCATGTTGTTTCTCGATGGGCATGGGGTCGCGGTGGCCAAACTGGTTGACCGGCTGTTCGAGCGAAACAAGAAGGCGGTTCGATTGTCGATCAAGTCATCGCCAAAGGATGGTTATGTGATGGACAACTACTTTAGGGATGGTGGTAGCTGGGAAACGTGGCCCCGAGACCATCCCAGAGCGCATGGCTTCACTACGGTCTCGTTGCCCGTTTACGACCAGGAAGCCGGTCTTGTTCTGGTGTACGAAGGCACTCAAACGGCCGGCCTTTCTGTTGGGGGTTGGGTCGTTCTCTACAAGTATGAAAAGGGAGAGCTCAAGGAACTCAGTAGGGCGCGGCTGTGGGTGTCTTAGCCCAACAAACCGGTTGGTCGGAGTGGACCGGAGATCACCGCCAGTCTCAAGGTGAAAGCAAACGATGCGAACTGAGCCTGCAACGGCGCTCCAGCCCAGGCTGTCTTCGGAAGGGTCTTCACAGCCCTCGTGAAACTCCTCGTGCCAAAAGCGAAGCGCACTGGGCAATCACCCAGTGCGCATCGTGCAATTCCTAAAATTCGCCTTGCAGGCGATGAAGCTCATCCAGTACCGACTCGTTCCGCGATCGACTAAGGGGTTGGAGCGATACTGATGGTGCCCAACGGGCAGTTGCCCTCACGACCGCGCACGATGAGTTGATGCGTGCCCGCGGATAGCGCGAAGACTTTCGGAGCATACTGATTGTTGTCCGGCGTGCCGTTCCCGCGCCAGGAGACGGTGCGACTGGTCATGCTGGAGGTGATGGGGATGTCCCAGATCATCAGCGGATCGGTGGGTTCGCCGTCGATGTTCACAAAGTACGAGTTGGCGCTGTCGTTCGGAGCGCTCACCTGGGCTGAGACGATGTAGTTGCCGCTGGCGGCAATCGTAAACGTGTAAACCGCGCGTCCGCCAGCGCTCAGGCTGGTATAGGCCGGCTGCGAAATCGTTCCATTCGCAGCAGTGAAGGGCGCAGTGATGGTGCCGGACGTCGAGGCGAAGCTTAACCCGGAAGTGGCCGCATTCACCGTCAGCACAAAACTCGTGCTCTGGCTCAGCGCGCCGTCGCTCACGTTCACGGTGATGGTCGCCGTACCGATTTGATTGGCCGCGGGGGTCACCGTTACCGTCCGGCTGGCACCCGAACCGCCGAGGACAATACCGCTGCTGGGGACCAGAGTCGGGTTGGAGGAACTGCCCGACACCATGAGGCTGCCGGCTGCCGTCTGCGCATCACCCACTGTGAAAGCGACAGGTCCGGTTGAGGTTCCCGCGGTGATCGTTCGATTCGCGATACTCGAGATCGTCGGCGCGGAGTTCACCACGTTGTTGACGAGAACCGAGCTGTTTGCCGTGGTCCAATTGCCGGCGGCGTCCCTGGCCACTACGCTCAAGGTGTGCGTGCCGTTGGCCATCGTCGTCGTGTTCCAGGTCACCCCATACGGCGCGCTGGTGTCTTCGGCCCCCAGATTCGCTCCGTCCACTTTGAATTGCACGCCCGCCACCCCCACGTTGTCCGACGCGCTGGCCGATACCGTCACCGTCGTGCCGTTTACCGTCGCGCCGTTCGCCGGGGCGCTCACCGAAACCGAAGGCGGCGTCGTGTCGCTGCTGCCACCATATCGATAGGCCCCCTGGTCCCACGCCCCGGAACTCGGCCACGCCGCGCCGTCTTTGTCCGTCGTGAATGTCGCGGAGAGATTCATCCCGGATCGGATCGCCGGCGAACTGCTGCTCAGGTGCGGATCGAATCCCGAGGAACTGGAATTCACAAACTGCGGCGCGCTCGTGATCGTCGAGCTTTCCGTATACGAGTAGTCCGAGCCGCCCCGCGTGAAATTGAACGCCCCGGAACCATTGCCGTACACAAGATTGTGATCCACCACCACTCCGCTGCCATGGGCCTCCCAGGAATTGATCCCGTAGCTGCCGTTCTGGTAGATGATGTTGTTCCTGATATCCACTCCGCTGAGCGACTGCCACAGGATGATCCCGCTGGTCGCATTGTACGCCACCACGTTGTTGTACACCTTCATCCCGCTCACCGTCGTGTAACCGGCGATCTGCAGGCCCGTCGCCGCGTTGCGCAACAGGATGTTGTCGATCACCATCTCGTTGTCCCCGCACAGATAAAACCCATGATCCAGATTGCTCCCCGCGCGCCCGTTGTCGTGCACGTAGTTGCATTTGTAGAGATTGTTGCGCGTGCTTTGGTCCGAATAACACCCGTCTTTGCCGTTCGTGCTCGTGCTCGCCGGGTTGCCGTTGTGATGGATTTCGTTGTTGAGGATTTGATTGTAATTGCCCCAGATCGTGATGCCCCCGTTGGGTCCTCCACGAATCTCGAATCCATCGACGATATTGTAGCTGCCATCCAGGTAGATACCCTTGTTGCGGTCCGAGCCGTTCTGGCCATCGATGACCGCCCCGCCCTTGACCGTGGACCTCAACACGATGGGACTGGACGCGG
>Ga0207670_10001460_pt1 | contig 12400 bp, 8 predicted proteins | sample KBSS23HmetaG_FD_184339 | JGI IMG/M metagenome (GOLD analysis project Ga0207670, IMG submission 184339) | Switchgrass rhizosphere microbial communities from Kellogg Biological Station, Michigan, USA - KBS S2-3H metaG (SPAdes) (version 2) | ecosystem: Host-associated > Plants > Roots > Rhizosphere... | reverse complement strand
CGCGTCGCTTGGCGTGCTGCTGACATGCGCGTTCTTTGGTTTCGTTCATCTCAATAATCCGAATGTAGTGCCCGGGTTTACGATGGCAAACACAGTGCTGGCCGGAATTTGGCTGGCGGTGGCATATCTACGCACGCGTAGTCTCTGGTTTCCCCTCGGAGCTCACTGGGCCTGGAACTGGGCCCTCGGCTGGTTCTTTGGCTTACCGGTAAGTGGAGTTAACCTCGCCTCCCATCCTCTCCTCGAAGCCACCGATAACGGTCCTTTCTGGTTAACCGGCGGCAGTTACGGTATTGAAGGCGGTCTCGCGGGCACGATCGCGCTGCTGCTGTTCACGATTTATACCTGGCGCACTTCATTGGTATCAGCCACGCCGGAACTGCTAAAGATGACTTCCGAAGAAAACCCGTATCCACAGATTACGCGGATTGATCAGCAATCTGTGTAATCTGTGGGTGGCTTTCTGTTAACACTCTCTAACTCTCTCCCGTCTTAATCGGTGTTCGCGATGTACGTCACAGCCGACATGCTTCTAATGAACCCCGAGCAACCGCAGGAAACGGCGGTGGAAGTCGTGCTGGTCAGAGCGGTTTTGGATGGTGACCGCGACGGCTTCGCGCGTCTCTACGATCTTTACGCGCCACTCGTACACGGCATCCTGCTGGCTCGCGTGCCCCGGGCGGAGGTGGACGACCTCGTTCAGGACATCTTCCTCCACGCATTCAAGAAGCTGCACACGCTGCGCGAGGCATCGTCGTTTGGCCCGTGGATCGCGATGATCGCACGCAACCGCGCTGTGGATTATCACCGGCGCTCGAAAGAAACCGTGGAGATCAGCGACGAGGTGCGTGGCACTGATACACACGATTCAAAAGCGAAAGAAATCCTGGAACTGATACGCAGCCTCCCGGAGGCTTATCGCGAAACGCTGATCCTGCGACTGGTCGAAGGAATGACCGGACCCGAGATCGCGGCACGCACCGGACTAACAGCGGCGTCAGTACGAGTCAACCTGCACCGCGGTATGAAGCTGCTGCGCGAACGACTCGGGTTTGTGGAGGGTGTATGAAAGAAGACTACTTGTGGGACAAAACTGGTGAGCCGGATCCTGAGATACAGCAACTGGAAGAGATTCTTGGCGCCCTGCGTTACGAACCCAAGCCACTCGAGCTCCCGCAGGATCTGCTGGTGCCGCGTCGACGAAGGAATCACTTTCCGTTACTCGCCATCGCCGCCACCGTGTTGCTGGCGCTGCTAGCCGCAGGTCTTTGGCTGCGTGTGCGTTCGCGTAACGAGAGCCCGACGCAGCAAGCCAGCATAGAAACAGCGACACCGAGAGCTGAAGAAAAACCAAACGAAACGCCAAAATCTCCAGTAAACAAATCCGCGGTTAATCCATCGCTGTTAACGGCAAGGAAGAGTTATCGAAAAAGATCCGCGCCATCCGCGTTACCCAAACAGGAACGTGAAGAAGCCCTGGAAGCCAAACAACAAGTAATGCTTGCCTTGCGACTGACCACTGAAAAACTAAGCCTGGTCCATAAGAAAAACCAGAGCCCTTCGAATCAGATCAAGAATCAACACCGAGTAGGATGAACGGAGCAATTATGAACTCACTATTTCACACGAATATCAGGCAACCGCTAATGGTCCTGTTGCTGATTGCCTCGTCGACGTTGATAGCAAACGCGCAGGACTCACGAATCCAAACGGCCAGTCTCGATCATCTCGCCGCGAAAGCCAGCGAGAGCGTCGATGTCAACGTCGACGAACGCTTGATGAAGATGGCGGCGAAGGTCTTCTCGGATCAGGATGCCGACGAACGGAAGATCAAAAAGCTCGTCGAAGGACTGAAGGGCATCTACGTCAGGAGTTTCGAGTTCGACGCGAGTGGCCAATACACCGATGCGGATCTGGAGTCGATTCGAACACAGCTTCGTGGTCCAGGGTGGACGCGAATGGTAAACGTCACCAGCAAGAAAGATGGAAAGCTTGAAGTTTACCTGCTGTTTCATGGCGACATGGTTAACGGGCTGGCAGTGCTGCACAGCGACGAAAAAGAGCTCACGATCGTCAACATCGTCGGGCCAGTCGATCTCGACAAGCTGGCCCAGCTCGAAGGCCAGTTTGGCGTTCCCGAGCTCGGAATCGAATCACAAAAACCGAAGGCCAAGAACGAGCAGTGAGGTCTGCGATGAAAACGCTACTGACAACCACCTTCATCGCAATCGTGCTGGTTGCGTTCTCTGCACCGGTGCAGGCTAAAGACGACGACTTCAACTCGGTCGTAAAGATGATCGAGCAGTTCTACAAAGTGAAGCATCAGGGCATTCCATTTCTCGCGACGGCTGGAATGAAAGTGGCCACGACCGCCGCGCGCATCAAGGGCGGCCAGGCGAAACGCATCGCGGAAGCCGGCAGCATCAAGCTCGCCGTGTTTGAAGACCAGGCTTTTGACGGTGACTTCATTAAGTTTCGTGGTTCATTGAATGGAGCTCTGAATCTAACGTGGACACCATTAATCCAAACACTCTCCGCCACAGATGAGGAACAGACTTACATCTTCCTGCGCAGCGCCGGCGATAAGTTCAACGTACTGGTGATCACGATTGAGCCACGCGAGGCGACTGTGGTCCAGGTAACGGTATCGCCGAAGAACCTCGCGCTGTTGTTGAAAGACCCGGAAGGCACCGGCAAAGCCATCACCCAGGAAGCAACGATTCTCGATCAGGAGTAGGTTATGCGCAGAAATATTCTATTGGTTGTCCTATTTGCAACCCTCGCATCTTTCTCAGTCAACGCGCAGGAAGTTGAAGACACGATCAAGATCAAGACGCGCGTCGTATTTCTCGACGCGCTCGTCAAAGACAAGAAAACCAATCTCCCGATCTCGAATCTGACTACGGAAAACTTCGAAGTTCTCGACGACGGCAAGCCCCGCGACATCTCCTACTTCACGCGCGAAGGTCAGGCTCGCAAACCACTCGCGTTGATCCTGATCCTCGATTTGCGAGAGGACGGCGCCGGCAGGTTTCTTCAACGGACCGAGATTCTCAAGGCAATGGAAGATGAGTTGGCCAAACTACCTGCGGGCGATGAGGTCGCGATCATGGCCATGGATATCTCAGAAGACGCGGACCGAGTTTGGTTGACCGAGTTTACCAACGATCGGGCGAAGCTTGCGGCTGCGCTCGCACGCGTGCCGGAGATGTGTAAGCCTGATGGCGAGGTTCTGGAACGGACTACACCCAAAATCGAGGGCGAGGGCAAGCCGGACGATATCGTGCAGACCGAAACTATCCGTGGCAAGAATGGCACCGTAATTACGCGCACGACGCGACGCGACGGCAGGGTCAATGTGAAGCGCACGGACAAAGACGGTAACGTCACGGTCGAGATAAACGCTTATTACGACATCCCCGCGGCCGTTAGAGAGGCCGCACGTAAAGCCGAAGAGCTGCGGCCGAATTCACAGCCGTCGATCGTGTGGGTGTCAGACGGTATTGCGCCCATCTTCTTTGAAGACCGCGACGCTACGGAACAGATCCTGATCCGCAACAACGTCATCTTTAACTCGCTGACCGTTGAGCTGCGCACGTTGTTCAAGTTTCTGCTGCCGTTCGGCAAACCGATCGCCGGTTGGATGGGGCTTAGTCTCTACGGCAGCGCCAAACACCTGGCCCAAAGATCGGGCGGCGAGGCCGTCAAAGTCGGGCGCGTGAAAGACTACGGCACCGGCCTATCGCGCATTATTGGCAATCTCACCGCGCGCTACAGTCTCGGCTTTGCGCTGGCTGAAAGCGAGGCCGACGACGGCCGCATGCATAACCTGGAAGTGCGCGTGAAAGCGAAAGACGACAAAGGCAAGAACCGCAAACTCCAGGTCAGCTCCCGCCAGGGCTATTACATGTCCTCTACCGTCCCAAAAGAAGCCGCCGCAAAGGCGCAGTAACTTGTATTTTGGAACTGCAGGGGCGGCCCTCTGTGGCCGCCCGCTCTTCAACTACCGCCCCTCATCGCAATACGGAGGTCAGGGGTTCGCCCCCCCTCAGTTAGTTTCAACTATTTACGGCTGCCGGCACTGGTGGCCGTATTTCATTTGCGGCCAATTTGTGGACACTATTTCGGGATCTCAGTTTGATCGCGAGGTGTGGCTCGGTCCGAGTTAAGAGCCAATTTCAGTCTGCGCGCGAATCGTGCATTGCCCACTGCGCACCTTGTTGAATTAGAGCGCGAATCACCGACTGTTACAAAGGACCTACATGAAACGAGGTCACACACGCGGTTCAGCAGGTAAGTGATTGGCTTCGGTATTGCAGACAAACCCAAACGATCCTTTAATAGCTGCCAGTCTTGGAGTCAGTCTCGACGGCATGGTCATTATCGGTCGATCTCGTTATCTGGATGAAAAGAGCGCGAGGTGTTGGCGCATACAATCAAGGTCGCGACGGGAAGGTCATTACTTTTGCCGAATTGCTGGACGATTTTGGTGCTCTCATTCTTCATTGACTGGACGATGGGAGTGAAGTGTAAGCAGGATGCGAAAGAAAAATCCGGTTGTTTAAAAGTATGGCTTCAGACCACATCCTGCCCGCTCCAGTCTGACACCGAACGAGGTGGTCCAACAACACTCTAATGTTTTTTTCCTTAACTTAGCTCAGCCGTGAAATTAGTAGCCGCTCAAAGGAGATAGAATCAATATGGAATTGGATAACCACTTCGGATAGGACCTGACTTTAAGGTATGAGACCACACTCAAGTTTTTTCTCATGAATTCAACACGGAGTCCAGTATGGAAGAATGGTTAAAACGAGCACTGTTTGACCTTGCAGGTTTATCCGCTGTAGCAGGTATTTTAGGTTTTCTGATCCGTCAGTGGATAACTAAGGCTGTTGAGTATCGCTATCAAGCATTCCTTGAGAGAGAGAAGGCTCACATTGAAATTCAAAAACAATCAGCTCAGGACCTGTTAACTAAAGAAAATGCACTATACCCGGAAATGGTTGAATTGGTTTATCGGATTCGGAATGTTCTTCGGGACTCGATTGAAGGAGTGCGGGGCGAGGGGCAGTTTTATGTGGAAGAGTTTCGTGAACTTACCTTTACGTACTCTGAGAAACTATACGGCTATCGAATTTATCTTGATGAGGACACATTCAAGCTGCTTCATAGTATCAAGCGGGCTGCCCAGGATGCATATCTACTGTTGAATAAGTTCACCCGAGCGGAGGGCATTAAAGTTATCGGCCTATTTGGCGCAGATGGATCTGACCCTGAACTCGTGAGAAGAACGGTTGAAGTACTTCCCCGCCTCGACGAGTGCTATTCAAAAATCGACCAAGCTTATGCCGAAGTAGTTCCTAAGATCCGCTCACATATTGAAGGTATTCTTCGTCGTTGATAATCTCCTCCTTTAGTCTGGCCTGGCCGTGAAATTGGGGGGCGTTCACATCTGTTGGGATCGTCGAAGCCAGAAGTTCGAAGAAGCTGACTTGAAACTGTCTCAATGGAGGGGTTCACCCCAGAAACGTATGGCCAATTTGTGGACATAATTCGCAGCACAACCCCAGTGAGGCGCTGGCAATGATGGGAAAAGAACGTAAAACCCTTCGATTTTTCTTCGGTGGCGGCAACTGTGAAAGGCAAGCACTTAAGTTTTTGCCGAGCGTCCAGGTCGCAACGCACAGGCAAGCCTACCGGATACAGCGCCGCCGGCTGTTCAAATCCAAAATAGAATTTCGCGCTCAGAGATGAGGAAAGATGAGGGAGTTACGTGGGATAAATACTGCCTGATATCACGTAGCAGAAGGTTGAAATGTCCGCTAAGGGACTTAAAAGAGAAAAGGACAAGATGTCACACTCCTCTGTTGGCCGGTCATTTTCTTTTCGCACGGGCGGTGACTGAGTCCATCACCAACGGCACCAGCTCGTTCACCGTGGCGTAGTCTAACAGCACTCCTTCATGCAACGTCGCTCCGAAACGTTCCCTGACTTGATCGCGAAACTGCATCTCGAGCATTGAATCGCCGCCCAATTCAAAAAAGTCATCTTGCGGTGACACTGTTTCCGCGCCGAGCAGGTCGCGATAGATCTGCGTCAGTTGCTGCTCAACTTGTGAGCGATCGTTGTTATCAATGGCGAGGCGGTGTTCGCCATGCACCTGCTCGCGGGCGAGCGTGCGAACCGGGTCAATCCAGTGACGGCACCTTTGGAACGGATACGCCGGCGCGGGTACGCGACGAACACCTTGACCTGAATGATAGCGTTCCCAATCGATCTGCACGCCCGCCAGCCAGAGCTTGCCGAGCGCCAGCGGAAGATCGTTGCCATCAATCTCCGTTGCCTCTCCGTCCGCCCGAACTGCCACCGAGCCGATTAACAATCTGATCGTGTCTCCCCGTGAACTCGGCCGCACGCCCCAACCGCGCCATAAATCAAGCATCCTGGATTGATCCGCAAGCGAAATATCGTCCGCGAACACAAATTCCACTTCGCGGCTCGTTGCCGAAGAGAGGCCATCGATGACGCGCGTTGGATCCAGCGCGCGCAAAGCAGCCGCCCCTTCCTGCTTATCGTGGCAAACAAGGAGACGGCGGAAGTTGAAGCGAGTGCGTCCTGCCTGTAGCGTGTAAGCGATATCGCCGAGCTCAAACTCAGTCGTCGTAAGAAACTCAGCCAGCTGTTCCGTCGCCGCCGCAAGCGCCGCGCGTGTTTGCGCTGACAGGACCAGCAAGTGCTCGTCACGCGACGTTTTTGTTGCCGGTCTCGTCCACGCCGGAGCTTCTTCAAGCACGACGTGCGCATTCGTTCCGCCATGACCGAATGAACTGACACCGGCCCGCCGCGTGGTGGGACTCTCCCACGGCCGCAGCCTCGCGTTTACAAAGAATGGGGAGCTCGGAAAATCGATTTGGGGATTTGCTTTTCTGAAATGCAGACTCGCCGGGATCTGCTTGTGCTTCAATGCAAGCACAGTCTTAATCAATCCGGCCACGCCTGATGCTGCTCCCACATGACCGATGTTGGTTTTGACGGAGCCAAGCGCGCAGTACTGCGTGCGCGTTGTATACCTGCGAAATGCTTTCGTGAGCGCTTGTAGTTCGATTGGATCGCCCAGCGGCGTCGCCGTTCCGTGGGCCTCGACGTAAGTGATCGTTTCCGGTGACACGCCTGAGACGGCAAGCGCTTCAGAGATGGCCTGCGCCTGACCGTTCACACTCGGCGCGGTAAAACCCCCGCGGTCAGCACCGTCATTGTTCACAGCCGTGCCGCGGATCAGCGCGTGAATGAAGTCTCCGTCCGCAAGCGCGTCGCCGACGCGGCGAAGCACCACGACACCGACTCCATTGCCGTAAGTCACGCCCCTCGCCTCCGCATCGAAAGCCCGGCAATGACCATCCGGTGACAAGATGCCGCCTGCCCGGTACAGGTACCCGGCGGGCGCTGGGTCAACACTCACTCCTCCGGCGAGCGCCATGTCGCATTCACCCAGCATCAGACTCTGACAAGCCATGTGAACGGCGACCAGCGATGATGAACACGCCGTCTGAATCGTGATGCTTGGTCCTTTCAGGTTCAGCTTGTAAGAGACTCTGGTCGAAAGGTAGTCCTTCTCATTGCCCAACAAGAGCTTGAACAGCTCATCGCTGTGCATCCAATCAGCTTGCGACAACAGGTTGAGCAGGAGATACGTATTTTTTCCGGCGCCGGCAAACACGCCGATCCGGCCGCGATGCGTCGAGGGATCGTGTGCCGCCGACTCGATAGCTTCCCACGCGCACTCGAGAAACAAGCGATGCTGCGGATCCATCAACTCGGCTTCGCGCGGGTCGATCTGAAAGAACGCGGCGTCAAACTGTTCGCAATCATCCAGGACCGGCTTGGCTTTCACATAGTTTGGCCGGTGGACGATCTCAGGATCGAGACCGCTTTCGATGAGTTCAGCATCGTCGAAAAAGGTGATGCCTTCGCGGCCTTCACGAAGCAGGTCCCAATAAGAAGCGAGGTCCTTCGCGCCGGGAAACCGGCCTGCCATGCCGACGATGGCAATTGCGTCTTCCGCAACGTCAGGTGTTTGACTGTCGCTATTCATGTGTGGATCTCAATCTGAGGCGGCGGAGCTGGCGCTCCACGCGTTTCGACGCCGGGCAGTGATGGCTTGCATTGCCGGACTCAAGCCGGAATTGCGAGTGTCGAGCTGCGTGCTTTCGTCCGCGGCCGGTTTCATTTCAACCGACTCTACATAAGCCGCAATGCCCGCAACTGTTGGAAAACGGAATATCTCGGTGGGCGCGCAGGTAACGCTCAGCTCCTGCTTGATCTTGACGCAGCACCGCATCACCAGCAGCGAATGAGCGCCGAGGTGGAAGATATTCCGGTGACGATCAATTCCGTTCAGCCCGAGCAGCTCACACCAGATGCGGGCGATAACCGCTTCTGTTCCCTGCAACACCTCGCCGTCAGCGCCCGCAGACGCAGCGTCGAGCAGCGGCTGTTGAGGCAGCGCGCGGCGGTCGATCTTGCCGTTAGCGTTCATTTGAAACTGAGCAACGGTGATGATTTCAGCGGGCACCATGTAAGCCGGAAGCACGCGCGCAATGTACTCCTGAAGAGTGGCCGGTGAAGGAGTTAGCCCCATTGCCGGGAGCACGTAAGCAATCAACTGAACATCATCAGCTGCTCGCTGCCTGGTCGTGACGACTGCTTCGCGAACGTCAGGGTGTAAACGCAGGGCGCTTTCGATTTCGCCAAACTCCACTCGATGACCGCGAACCTTGACCTGCCCGTCAAGCCGGCCCAGGAAAACGAGCGAGCCGTCTGACCGGCGCAAAACCTTGTCGCCCGTTCGATACATGCGTGCGCCCGCCGTGGCGTTGAAAGGATCAGGAACAAACTGGCGCGCCGTTTCCTCGGGCCGGTTGCGATAGCCGCGCGCGACTCCGAGGCCTCCGATATACAACTCACCGGTAACTCCGACCGGCACAGGTTCACCCGTCTCATTGAGCACGTATAGCGCGGTGTTTGCGAGTGCCCGGCCAATCGGCGGTTGATCTTCAGCGGCAGTTATTCGGGAGGTGGTCGACCAGATCGTCGTTTCAGTTGGCCCATACATATTCCAAAGAGCCTGACTGCGGGCAAGTAAGTCGCCCGCAAGCTGGCGCGTGAGCGCTTCACCTCCGCAAAGCACAGTAAGCTGCGGTGAGCCCTCCCAGCCGGCCTCGAGTATTAACCGCCACATCGAAGGCGTCGCTTGCATGATCGTCGCACCCGAACGTGTCAGTAACTCGCTCAATGCAACACCGTCGCGAGTGGTGGCCGTGTCGGCTATCTCGATTTGCGCACCGCTGATCAACGGCAACAAGAGTTCCAGCACTGAAATGTCAAATGATAATGAGGTGACTGCCAGCCACTTGTCCGCGGCGCTGATCTCAAGGTGATCTCCGATGGAGAGCAGCACGTTCACCAGATTGCCGTGCGTAATCTCAACTCCCTTGGGCCGCCCCGTCGAACCCGACGTGTACATCACGTAGGCAAGGTCATGGTGGCCGACTTCGTAATTCGGATTGTCCGGCGAGTAACGGCTCAGCTCCGCGTCAGTGATGGAAATCTCGGCAGCTTCACCGCTGTGCTCTGCCACGATCAAGTTTAGACCGCAATCTGACTTGATATCGGCAAGGCGCTCGTGAGGCAGTGAAGGATTCAATGAAACAAAAGCTCCGCCGGCTTTTAGAATCGCCAGAATCGCAATCACGAGATCGATGCCGCGATCGAGTTTTACGCCAACGGGCACGTTATTCGTGACCCCGAGCTCGCGCAAATGGCGGGCAAGCTGGTTAGCGGAGGCGTTTAATTCGGCGTAGCTAAGAATGCGTCCGGCGCCGGCAACGGCGATAGCGCCGGGCATCCTCGTTGCACAGTCCTCGAAAAGCTGAAGCGCTGTGTGTACCGGCGGCTCATATCTTTTCGTTGGCTCGTTCCAGTCACGCTGCGCTGCAAGCTCCGCTGCGGAACGCAGGTCCTGATTGGCGGCAACGGCATCAGGGTGCGTGGCGGCGAGCTCAAAAGCCTTCTCGTAGTATTTGATTATTCTTTCGATTTCCGAATTGTCGAACAATGCGCTGTCGTGATCGAGATAGAAAAGAAGCCGCGAAGCAATCGGGTCCTCAGTGAAGTAGGCACAAAGCGGAAAGTAGGTAAGATCGGAGGGATTCTTCCAGCCGGTAATCAGATCATCCTGACCGCGCAGTTGATTGTATACGTGAAAATTCACGTAGTTGAATGCGGTGTCGAAAGGCGTGGTTCCTGACAGCGAACGCATCTCAGTCAGAGGATAACGGCGAAACGCCCATAGCTCCTGTTCGGCTGCAAACGTGAGCTGGACCAACTCGCGCCACGACTGATTGCCGAACCTAACCTGCAAAGGCACAGTATTCAGAAAAAGCCCGACCACTCGATCGCCGTCAGGTTGTTCGAGACGGCCGTTCGTAATCAACCCGGTCACGACGTCTCGACGCCCGCTTAACTGGCTCAAAACGCGCAGGTGCAAAGTCAACAGAACACTCTTGAGCGGAGCGTGCGCAGATTTCGCAAGCTTGCGCAAACCGCTGGCGATATCAGGCTCAATGACAACGTTGCGCCGTATGGCTCTGTTGGCATTAGAGGTCTTCCGGTTAGATCTTTGGCCGAGGTGAAGCGGCGGCACAGCGGCAAGTTTTTTCTGCCAAAACTCGCGACTGGCCGGATCGTTGATTGCCGCGCGCTCGGCGGCGACAAAATCCCGATACAACGCTGCCGGTGCCGGTGCAATCGGTGAGGCCGCGTTGTTTAATCGCGCCTGATACTCACGCAGCAGTTCGACAATCGTGGATGACAGACTCCAACCGTCATAGAACGCGTGACTCACCGTTAGTTGAAACGACTTTGCTGAGCGTTGATGAATGTGGAACCGGATCAACGGCGCCGTGCTCCAGTCGAAATGATGCTGCGACTCGTTGCTGATCCATTGATTAATGATCTCTTCCTGCTCGGCCTCGCTGTACATTCTTAAATCGCTTACCTCAGCCCGCACCGGCAGATCACGATGTACGATCTGCAAAAACTCATCAAACTCCAGATAGTTGTACGAGACACGAAGCATCGGGTGCCGCGCAAGAATGGTCGCGATGGATGCGTTGAAGAGTGATTCGCTAAAGACACTCGCAACGGTGATGCTCAGCAGGTAGATCTCGTAGTTTTCTCCGCTCTGGCTCTGGAACAACAACGCTTCCTGAGTTTTGGTCAGGGGAAATGCGTCTTCGAAATCCGCTTCCAGAGCGGCGCGAACTTCCGGCCGCGCCAGTGAGAACGGTGTTGTCGCCGGTTGCGGCTTCGACTCTGCGATAACCTTTAACAAAGGCGCGAGCTCCCGAATAGTCGGGTGCTGAAACAGGTCTTCAACGGAAAACGCATAGCCCCGTTGCAAGGTCCGGTTTCTGACCTGGAGCAGCCGTAGTGAATCGCCACCAAGCTCAAAGAAATTTTCATTGACACCGACCTGGTCGACATCCAGGATCTCACTCCAGATTTCCTCCAGCAGCGTTTCCGTGCCCATTGCGGGCAGGTCGAGTTCGCCCCGTGGCAAAGTCTCGCAAGCGGACGGCTCCGGCAAAGCGCTTCTTTTGAGCTTGCCGCTCGAAGTAAGCGGCAAGGAATCAACAATACAAAAAACCGAAGGGATGAAAGCCGCGGCGAGATTACGGCTTAGAAATGAGCGTAGCTCGCCCGCTGACGGCAGCCCGGGCGCATTGACGATGTAGGCCGCGAGCCGCCACCCATCTCCGTTTGAATTGAACGGCGTGACAACGCAATTGCTTATCGCTGGATGGCGTCGCAGGGCCGCTTCCACTTCGCCAGGCTCGACGCGCACGCCGTGAATCTTCACCTGCTCATCGATCCGGCCGAGAAACTCTATGCTGCCATCGGGCCGGTAACGCGCTCGATCGCCGGTGGCGTAAACGCGCACCGGGCCATCGCCATTCAGCGCCATCTCAATGAACACAGCATCAGTCAAATCAGATCGTCGCCAGTAGCCGTGGGCCAGGCCCGTGCCGGCGATGTGCAGCTGACCGGTAACGCCGACCGGCACGTGCTCGAGATAAGAATCCAGAATATGAATGCTGATGTTGGAGATCGGACGGCCGATTGGAATGAGCTTGCGCGAATCGTCTCGCTCACAGGGCCAATAGGTCACGTCGACCGCGGCTTCGGTCGGACCGTACAGGTTATGCAACTCGGCTCTTGAAATGGCAAAGAAGCTATCGCGCAAGGCAGGTGTCAGTGCTTCGCCGCTACAGATTACCACTCGCAGAGATTCGCAACCGGCAGCGCCCGGTTCCGTCAAAAACAGTTGCAGCATCGAGGG
>Ga0207670_10001459_pt1 | contig 12408 bp, 5 predicted proteins | sample KBSS23HmetaG_FD_184339 | JGI IMG/M metagenome (GOLD analysis project Ga0207670, IMG submission 184339) | Switchgrass rhizosphere microbial communities from Kellogg Biological Station, Michigan, USA - KBS S2-3H metaG (SPAdes) (version 2) | ecosystem: Host-associated > Plants > Roots > Rhizosphere... | reverse complement strand
TTGGCCGTGGTTTCGTGGCCGGCGACGAATACCGTCATCACTTCATCCCGCAGTTGCTCATTGGTCATGCTCCGCCCGGTGCCTTCATCGGCGGCTGAGAGGAGCATGCTGAGCAGGTCATCGTGGGCGTGGGGCTCGTTCCTTCGCTCCTGAATGATGTGGTGGACGATTTCATTCAGCGGTTTGAGGGCGCGATACAGCGTGTAATTCAAGCGACGGGGTAACAGGAACAGCCACGGGCGCCGCAGCATGCGCAGGGCGTATTCGTTCAGCGTGACAATGTGTCGACTCACGTCGGCCGCCACACCTTGCACATCGGAGCTGAACATAGCGCGAGAAATGATATCGAGGGTCAGGCGGGAAAGAAGCGGCGCCAGATCAATCGCCTCGCCGGTCGCCGCCGTGGATTCCAGCCGCCGCGCGCAGTCGGCGGCTCGGTCCACCATCATGGCAAACAGGGCGTCGAGCCTTCGCCGATGAAAAGCCGGCTGCACGAGCCGGCGTTGTCCGCGCCAAAATTCGCCTCCGCTCGTGACGAGACCGTTGCCCATCAGAATGCGGAGAACCGTGTAAGGCCGGCTTTTCTGTTGATAGCGGCTGGCACGGTCCACGAGAACCTGGCGGGCGAACTCCGGCGAAGAGATCACGGTCGCCCGACCCAGCGGTGAGCTGAGCATGAAAATGTCGCCGTATTCCTGAATCCACTTGGGAATCCAATGAAGAGGCTCGCGTCGCGCGTGGGCACCGGGTCCGAACAACCAATATCCGGGCGAGGTCACGAGTTTGGGCAGCGGTCGCATCGCGCCGAGTATCTACGGCCGAGACCGAAATTGCCATCCTGTCCCGGAGACAACGCTTGACCTGGCTAGAGGGCGAGCTCCGCTCGATATTCCGGCGTGCCGGCCACGTGTTCAACCTTGAAGCCGGCTTTGCGCGCCAGCTGCTGCATGGCCGGATTCTCGGCAAGGATGGTTGCAGCCAGGCGTTTGATGTTCTCGTCCCGGCCGATCTGAATCAGCCGCTGCAGAAGGTGGCTGCCAATCCCCTGTTTCTGCCAGGGATCGGCAACGACGAGACTGAATTCCGCCTCGGTGCCTCCAGGAAGTTTGCGCCATCGGCCCACTCCCAGAATTTCCGGCCGGCCGTTCTGCGGGTCGGCTCGCTCCGCCACCAATGCCATCTCCCGATCATAATCGATAAAACAAATCCGGCTGAGTCGTTCATGGGCGATTCGATGATCCAGTTGCAACGGCGCGAAGTAGCGCTGGTAAACGCTACGATCGGAAAGTCTCTGGTGGAATTGCTGCAGCAACGGCTCGTCCTCCGGTCGAATCGGGCGGACCGTCGCGGCGGAGCCGTCCTTCAGTTTGAACGAAGCAGCGTAATGGACAGGATACGGACGGATGGCCAGGCCCGGTGACGAATGCTCCCGTTGGTTTCGATCCTGAAGCACAATGCGGGCATCAAGCGCCAGCATTTGCGTGGGCGAGACGATAAGGGGATTGATGTCGATTTCCGCGATTCCCGGATGGCGCGCCACGAGGTGGCTGAAGCGCACGAGCAAAGCGGCCAGGCCCTGAAGATCGACTGGTTTCCGTCCGCGCACGCCTTGCAGGGCCTTGTATACGCGTGTTTGTTCCATCATCCGTCGCGCGAGCGTGGTGTTCAAAGGGGGAAAGCCGAGGGCGGTATCTTGAAACACCTCGACGAGCTGGCCGCCGCTGCCAAAGAGAAGCACCGGGCCGAACTGAGGATCAATGCTGCTCCCCAGAATGATCGGGTAACCGTCCCGCACCATGGGCTGCACGGTTACGCCGAGGAAATCCTGCGGTCCGCCTTTCTCGATTACATTGGCGTGAATCGAGCGCCAGGCGTAACGAACCGCGGTGGCGTCAGGCAAATCGAGCTGCACGCCTCCCACGTCGGTCTTGTGAGTGATCGTCTCGGAATGCAGTTTCAGCACGACCGGATAGCCGATGGCGTTCGCGTGCTCGACGGCGGCGTCCTCGGTCAGGGCAAGGTGCGTCGCGACCGTCTGGACCTGATACGCCTCCAGCACCTGTTTCGATTCGACTTCGGTCAATAACGATCGGCCGGCGCCGGCGACCCCATTGAGGATCTTTTCCACGAGGCCCGCATTTTCCAGGGGCTCGGCGTCGGAGGTTAACAACGGGGTTTCATAAAGCGCGCGCAGGTTGTTGCTGTAATTCCACATCAAGGCGAAGGCGCGGGCAGCGCGATCCGGATATTTAAACGTTGGGATGCTGGCGTCATTGAGAATGGCCTCGCCGTGCTCGACCCCGGGCCCGCCCATCCAGCAAGCGAGAAGAGGCTTGCCGCGCAGTTCAGGAAGGTCGCACAATTTTTCCGCCGTGGCCGTCGCCTCGGTCATGGCCTGGGGCGTGAGAATCGCCAGCACACCATCGGTTCCCGGGTCGTTACCGACGCGTTTCAAAACCTCCGCATATCGCGTGGCATCGGCGTCGCCCAGGATATCGATGGGATTCCCGTGGCTCCAGTGTGGCGGGAGGAGGGGGTTCAGCGCGTTGCAGGTCTCGATGCTTAACGGCGAGAGTTCCGCGCCGCTGGCGATCAGCGCATCGGTCGCCAGAGCGCCAGGCCCGCCGGCATTGGTGACGATGGCCAACCTTGGGCCCCTCGGCCGGGGTTGTTTCGCCAGCACCTCCGCCATGTCGAAGAGCTCCTCGATGTTTTCAACACGGAGTACTCCGACTCGTCGCAGAGCGGCATCGAGGACGGCGTCGCTGCCGGTCATTGAACCCGTATGGGAGGCAGCCGCCTTGGACGCCGCGGATGTCCGTCCCACTTTGAGCACGATGATGGACTTGGTTAATGCGACTTCCCGCGCGGCGGAAAGGAAACTTCGGGCCTCTCCCACCGATTCCATGTAACAGACAATGCTTTTCGTGCGGGGATCGTCGCCGAAGTAGGAGATCAGGTCGCCCCAGCCGACGTCGAGCATCGAGCCGACGGAGACGAAGGCGCTAAAGGCGACTTTCTCACGGAGGCTCCAATCCAACACGGCAGTGCAAAGGGCTCCGCTTTGACTGAGGAAAGCGACGCTGCCGGACGCCGCCAGGCCGTCGGCAAACGTGGCGTTCAATCGAAGGCTGGGGATCATGACCCCAAGACAGTTAGGGCCTATAATCCGAATGCCCCCGCGTTTGGCCGCCGCCAGCGCTTCCTGCTCGAGCGCGACCCCGGCATCGCCGACTTCCTTGAATCCGGCCGAAACGATGACAGCCCCACCCACGTCTGCCTTCGCGCAGGCCGTAAGAATTGCCGGGACCGTAGGGGCCGGAGTGGCGATCACCACAAGATCCACTTTCTCCGGAACCGATCCAATGTCGGGATAAGCCGTCACTCCCAACAGCTCGCGATGTTTCGGGTTAACCAGGTAGGAGCGACCGGTGAAGGGCCGGATGTTCTCCGTGAGCGCGCGTCCGACGCTTCCAGGTTTTTCCGAAGCGCCGATGATGGCGACGGTGGCTGGGCGGAACACGGAATCGAGATGGTTTCGGGCCGCCCGTCCGGGGCGGTCATGCGCTGTTCGTGCGCCTGACTCAGAAATTCGCGTCATGTGATTACTCTACGGCGTGACGTGGCATCGTTCCTTTACCAAATCTGTCATGGTCTGGCCATTTATTGCAAAGGTTGCCCCGGCCGCGATTGGTGAAGTCTATATCTTCACCTGCATGCCCAGTTCGACGACTCGCCCGGGTGGCACTCCGAAGTATTCCGTGGCCGGTTGGGCATTGCGCGACATCACGGCAAAGAGCCATTCGCGCCACCGGGCCATTCGGCGGCTGTCGGAGGGAACGATCCGTTCGCGGCTGAGAAAGAAGGAGGTGTTGGACAACCTCAGGTCGAGACCCTGGGCACCGCACGACTCAAGGAGATCAACAACCTGCGGTTGATCCATAAAACCGTAGCGGCCGATGAGTTGAAACATTCCCCGTCCCAGACGGTTGATTTCGATGCGCTGCTCCGGGTCGATGCGGGCGACTTCCTGAACCTCGATTGTCAAAAGCACCACGCGCTCATGCAGGACATGATTGTGTTTCAGATTGTGCAGGAGCGCCAGAGGCGTCCCGTCCCGGTTCCCGGTCATGAAGACAGCGTTGCCCTTGACCCGGACCGGGGGCGTCTGATCCAGGCTGTCCAAAAAAGCTTCGATGGGCAGCGAGCTTGATTGCAATCGGCGGCGCAGGAGATCGCGGCCGGTTCGCCAGGTCGCCATGCACGTGAACAACAGGGCGCCGATGACCAGGGGAAACCATCCGCCGTGGGTAATCTTGAGCGCGTTGGCTCCGAAGAACGCCGTTTCGATGATCAGGAAGATTCCGCAAATGACCGCCGCCTTGGTCTTGTTCCAGCCGAATTGCTTCTGCGCCGCGAAAAAGAACAGGACGGAGGTGATCATCATCGTGAGAGTCACCGCGATGCCGTAAGCCGCGGCCAGGTTGCTCGACGATTTAAAGCCCAGCACCAGCCCGATGCAGGCGAGCATCAGCAGCCAGTTGATGTGCGGCATGTAAATCTGACCCCGCGTCGTGGATGATGTATGGCGAATATTCATCCGCGGCAGATATCCGAGCTGCAACGCATGCATCGTGAGGGAGAAGGCGCCCGAGATCAGCGCTTGCGATGCGATAACCGTGGCGAGCGTGGCCAGGGCGACCAGTGGATACAGCATCCATCCCGGCGCCAGATTGTAGAAAGGGTTCTCGGCAAAAGTGGCGTTCTCCAGCAACAGCGCTCCTTGTCCGAGGTAGTTCAACATCAGCGCGGGCAGCACCAGCCCGAACCAGTCGCGCCGGATGGGTTTCACTCCGAAGTGTCCCATATCCGCGTAGAGCGCTTCCCCGCCGGTAACGACCAGGAAGACGGCACCGAGCACGGTGAAACCGAGCCATCCTTCCGCGAGCAGGAATCGCAAGCCGTACCACGGGTTGAATGCCACCAGCACACCCGGCTCGTGCAGGATCTCCCGCAGTCCGAGCAGCGCCAGCGTCACAAACCACACGATCATGATCGGACCGAAGATGGCGCCGACCCGCCCGGTTCCCGCACATTGGAAAGAGAATAGCACGACGAGAATGACAATGGTAATCGGGACGACGTATCGCTCGAAGGCGGGCGTGGCGACTTTGAGACCTTCGACGGCGCTGAGCACGGAGATGGACGGCGTGATGATGCCGTCGCCGTAAAGCAACGCGGCGCCGAACATGCCCAAGGCAATCAGCCAGGTGCGCAGCCGGAGTTTCTTGCGGCTGTCCGGCACAGCCAGCGACAACAGCGCGAGAATACCTCCTTCGCCCTTGTCGTTCGCGCGTAACACGAACACGAGATACTTCACGGAGACGATGATCAGCAGCGACCAAAAGATCAGGGAGAGCACGCCAATGACATTGTCCGAGGTGGGCGTTACGCTGTGGCGGCCGTGGAAACATTCGCGCAGAGCGTAAAGCGGGCTGGTGCCAATATCCCCATAAACCACACCCAGCGCCCCGAGCATCAGCGGCCGAAGTTTCGACCCCTGTTCACCGGCATCGTGTTTCATGACTTTGAGCCAGCCTCATGGGCTTTTGGCGATTCGAATAACGAACGGCACACGCATTGTTGAATCTTCCGAGAGGGAAATCATCCAGGACCACTGGATGTGGCCTGGCGGGATCGCCCTTTCAAATGCCGACGGGGTTAGCTGACGGGCTGGATCTTGAAAGTGATCCCAGTCTCCCAGTGAGACTGTTCGCCCCGGTCCCGCGACCAGGCGTTTTCACGCCGTAGTCCGGGAGAGTGGTTCCCCCGCGTCCAACCCGGAGGGTGGACTTAAGCTGCACGGGCCGGAATAAATCACGGTGGCGCCGCCCATGTCAATGGAACCGTCAACCGCGAGTGGGAGGCCGCTGAGCGTGAGGCACATTGATTTTCCGGGCCGCCGGATTGGTGCGTTCGCGGCTCCGCAATCGCTGTCTCTGGTCTTAACAACTTCTTAATGCGGTGGCTCCGATTCTTAATTACCCAGGACGATGGGCACGCTCCATTTTGGATCCTGTGCAGGGCAAACTTAAAACAGGAGAACCAAGATGACTGACCTTGTCTTTATCGGAGTCATTGTGGGGTTCTTCGTACTGAGCGGCGCCTACGTCCGCTTCTGCGAAAAGCTCTAGGAGAAACTTGCATGGAAACAATTGTCGTGAGCGGGATCGCGGTCCTCCTTTTCGCCTACTTGTTCGTGGCCATGATTCGGCCGGAAAAATTCTGAGGGACCTTTATGGATGCGTCTGGCTGGGTTCAACTCGCTCTCTTCGTCGCCGCACTGGGCATCATTACCAAACCGATGGGCCTTTACCTCGTGCAGGTTCTCGATGCCGGGGGGCGGACCTGGTTCGATCCACTGCTGCGTCCACTTGAACGAGTCACCTACCGACTGATGGGAGTGGACGTCAACCAGGAACAGGATTGGAAACAATACACTCTGGCCATGCTGCTCTTCAGCCTGGTGGGGTGTCTCTTCACCTACGCGATTCTTCGACTTCAGCATTGGCTGCCGTTGAACCCACAGGGGCTGGGTCCAGTAAGCGCCCATTTGGCGTTCAACACCGCGGTGAGTTTCACCACCAACACGAATTGGCAGAGTTACGGAGGTGAATCGACCATGTCTTATTTTTCGCAAATGGTGGCACTGGCCTTTCACAACTTTGTCTCGGCCGCCACGGGTATCGCGATTGCCGCGGCTCTGGTTCGCGCGATGGCCCGGCATTCAGCCAGGACGCTGGGCAACTTTTGGGTGGACCTGGTGCGGGTGACCTACTACTTGCTGCTGCCGATTTGCCTGGTGTTCGCGATTTTCCTCGTTTCGCAAGGGGTGATTCAGAACTTCAAGCCGTACGCCAAGGCCACGCTGATCGAGTCCTTTACTACCTCGGTCGATAAGAAGAACGACAAGGGGGAAACGGTTTTCGGCGCGGACGGCAAGCCCGTCACGGAGGAACGGACCGTCGACGAACAAACCATCGTCCAGGGTCCCATGGCCTCGCAGATCGCGATCAAGATGCTGGGCACCAATGGCGGTGGCTACGTGAACGCCAACGCCGCGCACGGTTTTGAGAATCCCACGCCGTTGTCGAACTTTCTCCAGATGCTGTCCATCTTCGCCATCGGCAGCGGCCTGACTTACTACCTGGGCCGCATGGTCAGGAACCAGGGCCACGGCTGGACGATTTGGGCGACGATGATGGTCCTGTTTCTTGGAGGAGTGTTGATCTGCTGGTGGGCGGAATCGACTGGCAACCCCATCCATCACCAACTGGGGGTCGCGAGCATGGACGGCAACATGGAAGGCAAGGAGGTCCGGTTCGGCATCTTCAACTCGGCGTTGTTCGCCACCGTCACCACCGCGGCGTCTTGTGGGGCGGTGAATTCAATGCACGACTCGTTTACCCCGTTGGGTGGTCTCGTTCCGCTCTTCAACATCCAGCTGGGGGAGATCATCGTCGGAGGGGTGGGCGCAGGACTCTACGGAATACTCGTGTTTGTCATCCTGGCTGTGTTTATCGCGGGCTTGATGGTGGGTCGGACGCCGGAGTACCTGGGCAAGAAGATTGAGGCCTACGATGTGAAAATGGCGATGCTGTCGCTGCTGATCCTGGCTGTTTCGATTCTTGGGTTCTCGGCCTGGGCGGCGGTCGGCGATTGGGGGAAGGCCGGGCCCAACAATCAAGGTCCGCACGGCTTGAGCGAGATGCTCTACGCTTTCAGTTCCGGGACCGGAAATAATGGGAGCGCATTTGCCGGGCTCAATGCCAACACTCCCTGGTACAACACGACCCTGGGATTGACCATGCTCTTTGGGCGCTTCCTGATGATCGTGCCGATTCTCGCCCTGGCCGGATCGTTGGGCCAAAAGAAGGTTGCGCCCGCCAGTGCGGGTACATTTCCGGTCTCGGGGGGGACATTCTTCATCCTGCTGGTGGGAACGATCCTGTTGGTTGGAGCGTTGAATTTCCTGCCGGCGCTCACCCTGGGTCCGATCGTTGAGCAATTCCTCGCCGTGGGCGGCAAGGTCTTTTGATTCGAACTCTCGTTTCTTTTACCATGAAGCCAAAACCTCCATCGCTCTTGGAATGGAGGATTGTGGGCCCGGCCCTCGGCGATTCCTTCCGGAAGCTGGATCCGCGCGTGATGATCCGGAACCCGATCATGTTTGTCACAATGGCGGGCGCAGCCTTGACGACGATTGCCATCTTTACCTCCACTGGCGACCGGGGATTCATTGCCCAACTCGCCATCTGGCTTTGGTTCACCGTGCTCTTCGCGAATTTCGCGGAGGCCGTGGCCGAGGGCCGCGGGAAGGCCCAGGCGGCAACGTTGCGGAAGGCGCGCAAGGAGACCATGGCTCGACGGCAGCGCAATGGCCGGGAGGAAAGGGTTCCGGCACCGGAACTGCAAAAGGGCGACGTCGTGATCTGCGAAGCCGGCGACGTCATCCCGGCGGACGGCGATGTCATTGAAGGCATCGCCAGTGTGGACGAAGCAGCGATCACCGGCGAATCCGCTCCGGTGATCCGCGAAAGTGGCGGTGATCGCAGCGCGGTCACCGGGGGAACGCGCGTGCTGAGCGATCGCATCGTCGTGCGGGTCACCACCGAAAAAGGCCGGGGCTTTCTCGATCGCATGATCGCGCTGGTCGAAGGTGCGCAACGTCAGAAAACACCCAATGAGATTGCCCTGACCATTCTGCTGGCCGCGCTGACGTTCATCTTCGTTCTCGTGTGCGTCTCTCTGAAACCATTTGGCATCTATTCGGGCGCGATATTCTCCGTCCCGGTTTTGGTCGCGTTGCTCGTATGCCTGATTCCGACGACCATTGGCGGCCTTCTCAGCGCCATCGGCATCGCCGGCATGGACCGCGTCCTGCAGCGCAATGTGCTGGCCATGAGCGGACGCGCGGTGGAGGCGGCGGGCGACGTCGATGTCCTGCTCCTGGACAAGACGGGCACGATCACGCTGGGCAACCGGATGGCGACGATGTTCCGGCCTTCGCCCAATGTCCGGGCCGAGCGGCTGGCGGACGCCGCCCAACTTGCCTCGCTGGCCGACGAAACCCCCGAAGGCCGCAGCATTGTCGTGCTGGCCAAGGATAAGTTCGGGCTGCGCGAACGAGAAGTGGCCAAAGCGCGAGAAGGATTCGTCCCGTTCAGCGCGCAGACGCGCATGAGTGGGATCGACATCCCTGCCGTCGACGGCCAACCCGAACGAATCATTCGCAAAGGAGCGGCCGAGGCGATGCGGGTTTTTGTGGACAAGGCCGGCGGCACATTCCCGCATGCGGTCGGACAGATCGTGGATGAAATCGCCGCCCAGGGCGGGACTCCGCTGGTCGTTGCGGAAGGCCGGGAAGTCCTCGGCGTCGTTCACCTCAAGGACATCGTCAAGGGCGGGATCCGGGAACGTTTTGCCCACCTGCGCAGAATGGGAATCCGGACAGTTATGATCACCGGCGACAATCCGCTCACCGCGGCCGCCATTGCCGCCGAAGCGGGAGTGGACGATTTCATGGCCCAGGCCACGCCGGAGCAGAAACTCAAACGGATTCGGGATGAACAAGCGTCGGGACATCTCGTGGCCATGACGGGCGATGGGACGAACGACGCTCCGGCACTGGCCCAGGCCGATGTGGGGGTGGCGATGAATACAGGGACGCAAGCGGCGCGCGAGGCCGGCAACATGGTGGACCTGGACAGCAATCCGACCAAGCTGCTCGACATCGTTGAAATTGGAAAACAGATGCTCATCACCCGCGGTTCGTTGACCACTTTCAGCATCGCCAACGACGTGGCGAAATTCTTTGCGATTATTCCGGCCATGCTGATGGCCACGTTCCCGGTCATCGCTCCGCTCAACATCATGCGTCTGCACAGCCCGGCCAGCGCCATTCTTAGCGCGGTCATATTCAACGCGCTCATCATCATCGCGTTGATTCCGCTGGCCCTGCGCGGGGTAGCCTACAAACCCATCGGTGCGCTGGCCATGTTGCAACGGAACCTTCTGATCTATGGCCTGGGCGGGCTTATCCTGCCGTTCCTTGGGATCAAGCTTATCGATGTCGCTATCACTGCGCTTGGCCTTGTCTAGTTATGAAAAAACTATTATGCGAAATTCGTTCCGCTGTCGCGGGCACGCTGATTCTCGTCGTCGTCTGTTGCGGGGCCTACCCCCTTATTGTCTTCGCCATCGCCCAGATCGCCTTTCCGGACAGGGCGAACGGCAGCTTGATCGTGGATAACGACGGAACCGTGCGCGGCACGAAGCTCCTGGGGCAAAACTTTTCGGGCGGGAAGTATTTTCACCCGCGGCCGTCAGCCGCCGGAGCGGGCTACGATGCGGCAAACTCCAGCGGCAGCAACCTTGGCCCGACCTCGCAGAAGCTGCGTGACGCGGTGAAGGAGCGCGTTGAAGTTTATCGAAAAGAGAACGGCTTGAAAGCGGACGATGCTGTTCCCGCTGATGCCGTCACCGCATCCGGCAGTGGACTCGACCCGCACATCAGCCTCCGAAATGCGGAGATACAGACGGCACGGGTGGCCCGGGCGCGCGGCCTGACCGAAACTGAGGTGCGGCTGCGGGTGAAGCAGAACACCAAACCGCGGGATCTCGGTGTTCTCGGGGAACCAGCGGTCAATGTACTCACCTTGAACATGGCCCTTGATGCCACGGCCAACGCCACCAAGCCGTGAAGACCGAATATTCACTCGAGCGTATTTGGGATCGGCCTAACCGGAGTGCGGTTTCGATGAACGACCAGGCCGCCACATCCGACATAGATCTGATCATTCTTTCGCGGCATGAGCGCGTCGGACTTCAAAAGATTCTACGGCCATCGATAGGCAGGAAGGTCGTTGGCCGGGCGAGGTGCCCCACGCTGGTGGCCTGAGACTCTGATTTCCGCCTCGCCGGACCCTGGGCGGCGGACTACCCTGAAATTGACATCGCCCGCGTCGAAGATGGCCAACGAATCACAGCCCAACCCGGATTTGCTCCTGGCCGCCATTCAGAAGGCGGAAGCGCAGAAGCGCCGGGGGCGGTTGAAGGTGTTTCTCGGAATGTGCCCGGGTGTCGGAAAAACATATGCGATGCTGGAGGCAGCGCGTCGAGAGTCGAAGGGCGGACGCGACTTGGTCATCGGCTACGTGGAAACCCACGGCCGAGCGGAAACCGACGCGCTGGCGGAAGGGCTGGCCCTCATTCCCCGGCGGACAATCGAATATCGCGGTATCGCCCTCACGGAGCTGGACCTGGATCACGTGCTGGCGCGCAAGCCTCAGATTGCCGTGGTGGATGAGCTCGCCCATACCAATGCACCGGGTTCACGCCATCCCAAGCGCTGGCAGGATGTGCAGGAATTGCTCGACGCGGGCATCGACGTCTTCACCACGCTCAACGTTCAGCACGTGGAAAGCCGGGCGGATACGGTCCGCCAAATCACCGGCGCCGAGATTCGGGAGACGGTTCCAGATGGCGTGCTGGATGACGCGGTGCTGGAGTTGGTGGACCTGCCACCCGACGAGCTGGTCCGCCGTCTTCACGAAGGCAAGGTCTACGTGCCCGATCGAGCCGCCACCGCCGCCAGGAATTTTTTTCGGGAGCCAAACTTGACCGCCTTGCGCGAGCTCGCGTTGCGATTGGTGGCGGATCACGTCGGGGAAGACACGGCCGAGTTTCGACGCGCCCAACCGACAACGGGGCCTTGGAAATCGGGAAATCGACTGCTGGTCGCCGTTGGCCCCAGCCCGCTTTCCGAACCGTTGATCCGATGGACGCGGCGGATGGCGGATGAATTGCGGTGCCGGTGGCTCGCGGTCCATGTGGAGGGACCACGGGCTCTGTCCGAGTCCACTCAAGCGAGGCTGGCGCACAATCTTGATACGGCGCGGGAGCTGGGAGCGGAAGTCGTCACGACAACGGACGAAGATCTTGCGCGCGGTTTGCTCCGCGTGGCCAGGGACAGGAACGTGACACAGATTATCCTGGGCAAACCCGCCGGCGCAGGCTGGCTGAGCTGGCTGCAAAGCGGCCGGCTGGTTCGGCGCCTCATGGAGGAAAGTGGCGACATCGACCTGCACGTGGTCAGGGCCGAGAAGGCGCTGCCTGGCCCGGAGAAATGGAGCTTCCAGCCGCGGGTCGCGTCGAATTTCAGCCAGTATCTCCTGGCGGCCGGGGCGATCTTCGCCATGGCGCTGGTAAACATCGGCATCATGGCGTGGGCCGGGCCGCGGGTTCCGGGATTGCTCTTCCTGCTCGCCGTGGTCCTCCTCGCGCTCTTGGTGGGCCGGGGTCCGGTCCTGATGGCCGGAGCGCTGAGCGCCCTCGCCTGGAATTACT
>Ga0207670_10001458_pt1 | contig 12413 bp, 10 predicted proteins | sample KBSS23HmetaG_FD_184339 | JGI IMG/M metagenome (GOLD analysis project Ga0207670, IMG submission 184339) | Switchgrass rhizosphere microbial communities from Kellogg Biological Station, Michigan, USA - KBS S2-3H metaG (SPAdes) (version 2) | ecosystem: Host-associated > Plants > Roots >... | reverse complement strand
CGCGATTACCGGCGCATCGCAGCTGGTCACGGGGATCGTCGACGCGGCGCATTTGACGAGCCCGGGCACGGCGCTGGGCACGGTCGCCTACATGTCGCCGGAACAAGCGCTCGGACAGGACGAACTTGATTCACGCACCGATTTGTTCTCGCTCGGGGTCGTCCTCTACGAAATGGCGACCGGACGCCTCCCGTTCACGGGAAATACGTCTGCCGCCATCTTCAACGCGATCATCAGCAAACCGGCGGTTGCGCCAGGGCGCGTGAACCCGGATCTGCCGGTGGAGCTCGAACAGGTCATCGTCAAAGCGCTCGAGAAAGATCGCAGGCTGCGCTATCAGAGCGCTGCGGAGCTGCGCGCCGATCTGGCGCGCCTCAAACGCGACACGGATTCAGGACGTTCCGTTTCCGCCAGCGAGGCAGTACGCGTTGCACGACCCGCTGGCTCCTGGTGGCGTGCGCGGTCGGTGTCAACGGCCTTGGGCTTGATTCTCGGGGCCGCGGTCGCCGGCACAGCGGCGTGGATGCTCAAGCCGAAGCCGCCATCACAACCGCTTCAAGTGATCCGCTTCACCGTCCCGCTGAACCGGGACGAAAGCCTGTTCGCCCCCAATACGCTCGCGATCCCGTCATCGGTCGCGATTTCTCCTGACGGCAGGTTCATCGCCTACGTCACGACCCGCACCGGCACTCAATTGCAGATCTTTCTGCGACCGCTCGACAGCCCTGAAGCGAGGCCGGTTTCAGGCGCGGAAAACAGCTACGCACCGATATTCTCGCCCGATGGCCAATGGATCGCGTTCGGCAAGGCAGGGGGCTCAGGCCTTCTCAAGGTACCGATTAACGGCGGCCCCGCGCTGAATCTTGCCCCTACGGCACCGTTCAGCAGTGCCTATTGGGGAGCTGACGGCAGGATCACTCTGGGATCGACGTCCGGTCTCCAGCAGATCTCGGACAACGGTGGCGCCGCACGGCCGTTCACACACCTGCGAACCGGAGAATCGAGTCATCGGTTACCGAGCGCGCTGCCTGGTGGCCGCGGAATGCTGTTCGAAGCTGGCACAGGTCCGCAACAAGCCAAGATCGTGCTGTATGCCGCTGCGGCAAACGAATATCGCGATCTGATCCCTGCGGGCAATGCGCCGCGCTACTCACCAACGGGTCACGTTGTATTTGCGCAAGCGGGAACACTTTTCGCGGTGCCGTTCAGTCTCGACACGCTCACGACGACCGGCGATCCGGTCCCAGTCGTACGCAACGTGCTCCAGAACAATCCGGGATTCGCCTACTACGATTTCTCGGCGAACGGAACGCTTGTCTACGTGTCCGGAGTGGCGGGCGCCGCTCGGACCCTGACGTGGGTCGCCCGCAACGGAACCGAGCAGCCGCTGCCGGCACCCGCGCGCGAGTTCGACTGGCCTCGATTGTCGCCGGATGGCCGCAGGATCGCCGTCGAGGTCGGCGGGCAGACGTGGGTGTATGACACCGAACGGGACACGTTGACACGTCTCACGTTCGAGGGTGTGCAGAACGATTCGCCCGCCTGGAGCCCTGACGGCTCGCGAATTGTCGTGCGCTCGAACCGCGCAGGCACCGGCAGCATCTTCTGGCAGATGGCCGACGGCAGCGGCGGTGTGGAGCGGCTCAGCACGGGGATACAGGTCGCCGATACACCGGGGTCTTTCTCTCCCGACGGGCAGTTTGTCGCGTTCTTCCGCACCGATCCCAAGACAGCGCGCGACATATGGGTGCTCTCGCTAAAAGACCAGACGCGATCGCCTTTTCTTGTCACGCCAGCGACGGAGGGCGCGCCGCGCTTCTCTCCAGACGGACACTTCATCGCATACGTATCTGACGAATCCGGGCGCCCGGAAATCTACGTCCAGCCGTTTCCCGGGCCGGGCGGCAAATGGCAGATCTCCACTGAAGGCGGTATCGAGCCGGTGTGGAACCGAAACGGTCGCGAGCTCTTTTATCGGAATCGCAACAGGATGATGGCGGTGCCTGTGACGACACAGCCCACATTTTCGGCGGGCCACCCCTCGATGTTGTTCGAAGGCGAGTACCTCGCGAGCCCCTTCCCCGCCACCGGAGTCACCTACGATGTCACGGCGGACGGACAGCGTTTTCTGATGGTGAAGGAGACTCCGCAGGCCTCAGACATCAAGATCAACGTAGTCGCCAACTGGTTCGAAGAGCTCAAGCGTTTGGTACCGGTGCATTGACACATGTCCACGACGCGAGCATTTGTCAGGTGTTCTAAAAGATCTTCAACGGCGTGTATCAGAAGGAGTGCGATCGACCATCCTCTATTCACGCAACCAGGCCGGTGCATGGTCACGGGCGCGCAGGTGCGTATGAAGATGCCGGACGGCTCGGCCATCTACACCAAGTACAAGCATGCATCGGATCACTATCCGGTTTCCGTTGACGTCACGACGTGACAGTTCTGAGTGAGTCCCTCTGACATTATCGGGCTCCTGATCGCGTCGCTCGGCGGTGCCGCGGTTGGCGTGGAGCGTCAATGGTCGGGGCACGCCGAGGGGCCGCGCGCGCATTTCGCGGGCATTCGCTCGTTCACCCTGCTCGGTGCCGTCGGCGGCTTCAGTGGATGGCTGTGGATGACCGGCATCACGGCGCCGGCAGCCATTCTCTTCGGTGGAGGGGTCGCACTCGTCGCGGCAGCGTACGTCGCTGGGAGCCGCCAGGATGTCGATGGCACGACAGAGGTCGCGGCCCTCGTGGTACTTGCCGCCGGGTTCCTCGCGGGCATGGGATTGATCACCGTCGCAAGCGGGATCGTGGCGATGACCACGCTGCTGCTCGTCGAAAAGAGACAACTGCACGCACTCGTGCAGCGCATTGACGATGTCGATCTGCGCTCCGGCGCGCAATTCGCGGTGATGGCGCTTGTCATTCTTCCATTGTTGCCCGAGGGACCGTACGGTCCGTACGGCGGTATACGGCCGCGCGAACTGTGGGCGATGGTCCTCTTCTTCTCCGGTCTGAGCTTCGCGGGTTACGCTGCGCGTCGCATCGTCGGCCCCGGCCACGGCTATTTCGTGACCGGCCTGCTGGGCGGACTCGTGTCGTCGACCAATGTCACGTTCACGTTTGCGCGAACGAGCCGCACGGACGCGGCCATGGATCGCGCCCTCGCGTTCGGCGCGGTCGCCGCAAACGCGATGCTGTACCCGCGTGTGATTGTCGCCAGCGCGATCCTCAATCCCGCTGTCGTCGGCCCGCTTCTGCCGTACTTGGCGCCGCCTGCCGCAGTGGCCGCGCTTGCCGCCGTCATGGGTTTGCGCACGTCGTCGACGGTTGGTGTTCCCGCTATGGCGCAGCGCAACCCCCTGCAACTGGGCAGCGCGCTGCAGATGGCGGCGCTGTTTCAGGTCGTGCTGATGGCGGTATTCGTCGCCCGCGAGACTTGGGGCACCTCAGGCGTCTTCACGTCGGCGGCGGTGCTCGGATTGACCGATGTTGACGCGCTCACGATATCCATGTCCAGGGACGTGGCACGGGTCGTCTCACCCGGCGTGGCCGCGACGGCTATCGCGATCGGCGTGCTCACCAACACAGGGATGAAGCTGGCGCTTGCGCTGCTATTCGGCAGCCCTCGGTTCCGGCTCATTGCCGGCGGCGCGCTCGCCTTGATGCTGGTGGCGCTCGGAAGCGCACGTGTGTTCCTGCTCCAGTAGCGGTGTTCCTCCGGCTCTCGCCTCGTCATCTCGAGTCCCGCCAACGCATTATGATGTCGTGGTTCCGCGGTCTTCATGCGACATCGTGAGCAACACCGGAGTACGCGAATCGGGTGGCTGCGTGCGGCAGTCCTCGGCGCCAACGACGGCATCGTCTCGACCGCCAGCCTGGTCGTCGGCGTCGCCGCGGCGGAGGCAGACCCGCAGCAGGTCCTGGTCGCCGGCGTTGCCGGCCTCGTCGCTGGCGCGCTATCGATGGCCGCCGGCGAATACGTGTCGGTCAGCTCGCAGGCCGATACGGAGCAAGCGGATATTACTCGTGAGAAGGGCGAGCTCGCGACGCAGCCGCAGGCCGAAGAGGACGAGCTCACGGGCATCTACGTGCGGCGCGGCCTGGAGCCGGAGCTTGCGCGGACGGTTGCACGCCAGCTGATGGCGAAGGACGCGCTCGGCGCGCACGCACGCGACGAGCTGGGACTGACCGAGGAGCTCGCCGCCAGGCCGCTCCAGGCGGCGCTGGCATCGGCCGCCACCTTCGCCGTCGGCGCAGCAGTGCCAATCCTGACCGTCCTCCTCGCGCCCGCCAGTCGTCTGTCGTTCGTTGTCTCGATCGTCTCGCTGATCTGTCTGGCTGCGCTCGGTGCGATCGCGGCACGGGCGGGCGGCGCGCCGGCCGCAAAAGGCGCCGCGCGCGTTGCGTTCTGGGGCGCCCTCGCTATGGCGTTGACGGCAGCGGTGGGACGGTTGTTCGGGATGGCGGTGGGATAATCAGCGCGACGTCGAACCACACTGGCTGGCCGAATATCGCCAAGGTCTACAACGTGGACGACGGCACTGGCGAAGCACCGTCGTGTTCGGCGGCGCGAAGTACGTGACAACGTTGATTGCTGTCGCGTTCGATTCGTTTCGCGCCAGATGCGGGTGCGAACCCACATCGGCTCGTCATTCACGTCGATGACGCGCGGGACCCGGCGGGAACGGGAGCGGCAGATATCCATTCGACAACATCGCCGATGCGCTCACGCTTGCTCAGTCCTTGGGCGGCGCCGTCGTCATCGTCGAACCAGGGCAATATCCGGTCAGCAGCACGCTCCGGATCCAGAGTCCGATCGACCTGAGGGGCTCGAACGTGATTTAAGTCGATGGTGCCGGTCGGCCCACTGGATTCGTTGCCTCGGGAACCGAGACTTGAATCGTCGGAACAACTGCTCTCGGAACGAGCGCCCTCCTGTCGGTCGGTCCCAGCGACAACGGCGTCCTGCATGGCGTGGAGATTAGGAACTTCATTTTCGATTCCGGTCCGGCACGCGGAGCGGCTGGCGATCGACAACAACCATTATCCGTATCGCGCGACGCTTATCTACGCCGCCCTTGGCGATCGCGACCGTGCGTTCGAGGCCCTGGCTCAAACGGCTGAACGGGAGCCGCAGCGCATTCCGCTGCTTCTCACTTGGCCGGAGATGGCTCCGTTGCGTGGTGATCCGCGGTTTTCCGCTGTTGAGAAGCGTTTCGGCCTGCCGCAATAGATCCGGTTGAAGTCGCGCGAGGAATCACTCCACCGACGGCGCGACGACCGGGAGTTGGAGCGGCACCTGACGCGTCCACACGGGACACTGGTCGGTGTCAATCGCGCCCGGATATTTCCGAAGCAAGTCCGCCAGGTCTGAGTCGTTGAGCGCATCGGCGACGCACGGCGCCATTCGATTCGCGGGTCGATCGACGTGCGCACCGAACGCCAGTAATTCGCCCACGATCTCGCGCTGGCGCTGCGCGACGGCCCACACGAGTGGCGATATCAGCACCGTCCGGCCGCGCGTCAACGAGTTGTCGCCGGCCGCGATGAGTTGGTCGGGATCCCACCCTTTCCGGATCAATTCATACGTGGCGTCAAGATCACCACGCGAAATGGCATCCGCGGGTGAATACGTGAGTGTGTCTTTCTCCGAACCAGGTGGCTGTGGAAGGAGTGCCGTGGCAAGCCAGTACGGGCGCCTCGTCGGCCGCGGCGCGGACGGATCGATTCCCTGCGCCACCATGCTTTCCATGATCTCCACGTAGACCGCGCGATCGGCGAATCGCTGTCGGCGGGGCGCCAGCTGCGAAAGCCACCCCTGATGGTTCATCTCCGACGTCCGTCTCACCCATTCCACGGTGCCGTAGGCGCGCACCGCCCAGCCGGCGGCCACGGCCACGAGTGCAAGCGTGGCCATTCCACGGAGGACGCCGCGACTGGCGCCGCGCCAGGTATCGAGCTGGAGGAAGGCAAAGTAGGCCGCGAGCGCGTAGAAGACAGCGGCCATCCCGCCGAGGCGGTCGCGCGAATACTGAAAGCTCAGCGCCCCGGAGGCGAGCAAGGCAATCAGCATCGCGCCATAGGCGCGCGGCTCGATCGGTGAAAGGGCGCGCGCTCGACCCGACAATACGCGCCACGCCGCCCAACCGATGATGCCGGTCAGCAACGCCGACGATCCGAGGTTGATGACCTCCCACGCCTGAATGCCACCGAAGCGCAGGTTGCGCGTAATGAAATAGAGCCCGGCTGTCGGCTCGTCGAACAGCACGTTGAGCATCGTGCTGACGCTGTTATACGCATACATCCCGTACGGAAACGCGCCGAAGCGACCAACGGCCTCGCGCGCCTCGATGATGCTGAAGCCGAGTCCCATCGACTGCTGGAAGGCCCCCCAGTGGCTGCGATAGTGGAACCGATACGCCAGATACGCGAGCGTGAGCGCGAGCGCGCCACTGACAAGGCGCGGCGTCGCGCCGCGCGCGCCCATCCACCATGCGACCACGATTACCGGCACGATGACGAGCCCCTGCTCCTTGAAACCGATCGCGACGACCGTTGACACGATGATCAGCCACATCCGCCACGACCTGGCCGCTGACTCGAGTTGCATCCACACGATCAGCGCCAGAAGCATCCCGACCGCCGTGTAGGCGAGCGGGACCTCGAGGTTGTCTCGGTAGCCCGGGCTGCCGATGAGGACGGCGGCAGCGGCAATCGCGGCAACAGCCGTGCGCAGGTCGCGCGGACGCAGGTGCCAGACGAGCAGCAGCGGCAGGGCGACCATCGGAGCAAGGTGCAGCACCTTGATCCACGCCAGGCGGGCACCGAGCGAGCCGACATGCAGCCAGATTCCCATGATGCTGAGGTGGTACAGCGGACGGTAATAGGTCGTGTCGGCGATCAGAAATTGCTGCGGCGACTTGCGGGCGACGTCCTCGAAGATGGCGACAGCTTCGTTGATCGGGTACGGCATGCGCCAGAACGTCCAGGCGAGCAGCGCGAGCAACGGCGTGAGGGCGGCGAGGACCGCCACGGTCCATTTCATTCTTTCTGATGCGTCTGCGTATGCCGATGCGTCTGCGTGTGATCGTGATCGTGATCGTGATGATGGTCGTGCACGGCGTGGCCGTGATCGTGATCGTGCATCAGCTCTTGTGGCACGTCTGGAAACAGCTCGCGCGATGTCGGCGCGCGGCCGCCGCCCCATTCAACGCCTCCCTTTTTTCGTGCGGCTGCCAGCACGTCGTCCCACGAGAGTGTTGAAGGGTCGCGCGCGACCTCTAATCGCTGCGCGAGCGCCGCGAGCACGAGCTTGCGGATACGGCGCCCGTCCCATCCTTCGCACAATTCCGCCAGCTCTGAAACGCGCGCGCGATCTTGCGCCAGCGGCCGCAACGCCGGCCACTGGACCGCCAGCTCGCCGAGCGCGTGGTCGAGAATGCGCTCGATCGTCTCGCGATCGGGCAACGCGAACGTCATGACGAGATCGGCGCGCGACAGAAACGCCTCGTCCACGGCCTCGATGAAATTCGTCGTCGTCACAAACAGCACCGACGGCAGGTTCTTGGCGATTTCGTCGATACCCAGGAGCACCGCGTCGGTCGCCCGATGCACGTCGACCGGGTTGGCTTCAAACGACGCCGCCGAACGGCGGACGGCGAAGCTTTCAACTTCATCGATCAACACGATGACGAATGGACGCCGATTGGCGATCTCCGGGATGGTCTCCGTCAACAGTCGTGTGACGTTGCGTTGACTCTCGCCCAACATGTCGCTTGGAAATGCGTGCGGGTTGATCTCCACGAGCGCAGTGGCGCCCTGCCTCGCCAGCGCCAGCGCCGCTACCTGCGCCAAGCCGCGCGCCATCGTGGTCTTGCCGGTGCCCGGAGGGCCGGCGAGCACGATCAGGCCGTGCGGTAACCCTGAGAGCATCGACAGCTTGCGACCGTGGTGCAGGACGAGCAAGGCCTGCGAAAGCAGACGTTCCTTCACCTCGCGCGGAACGATGATGGCGTCCCAGTCGCGATCGTGATGCTCGGCCGGGAGGATGTGCAGCGAGAGAACACCGGGCGGAAGTGCCGAGCGGGGAATGTCCATCAGTCCCCGGGCCGCCTATCGTCGGGCCACTGGATTTGGGAGAGCTCCTGCATGGACACCAGCGTGTCCTCCGCTTCCTCGAAGAGCACCATCGGGTCCATCACCGCGCGCATCGTTTCGAGCAGCGAGTCGAACATGTGAATGCGCACCAGACGGCACTGATTCACCGGATCGTCGTTGAAGTGCTGATGCCAGAGGTAGTGATCGACGATGATCAGGTCGCCTTTCTTCCAGCGGTGGTGCTCGCCGTTGTCGGGTGCGATACCCATGAAGCTGTGGCCGTACCCTTCGACAACGTACAGCCATGCTTCGCCGGGGTGCCGGTGCAGCGACTGTGTCTTGCCAGGAGCGAACTGAATCATCACCTGCGTCAGCCCGGATGCCTGGTTGCCAATCGCGCGGTCGTTGAGGAACTTCGTGCGGGTGCCGCGAGGCGTTGCGAGGATTTCCTGCTCGTCGTAGGGCGTGTGGATGCGTCCCGAGCGCCGCTTCTTTGCCTCACCATCGACGCGGCGCAGCCGCCGCGCGTACGGATCGTTCCCTGGAACGCCGGGTGAGACCGGCGGACGCGGCGAGAGGTCCGCGAACGGTTCATGACCCGCGTCTTCGAGCACGCTCATGCCGAGGGTCCAGAGCGTCGGCTCCGACGAGTAGCTCATGAAACGGGCGACCTTGCCACCTTCGTTACCGTGCCGGTGCCAGCTCCACGCCGGCAGGTGAATCGCGTCCCACGCCTTCCAGTCGTAGCGGACGCCATCGACTTCGGTCCATCCACTGCCCTCGACCATGAAGAGAATCGCGTCCCACGAATGGCGATGGATGGTCGTCGTGGTTCCGGGATCGATCTCATGGACAAGCGCATCGAGCTGGCGAGTAGGCCGATCGCCGTCCCATCCCATATAGACGCCGGTGCGAAGGCCGCGCGCGGTCGGCACCAGCGTGACGTCTTCCTTCCGAATGACGCTCTGGCGATATTTGCGCCATTCGTCCATGAACTCGGCGCGGCGCTTCTTCTGAATGTGGTAATGCGTCGTCGTGGTCTGGGTTTTGGTAGACATTGGGCTACGGGGCGATTAAACATACATCGCGATGCGTACGCTCGCCAATGCGCTGGCCGCGACCCTGCTGGTATCCGCGGTCCTGATTGCCCAGTCGCCGACGGGTCTGCTGGACCGCGCGAAGCGCGAAGGCAGCCTGACGCTCTATACATCGCTGGCGCCGACGGAATCGCAGCCGCTCGCTGACGCCTTCGAGAAGAAATACGGCGTCAAGGTGCAACTCTGGCGCGGCCAGTCGGACGAAGTCGTGCAACGTGTCGTTACCGAGGCGAAGGGACGCCGTTTCGCGGTCGATGTCGTCGAGACCAACGGTCCGGAAATGGAAATGATCGCGCGGGAGAAACTGCTCGGCGAGCTGCATTCCGCCTACGTCGCTGACCTGCCGGCCAATGCCATTCCGGCGCACCGCACCTGGTTTCCTGACCGGATGAACTATTTCGTCGTGGGCTACAACACCGCGAAGGTGAAGCGCGCCGACATTCCCGCCACGTATGAAGGCTTCACGGATCCGAAATGGAAAGGCCGGATGGCCCTCGAGGCGACCGATGCCGAGTGGATGGCGACGCTGATCAAAACGTCGCCAGACAACAAGGGTACCGATGTCGTCCGGAAAATCGCCGCGCTGCAGCCGTCACTTCGAAAGGGACATGTCCTGCTCGCGTCGCTTGTGGCCGCGGGCGAGGTTCCCGTCGGTCTCGCGATGTACAACAGCAACATCGAGACGCTCAAGCGCAAAGGCGCGCCGATTGATTACGTGCCCGTGCAGCCGGTCGTCGCACGTCCGCAGGGAATCGGTGTCGCCCGCAACGCGCCGCATCCAAATGCCGCCATCTTGTTCGCCGAGTTCGTGCTCTCGCCCGACGGACAACAGCTGTTCGAATCGATGGGTCGCGTGCCGGCGAGCACGAAGATCAAGAGTGAGTTCAACAAGTTCCCATTCGTCGTCATCGATCCGGTAACGGTGCTTGACGAAGCCGCGAAATGGGACAAGCAGTGGAACGAGCTGTTCGTCAGACGATAGCGGACATAGAATTTTTCCGCCGCGGCTGTGCCCCGCTATCGCTTCGACAATTTCATCCTGTCGCCCCGCAGACGTTTGCTCGCCTGCGGCGGACGCGAACTACCCCTCATCCCCCGCTATTTCGACCTCCTCGTCTTTCTTGTCGAGCGTCGTCATGAGGCGGTGCATCGGCGAGAGATCTTCGATCGTGTCTGGAGCGATGTCGTCGTATCCGACAGCGCACTGAGTCAGGCAATTCGGACCCTCCGCCGCACGCTTGGCGAAGATCCGCGCGAGCCTCGATTCATCCGAACCGTGTCGCGCCACGGATATCGATTCGTATTTCCGGATGTGATCGAAGAGGACGATGACGAGACATGGCCCAGGCGCGCATCCAACGCTCAACCCGAAGTGACTGGCGGCACCGGAGTGGACGATCCGTTCGAACCGCTCCTCGATCGCGTGACCCGCGTTCCGCGCAACGAGAACGAAGAAGAGGACCGTCACGAGGCTGCCGAGTTGCTGCATGCGCTCGGCACCGCGGAAGCACTCCGCCGGCTGGGCAATCGGCCAGGACATGCATCCGCACGTGCTCTCCTCCGCGATACGCGATGGGATTCTCCTCAGGCCGATGACGTTCCAGTGCTCGGCTCGCCCGCACCAATTGCCGTCTCAGGAGAGCTGATCGCATTCCGCCTTCGGCGCGCCGCTCGCGCCATCGCGCTGCGCTGGGTCAGCGGCGCGACCGGGGGCGGTATTGCCGGAATGCTCGCCGGCGCCGCGGGTGGGCTGCTGCTCATCGCCGCTCCGGGCAGCGCCGAGCCGGTGGCGGTTGTTCCGGTTCTCGCTTTGGTCGGTGGCGTCTGCGGCGCACTCGGAGGAATTGGTGTCGGCGCGGGGCTTTCCGTCGCGGAAGCCGTTGCCCGCTCGGCCCGTGGCATCGCTCTTATCGTCGGAGCAGCAGTCGGTGGCGCCCTCGTCGGCTCGGCCGTTCAATGGCTCGCCCGCTGGACTCTTCTTGCGCTCGTCGGGGTTCAAATGAATGCCGGCGGCGGTATTGAAGGTCTGATCATTGGCGCGAGCGCGGGCCTTGGCTACGCCATCGGCACCTCACGAATCGGAGAGGGCCTGGCAGCACCGCGTGGTCGGAACCGGCTTCGGGCAGCCGCCCTCACCGCGCTCTTGTGCGGCGCCGGAGCGCTTTCGTTGACGCTCGCGGGTCGCCCTCTTGTTGGAGGGACGCTGCATGGCATCGCACGCCAGGCGCGCGGGTCCCAAATCACCCTGACGCCGCTGGCGCGCCTCGTCGGAGAGCCCGATTTCGGTCCGGTGTCGCAACGGCTGATTGGCACTGGCGAAGGCGCAATTTTCGGCTTCGGACTGGCGCTCGGGTTGACGCGACGCCCCTCCTCACGCACATCTCACGAAACGCTCACCGAGCGCTGAAGACTTCCCGTTTCGCACCGCGCATCCTCGGACCAGGAGGATACGACGTGGAAACGCTCGCACACAGATCAACGGGCCGGCATACGACCATCCGGATCGCGACGCAGCATCCGACGCAATTCATCGACCTCACCGACAAGGTCACCGCGTTCGTCACGGAATCAAGAATCCATACGGGTCTCGTCAACGTTCAGGGGCTCCACACAACGACCGCGATCATCGTCAACGAGCACGATCCGCTGCTACTCAGCGACGTGGCGGCGCTGCTCGAGCGCATTGCACCGCAGGACGGCTTGTACCGTCACGACAATCTCAGCCTCCGCACATCGAATTGCGTTCTCGCCGAACGTCCCAACGGGCATTCCCACTGTCGTGCATTGCTGCTGGCACCCTCCGTCAGCCTGAATATCGCGGGTGGGCGACCGCAGCTCGGGATCTGGCAGCGAATTTTCCTCGTTGAACTCGACGGACCACGTACCCGCAATGTCTCTGTTGTCGCGACCGGGGACTGCGAGCCGTGAAGGTCAAACTGATCCTTCCGGCGTTGACCGAGGCAACGAACCCATGCTGGCGGCCAATCAAGTACTCGCTCTTTCCGCCGCTGGGCCTCGCTACACTCGCCGCATATCTGGACGAGGACGACGATGCGGAAATACAGGACGAGCACGTCGAGCGTCTCAACCTCGAGGATGCGCCGGACCTGGTCGTCATTCAGGTCTACATCACGAGCGCCCGGCGCGCCTACGCGCTGGCCGACCACTATCGGGCGCGCGGCGCCTTCGTCGCCCTCGGCGGATTGCACGTCACCTCACTGCCCGA
>Ga0207670_10001456_pt1 | contig 12415 bp, 12 predicted proteins | sample KBSS23HmetaG_FD_184339 | JGI IMG/M metagenome (GOLD analysis project Ga0207670, IMG submission 184339) | Switchgrass rhizosphere microbial communities from Kellogg Biological Station, Michigan, USA - KBS S2-3H metaG (SPAdes) (version 2) | ecosystem: Host-associated > Plants > Roots >... | reverse complement strand
TCGATCAAAGAGTATTGCACAACACTCTGCAGTTCATTTGAATGACAGGTGAGTCTATTTTGAAATTCAGACAGGTGACTCCTGAGCGAAACCTGATGGACCTTCGCATCTACTTCCGAAAAGAACCTGACGCGCCACTCGTTAGGCTTTAACGGATCGTACGTCAGAAACTTCAGATCGCCGATCCTGCGAAATCCCGTTTCACGACGAGCGAAAAATTCCGCCGCCTGAACAGGAAAGGAGTAGCAGGAGCGGCCGCGAAAGTTCGTCAACACGATCCTGCGCTCGTCATACTCTTTGACAATCAGTTTCGCAGTTTCTTCCGTAACGTGACCGTAGAAAATGCCATCCGGAAAGCAAATGACATTGGCTGCAAATCTGTCGCCACCGACATGAGAACACTGCCAAACCGATGACTCCCCAACCAGCGTCTGAATAGTCTTGTAAATAGGAATGCCGAATTTTGCGCAACACTTGTCACGCTTTCCATGTGTGCAAACCAGAAAAAGAGGTTCTTCCCACGGTGTTGTGCCGGAAGGCGAGCCACCGGCTAATGCTGAAGCTAAGTCGAGATCCAGCAACTGCTCATACTCAAGGAACTCGTACTTAAGAATCGATGACGACGATTCGCGCGACCGCGCCACAAAGAGAGTAAGTGGTCCTTTAATCGTTCTCGTTTGCTTGATCAACAGCACCCGGGAACGAGGTACGCTCTTCAGCAGACCACTCAGGTAAACTTTCACCGCTTTCGGAAGTGTACTCTCACGAAACGCCTTGGCGCCCCACGGTCGCGCGTATTCAAGCAGGAGCCATGCGTCTCCCGTCGATGCGGTTCCAAACGTTTCTTCTGAGGCTTCCTTGGATCGTACAGAACAGAAAGCGAGTAGCTCATCAAACATTACGTCTCCACGATCGCGACTAATCCATTCATCAACAATTCTTTCAAAAATATCCTGACTCGTCGTTCATCAACTTCGCTTTTCGCAACTTCGCATAATTCGGAGACAGTACAAACTCGGTGTTGGTCCAGATGGCGAAGTATGGGCCATGCCTCAACTGCCAGGCGCCATTCCTTTTTCTGAGATGAAAAGCGAACGACTCCTGATTCAACTTTCAGATCGAGTGGACGCGGGGCAAGTAGTCTGACGAGCATGTCCCCCGCAGGCAAACTGTCGAGGGGCGCACAGGCCAGACTCAGCCGCGGTCGTGAAATCGCAGACTCATCGAGATCAGCAAAGTATCGATTCAGAATGTCGTCGCCCCATTCTGATAACAGTTCTTCGCGCATTTGCATCAGGTGCGCCTGAATAGTTTCTCGTGACGCAAAGCGCGGCAAATCCTGTCTGAATATTTCACGCGATCGCATCCTGTTCACAAGCCAGCGCAACAGGTCTAACCCGGCGCGGTTATGTACTCCTACCGTCAAATGTAATGTCGGTTCGTTCAGCGGATAAGCAACGTGCCAAAAGCCACGAGGAATATAGAGAAGGTCGCCCGTTTCGAGTATGTGGTCCCACAGCGGCGGTTCGGTTGGTTTCGGTTCTTTAGGATCGCCGGCGAGCGGATAGGCTAGCGTCATGCCATGAACCTTCCAGTGCTTGCGACCAGTGACTTGAAGAATGAAGACATCGTGATCATCCCAGTGGAGATCGAAACCGCGTGATGTCCTCCAGCTCGCATAGGCATTAATTTGAATGCGCTCGTGAAAGAAAAGTTCTAAAGCTTCAGCCAAAGCACGCAGTGATTCGAACAACTCGTCAACTGCGTCGAGAACTAAAGTTGCACCACTGTTTAGTTCCTGCGTGAGTTTGTCGTAGCGAAGGCGTGGGACGGCGACACGTTTTCGTCCGGAGTTGCTATGGCTGATATAACTGCGGGGCTGGAGCCTTTCGCCGTCGCGTGTCAGGCGAATGCGCGGAAAATCCAGGCGATGCTGCTCCAGCGCCTCGTTCAGAGTTTGCCAGGGCAAGAGGTGGCAGAACTTGTCAGGAGCTCCCGGGACGTGTTTGAAAGTCTGGCCCCAGAAGTTCGTGAGAAACTCATCGACCGTGAGGGGACTAAGAAGATGCTCCAAAGTCATAGGAGCTTGCGCGTCATTAAAATTCAATGCCACGGACGCATTTAGTCCGTACCGTCAGCGTCATCGGTTGTGTCAGTATCAGCAGCGTCGGTTCCATCGGTGTCTCCGACGTTGTCTTCGGTATCTGTGTCAGCTGCGTCAGCATCCACATTATCGGTATCGTCGCTGAGTGCCGTGTACTCAGTCGAGCGGTCAGAGCTTGGTTCTACGGATAGCAGCAAACCTGATTCGTCGCTCTCGATGTTTTGTGGACTCGTGCGTTCTTCAGACATTTATCGGGCCTCCTTGTTCCTCAAGTGAACAAGAGAAAGCTTGGCGCTTCCTCTCAGATATTTAATAGCACTGGGGGTTTTCTCGTTGGGTTATACAGTGTCTCACGACGGTAAGCAAGAGCCGGTTCCTGAGAGCAAGCTAGCGACGTCTTTTCATGCTGTACGCCGTGAACTCGATTGGCTCGCGCACCTCGCCACTGCGGTAGAGTTGTAACAACTCCCTGCGTCGCTCGATCTCTGAGTCATCTACACCGGGTGCTTCGATGAGTTGCTGAAGATCTGCTTCGACCTGTTCTCTCGTTTCGTTCTTGAGGCTCAGGAGTGTCAAACCTGTGAACGGGAAGCGTTCGAAGTTCTCGAGGAGAAACTCGCGCAGCGCGGGGCTGCGACGGAGGTGAAACATGATGGCTCGATCGACGCCGCGAACTGGGTATTCCGGGAAAGCCGCCGAGTGCATTAATGCCGAGGCGAAGTTGTTGAGAACGAGCTCCGCCATCGCTTTGATCTCATCTGGCGAGACTTCATCGCCGGGTTGCCACTCAGCCTCGCTGTAGAAGTATGGTCGCAGTTTTGGTCGCTCGACGAAGAGCAGGAGATGGTTTGAGGTCTCAGTGACAGCTCGTTGGATCAGGTATAGATCAGGCTGCTTCTGGGCGATCTCCAGTTGCCGCACAGCAGTGTCGATTTGTTCCTTGGCGATGCGAAGCTGTTTTCGGAAGACAGAGAAGTTCAACAAGCCAACCAGCACGAGCAACAGCGTCACCACAAGACCAAGCACGCCAATTAATGACTCGAAGCCCATTCCTTTGCTCGTCACCTGTAAGCGGCACAAGGTGATTGATCGAGTCTCACGACCATCGCCAGGACAAGCCTATACCCCAGGTAAACACTTCCCGGATTTACCTTAGCACTTTGATCATTATTGCTGTGCAGGAGCTTTGGCCATTCATTATTCATGCCGTGGATTGTCACGGCCGGTATCTTCTTCGCAACGAACGAGCTCGAGTCGGAGTCGGCTCCCGGGATGCTGGCACGCGCGAATGGCATCTTCATCTCTTTAGCCAGATCCTCGGTGAACTGCGCCAGCTTCTTGCTCGACATGTTATTGGCCACCTGCGGCGGGCTTAATCCCAGAGTATCGACATTGATCATCGCACAGTACTCAGCGGCCTGATCTTTGTCGATAGCGTTTGTCATCGCTCGTGACCCGATAAGCCCCTTCTCTTCCTTCCCGAAGGCGACAAACACCAGAGTCTTCTTGAGCGGGATGTCCTTGAGTGTCCGGTACAAGTGCGACAGAGTGACCACACCGGTCCAATTATCTAATGCGCCACAACCATCTGCGACTTTGTCATAGTGAGCGCCGATGACGATCTTCTCAGCAGACTCACCCTTCTTAGTCCAGACAAAGTTCTCCACGTCCTTGTACTTATCAGTTGTGACCTCGGAAGACGGGAGGCCGGCCCGCTCAAAAAGAGACTTGACGGACTCCAGCCGTTTCTTATCGTCACACGGGACGGTGCTGAAATCTTCTTTTATCTGATCTGGAGTGGAAATGTTGAGGCCGGATTCTTGAGCACCTGCCGGAATCGCCGCTACGAAGAAGATGAAAACACCTAAACATGATGCGAGACGCATAATGGTTGATAAAGTTACACTTTTCTACACCTCTCGGCTAGTTATATAGTTAGGCCATGCGAGTTCTTAACCTCATGGAGAATCTGTTAGCGCTCGAAGCAGAAACAAAATATTTGTTAGCTGCGAACGACCGTTCTTTTGAACAAACATTGATGCAGGAATTGTTGCGGATATTTAAAGAGGCTGAACTTCTGTTTGGTCCAAGAGATGACTCATATCAACTGTCTATGCCTCGCATTACTGAATGTGTTACTTCGCGAACTGCAATTATTCGGCCTTTACGGATAGCCAGAATATATCTGAGTCGTGATTCCCGGACTAAGCCGTGGCTTGCTTCCCTGGAACTTGCTCATGAAGCGATTCATATGCTGAGCCCCACGTCACTTGGCGGGTCTCTGACGATCCTGGAAGAGGGGCTTGCAGAATGGTTCGCCCAGAGATACGCGAATCGCGTTCATGGGCTTTCGTTTGAGATGGGTTCTAATCCCAAGGCTGATGCAATGATGCACGCCGTCTCGGCTCTTCTGGCTAAGAATGCGTCGGTGATAAAGAAATTGCGAACTCGTCAACCAGTACTCTCAAAAATCGATGAAAAACTCCTGGTTGAAGTGGCTGGTATCAAGCCTGGTGAGGCAAAGTTTCTGTGTACCGACTTCCAAAGTTATTGGTCACCCTCTCCCTGGAGCGGACTTGCCGCCCAGGGCGAACGCCTCGCCGCCCACCTACGCTCGATTTGGAAGTAAACATGTCACGACCTAAGTACCTCGCACTCACAATATTTATCATCCTTGCCGGTGTCGTAATTGCTATAGCGAATCAACAACAGCGTGGTAGAGAGAAAACCCCGGACTTTAGCCGATTTCCTATCGTTGATTTTCAATCGCCCGAGACTTTGGATCCAACTCAAAGAGCTGCTCGCGAAGCTAAAGGCCAAAAGTACAATAGTAAGCACATGCCTCAGCTTTCTGACGATACCTATCAAGTTTTCTCAACTACCGATTGGGACGTCAGGCTGCCGGCCCTACCGGTAGAGCGAAGCGCGGCAGTTGTAATTGGAACAGTCAGATCGGCTCAAGCATATGTTACGCCTGACAAGACCGGAATCTACTCTGAGTTTGAAGTTGCTATCGATGCGGTGATTAAGAACGATCCTAAGAGCATGATTGACGCTGACTCCACTATCACCGTCGAACGGAATGGTGGAAGGGCACGGATGCCTTCAGGCAAAATCGTAATTTCCTGGGTCAGCCACCAGAACATGCCTCGAGTCGGAGGCCGGTATCTTCTCTTCCTTACTCACGATTTCCAAACTCCGAACGATACCGGTAAGGACTTCTACATACTAACGGGCTATGAATTAAGAGACGGTCAGGTTGGTCTCTTAGATGACACTCAACCGGGACACCCGATAACGCACTATAACGGTGCGACTGAAACGGCCTTGCTAAGCGACCTTTTCAATGCAGTCGCAAAGACTTCAAACTCCTCGAACTAAGGCAAGCTACAAATGAATTTTCCGTTCGGGCGAGCGGGGGCAAGCCCCTCTTCCTGACTTGTTCTTTTTTCAGGCGTCCTGGGGGAAATAACAAGTCAGGAAGAGGGGGCTTGCCCCCGCTTGTCGAACTAAGTGCCGGGTTCGGGTCGATAGGGGAAACTGGAGGGTGATGCACTCGCCCAGTGAATCCATTTGCCTGCCACTACCTCGCCCTTGGATTTGCGGATGGTGAAGGGCAGCGAGTCATATTCATGCTCGCCTGAAATTTCTGGAATCGTTGTAATTATAGCCGGCCCACACCTCCTCACCACTGAGTACCAGCAGCCAATTCTGATACCGTACCAAAGATATCGTACCGAACCTCGCGTCGTCGTCGATTTGCTTGCTGTCAACGTTGCCGTCTCGTTCGACGTAAAGCCGTGTGAACGTATGCACCATAACCCCGGGACGTTCGGTGACGCGAAAGATTAGACCAGTATTCGTGTCAGTCCACTGAATCAGGAGTGTTTCGTTATTGTAGATACGCTCCGAACAGGCGATTGATGTCAAAGCGACGAGCAGACATGTGATCGTCACGACGTGTCTCATGTTATTTACGAGCCCTTGCCTTCATTCGCTTTTCCAGCTCAGCGGTCACCAATTCGTTCGTTTTGTTTGAGGACTCTGCGCCTAGGGAACTAAAAACAGCGCCAACGCCAGTCCACAGCAACTTCAGGCGACCAACATCTTTAACGACCAAGTAAGAGGTGGCATGGGACCACTGGCCTTCGATTGTAGTTCCGTCACGGCCAATCGTCACCGGAAAGATGGCCACCATGGTATCCGCTCCCCGCGCAGTTACGATGAAAATGTCAGCTTGTTCCACATCAGAAACAACTTCCAGCTTGTCGCCGTTTTTTCGGTTCCACTTATCAATCCACTCAACCAAATGCTGATGAACACTGCCGATTGCGATGGCCAGATATACTTTCAAAGGAGATTTGGCGGGTAAGTCATCCTTCTCAGCATGTGCAATGGTCGTCGACGGATCAAGGTTTAGCTGGTTACGTATCCTGAAAAATTCATCATTGCCCAGGACCTCAATTTTTGAGATCTTGTTTATCTTCTTCTCCTGACCACTTACCTTGTCATTGCCGGCCTTGTACCAAACTCTAATATGCATGCCCGGCACGATTTCACTGAGCTTCAAGTCGCTCCGGCTAGCGTCCATCTTTAACTTGTAACCATCCACCAGGATCCCGCTAAAAATCTCTGGTCCTTCTTTGCCAGAATATTTGACAGTAATCTCGCGAGTGGCTTCATCCCTTCCGGTTAGCTCACCAATCACAATGTCACCCACAAAAGTACTTTTCTTCTGAGCAACGACGGGACTTATCGCTCCCCCCAGAATCACTGCGGCTAATAACAGCGCTTTCATAGATTTCTCCGCCAGGCAGTGGAATGGTAAAGCGCGTGAAGTGGTTGGCGAGGTATGTGAGTCTGCCAGTATAAACTATTTCATTTTTGACGCATTGAACCGTTAATTACAATTATTGCGGCTCATGAACGAGACTGGCGTGAGAAGCAACTGCTTGCCACCGGCCTCCGCGCCGGACAAACGTGTCGGTGAACCGTATGACGTTGATGACATATGTTAAAGCGGAATACGATTGCTTAGAGATGTCCTATGCAACAAAAGCGCATTAGCCGCGGGCGGCCCAAGCTTACGCGCGTGTCGGAAGAGATGAAGCGGCTCGCCGAACTGCTCGAAGCCGAGATGCTTGCCTGGCCCAACGTCACTTCCCGTCCCATGTTCGGGCTGAATGGGATCTATCGCGGCTCGAATATTTTCGCAGTGTTGCCGCGCACGAGAGCGATGGATGTACCTGACAGTATCGCCTTCCGCCTCCTAAAGCGTCCGCGAAACATTATCGATGAACTCCGCAACGACGAGCGGATTGTAGCGTCAACTTCGGAGGCGAAATGGATCTCGTTTGCGATGGAGTCAGACTCAGAAATTCATGCGGCGCTAAAGTGGCTCGCATTAGCATATCGTCAGGCAGTGAAGACTAAAACCGAAACCCGATTCCGGAAGTGACTTGAAGGTTGTGATGCGTTTCTCGTGGTCGTGTAACGATCTGGTTCCTCAATGAAAAACCCTGAGCAGAGACTTCGCCGTAACGTATTATCGTGTCGCCTATATCAAATCGGGCCATCCACCGGCGTGAGATATAAAACTCCGCCACCCCGCCGATATCGATTGAGGGATAAAGCTTCTTCGCAACTCGAAACTCACCCACCGTTACCGGAATTATCTCGTTGAGAAATTGCACATTAAACGTCCGCGTGCTGACCAGTTCGTTAACTTTAGTAAACCCCACAAATCCTGGTCTGGCTTTGCCGAAGACACCCCATCTCTCAAACCGCTTGCCAACCTTTGCGCCAAACTGTCCCTGAAACATATGCCCTGATGGATTTGGCAATGTCGTCAGAGCACCGCCGGTCAGGTCGCGAGTGTAAAAGTTCATTTCTGCTTCCAGGGCGATATTGTCAGTGAGGTTGAAGGTGAACCTGCCGCCGAGTCCGGGCTCTGTATGAATGAGATCGTCGAAAAATATTATGGCACCTTGAGGCACCGCTGAAGGGGAGTCGACATTGAGCGTTGTAAATTGCGCTCCTACTTCAAATCGTGGTGGGTTTTCCTGCGCATCAACTGCTGTGTTACTGCCGCTCTCCTCACTCGGAAAATCACCCAGACGAAACGCGACGCCGGCAGTGAACTGAAAATTGTGTTTGAATTTTGCCGGACGTGCGAGTTGCACAAACGGGCCGCCGGTAGTCGGCGGGAAAATTATGTCGAACCGCGCTGGATGACGAATAGCTGTATCGCCGGCTTCGAATCTCACTACGGTTCGTCGCGACGGATACAATTCCAAAACACCTCCAGCATCGATCGTGAAGAAATTCCTTCGCTCAACTTTGAAATTGAATGTCGGGAATCCATTGACCACAACCACGGAGTCTGGTGTTACAGACTCGACGTTGTCCACACTGATGAAGCCTGGACGAACCTTCGCAAAGAGTCCGAACTTTTCAAAGCGCTTGCCAAGCTTTACTCCAAACTGAGCCTGAATAGCACCGCTATAAAATGATGAAAGGATAAATTGTTTTTGAGGGAAGAAATTGATCTCAGCTTCCGCGGCTATGGACCGGTTGAAATTATAAGTGACCCTGCCGCCCACACCGGAGCTGGTCACGTCACCCGGAAAATCAGGTGAAAAGAGCGTCAGCGATGATGTCTGCACACCGATCTCGACTCTGTCTTTCTTGTCTTGTGCAACAGCAACGGAAGCAAATGTGACGACGGCGAGAGAAGGTAAATGGAGGTTTTCATTTGACGGCACCCTGATAAGGAATTTCACAGCTTTTGGCGAAAATAACCCATATTTCCACGCCTGATCGTTCTTTTCCATCGTTTCTGGTAAGATGCGATCGTGATTTTCCACGGACTGTCGTGCCAGATAAGAGATTTCCATGCCCGATCAGAGTTTTCCATCTAAGCTGACTGACCAGCCCATAGGCCTGATCGGTTTGATTCAGGAGCTGGACCTACCCGTACGTCGGCCAACCGTTCGATCCTGGATTAGGTCAGGAGCCAGAAAGACTATCATCACAGGTGAGGGCATAAAAGAGTATTATCCGCCGCGCTACACACCGTCGGGCATAATCGGAAATCTCAGATTTGCCTTGCGCTATGAACCTATTGATCTGAGTGTTTACGACGCCCTCTTCAAGGTTCTTGACGCCAGGTTGTTAGAAGAGTGGATACGGCAGGAACCCACAGGCGCCTATGTTCGCCGAGCCTGGTTTCTATACGAGGCCTTGACCGGCAAGCTTCTCGACGCTGCTGATGTTCCTCCTACAGGTTACATCAACATATTAGATCCCAAACTGCATGTGGCGGGTCCTGTCCGACGAGTACAGCGACAACGAGTCAACAACAATCTGCTCGGCGACAATACCTACTGTCCGCTGATCCGTAGAACTGATGTCCTCAAACATGCGATGGCGTCAGGACTAGACCTGGAGGCCAAGTCTTTGGTGGAAAGTTGCGAGCCAACGATCCTGGTTCGGGCAGTACATTATCTATATACAAAAGAGACCAAGTCGTCCTTTGCGATTGAGGGTGAAGTACCCAGCGCGAAACGAACTGAGCGCTTTGTGGCGGCGCTAACAAGAGCCGCGAAATTTGACACTTCCGATCCCCAGGCATTTATCAAACTTCAAAATGAGATAGTTGATCCACGCTATGCAGCGACCGGATGGCGGACAGTGCAAAGCTTTATCGGCGAGACGATGAGCGACTTCCGAGAACACGTCCATTTTGTTTGTCCCAAGCCCGACGATCTCGCTGACTTGATGAACGGGTGGATGCGCATGATGGAAAACTTACGCAACTCGAAAGTCGATCCTGTTTGTGCAGCGGCGGCAGCATCATTCGGGTTTGTGTTCATACACCCGTTCGAGGATGGCAACGGGCGAATTCACCGCTTTCTTATCCATCAAGAGTTAGCGAGTTCCGGATTCACGCCTCACCAGGTGCTGTTTCCCGTCTCTGCAGTAATGATGCGCGATCGAAAGCGCTACGATGAGGTTTTGGAAGGCTTCTCTCAATCTGTTTCACCCTACATCGATTATGAGATGAATCAAGACGGATCGCTGGTCGTGAATAACCAGACTGCGCACCTATATAAATTCTGGGACGCGACCACGTTTGCGGAGTACTTATATGACTGCGTGGCTGAAACCATTCGCACCGATCTCAGGGAAGAGATCGGATTCCTGAAGGTTTTTGATGCTGCTATTCGAGCTACCATGGACATCGTAGACATGCCCGATCGTCGTGCATCTTTGCTGGTACGACTGATCCTGCAAAACAACGGCCGGCTATCGCAGACAAAACGCGCCACGTTTCCCGAACTCAAGGATGAGGAGATCTCCGCCATCGAAGCAGCCGTGGCCTCTTTCAGTCAAGACGCGCCTTCGAGTTGATGGGGAAGGCTCTTAATTCTGCATTGGGACAGTTTGAAGTACGCCGAAGGCGTTGGCTAATTTCAGCCCAGGGTTCGAGCGGAGCGAGAACCCTGGGATAAGAAAATATAAAAAGGCTCAAACCCTGAAGGGGTTTTTCGCGAGGCAAACCCTTTCAGGGTTGCAAACAAATGATTGGGAGATTCCCAAGGTTGTCGCTGACGCTCCAACCTTGGGCTCAAATAGCCAACGCCTTCGGCGTTATGGTGTTTGGCTAGAACTGGTCCAAAACACAGCTTCCGGCCAGCGACGCTCGCGCTGGTAGAGTTCGTATCTTGTTCCAAGATATGTAGAGAAAATGGCTGATAACGACTCGGCGTATTCACGGAAATGTTTTTCATCGGGGTCGGAGAGATGAAGCACGATGGCTTCAACGGCACGGTGGGCGGTGTAGACCGCGTTGGTGATTCCGTGAGAGGAAAGCGGGTCAAAGGCGATGGCAGCGTCGCCTGTTGCCAACCAGCATTTTCCGGCCAGCTGAGTCGCTCGCGAGGAGCCGGCGTCTCCGCCCACCACTCTGATGCCGGTCGCGGTGGTTAAGAAATTTCGCAGGTACGTAGTCTCGAAAAGAATTTCAGGCCAGCAGGAATAGTCCTTCAACTCCCTTTGGATGCCAACGCGCGGACGGCTGAAGAGCGACATCACCTGCGTCTCATCAGACAGTTGCGAGACAATCCCCCAGCCGTGTTCAAACGACTCCACGAATACGCCGTGCTTTATTCTCGGATGCTCCCTGCGAGGCAGATGGCAACTGTAAGCAGTTAGTTGATCATGCTCCTCGCTGGTTATGCCCAGTAGCTTCAGGAGAGATCTGTTTCTCCCGGTGGCGTCCACGATGCATCTTCCACTGACCACAATGCCGTCTTGCAATTCCACCGCGACACCTTGTTCCTCCAAACGGATCGCAATCATCTTCTCAAAGCGGAGAATGTTTTCCGACGTCAGCCTTTCGAGATCTTGCTCTAAGGATTGTTTGTTGATCTTGAGCCCGTGCTGAAAAGGCGAGTGAAAGAAAAAATTGTGATCGGCGATGGCGGCACTTCCCCAGGCGGAGTGATAGCCGTAAGTCCGGTGCAGGGAGTTGCTCTCAAAGAGATCCAACAGGCGCAGCGACTGAAGCAACCGTAAGGAAGACGGAGGCAAAGTTTCCCCCAACGCAAATTGCTTCCTCGCCGTCCTGCGATCCAATACGAGATGAGGGATGCCTTTGTGCTTCAGCAGCAAGGACACCACCAACCCGGCGATGCCCTTGCCCGCGATAATGACGTCCGTGTCCATCATTCTTTGGAGTGATACGCCACGTAAACCCTGTTAGGTATGCCGTCAATGTGCAGGTCCAGCGCCCTGCCGGTAACCATGCCGATCTGGTTCCATTCATAGACCATGTTGATGAGGCCGTTCATGTAACCACCTTCAGCGTGATATCCGATGAATCCCGTGTTCGCGGTGTGCAGCCAGTCCTCGCGATTGGCGAAGATGTTTTTCTTGGTGTCATCCAGGATGTTCGGATCGAGCAGCTTGTGGTAGCTCGCCTGCGGCAGCACATGCACGGGCAGATTCGCCGCCCACCATGCGGGGATGGGATACTGCTTGTCCACATAGACAGCCTGGCAACTGCCCGCATCCGACTGCCACGGAATGCCCATCCATTTCGTTAGATCGCCAGGCGTGATCTTCCATAGCCAGTGCTTCTTGTGATTGGAATCCATCGACTCGCGGATGTCTTCGGAGCCCATCTGGAGGCCGAAGTCGTTATAGTAGATCTTCTTCTGCTCGTCGGGTGTTGCGGAGTTAATCCGTATCTCGCGCAAACCAAAGAGGCCGAAGTTTTCCGTGACATCGTCGTATACTTGCACGTTC
>Ga0207670_10001454_pt1 | contig 12431 bp, 13 predicted proteins | sample KBSS23HmetaG_FD_184339 | JGI IMG/M metagenome (GOLD analysis project Ga0207670, IMG submission 184339) | Switchgrass rhizosphere microbial communities from Kellogg Biological Station, Michigan, USA - KBS S2-3H metaG (SPAdes) (version 2) | ecosystem: Host-associated > Plants > Roots >... | reverse complement strand
CCCGTACGGCTCGTTCTCCGACGTCTGCCGTCGCTCGTTCCGGACGATCGCGCGCTGCGCGTTCAGCTTCTCCTCGTTCATGAGCGGCCCGAGATCGCGCAAACGATCCGCCTCGAGCCACAAGACGAGCGGCAGGATCGTCGACGGACCGACGTCGTAGTACTCGGTCCGGTCCTCGCTCGTCCCGGCGTTGTTCCAGCCGCCGCCGGACTCCATCCAGGTGTCGAACATCTTCGTCGGCGCGCGCTCGGTCCCCATGAACATCAGGTGCTCGAAGAGGTGCGCGAAGCCCGTCCGGCGCGGCGCTTCGTACCTCGAGCCGACCCTGTACGTGATGTCGACGACGACGATCGGGAGCGCGTGGTCTTCGTGCAGGATCACGGTCATTCCGTTCTTCAGTTGCTCGCGCTGGAACGGGATCTGGATGCCTTCGGCGGAGGACGGCGTCGCTGCGAAGAGGAGCGCTGCCGCGGCGCAGGCGGGGAGGAGACGGAGGCGCATGGCGCGGAAGTCTATCTCACTCGCGGAGCGACTTCGGGGAGAGTGCGCCGCCGCCGCGGCCTCCGCGGTAGAGTGCTCCCATGGGAATGCACGTGCGCGTCGTCGGCGTGGGGGATGCGTTCACCACGCGCTACGTCAACGCTTGCCTCCTGGTCGAGACGGCGTCGACGCGCCTGCTCATCGACGCACCGCCGGCGCTCGCGCGGGCGCTCGCCGACCTCGGCGATCGCGGCGGCGCGAGGATCGGCCTCGACGACGTCGATCACGTCCTCATCACGCATCTCCACGGCGATCACATGGGCGGGCTCGAGCAGCTCCTCTACTGGCGCCGGTTCGTCACCCAGCGGAAGGCGCGCCTCCACGCGATCCCGGAGGTCCTCGCCGGACTATGGGACACCCGCCTCCGCGGCGGGATGGACACGCTCCTCGACGACGCCGGGACGTTCCACGCGATGCGACTCGAGGACTACGCCGACGTGTCGCCGCTCGCCGCCGGCGTCACCGCGATCGGCGACCTCGAAGTCGAGTGGCGCCGCACGATCCATCACATCCCGACGTCGGCGCTCCGCCTCCGCGCCGGCGGCGCGTCGTTCGGATACAGCGCCGATACCGCGTTCGATCCGACGCTCATCGCGTGGCTCGAGGCCGCCGATCTCTTCTTCCACGAGACGAACCTCGGCGTGCACACGCCGCTCGCCAAGCTCGCCGCGCTCCCCGAGGCGACGCGCCGCCGGATGCGCCTGATCCACTATCCGGACTTCCACGACGTCGCTTCGTCGCCGATCGCCTGCGCCGCCGAAGGCGACCGGATCGACCTCTGATCGCGCGCGCCTCTCGACGTTCCTCAACCCGTGCGGTGGTACGCGTCGATCTCGACCCAGCCCATCGCGCCGAACCCGCCCACCCAGTAGAGCGAGGCGACATCCATCCGATAGAACGCGAAGTCGGTGAAGCTCTCCCACCGCTTCGCGTCCGGGTGGCGCTCGAAGTAGTCCGCACGCACCGCAGAGACCGCGTCGCTCGCGACCTTCGTCACCGCGCCGAGGAGCGTCACGCGCCCCAGCGCGACCGGGTCGTCGGCGGCGCCCGACTCCATCACGAGGAGGCTCGCGCGCGGATCCTCGGCGATGTTCTGCGTGTGCATCGCCATCGCGCTCAGGAAGAACGTCGGCGAGCCGTCGGGGAGGAGGCCGTACGGCGCCACCGAAGCGAACGGAAAGCCGGGGGCGCGGCGCGAAAGCGTGGCGAGCGCGCCGGCGCGCCCCGCGGACACGAGCTTGCGCGCGTGGGACGCGTACGTCGCTTCGTCGGGACCCGGCTCGCTTCCCATGGCGGCTTCTTGTAGCACGCTCGGGGCGGTCGCTTCGTTCACGGCATCCGTCCGGCGTCGCGGGGCGAACGCGTCGATCGTGCGAGTCGACGTCGCGCGCCGCGTATGGCATCGTGCGCGCGCATCGATTGCCCCCGTAGCTCAGTGGATAGAGCAGCGGTTTCCTAAACCGTTGGTCGGACGTTCGAGTCGTCTCGGGGGCGCTGATCTCCGCGCGGGTGCGCGTCTTCTTTCTCGTGATGGTCGTGGGATATTCGCCATAGAGTGGGGCCCATGTCCGCTACTCGCCCCGCCTCGAAGCCCCCCGTGCCTCAGGATCGCAAGCTCTCTGTCGATCGCGAGAGGCTGCGCGTCCTGCGCGTCCGGACCGGCGTTCGGACGGGCATCAGTGAAGAGGCCACGGGCACGTCGATGCCCGTCGCGCAACCGTAGCGCCGAGCGGCGCAGCCGCGACGCGAGCGCGCCGACTTGGACTATGCTGACTGGCGAGGTTCCCTTGGTCCTTTGGGCGATCAGCGATGTGCACGTGGCGCACCAGGAGAACAAGCGGATCATCGAGCAGATACCGCCGCACCCGGGCGACTGGTTGATCCTCGGCGGCGACATCGGCGAAAGCGCGGATGCCCTTCGATTCGTCCTCGACACGCTCCAGCCGCGTTTCGCGCGGCTGATCTGGGTCCCGGGGAACCACGAGCTGTGGAGCGTCCCGCCCGAGTCGGCCCGCGGTGAGGCGAAGTACCAGGAGCTCGTCGCCCTCTGCCGCGCCCGCGGGGTGCTCACGCCCGAAGACCCGTACCCGATCTTCGACGACGGCGTGACCCGTCACCTCGTGGCTCCGCTCTTCGTCCTCTACGACTATTCGTTCTGTCCGAAGGGGATGACGCCGCGCGAGGCGCTGGCGTGGGCGCGCGAGAGCGGGATCGAGTGCGCCGACGAGCACCTGCTCCACCCGGATCCGTACCCGACGCGCGAAGCGTGGTGCGAGGCGCGGTGCGCGTACTCGGAGAAGCGCCTGGCCGAGGCGCTCGCGGCGCACGACGGCCCCGCCGTGCTCGTCAATCACTACCCGCTGCTCCCGGAGCTCGCGCGCCTCCCGCTCATCCCCCGCTTCAGCATCTGGTGCGGCACGACGCGGACGCGCGACTGGCACCGGCGCTTCCGCGCGACCGCCGTCGTCTACGGGCACCTGCACATCCCGGGGACGCGACGGATCGACGACGTGCGCTTCGAAGAGGTGTCGCTCGGGTACCCGCGCGAGCGCGCGCGCCGCCCTGCCGTCCGCCGCCACCTGCGCCAGGTCCTGCCGTAGCGCCCGCGCGCGTGGCGGCGCCGCGTGATAGAGACGTCGGTGTCGTGGGCTCGCCTCGGGATCGATCAGAGGAACCGCCGTGGTTGTCGGCGGGCGCCGGCCATGTCTGGCGCCCGTACTGCCAGCACCGAACGGCGCCGCCGCCGCTCGCCGTCGTGGGCTGCCACGGGAGCCGCCTCGTCCTCGAAGGCGGCCTTGAGCTCGTCGATGGGCTCGCGTCGTGGTGGACGGCCGCGCACGGCTACCGGCACCCGCACATCGTCGGCGCGATCGAGGCGCAGCTCGCGCGCCTCCCGCACGTGGCGTTCGGCGGGCTCGCGCACGAAGCGGCGTACGCGCTCGCGTCGCGGATCGCAGCGCTCCTCCCGGCGCCGCTGACGCGCGTCTTCCTCGTCGAGAGCGGCTCGGTCGCCGTCGAGGTCGCGGTGAAGATGGCGATCCAGTCGTTCCACAACCGCGGCGATCGGCGGCGGCGCCGCGTCGTCGCGTTCGACGGCGCGTACCACGGCGATACGTTCGCCACGATGGCGCTGTGCGATCCGGTGAGCGGGATGCACGCGGCGTTCGCCGGCGCGGGGATCGACGCCGTCCACTTCGCCTTACCGGCCGCCGGCGACGACCGCTTCGATGCGGCGTTCGACCGGATCGGCGCCGACGTCGCGTGCGTCGTCGTGGAGCCGCTCGTCCAGTGCGCCGGCGGATTCCGCTTCCACGACGCGTCCACGCTCGCGACCCTCCGCCGCGCGTGCGATCGCCACGGCGCGCTCCTCGTCTTCGACGAGATCGCGACCGGCTTCCACCGCACGGGGGAGCGCTTCGCGCTCGACGAGGCGAACGTCGTCCCGGACATCGTCGTCCTCGGCAAGGCGCTCAGCGGCGGCGTCCTCCCGCTCGCCGCGACGGTCGCCACCGAGTCGGTCTTCTCCGCGTTCCTCGACGACGACGCGTCGAAGGCGCTCCAGCATGGTCCGACGTACATGGCGAACGCGCTCGCGTGCGCCGCGGCCCACGCGAGCCTCGATCTCTTCGAGCGAGGCGCGACGGCGGCGCGCGTCCGCCGGCTCGAGGAGAAGCTCCGCGCGGATCTCGGCGCCCTCCGCGGCGCGCGCGACGTCCGCGACGTGCGCGTCAAAGGAGCGATCGGCGTGATCGAAATGCTCCCCGGCGCGGCGCCGTCGTCCGCCGCGTTCGCGGAGCGCGGAGCGTTCGTCCGTCCGATCCGATTGAGCGGCGCCGACTTCGTCTATCTCATGCCGCCGCTCGTCATCGACGACGCCGATCTCGCCGTCCTCACGGGCGCGCTCCGAGGGGCGCTGGACCCGTGACCTGGATCGACCGTGAACCACCACGGCCGGCCGACCGGTACCACGGCCCGCCACGGCGCCGGGTGGAACCGGCGTGATTTCCAGTGGATCGGCGCCGGATCGGCCGGCCGTGCCCTTGGATCGGCATTTGAACGGCGTGGGTGGCATGCGCTTCCCTGCTCGGATCATCACGGTGCTCGCATCTGTCGTTGCGCTCTTCGGCTGCTCCTCCGCGAGCAAGGGGGGAGCAAGCGGACCCGCGCCCGGTGAAGGGACGAGCGCAGGCGGCGACCAGACGTGGACCAACGGGAAAGAGGTCGCGGACATCACGATCCCGGCGGGGGCCACGGTGACGATCGCCCCCGGGGCGACGGTCACGATGGCCAAAGGGGCGACGATCTTCGTGCAGGGGACGCTCAAGGCGCGGAGCCGCGATCAGCGCTCGAAGCTCGTCGGCGACGGGTGGGTCGGGATCGCCGTCGCGCCGGGCGGCGTGGTCGATCTCGAAGGTGTCGACATCGCGAACGCGCAGATGGCGATCGACGGCGAAGGAGGGACCGCGACGTACGCGTACGGCACGATCAGCGCGTCGGGGCCGTTCAACGTCGCGCAGAATGCGAAGCTCGTCGTCACGCACGCGACCGTGGCCGGCGCGACCAGCCCGAGTTTCATCTACGGCGAGATCACGGCGACGTTCCTCGACTACGACGCCAACCAGGTCGAAGGGATCATCGGCCAGGGCGACGGCGCAGTGATCAGCATCGAGGACTCGAAGCTCCACGGGCAGCGGAGCCAGGACAACGACCTCGTGATGTCCCGGGCGCTCTCGAAGATCCACGTCGCGTACACCGATCTGTCGAACGCGCACTGCAACTTCCACTTCGACAACGTCGACTCGTTCGACATCTCGTTCGTCTCGGCGCACGACGGCGGGTACGGGATGATGCTCTACGGGTCGAGCACGACGGGCGCGCACACGGTGAAGTCGAGCAACATCTTCAAGAACTACGGGCGCGGCGCCGAAGAGCAGACGCTGAACACCGTGAACGGCGTCATCACGCTCTCCGACGGCTACTGGGCCGACAACGGCGGCGGCCCCGCGGACAACGTTCGCCAGTTCACCGGACAGATCAAGGTCGTCAACATGTCGACCACGACGCCGGTGGAAGGCGTGGGCCCGCGAGGCGCCGTCCCGTAGGTTGAACCAGCCTAGATCACGCTCGACTGGCGCGCGGAGCTGACCGCCTCCTTCACGGTCTCCGGCGTGGGCTCGTGGCCGCGGCCGGCGAGGAGCCAGTCGAGCGAGGCGCCGAGGACCTTCGCGATCGCGACGGCGGTGCGCGCGCTGATCCGGTCGCCGATCGATCGCTCGAGAAGTGATGTGTGACTCTCCGAGATGCCGGCGAGGCGATCGAGCTCGCGCGCCGAGATCGCCGCCATTCCCCGGAGCTTTCGTACGCGTTCGCCAATTTCGGACGGTGTGCAGCGTTTGGACATAACTAAGACTTTAGTTTTTGTATAGGATGCTGGTCAACGGTCCTCGCGATGAAAGTTTTAGTCAGAGGGCCCTTTCCCAGTGCAAGATGGAGGTCGTGGGCGTGGCCGATCGAATTCGCTGGATCTTGAAGACACGGGGATGGGCGCAGCGCGAGCTCTCGCGGCGGGCGAAGCTCAAGTCGCAGAGTCACGTGGGGCTCATCTTACGGAACGACGCCGCGAAGGTGGAGTCGCTCGTGGCCATTGCCCGCGCCGCGAACGTTCCGTTCGCGTGGCTCGCGAACGGCGAGGGCTCGCCGAACGAGACCGCGCCTCCAGGGATACAGTGCGAGGACATCTATCCAAACCGCGCGGAGGCGGTGAAGCGCCTCGCCGGCATCGTCCGCCCGGAGACGATCTCGTGGCTCCTCTCGCGCCGCCTCCAGAATGACAAGGAGGATCAGAGCGTGAAGCAGTGGATCGACGACGCGCTCACGTACGAGCGATACCGCGACAAGTTCGGCGACCTCTTCGATCGCGGGCCGGACGGCGCGTAGCGCGTACACAACTCTCTCCGTCGCGCGGCCGATGGGATCGCATGCGCGCGATCGAGCTCCCCGCCGCGTCGGTGCGGCGCGCCATGGACGTCTGGGAGTCCGACGCGTGGGCGCTCGACATCCGCCGGCGCGCGAACGTCGATCCCGACGAGGTAGTGCGCCCTTCGGAGCTCGCGCGGCGCCTTCCGGGTCTCGCCGGCGTCGTTCAAGCGAAGGGGCTCCGTCTCGTGAAAGACGGCGAGCTCCAGCGCGGGCCCGAGGGGTGGCGGATCGTCGTGCGCGCGGGGATCCCGCTCGTGCGCGCGCGCTTCGCGGTGCTCCACGAGATCGCCGAGTTCGCGATCGGCGACGCGGTCGACGAGCACATCGACCACGCGTGCAACGCCGTCGCGGCGTCGCTCGCGATGCCGCGCCGTCCGTTCGGGCGCGCGCTCCGCGCGCACGGGGGCGACCCGCACCGCCTCGGCGAGATCTTCGTCGTGAGCTCGATCGCTGCGGCGCTCCGGATCGGCGAGGTCACGCGGATCCCGGTGGCGGTGGTGACGCCGCGCCGCGTATGGACGCGCGGCCCTGAGATCGCATGGCCGTCCGGAGACGAGCTCCAGCGGATCGCGCGCGCCGGTCGCCCGGGCCCCGTGCAGGTAGCACGGGGCCACGTCCGGTCTACCGTCCTCCAGGCTCTCCGCGCGGTGCCGCTCGAGCCCCGCTGCGTCGGCTTCTTCGTCGACGACCTGGACGCGATCGAGCTCCTCGCCGGTGAAAAGTTGGCTCGTAAGTCGGCTAAATATATAGCTTTTGGCTAAGGGTGTATTCGCTTCATCGCCGGCGTTCCGGTCTTTCGTGGCGTTCCGGCCGTTCGGAGTGGCGCTCCGGGCGATCGGAGTAGCGCTCCGGTCTCTCGGAGAGACGCGACTCCGAGCCCGGGGCGGGCGGGCGCGTCGACATCGGCGGCGGGGGGCGGGTCGACGGGTTGTAGGCCGGCGGGCGCGTCGACATCGGCTGGAGGAGAGCGTCGACCGACGGGCCGCACGTCCGGCGCATCCGCGGAAACCACTCGGGCACGACGCCGGTCGTGACGAACCGCCCGGAGATCCGCCCGTCGGGATCGGCGCCGAGCTGCTCGAACCGATACAGATCCTCGAGGATGACTTGCCCATCGCCGGCGCCCTGGACTGCCGCGATGTGTGAGACGCGGCGCGAGCCGTCGGCGAGCTGGACGTGCTGGACGATGAGATCCACGGCCGCGGCGATCTGCTGCTGGATCGCCCACAGCGGATAGGAGAGGCCGCGCCCGAGGACCATCAGCGCGAGGCGCGCGACCGCTTGCTCCGGCGAGCTCGCGTGGAGGACGGCGAAGCCCCCTTCGTGACCGCTGCTCATCGCCGAGAGGAGGTCGAACGCCTCGTCGCCGCGCACCTCGCCGAGGACGATCCGCGTCGGGCGCATGCGCAGGCTGTTCTTGAGGAGGTCCGAGAGCGTGATCGCCGCCGTCCCTTCGACCGTCGGCGGCCGGCACTCCATGCGGACGACGTTCGACTGGCGGAAGACGAGCTCGGCCGTGTCCTCGATGACGACGATCCGCTCGTGATCCGGGATGACGACGCCGAGGAGGCCGAGCAGCGTCGTCTTCCCGGACCCGGTGCCGCCGGAGAAGACGATGTTGATCCGCGCCTTGACGCACGCTTTCAGGAACTCGGCCATCTGCTCCGTCAGCGTCCCGCGCGCGACGATGTCGTCGATGCTCGCTAGCTCGCGCGACGCGCGGCGGATCGTGATGACCGGGCCCTCGAGCGCGATCGGGCGGACGACGACGTTCACGCGCGATCCGTCGGGGAGGCGAAAATCGACGAAGGGGGTGCGCATGTTCACCGCGCGCCCCGAGAGGCCGACGAGCGCCTCCACCGCCGCGTCGAGCTTCGCCTGCACTTTGTAGACGGGCTCGAGCTCGATCATCTTGCCGGCCCGCTCGACGAAGAAGCGCGAGAGCCCGTTGATCATGATCTCGCTGATTTTCGGATCGAGGATGAACGGGCGGAGCGGCTGGAGCTGCGGGAAGTCGAGATAGTGCATGGCAGGATGAGCTTAGCTCGAAGCGCTCGGCGCGCCCCGCCCCGCCGGTTTGTGGTCCGAACCGGACATTTATTCTGTGAGACAATCGAAGTACGCGCTGTTATGAGGGGCGCCGACGAACGATCGCCGGGCCCGGCGCGCGCTCGCGGTCCGGGGGCTGGGCCCCGTGCAAGGAGCACGGGGCCACGTCCGGTCTACCGTCCTCCAGGGCGCGGATCACGCGGGGACCCGCGTGGACGCCGGGACCGTGGTCTCGCCGTGGATCATGATCTCGCCGGCGCCGTCGATCGACACGGCGAAGTGCGGGAGCGGCGAGCTCGCCGGCCCGTGCTTCACCGCACCGTTCGCGTCGAAGCGGCTCCCATGGCAGCCGCAGGCGATCCCGTCCGCCTTCACCTGGCCATCGACGGCGATGTTGCAGCCCTGGTGGGTGCACGCGAGCGATACGGCGTACACGCCGCCCGCGTCGCGGCCGATCGCCACGGGGTTACCCCCGACCGCCCGGAGCGTCCCCTCCGGTAGATCCTTGATGTTCCCTGCGTCCACCTGCCCCACCGGGCCGGCGGCCCCGCCGCTCGAGCACGCCGCGAGAAGCGGCGCGCCGGCGACGAGCGCGAGGAATCGCCTGCGTGTCCTGTCGTGGTCCATGGGGGGAACCTTATCCAAAAGAGGGATCCGGGAGCACCCGGGTCGGCCACTTCGTGGCGAAGCCGGGCGGGTGCGCGTGCGCGGCCGGCCATTTTCGCGCATCATCATGGAGACGTGGACGTCTTTGGCCTTTTTTGGAGCGGTTTGGGACGACCCGGAGGTCTTTGGCCTTCCTGGCTCGTACGTGGAAGGTGCGGTGAGGAGGCAGTGAGATGACCGAAGAGCGGTACGTTCGGCCGACGATCGGCGGGTGGATTCGCCCCGTGATCTTCGGTCCTGGTTTGGGCATCTACACGGCGGTCTCGCTGTACGCGGCGTTCGGTCCCGGCGGCGGCCTCGTCGGGCGGTGGGGGCAGTGGGCGCTCGGGATGCTCGTCGGGACGCTCGTGTCGACGGTCTACGTGCTCGTCCTGGCGCTCGTCGACGTGGCGCTCCTTTCGCTCCGCCTTCGCGTGCTCCCGACCGGGCGCGGCGCGTGGGCGATGTCGGCCGGGTCGCCGCTCCTCGTCCTCCTCTCGTACGCCGTGCGCTCGCCGTTCTCGTACTACCGCTACGGTCCGTGGGCGATCGCCGCCGCGTTCCTCGCGCCGATGCTCGTGTGCGCGCTCGCGGTGCGCCTCCTCGGCGGGAAGCGGCCGCCGATCTCCGCGGCCTGATCGCTTCGTGATCGCCTCTCGCGCCTTGCCTCCGCGGCGGACGTCCGCGACCATCGGCTCCGTGCGACACCGCTCGTCCGTCCTGGCGCTCGCCGCCGTCGTGGCGCTCGTCTCCGCCTGCAAGATGCGCGACGAGCCATCGTCGGGCGACACGCCGTCGTCACCGCCCGCGGCCGCCGCGCCGCGCGCTGCTGGGATCTCGTGGATCGAAGCGCCGGGCGACGGCGACGTCCCGTCGATCGTGAAGCGCGAGGCCGCGAACGCGCGCGCCGCCGGTCGCTCGCTCCTCGTCTATGTCGGTGCGACGTGGTGCGAGCCGTGCCAGCGCTTCCACCACGCCATCTCGTCGGGCGCGCTCGATCAGGATCTCGCGGGGACGAGCTTCCTCGAGTTCGACGCCGATCGCGATCGCGACCGCCTGCGCGCCGCGGGGTACGCGTCGAAGTTCATCCCGCTCTTCGTCGTCCCCGCGCCCGACGGGCGGTCGAGCGGTCGCTTCATCGAGGGTTCGATCAAAGGGGAGAGCGCGGCGGCGGAGATCACGCCGCGCCTCCTCACCCTCATCGGGCGCTGAGCGTCTGGTTTCGAGGGAGCGCCGCTCCCCTCGAGCTCCCTCACCCGCGCCGGCGTTTTTTGTAGATCTCGATGAGCGCGTTCGTCGAGGGGTCGTGCGCCGTCACGATGCCGGGCGCGTCGAGCTCCGGCTCGATCTTCTTCGCGAGCTGCTTGCCGAGCTCGACCCCCCACTGATCGAAGCTGTAGATGTTCCAGACGATCCCCTGCGTGAAGATCTTGTGCTCGTACATCGCGACGAGCTGCCCGAGCGACCGCGGCGTCAGGCGTTGAACGAGGATCGAGTTCGTGGGCCGGTTCCCCGGGAACTGTTTGTGCGGGAGGAGCACGTCGATCCGCTCGCGCGGGAGCGCCTGCGCCTCGAGCTCCGCGCGCGCCTCGGCCTCGTTCTTCCCCTTCATCAGCGCCTCCGTCTGCGCGAAGAAGTTCGCGAGGAGGACGTCGTGGTGCTTACCGAGCGGGTTGTGCGTCTCGATCGGCGCGATGAAATCGGCCGGGATGAGGCGCGTCCCCTGGTGAATGAGCTGGTAGAACGCGTGCTGCCCGTTCGTCCCCGGCTCGCCCCACACGATCGGCCCGGTCGTGTAGTCGGTGATCGGCCGGCCTTCGCGATCGACGCGCTTGCCGTTGCTCTCCATGTCCGCCTGCTGGAAGTACGCCGGGAAGCGGTGGAGGTACTGGTCGTACGGGAGGATGGCGTGCGTCTCGGCGCCGAAGAAGTTCGAGTACCAGATGCCGAGGAGGCCGAGGATCGCCGGGAGGTTCCGCTCGAGCGGCTCCTTGCGGAAGTGCTCGTCCATCGCGTGCGCGCCCGCGAGCATCTCCTCGAACGCATCCATCCCGATGACGCACGCGATCGGCAGGCCGATCGCCGACCACAGCGAGTATCGGCCGCCGACCCAGTCCCAGAAGCCGAACATGTTGGCCACGTCGATTCCGAACTTCCGCACCTCGGCGGCTGCGGTCGACACCGCGACGAAGTGCTTCGGTACGGCCGCCTCGTCGCCGAGGCGTGACACGAGCCACGACCGCGCGGACCGCGCGTTCATCAGCGTCTCCTGCGTCGTGAACGTCTTCGACGCGACGATGAACAGCGTGGTCGCCGGATCGAGATCGCGCACCGTCTCGGCGAGGTGCGTCCCGTCGACGTTCGACACGAAGTGGACGCGGAGCCCCTTCTGCCAATAGGGGCGGAGCGCTTCGGTCGCCATCACCGGCCCGAGATCCGAGCCGCCGATTCCGATATTCACGATATCGGTGATAGGGCGGCCGGTGTACCCCTTCCACGCGCCGCTCCGGATCGCGTCGGTGAAGGCGCGCATCTTCGCGAGCACCGCGTTCACCTCCGGCATGACGTCGGCGCCGTCGATGACGATCGGCCGGTTCGATCGGTTCCGGAGCGCCACGTGGAGCACGGAGCGTCCTTCGGTCCCGTTGATCGGGGTGCCCGAGAACATCTTGTCGCGCCACGTCTCGACGCCGGCCTGGCGCGCGAGCGCGAAGAGGAGGTCCATCGTTTCGGACGTCACGCGGTTCTTCGAGAAGTCGACGAGGACGCCGTCGACCTCGAGGTGGAACCGCTCGAACCGCCGCGGATCCTCGGCGAAGAGCGTCCGCATGGGCACGTCGCGCATCGTCGCGTGGTGCGCCGCGAGCGCGCGCCACGCCGGAGACTCGGTCAGCTTGCTCATGCTCCCCTTTTACCCGCCCGACATGCCGCGCGCGAGGCGCAGCATGCTGCAGAGGCGCTCGACCTCGCGCAAAGGCAGGTTCGCGAGCCCGGGTGGCGGCACCATGCGATCCTTGAGGCGCGCCCGCAGCCGCTCGCCGCGCGGCGTGAGCGCGAGGCGCTTCGCGCGGCGGTCCTCGGTCGAGGCGCGCCGGCGGATCAGCCCGCGCGCCTCGAGCCGGTCGACGATCCCGGTGACGTTCGACGGATCGCACGCGAGCGTGCCGGCGAGCGCGCTCATCGGACGCTCCTCCTTCGGCTCGAGCGACAAGATGAGA
>Ga0207670_10001453_pt1 | contig 12436 bp, 7 predicted proteins | sample KBSS23HmetaG_FD_184339 | JGI IMG/M metagenome (GOLD analysis project Ga0207670, IMG submission 184339) | Switchgrass rhizosphere microbial communities from Kellogg Biological Station, Michigan, USA - KBS S2-3H metaG (SPAdes) (version 2) | ecosystem: Host-associated > Plants > Roots > Rhizosphere... | reverse complement strand
CGCGGCCAGGAACGAATCCGCAGCAGTTGCCGCCCGTCGCCGTGGTACTCGAGCGCGGCGAACATCCGCGCTGAACCGAGCGACCCGCCGCGCACCTCCAGATCCCAGGGATCAAAATCTCCGCCGCGCAGAGGCAAGGCGCCGTAGTCGCACAGGGCCGATTCGATGGATTGAAGCCGCTCCTCAACCGAGAGGGAGCGTTTGCTCCAGATGTTGGCCAGCCAGGGGCGCGGCAGCGCCAGGCCGACGACGGCCGGTTGGCGCCATACGGTCAGTCCATGGCGCAAGCGGCCGCACAGGCGCGCCAACGGCTGGAGCACATGCAGACCGGCGGTCACCAGGCGCAACCTGATTCGCGCGACACGGGAATAATAGGCGTGGGCAAAGGTGACTTGCGTGGCGAAGGAGCCTGCTTGCACCAGCGGCATTCCTGCGGCCACCACAAACAGCGGCCAACTCAGGCTTAAGGGGCGCCAGACAAAACCAAGGAGCGATAGCAGGCCCAGCAAGGCAATCACGAGATACCATTCGGGCATTAAAGGCAGGGCATCCATCATGGCGGGGGCAGGCTGGTAGAGCGACTGGAACGGCGCCAGGCCCCAGGTGCCATGAAAAATCCTGTCCGCACGCCACCGCATGTACTGGATGCCATAAACCCGCCCGGCCCATCTCAGATGACCTGCGGCGTTGTATTTTTCCGGCCATTTCTTTTCCAAGAGGGCCTCGGCCTTCCCGTAGCCCTTTTGCTGGCGCAAATAGGCGCGAATCGAATTGCGGCGATGATGCCAGACCACCGCGGCCGGACTGAAACCCAGAGTCCAGCCGTGTTCCTGCAAACGCCAGCACACATCCACATCGTCGCCCGCAACCCGGAACCGCACGTCGAATCCGCCGATGGCCTGGAGACAGGACCTGCGGAACGACATGTTGCAGCCGGGTATGTGTTCGGCCTCGCGATCCGACAACAGCACGTGCGTGGGGCCCCCAGGCGCGTGCCCCACGCATTCGGCAATCGGTCCGTCCGTGGACGGTGTGAGGTTGGGACCGCCCACCGCTGCGTGCTTCGCGTTGGTCGTGTTCAGAAACGGGGCCGTCAAATAATGCAGCCAATGGGGGTCCGGGTAGGCGTCGTCGTCCAAATAGGCCACGATCTCCCCGATCGCGGCCTGCCAACCCGTATTGCGGGCGCTGCTCAGTCCCTGATTCGCCGTCCGGATCACGCGGCAGTCGTACTCACTCGCGATGGCCGCCGTTTGGTCCGTCGATCCGTCGTCCACCACGATCACGTCATAATTCGGATAGGCGAGCTTTTTGAGGCCCTCGAGTGAATCGCGAATGGTCCGCGCGCCGTTGTGGCTGCAAACCACAACTGAAACCCGCGGCCAGGGCACTTCCTCCATGAACGGTACTTCAGTGAAGACCTGTCGCACTGCCGCGAGCGCCGGCTTCGCTTCGCGGTTCTGATCCGTGATGCCGAACTTCCAATCCTCCACCTCCGCACCGCCGCGAAACCATTCGTCGGTCCACGCGTAAACAAATGCCCCGGCGCAACCCGAAGCGAACGAAGTGCGGATTTGCCAATCCAGCACCTGCGCTTGCATTGCTTCTCCATTCCGCAGGCTGTCCAATCCCATCTCCGCCATGACCAAAGGCCGGTCGCCCGCGATGTTGTGCAGGCGGGCGAGGTACGCATCGAGGCAATTCTGCGATTCGAGGTAAACGTTGAAGCAGGCGAAATCGAGAAACGAAAGCTGGAGATATTCAGTGGAAGGATAGTTGACGTAGGTCACCAGGCATTGGGGGTCCTCCGCCTTCGCGGCCCGATAGAGGCGTTCGAGAAAACGCTCCATTTTGCGCCGGCCATGCCAGCGCACAATCGACGCGGGAATTTCATTGCCGATGGTGTAACACAAGAGGGCCGGATGGCCGGCGCGGGCGCGGACTTCGGCGCGCACCATCTCCTCGATCGAGCGGGCGCACTTGCGGTAATCGAGAAAAGCGACCGAGCGTTCGACCGGTAGTCCGGCCATGATCCGCAACCCGTGCTGCTGTGCCACATCCAGCAACCAGAGCGGTGGCGGCGTGTAGGTGCGGACCGCGTTCACACCCATGGCCGCCATCCGGGCAAAGTCCCGGTTGACTACTTTCCATGCGGGGAACTCCTCGCCTTGCTCGTTCGGACGAAATGTGCCGTAGGTGACTCCGCGGACGTAAAGTTTTTCGTCGCCTACGAAAAAGAATTTACCCTGAACCCGTGGAGGAGCGTCCGGTACAGACCCGCATTCTGCAATATGCAGTAATTCCTTGTTGTTTTTCACAGACCGACTGCAGCCGCCGCCGCGTCTCTCTGGACCTCCAAATTGCCCGGGCCAATGAACGGAATTGAAAGCGCGATCTGTCGAGCCGCCAAAACCACCCAATCAGCCTAAAGCCAAAATCGCCCCCGTGCGCATTTGGCAGATGAAACCGTCGAGTACGACTAATTGATTGTTACGATTGCGATACCGTAAGCAAACCCGGTACCTGCCACTTGATAAATATTCAACATGTTCTTGTTCAGCAATTTAAGTATTAGAACTGCCGGGTCGTCCCGTTGATGCCGTATCGTATTGCATGGCAATTGCATGGCAATTTCAATTCGACGAGGTGAACACCTTAGTTGCATAAAAAAGCTGCATGACCTTCAACATTCACGCGTAGATGCTGCATGAAACCGGCTTTTCTGTTGTATCACGACCTGTCATTTTCAGAAAAAGTGTTGTCCAGGCGGCGCTCTTTTCGCGACTAATCAGATAACAGGACAACCATGAGCGATCGAGCGGAAACACTTTGCCATCGGGCCCAAACCGGAGACATCTTGGCCGCATCCGAGTTGGTCGGTCTTTTTTACGAACGGATGTTCGCTTACTTCCGGCGTCTGTGCGGCAACGACGATGATGCCGCTGATTTGACGCAGAAAACCTTTTTCAAGGTCTGGACTTCACTGGCGGCCTATCAACAGCGGTCCAGCTTCTCGACCTGGCTTCACGGCATTGCGCATCACGTGTACGTCGATTGGAGGCGCACAAACAAGCCGGCGGATTCCCGTTCGGACATGTGGTGGGAGGCCCGCCCGGCGAATGGGCCTAGCCCGTTCGAGGACGCCGCGGAACGCGATTTGGCACATCGACTCTTCTCGCTCGTGGACCGATTGGAGGACCGTGCCAGGGAACCAGTCCATCTGCATTATTATCAGGGTTTGTCCCTTCACGAGACCGCCGAAGTGTTGGGCATCGCGACGAGCACGGTAAAATATCGCCTGCGCGAGGCGCTCGATTCATTGCGATCCCAAACCGAGGAACCGAAACTGCGACCTGCTTGAATGAAGGAAGAGAGATTATGAACGATGAGCGAATCGAACAGTTGCTGCGCAAAGCGCCGCGATCCCCGGCCCCGGCCGGGTTGCTGGAACAACTGCGGACGGACATTGCTCTGCCGCGTCGAATCGAAACGAGGCCGGTGCATCCGGTGAAAGCGATGCCTTGGTTTCGCCGCTGGTTTCCCGCCATTTCATTCGCAATCGTTTTTCTGGCCTGCATCGTGGCCATCGCCGTGCAGACCAATCAAATCGCCGGGTTGAAACACGAAAATGCAACTCTGCAGACCCTAGCGCAGAACTTCGATCCACTGCGCCGCGACAACAGTGAATACCAGCGCCTGAAATCCGAGCACGAACAACTCGAGCGGTTGCGCAGGGATTACGCCGAACTGCAACAACTCCGCCAGGAAGTCGCACAACTCCGCCCGCAGATACAGGAAATGGAAAAACTGAGAGCGGAAAACCAGCAACTTCTGGCCGCAAACCGGCAACGGGGACAGACCGACGATTTTTTCGCGCGAAACGACAACGCCCTCGAAAATGCGCGGGCCAAGGCCGAGTCCGCCGCGTGCATCAACAATCTGAAGCAGATCGGACTGGCTGCCAGAATCTGGGCAAACGACAACAACGATGTATTCCCATCCAATTGGCTGATGATGACGAATGAACTGTCCACACCAAAAATCCTGGCCTGTCCGAGCGACAAAGGGCGTTCGCGAGCCATCGACTGGCGGCAGTTCTCCGCAGGCAATGTCAGTTACGAGTTTTTGAACCCGAACGGGACGGACGCGCAACCGGATGTGGTCCTCGCGCGATGCCCGATCCATAACCACGTCTGTCTGAGCGACGGCTCGGTGCAGCAATTACGCAATAACCAAAGGATCGTTCAGAACGCGAACGATAAGAATTATTACATAATCGACTCGCCGCAACCGGCTTTGGAGGCGGAAGCATCGGCGCGACAGCGAACCGGGTTGCCGCCGGGCGGTGCTCAACCGCCGCCGAACCCGGGGGTGCAACCGAAACTCAACGAAGACCTCCTTCGACGCTATGGTTTGATGCCGACCAACGCGCCCCACCGGGCCATCACCAACTCATACGAATGAAATCAGCGCCGGCAACAGGCATTTGCCTTCTCGCACTCGTCGGAGTCGTGGGCGGCGTGGTGGTGCAACACCAATCGCTTTCAAAGCTCCGGGCTGCCAACGCGGAGTTGACTCAGACGGTCAAGGAAGTCCAGCGGTTGAGCGCTGAAAACGCAGAGATCGCCCGGCTGCGCGCGGAGATCGAGGAGGTTGAAGGATTGCGCAATGAAACCCGGGAACTTCACAGGCTGCGAAATGAAGTCCGGCAGTTGCGTGAACTGAAACCCGAGTGGGCCAAACTGAGCGCAGAAAATCAGCGGCTCCGAACCGCGCTCGAGCCGGCGGGCCGTCCGGCCCGGAACGCGCCGGAGCCGGAAAACCTGATTGCCAGGGAGTCCCTGTCCGACGCGGGACTGTCCAGCCCGGAGGCCACGTTGCGGACATTTTTCTGGGCGCTGCAGGAAGGCAACATCGGAACCATCCGCAGGTGCTTCTCCGAAGCGACCCTGCAACAGGGATTCTCCCAACCATTCGAACAGGCACCAGGCGGCGCCTCTTCGATGATGCCCGGGTTCAAAGGCCTTCGCGTCATGGCAAAGAAAATCGTCAATGCGGACCTGGTAAAACTGGGAATTCAAATCTCCGCCGATGGAGAAAACAGTCCGGATGAACTGGTGCTTCCGTTCAGGCGCGTCGGCCATGAGTGGAAGGTTGACCTGGCTTTGCCCTGATTCAACCGACGGGACTCAGTTCAACTCGTTGGCGGATTCGTCCTCGGCATTCAAGCAAGTGACGATGGCTTGCAGCAGAGCGGGCGCGGAGAATGGCTTTGGGAGAAACAAGCCGCCGGTCAATGTCGGGACGCCGGAGCAGATTTCGGGGCCGAAACCGCTTGTGAAAACAATTTTGAGATTCGGTTTCGTCCGCTTGAATCGTCTGGCCAGCTCAAGTCCGGTGGTGCGATATGGGATCAAGACATCGGTCAGCAGCAGGTCAATCCGCTTCCCGAACCGGTCCCACGCTTTCAACGCCTGTTTCTCGGATTCCGCCACCAGCACCAGATAACCGTTCTGGCTCAAAATATCGCAGGTCATTTCGCGCACAGCGAGGTCGTCTTCAACGACAAGAATGGTTTCAGGGCCGTCGGGCCGTTTGGGTTGGTTCAACATGAACTTATCTGTAAAACTTTTCACGCGCGAAAAGGCGAATGGCTTTCAACTGTGACGACAACCTTCCTCTTCCGTTTCTCCTCACCGGTGTTTCGATGAGCGCCGACCGGGCGTTTCAGCCAATCCAGCGTCGCTTTTCAATTGCGACACAGCCTTACGAAGCAATTGGAATGCCGCCGCAAATTTGCACAACCGGCCCGACGCGGGGTTTTCCGATAGCCGTGCAGAATGGGGCCTTCACGATCAATTTCAGTGATCCTTCAGCCTGAAGCATTTAGGACCTGTTCCTGTTGAGGAAAACCAGGCCTCGTTACCTCGGCTCCTAACAACGGCAGGTCTCTGTTTAGCGTCGTGAATGCGCGAGCGGTCGGAGGGCGACGTTTACGTCGCTTCCGCGCGGCACAGACACGCGACGTAACGGAAAAGCCACGTCTCAGGAAATCGCGCACAGTGTAGCGGCCTGAAGGCCGCGCTCCTACGCAAATCGTAGTTGGGCGCTAAACACACTGCAACACGGGCCGCGCGTGCCCGAAAAAATTCGTTGACACCAACTGTTTGGCTGTTACCATACACTCCAACATTGAACGGCGGCATGCTTCACTTTCAAATCAATCCGCATTCGGGGGTGCCGGTTTACCGGCAGATGATCGACCAGGTCAAATACTACGTCGCGTCCGACGCGCTGAAGGCTGGCGACCAATTGCCGTCCATCCGCGAACTGGCCCAGTCACTCACCATCAACCCCACCACCGTGGTGCGCGTTTACACCGAGTTGGAGCGTGAGGGCGTCATCGAGATGCGCCACGGCAAAGGGGCCTTCGTCACGGCCTCCGGCCGGCGCATGACGGCCAACGAGCGGGACAAGACATTGCGCCGGCTGGCGCGGCACCTGGCCGTGGAGGCGACCCAGATGGGAGCGCCCGCCAGCCAGGTGCTCAAGGTGGTGCGGGAGGAATTGGCGGATTTGCGGGACGCAGAGGAGGAGGGGACGGTGAAAGTGTCGGTGGTAAGAAGTTGAGCCATGCGCGAAGTGGTCATTGAAACCAGCGGCCTGACCAAAACGTTTCGGGACGGCGTGGTTGCCGTGAACGAACTGGATCTGGAGGTCGAGCGCGGTGCGGTGTACGGACTGATGGGCCGCAATGGCTCCGGCAAAACCACGACCTTGCGGCTGTTGCTGGGGCTGTTGCAGCCGGACCGCGGCAGTGCGCGGATGCTCGGCTGGGATTTCTGGCACGCGCCGCGCTCGATACGGACGCGCGCGGCGTATGTCGCACAGACCCAGCAACTGCCCGCCGGCCGCAGCCTCGATGAACTGAACCGTTGCCTGAAGCGATTCAATGAACAATGGGACTCTGGCCACGCGCGCGCGTTGGCCAGCGCGTGGGGCCTCCCCTGGAATCGGCCTCTCGGCTGCCTGTCGAACGGCGATCAGCGAAAGGCGGCGATTCTGCTCGCCTTTGCCAGCCGGCCCGAAGTGCTGGTGCTGGATGAGCCGGCTGCAGGGTTCGACCTCGTTGCGCGGCGCGATCTCGTGGCACAGATCGTGGACGCCATCACGCAGGGTGACGGTTGCACGGTGTTGTTAAGCACGCATCTGATCGAGGATTTGGAGCGTGTGGCGGACCATGTCGGCGTCATTGACAGCGGGCGCATGGCGCTGTCGGAGCGGTTGGAGGACCTGCTCAATCGAACCAAGCGCGTGCAGGTGATTTTTGACGACGCGGAACCGCCGGCGCACTTCGCCGTACCCGGGGCGGTGCAGACACACCAGGCGGGGCCGGTCGTTAACGCGATTGTGCAATGGGCCGATCGCGGCGAGCTGAACGCTTTGCGTGACTCAACCGGCGCGCGCGTGCAGGTTTTTCCAATGGGACTGGAGGAGATTTTCATCGAACTGTTCGGGCGCGGCGCCCGCAACGGAACCGATCCTGCACGCAGCAGAGAAGCGAAGGAGCAACTATGAAGAAATGGTTCTTGCTGACCATGGCCACAGGGCTGTCCTGCACAGCCACGCACCTGCTGGAGGCAGCCGACGCCGCGAGTCTCGCAACGGAAACAGCGCCCGTGATCACCTCGATTCGACTGGAAGGAACGAATGTCGTCGTCGTGGCGAGCGTGCCTGCGGACATGACCAAAGTGACTTTGGAAGCGTGCCGGCGGCTGCGCGGCGAGGCCTGGACACCCAAGGCCGTCGGCCGACTGGATGGCACCGGCGGCGAGCTGACGTTTCGCCTGGGATTGTCTCCCGATTTGGAACTGCTGCGCGTGAGGGCCGACACCAGAGAGGCACTGCCGGAGTTCTTTTATCGCGGGCCGAGTACGTTTGACGGCCAGCCGGTCAGCGCCGGCGTTGTCAGCGCAGCTCCTTCAGGAGGGTCTCTCACTACTCTCGCCGGGGTCGGTGCGTTCTCGGCCTTGGACAGCCAGATTAGCCAACTGCGGGCGGTGACCGAGCCGGATATCTGGGAAATCAACGGCGACACGCTTTATTTTTTCAATCAGTACCGCGGATTGCAGGTGATCGACATCAGTCAGCCGGATTCGCCCGTGGTGCGCGGCACCCTGCCAATCGCCGCGGCGGGCGAGCAAATGTATCTGTTGGACGACACACACGTCGTCCTGCTCGCGCGCGACGGCTGCAACTGGGGAGCTGACGCGGACAGCCAGGCGCTGGTGGTCGAGATCAGCCAGGGCAAACCGGCCAACGCTGTCAGTCTGCCCGTCAAGGGAGCCATCGAAGAAAGCAGGCTGGTGGGCACGGCGCTTTATGTTGCTTCCAGCGCCTACCGCAAACTGGTTTCCACCAACTCGGCGGACGGCGGGCAATGGGAACGAGGTACGCAGGTGTCCTCGTTCGATCTCAGCCAGCCAAATCAGCCCGCGGCGCGCTCGACGGCGTGGGTATCTGGCAACAGCGGCGTGGTCATGGCTACGGACCGTTTCCTGTTCGTTGCCGGCTTTCGCGGTGAAGATGGGCGCCCCGCCATCCGCGTGTTCGACATCTCGGCGCCGGACGGGACAGCCACGGAGGTCTCGAGCATCGAGCCTCGCGGTGAGGTCAAAGACAAATTCAAAATGAATCTCGATGGCGACGTCTTGACGGTTGTTTCCGAACAGTGGGCCGCGTCAACACGGCAGACCTGGGTTGAGACCTTTTCCCTCGTTGACCCTTCGGCGCCGCGAAGGCTGGGATCGCTGAAACTCATCGAGGGAGAAACGCTTTATGCCACGCGGTTCGACGGGCGGCGGCTCTATGTCGTGACTTTCCGGCAGGTGGATCCGTTGTGGATCATTGATTTGTCGGACCCGGCCCAACCCAAGGTCGCCGGTGAACTGCAGGTGCCGGGTTGGTCCACTTACATCCATCCACTGGGTGACCGGCTGGTCGCCATTGGCAAGGACAACAACGCGAGCTGGCGAACGATCGTGTCACTGTTTGACGTTCGGGATTCGACGCGCCCTGCGTTGCTGGGCCGCGTGGCGTTGGGCGAACAGTATTCCTCCAGCGAGGCCAACTCCGATGAGAAAGCGTTTGGCGTGCTGCCCGAGGCGGGTTTGATCCTGGTGCCGTACTCGTCCTGGACGACCAACGGCAACTTTCAAGGAGTACAACTGATTGATCTGGCGACCGGCTCGCTGTCGTTGCGCGGACGGATCGACCACGAAATGCAGGCGCGGCGTGCCACGGTGCATCGCGACCGTATTTTGTCTGTGTCCGGTCGTGAATTATTGAGCGTGGACGCAAGCGATCGCGACCACCCGATCGTCCGTTCGAGCACGACCCTGGTCTGGCCAGTGGATCAGGTCTTCCTGAGCGGCCAGTTTCTTTTGGAAATCGACCGCGCCTCGGGAGGTTCCTCCGGCCCGCAGGTGCGGGTGGTGCCCGCGGACGCTCCGGACCAGTTATTGGGCCAGCTCAGCCTGACCAATCTGCCGTTCCTAGGCGCAGCGCGGCGCGGCGATCAACTCTTCATCGCGCAGGGGCAGTCGGCCCAGATCAACTGGCAATGGGATCCCGCCGGCGGGACCAACAAGCCCGGGAGCACAAATTATGGCACTATCAATCTGTCGGTCTTGGACCTGTCGCGTCTGCCGGAGCTGACGATTCTGGGCCAAGCGCAGGTTCCCACAGCGGACAATCTTTGGGGTGATTGGGAAGCGCTCTGGCCCCAACCGGGGCTGTTGGTCTGGAGGCAGGCAAGTAGCAGCACCGGGCCGATCCGGGGGCGGTTTCCAATGCCTTACCTCACAGGGTGGGCTGAGGATGCGCTGACCGCGTTCAATGTGTTGCCGATCTCACCGTGGTCTCAAGGAATGCTGGTGTCGGTTCCGGGCTTTATCGGGCCGTGGTATTGGGGCACGCCTCGTACCCTGATCGCTTTCGACGTGAGCGATCCCGCTGCGCCGAAACTTGCCTCGGAAATCAGCTTGGGAGGAAGCGAGGGAAGCTGGCAGGCCACCGGCCATGGATTCGCTGCGGACGGTCTGGTCTACCTGAGCCACAGCGAGTTTGAATCTCAAATCACGGGTACCAACTATTTCGTGATTACCAACCAGGTCCTTGAGACAGTGACGAACGTTGCGACGATCACCAACGTCCTCAGGGTCCCGCAATTCACCTCCGTCACCAACTACGAAACGGTCACCCACATCGCCACCGTCGCGCTTTTGAACCGTTCGACCTCCTGGCAACGGGCTGGTTCGTCACGAGTTGCTGGAGTGTTGGCGGGCGGCGGGTATCATTCCTTGTTGCTTGACCCGCTGGGAACTGTGTGGGCCTGGGGCGCGAACTCGTACGGCCAATTGGGTCCTGGTTCCTTTGAGCGCGGGCAGATCCGGACCGTGCCGGACTTGAGTGATATGGATGGCCTCGCCGCCGGTTTCTCTCACAGTCTCGCGCTGAAATCGGACGGAACAGTGTGGGCATGGGGTGCGGACAACGCGGGGCAGTTGGGCAACGGCGCACCCATCTATACGCCTGGCTTGCCGCCGCTCCCGGATCTTGGCAGCTCCGATCCGGTCCCGGCGCTCGGATTGAGCAATGTCGTGGCGGTCGCGGCCGGGGGCTTCCACAGTCTGGCGCTTCTGCGCTCCGGAGAAGTATGGGCGTGGGGCGCGAATTGGTTTGGTCAGTTGGGCGTCGGAACAAGCGATCAACAGGATGCGCCAAGAGTTGTGACAGGTTTAGATGACGTGCGAGCATTGGCGGGGGGCGTCTTTCACAGTCTGGCGGTGAAAAATGATGGGACGGTGTGGACGTGGGGGCGAAATGATTTCGGCCAGCTCGGGCACGACCCGGCAATGGACAACAGTCGCCCGGCGCCCGTCAATGGCCTGAGCGACGTGGTCGAGGTTGCCGGCGGACAGGAGCATAGTCTGGCCTTGAACGCAGACGGGACGGTCTGGGGATGGGGTCGTGGTGATTCGGGCCAGTTGGGTGATGTCGGTGAGGCGACCGCCGCGCACCCGCGCTTGATTACCGGAGTGAGCCGGCTCGTTGCGGTGGCAGCGGGGGAATCCCATAGCCTGGCTCTCAGATCCGATGGCACGGTCTGGACTTGGGGTGGCAACGAATTCGGCCAACTCGGAGATGGAACCACGAACAGCCGGGCTATCCCGGCGCCAATTCAAGGCTTGTCCAATGCCGTGGCTATTGCGGCCGGGTACCGGTTTGGCCTCGCGTTGACGGGCGATGGCGTCGTGTGGGCCTGGGGCGAAAACCTCCACGGTCAACTGGGTGACGGCGAGCCGGTCACGGTCACCAGCGAAGCGTTGCGCACGAATATCGCGACGGTCGTCACTTATCTCACGGTGACCAACTACGCACAGCAGACAAACATCAGCTACGTCACGCGCCAGAACGTCGTCACCAACTCATGGCCGATTACCACCTGGATCGAACACCATTACCTCGACGTGGTCGATTACGCGGTGCCCTCGAACCCGACGATGCGAGCGCCCGTCAACATTCCCGGCGCACTGCAAGGACTCTCGCACCACGGCGCGCTGCTCTACACTCTCGCCCGACGCGCCGGGACCGAGGCAGGCAACGAGTGGGTCCAATGGCTCGATGCAGTCGCTTATGACGGTGTGGCGGCGCATCTGGTGGATTCGTTCGCCTTGCCGGACCGCTGGCCGACTCCGGTGCTGGGCCGCGACGCTGTCATTTTCGTCGGACGGCCTGCGCCTGACAGTCATTCGTCGCCGCAACTGGAATCGTGGGCGCTGTCGAGCACCGGAAAATTTGCGAAACTTTGCGGTCTGCCCTTGGACTCGCCCGCCCAAAACCTGGTGGCATTCGGCGATTTGCTGGTGGCGCAAACCGACCGTGACCTGCAACTGTTCAGCACGGACGATCCCTCGCGACTCGCGCAGACGGGCGGCGGCGGTCCGGCCGGGTGTGTGGGTTACAATCTGGAACATGCCGACGGTGCCTCCGCGAGTGGGGTGTGGCTGCCGCTCGGCCTCTACGGCGTGCATCACGTCGGGCCGGCGCAACATTCTTCCGCGCCATGAACTCTTCAAACTCCAAATCGAACAGGCCACATGGCGCGCCGAAACGGCCGCTCTTTCGCCTCCCGCGGCGGGAGGCAAAGGCCGGGGAAAGGAGGGATCGCGAACCCCCACGACGAACCCTTCTCCTCGGCCGCGCCGCTAATGGAGAAGGGTGTCTCCGTGCGCGAATCGGCGCGTACTGCGCGGCGGCATTTACGCTGGTTGAACTGCTCACGGTCATTGCCGTGATTGCCGTGCTGGCCTCGCTGCTGATGACCGCGATTGCGTCGGCCAAAAAGAAGTCCCGCACGGCAGTCTGCACTTTC
>Ga0207670_10001451_pt1 | contig 12451 bp, 7 predicted proteins | sample KBSS23HmetaG_FD_184339 | JGI IMG/M metagenome (GOLD analysis project Ga0207670, IMG submission 184339) | Switchgrass rhizosphere microbial communities from Kellogg Biological Station, Michigan, USA - KBS S2-3H metaG (SPAdes) (version 2) | ecosystem: Host-associated > Plants > Roots > Rhizosphere... | reverse complement strand
GTCCAGGCCGGCTCTTCGGTAGCGTCGAAGAGTGGCTCGACCCTCGACTTCCACCGATTACGTTGCAGGAGCGCGTTCGCGAAGCGAATATCGCGCACAACATCAGCGGTGGCGTCGTCGATGAGCGGTCGGACCAATTCTCGTGGGGAGTGCTCGCGTACGAGCTCTTGACCGGCTCGTTACCCTGGGCGCGAGACGATCGACGTGCGGAGCTCGCGTCGAAGACACTCTCTACGGACCCGCCGCCGCCGAGCGCACTCCGCTCCGGCATCGAGCGGCACGTCGATGCCGTGGTCCTGCGCGCGCTCGCGAAGGATCCTGGCGCGCGCTTCTCGTCGATGGCGGCGCTCGTGAGCGCGCTCCGCGGCGAGCGCGACGGACGGGATCCGGGCGCTCCGGCCGCGGTGACGCGCCGCGCTCGTGCGACGTGGCCGCTGCTCCTCATCGCTAGCTCCGCGCTGCTCGTGCTCAGTGCGAAAACGTTCTACTCACGCCCCCGCGAGGGCGTCGCAATCGTCTCGGCGAGCCCGGCTGCGGACGCGCAGCCCGGGGCTGGCTCGAAGATGAGCGCCAACCGCGAGGCCCTCAACGAATTCCGCGCCGGGATGGCCGCGGCGCGCGGCGCGGAGAACGAAGCCGCGCGACGGCACTTCGAGCGCGCCACCGAGCTGGACCCGTCGTTCGCTGCGGCCCACCTGCGCAAGATCCTCGTGACGCAATTTGCCGACGACGTCACGCGAGGTCATTTGAGCCAGGCGCTTCAACTCCGCGCCGACCTCGACGAGCACGATCGCGCGCTCCTCTATGCCGTCGAACCGTGGACCCGTGTCCCGCAAGCGACCCACGAGGTCGTCGAGAAGCTCGAGGCGCGAACGCGCGTCGAGCCGGATCCGGACAATCTCCTCCAGCTTTGTCGTTTCCGGTTCATCCTCGGCGATTATCGCGGCGCCATCGCGTCGTGCGAGGATGCCTCGAAGCGCGACCCGGAGATGGCTGCCGCTTTCTGGCTCCGCGGGATGTCCGCGCTCCTCTCCGACGATCTCTCCGCCGCCAAACCGGATCTCGAGCGCTGTATCGCGCTTTCGCCGAACGCGACCTCGTGCATCTACGAGCTGTCGCAGCTCGACGCCGGCAACGGAGATTGCACCGTGGCGCTGGACGCGGGACGCCGATTAAACGTCGCCGGATTCCCAAAACTGGGATGGGAGATGGTGGCAGCCACATTACTCGCCACGGGACGACCGAAGGCCGAAGCTCGAGCCGCGATCGATCAGCAAGTGGAGGCCGTTCCCCCCGCGGAGAGGCTCCGCACGCGACAGCGCATGGAAACCCTGCTCGCTCTCTTCGAAGGCAACCTCGTCGCGGGTAGACGGGCGCTGGACTCGTGGATGCAGACCATCGAGGCGGATAGTGCGGAAGAGGACCACGCCAATGCCTTCGAGATCGACGTCGCGCTGAGCGAGGAGCGAGGCGAGGCGAACGTTGCGGCGGAAACCGCGCGGCGGTATCTCGCGCGACGAAAGGCGTGGTCGCCGGCCGTTCGGTTCGACCCGACGATCCTGGCGTTCGCCGCGCTGCACCGCAACGGCGCGCTCTCTTCGGACGAGCTCGGCTCACGACGAAGCGCCTGGCTCGTCGACATGGAGTCACGGATGACAGGCGCGGGACAGTGGGGCGTCACGCCGGGCACGCTCTGGATCGCGGCATACGCCCGGGGAATCGCATCCACGGCGGACGCCCGCGACGCGGTCGCCGCCGCGCAGTCGTTTCAACCGCTCCCGCCCCGACGCATGCGCCTCCCCGACGCGGACCGGGCGATCGGGCACGCGTACTTCGCAGCCGGAATGACCGCGACATCGATCCCTCATCTTCGCCGCGCCGCGAAGTCTTGCTTTGGCCTACGCAGCCCCATCGAGCAAGCGAGGGCGATGCTCGAGCTCGGGTTGGCGCTGGACGCGACGGGAGAGCGGGATGCTGCGTGCGCGATCTATCGCTCGCTCGCCGCGCGATGGATCTCCAAGTCCGTCACAGGAGACAGGGCGCGCTCTCGAGCACAGTCGTGTGATAAGGCGGCTATCGACCGCGCCGAAGTCGGTAGCGAGTAACGCGCAACCGCGCCGCGACAGTCAGCTCCGCCGCGTGAGGACGCGCGGCCCGTCGTCGGTGATGGCGACGGTGTGCTCCGCGTGCGCAGCGAGGCGGCCATCCTCCGTCACGACGGTCCACCCGTCGCCGAGGACGTCGACGTCGTCGGTGCCGAGCGTCAACATCGGCTCGATCGCGAGCACCATACCGGCCTTGAGGCGGAGACCCTGCCCCGGCCTCCCGTAGTTCGGGACCGACGGCGGCTCGTGCATCTTCCGACCGATGCCGTGACCGCAGAAGCTCTTCACGACCGAGTAACCGCGCTCCTCCGCGTACTTCTGCACCGCCCAGCCGATGTCCTCGAGCCGGTTCCCGGTGCGGCACGCGGCGATCGCCTCTTCGAGCGACGCGTACGTCGCGTCGACGAGGCGCTTCGATTCGGCGCTGACGTTGCCGATCAGGATCGTGCGCGCCGAGTCGGCGCAGTAGCCGTCCTTGTAACAAGCGAAATCGATCCCGACGATGTCACCCTCTTTCAGGATGACCTTCTTGTCCGGGATCCCATGGACGACCACCTCGTTCACCGACGTGCACAGGACGGACGGATACGGCGGGGCGCCGCGCGGCGCGTAGCCGAGGAACGCCGATGTCGCGCCCGCTTGCGTCATCACGCGGTGGGCGATCCGGCCGAGCTCCCACGTGGACGTCCCGGCGCGGCACGCCTCCTCGACCGCGTCGAGGACGTCGGCGACGATCCGCCCGGTCTTCGCCATCTTCGCGATCTCGTCCGCGCTCTTCAGCTCGACCAACATGCGCGGCGCATCTTATCACGCCTCCGCGCGCCGACCCGGCGCGTCACGCGGCGCGGAGCGTGTGGATGACCACCGCCGGCGCGATCCCGAGGCGGAGCGGCGGACCGGTCGTGCCGAGGCCGGGGTGGACGTACAGCACCGAGTCGCCGCGCCGGTAGAGACCCACATGGAACTCGTGCGCGATGTGCGATAGCGAGAGCCAGCGATAGAGGAACGGCACCGCGACCTGCCCGCCGTGCGTGTGGCCGCTCAGCGTGACGGCGACGCCGCGGCGCGACGAGTCGCCGAAGCGCGCCGGGTCGTGGGCGAGGAGGACGACGGGGACGCCGGCGGGGCGGTCCGCGAGCGCGCGATCGATGTCGTCGCGCCGGGTCCACGTGTCGTCGATCCCGGCGAGGAAGAGCGGCGCGCCGGCGCGCTCGACGACGCGCCCTTCGTTCCTGAGCACCGCCGCGCCGCGCGAGCGGAGGAGCGAGACGAGCGGCTCGCCGTCGCCGAAGTAGTCGTGGTTCCCCATCGATACGAAGACGCCGAGCGGCGCGTCGAGCGTGGCGACGACGTCGGCGATGTCCTCGTGGAAGTCGGCGCCGCTCGTGACCAGGTCGCCGGTGATGACCGCGACGTCGGGGCGGCGCGCGTTCGCCGCGCGCGTCCAGCGCTCGGCCCACGACCTCGGCGTCATCGCGCCGATGTGGAGATCGGAGAGGTGCGCGATCCGGAGGCCGTCGAGGCGCGGGTCGAGGCCGCGCACCGGGATGTCCACCTCGTCCACGACGAACCAGCGGCGGCGGACGATCGTCCCGTATGCGGATAGCGCGAGGCCGACCGCGTAGGTCCACATGATGAACGCCGACGGAGGGGTCACGGGCGCGCCGCGCACGAGATCGACCAGCGGGCTCACGAGGAGCGCGGCCGCCGACGGGATGAGCGCGAAGAGGCAGGCGCACCAGTGGATGAAGAGCGGGACGTCGACGAGGTGGACGACGGCGGCGCTCCTCCGCCGATCGCCCATCCCGAGGCGCGCGCGCATGACGAACGCGACCGCGCTGCACACGGCGAGCGCCAGCGCGAGGAGCCACGGGTGGGGGATCCCGGCGCGGCCCGCGGCCTCGCCCGCCGCGACGACGAACGGGAGGTGCGCGGTCGTGAGGACGATGATCACGCGGCGGAAGAACGATCCGGCGCGCCGGCGAGGGCGCGCGGTCACCGTCCGCACCTGCGTCGCGCCGTCGGTCACGCCGTCTGCCCCTCGATCACGGCGCCGTCGTCGCAGATCGCGCGGACGACGCGCGGCCCGACCCAGAGCGCCACCACCGATGACGCCAGAGCGACGTCGGCGCTCATGCGCATCCAGCTATCGCCGTCGCGGCGGAGGATGCGCGTCTGCGCCGCGCCGGCCCACGCTGTCCCGTCGTCCGTAACGGTGAGCGCGGCGATGTCGCGCGTCGTCTGCACCCCCTCGAGCTCCGCCTCGAGGCGCGCCGAGAGGCTGAGCGCGTGGCCGCCCACTCCGACGGTCACCGCGCCGCCGCCCGGGAGCGCCGCGATCGCGAGGAGGTTCGCGGCGCAGAGCGCGCCGAGGTTCTCGGCGATGGCGCCGTCGACGCGGACGAGCACGCCCCCGTCGCCGCACGCGAGGATCGTCCCGGACGCGAGGCGCGCCGCGCCGCGGAGGCGCACCGTCCCTGGGATCTCGGTGACGAACGCCACGCGCCGCCCCTCGACCCTCGCGACGAGCCCCACCGTGCTCGCGCGCGGCTCGGGGCGGTGCGCGGACGAGGACGGCGACGCCGAGGGGCGCGCCGGGCGATCGCCGACGAGGATCGCATCGCCCATGCGCTCGTCGACGTGGAGCGCGTGGAAGTTCGCGTCGCGGTCGGCGATCGGCCACGCTTCGTGCGCGCCGCTCGGCGACCACCGCGCCGCGAGGCCGCGCAGCCCGGCGACGACCACGTCGCCGCTCCCGAGGATCTTCACGTGGTGGACGAGGCGTGGGTCCACGCCGCCCGGCGCCGTGACGGCGGACCACGCTCCTTCCCAGCGCGCGAAGCCGCCCGGTCCGACGCCGAGCGCCGACTGCCCATCGGGGGCGAACGCCGCGGCGCGGACGACGCTCGGCGCGAGCGGCCGCGTCGCGACGCGCCACACCCATCGCGACGGCGCGCGGCGCGGCGCCGCCTCGCGGGTCGCGCGGACGCGCACCACCGACGGAGCGGGCTCGGGTACGTCGCGGAGGCGCGGCTCGGAGGCGAGCGCCTCCGGTATCGGCGGCTCGACGGACACGCGCCCGGTGGAGTGCGGTGCGCCCGCGCCCGCGGCGGCGGCCTCGAGCGCGGCGCGGAGGAGCGGCTCGACCTTGGCCGAGAGCTCGGCGACCGACGCGTGACGCTCGAGCGGGTCCGCGGCGAGCGCGCGCGAGATCTCGGCGTCGAGGCGCTCGACGAGCCCCGGCTTCGACGAGAGCTCGTCGGGGAGCGTCGCGCGGTGATCGGCGAGGAGCGGCCGCGGCCCCGTGAGGACGCGCGTGATGACGAGCAGCGGGTTCTCGCGCTCCCGGTACGGGAACGCCTTCTTCCCCGTGAGCATCTCGAAGACGATCGCCGCGAGCGAGAAGACGTCGGTGCGGCTCGAGACCCGTTTGTTCTCCGGCTCGAACTGCTCCGGCGGCGCGTACCCGAGCGACGCGCCGGCGAGCGACGCCGTCCGCCGGAAGCCGATGTCGATCACCTTCACGAGGCCGAAGTCGGTGACCTTCGCCACCTCGGCGCCGGCCTCGGTCGCGAGGAGGATGTTCGATGGCTTGAGGTCGCGGTGGACGATGTTCTTCGAGTGGACGAGGTCGAGCGCCTGCACCACCTGGCGGAGGACGCGGCGCGTGCGATCGACGGGCAGACCCCGGCCGTTCGCGGCCTCGAGGACCTGCTCGATCGTCCGCCCGTTCACGTATTCGAGCACGGTGAACGGGAGGACCAGCGGCTCGCCGTCGAGCGGTGATGGCATCGTCGCCACCGCGTGATCGAAGAACCGGACGATGTACGGGTTCGGCGTCCCCTCCTGCGAGAGGCGGCGCAGCACCTCCGCCTCGCGCTGCAAGCGCTCCAGCGCGTCGCTCGCGATCACGTCGGGGCGGAGCACCTTGACGATGACGACGAACCCGCCGGGCTCGTCCCAGTTCGCGGTGAACACCCACCCCTGGCCGCCTTCGCCGATGCGCTCGCGGAGATGGTAGTGGACGCCGTGACTGCCGCGGAGCGCCTGCCCGGGAAGCTTGTCCCGCAGCGCCAGGAGGCGCGGATCCGTCGTCGTCACGAGAGCGATAACCCCCAGAGCCTCCAGGGTCGCGGTGTGGTGATCAGCCCTCGAGCAGCTTGAGCAGCGTCTCCTTGTTCGTCACGCCGACGTGCTGCGCCATCTTCGCGCCGCCCTTGAAGACCATCACCGTCGGTACGCCGCGGACGCCGTACTTCTGGGTGACTTGAGGGCAGTCGTCGATGTCGACCTTGGCGACTCGGTATTTCCCAACGTTTTCGTCGGCGATCTTCTCGACGATCGGCGCGAGCATTTTGCAAGGGCCGCACCACGTCGCCGTGAAGTCGACAAGCACGGGGGCAGCGGACTTGAGGACTTCCGCTTCGAAGTTGGCGTCGCTGATCTCGATCACGTTCTTGCCGGCCATGCGAGGTCTCCTGGTGAGATCGGTAACCTAATGCTCGCCCCCCAGAAAATCTATCGGCCCCCGTCGCCTCCGTCGAGCGACGGTTTCGCGAGGGGGCGGATGACCTCGTCGGGGGCGGGCTGGGGCGGCGCCGAGGCCGGCGCACGCGGCGTGGGGGGGCGCGCCTCGGGGCGGGGGAACCGGAGGTCGATGAGGCGCTCGAGGAGGCGCGCGGCGTCGTCCGATGCGATGCGCGTCGTCGCGACGAGCGCGTCCCCACGGAGGGTGAACGTGAGCCCGTCGACGACGGCGCCGAGGCCGACGAGGCGGAGCGACGCGTCCTTCGACCAGCCGTCGCGTTTCTTCTCGAGGAGGCGCTTCACCGCGCCGCAGTCGCCCTCCGTCTCGCAGTGGAGCTCGGCGCGGAGCTCGGTCGCGCCGTGATCGTCGGCGCTCACGCCGATCGCCGCGGCCTTCACGCCGAGCACGCCGGCCATCGCCACGTTCCTCCCGCCGCCTCCCCCCGCGTCGTCGCTCACCGCGGCCTCCTCGGCCATCTCGCGGCGGAGTCGATCGCGGAGCGCCTGCGGGAGGAGCGCCGTGATCGCGACGGCGGGAGCCGGACCGAGGGCGCGGCGAAGATCGCCGTGCGCTGATCCCGCGCCGGCCGGGGCGGCCTCTCCGGCCGCGGCGAGCATCTGCGCGAGCCACGCGCCGCGTCCGAGGAAGACGCGCCCGCGGTCGTCGAAGACGAGCTCTGGGCGGCCGGACCCGGCGACGCTCCGGTCCGCCACGCGGATCCGCGCCCCCTCGCGGCTCACCGCGGGATCGCCGCCGCGCTCCGCGATCACCTTGCGCGCGCACTCGGCGAGGTCGTCGCGCGGACCGGACGTGCGCATGGCGACGCCGAACTCGCCGGAGTCTCCCGCCTCGGGGATCGCGACGACGAGCTCGTCGAGGCGGGACAGCGGATCGAAGCCGCAGACGGCCTCGGCGCCGCGCAGCCCGCCCATCCGCGACGCGAACGACGCGAGCGGCGCCGCGATCGCGGACGCGCGGAGGCCGCGCGCGTCGAGCGCCGCGACGAGGAACGTGCCCGGCGGGACCGCGTCGAGCGCCGACGGCCCGCCGCGCGCCGCGCCCCCGCCGCGCCCGGCGAGCACCGCGCCCGCGATCGCAGCCACGACGACGGCGACGAGGACGCACGCGTTCTTCTGGCGTGTGGTCATCCCCCCAAAGCTACGCCTGCGGGAAGCGCCCGGTCGCGGCGAGGAAATCGAGGCGCGCCTGGCGCGCGCCGTCCTCGGCGATCGCGGTCTGGATGTCCGCGTCGCGCGCGCGCCGCTCGGCGTCGATGACCTCGAGGTTCGTCGTCGCGCCCGCGCGGTAGGACAGGTTCGCGAGCTCGAGCGCCTCCTTGGCGAGCTTCGCCGCGTCGCGCGCCGCGAGGAGCGCGTCGTCGGCGCGGCGCATCGCCTCGAACGCGACGCGCACGTCGGAGCGGACCTGCCGGAGCACCCCCTGGAGCGCGAACACGGTCTCGTCGCGGAGCGCCTCGCGCTCGGCCTGGAGCCCGTAGCGCAGCCCGCCGTCGTAGAGCGGAAGGGTGAGGACGAGCTGCGCCTGCCACCCCGTCGTGGGGAACGTGAGGCTCGCCGGGTTCTGATAGAACGCCTGCCCGATACCGACGAGGTACGGCGAGTACTCGGTCCAGCCGTCCTTCACCACGTGCTCGGCCGCGTCGCGCCGCTTCTCGCCGAGGCGCACGTCGCTCCTTCGCGCGGCCTCGGCGAGCCCCGCGTTGAGGTCCGGCGTTTGCGGGAGCGCGACGTCCGTGTCGACGTCGAGCGGCCCGTCGGCCCCGGCGAGGACGCCGAGCGCCTCCTCGGCGCGGGTGAGCGCCGTCTTCGCCGTCTCGACCGTCGCGATGTCGGTCGAGAGCTCCTGCGCCGCGCGGACCTCGTCGATCCGGTTCCCGACGCCGCCCTGGAAGCGCTGGTGCGAATACTCGTAGTGGAGCTTCGCCGTCTCGCGCGCCGACTCGTTCACCTCGACGAGGCGCCGCTGCACGATGACCGCGAGGTACGCCCGCGCCGTCGCCACCGCGACCTGGCGGCGGATGTCCTTGGACGAGGACCGCGCGACCTCGACGTTGTCCTTGGCGTGCGACCACGTGGCCCAGCTCTTCGGGTGCACGAGCGGCGCGGTGAGGAAGGCGCTCCCGTTGAACGAGTTGGCCGGGGCGATGACGCGCCCGCTGAGCGTGCGGTCGTCGTCGAGGCGCGTGTACGTCGCGACACCGCTCACCGTGGGGAGCGACGGCGCGCGCGCCTCGCGGACGAGCGCCTCGGCGCGCGCGATCTCGACCTCCGCCACCGCGGTCGTCGGGTTGCGAGCGACCGCCATCATCACCGCCTCCTGGAGCGAGATGCGACGCTCCGCGAGCGGTGGCTCCGCGCCGCGCGCGGAGCGGGGAATCAAAGGCGAAACGAATGCGAACGAAAGGAACGCCAGGGACCGGGCGTATCTCACGCGGGGACCTCGCTGTGGGTGCCGGGCGGGGCGGCGTCGGGGTCGACCCGCTGCGCACCGTCGCCGTCGTCGTCGTCATCCATGTGCTCGCCCGGCTTCCGCTTCGCGAAGCGGTCGAGCACCGTGTAGAGCGACGGGATCAAGAAGAGGGTGAAGAACGTCGACACGGTGAGCCCGCCGATGACGGCGCGGGCCAGCGGCATGTTCGTCTCGCTCCCCTCGCCGAGGCCGATCGCCATCGGGATGAGGCCGACGATCGTCGCGATCGTCGTCATGAGGATCGGCCGGAGGCGCGTGCGCGCCGCCTCGATCGTCGCCTCGAAGAGCCCCTTCCCGCGCCCGCGGAGGACGTTGGCGAAGTCGACGAGGAGGACGCCGTTCGAGACGACGATCCCCACCATCATGATGATCCCCATCGCGCTGTTCACGCTGAGCGTCGTCTTCGTGACGTAGAGCATCCCGAAGACGCCGGTGATCCCCATCGGGACGCTGAACATGATGACCAGCGGATCGAGGAGCGATTTGAACTGCGACGCGAGCACCATGTAGACGAGCGCGAGCGCCATGAGCGCCGCGAACGCGAGGCCGGCGAACGCCTGCTTCTGCGCCGCGCTCTGCCCGCCGAGCTGCGCGGTGAACCCGTCGGGCACCGGGTGATCGTCGATGACCTTCTGCACCGCCGTGCTCGCCGCGCCGAGGTCGCGCCCCGGCGCGACGTTCGCGGTGACGTCGACGATCCGCTGGAGGTACTTGCGGCTGATCGTCACCGGTCCCGAGCCGCGCTCGACGCGCGCCACGTTGCTGAGCGGGATCATCCCGCCCGTCGGGCCGCGGACGAAGACGTCGCTCAGGTCGTCGACGTGCGAGCGGTACGCGTCGTCGAGGCGGACGTTGATGAAGTACTCGTTCCCGGTCTTCGGATCGGTGAACGGGATGGGCGAGAACTGCGTGCTGCCGACGAGGCTCGCGAGGACGCTCTGCGCGACCTGCTGCTCCGAGAGGCCGAGCGTCCCCGCCTTCTCGCGGTCGACGACGACGTCGAGCTCGGGGTAGTTCTCCTCGCGCGAGATCTGCACGTCGGTGAGGAGCGGCTGCCCTTTTTCGTCGGAGAGCGAGCGGAGGAGCGGGAGGATCGACTTCGCGTACGACGACGCCTCGTCGAGGTCGTAGCCGACGACCTCGACGTCGATCGGCGCGGGGGATCCGAAGTTCAAGATCCGCTTCACGATCCCGCCGGTGAAGAAGAAGACGCTCGTCCCGGGGAAGCCGGTCCGGAGCGCGTCGCGCACCTTCTCGGTCGCCTCCACGTCGCTGTAGTTCCGCTCGGTGCGCGAGACGAGGTTGACGCCGAGGTTCCCCGAGTGCGGTCCGGTGTTGCTCGTGAACTGCGCCGTGCGGCCCAGCGGCAGGCCGGTGTCGGAGAGCATCGTCATGAGGACCGGCCGCTCCTCCCCTTTCGGCCCCTTCTCCGGCGCGAGCGTCGTCTTGATCACGTCCTCGATCCGCGCCGCGACCTGCTCGGTCTTCTCGACGCGTGTCCCGATCGGCGTCTTGTAGATGACGCTGAACTGACCCTCGTCCGAGTCGGGGAAGAACTCGGTGCCGATCTTCTTGGCGAGGAAGAGCGACGCCACGAAGACGCCGAGGATGCCGCCCACGACGATCGCGCGGTGGCGGAGGACCCACCCGAGCATGCGCGCGTAGAGGTGGTCGATCCCGTCGAGGACCGCGGTGAGGCGCGACGCGAACGTCTTCCGCCCGTCGTGGCCGTGCGGCTTCAGCATCATCAGGCAGAGGAGCGGCGTCACGGTGCGTGAGACGAAGAAGCTCATGATCAGCGCGAAGCTGATCGTGAGCGCGAGCGGCAAGAAGAGGTTCTTGGCGACGCCGCCGAGGAAGAGCACCGGGAAGAAGACGATGATCGTCGTGATGGTCGACACGAGGATCGGCATCGCCACCTCCTGCGCCGCCTTCAACACCGCCTGCCGCCGCGTCATGTCCTCGCCGAGGTGGCGGTGGATGTTCTCGAGCTCCACGATCGAGTCGTCGACGAGCCGGCCGATCCCGAGCGCGAGGCCGCCGAGCGTGAACACGTTGAGCGTCTGCCCCGCGAAGTAGAGGAGGACGAACGTGGCCACGACCGAGAGCGGGATCGCGATCGACACGATCGCCGTCGCGCGGATGCTGACGAGGAAGATGAGGATGACCGCGACCGCGAGGAGCCCGCCCTGCACCGCTTCGTGCTGGAGCGACTGGATCGCCGCGCGGATGTACGTCGACTGGTCGAACGAGATCGCGAGGTGCACGTTCGGCGGGACGCCGCGGAGCTTCGGGATCGCCGCGCGGACCGCGTCGACGACCTGGATCGTGTTCGCGCCCGGCTGCTTCAGGATGCGCAGGTAGACGCCGCGCTCGCCGTTGATCCGGACGATGTCGAGCTGGTCGGCGGTCGAGTCCTCGACCGCCGCGACGTCGCCGAGGCGCACCGACGACGAGCTCTGCCCGGCCTCCTGCGCCGCGCCCTGCCGGACGACGACGTCACGGAGCGGCTTGGCGTCGCCGATCTGCGTGTTGGTGAAGACGTTGTAGTCGAGGTCGCCGGCGCGGAGGTCGCCGCTCGGGAGGATCAGGTTCGACGAGCGGACGGCGTTCACGACATCGAGGAGGCCGATCGACCGCGCGCGCGCGAGGTCGCGATTCACCTTCACCTCGATCTCGCGCGTCTTCCCGCCGCCGACGTACGCGCTGGCGACGCCGGGGAGGCGCTCGAACTGCGGCTCGATCACGTTGTACGTGAGGTCGTAGAGCTGCTTCTCGTCGAGCCCGTCGCCGCTCGCCACGACCTGCACGACGGGGATGTTCGTGATGTCGAACTTGGTGACGAACGGCTGCTGGATCCCGGGCGGGAGGGTGTTCAAGATCCCGGAGACGCGCTGCGAAACCTCGAACTGCGCGCTATCGAGGTTCACGCCGTAGTTGAACCACACGCTCACGAGCGACACGCCCTGCTTCGACGTGCTCTCGACGCGGTCGACGCCGGGCGACGACGCGACGGCGCGCTCGATCGGCTGCGTGATCGACTTCTCGATGTCGGCCGGCCCCGCGCCCGTATAGAACGTCGAGACGCGGACGACCGGGATGTTGATCTCCGGGAAGAGATCCACCGCGAGCTTGTCCAGCGCGACGGCGCCGAGCGCGACGCACATCAGGGACATCATCAAGATGAGGATCGGGTTCCTGAGAGCGAGTCGTGTAAGCCACATGGTGGGGCACCGCCGTGACGCGAGGCGAGTCGTTGTGGACAGGCCGCAGCGCGCCTACCGCATGGCGCCGCGGGGCGAGACTGCGATCAGTCGCGGGACGCGGG
>Ga0207670_10001447_pt1 | contig 12475 bp, 7 predicted proteins | sample KBSS23HmetaG_FD_184339 | JGI IMG/M metagenome (GOLD analysis project Ga0207670, IMG submission 184339) | Switchgrass rhizosphere microbial communities from Kellogg Biological Station, Michigan, USA - KBS S2-3H metaG (SPAdes) (version 2) | ecosystem: Host-associated > Plants > Roots > Rhizosphere... | reverse complement strand
TCCTTGGGCATCTATTGATACAGGGTGCCGGTGTTGATGACGGGCGATGCTTCGGTTTCTCCACAGAGGACGACCAGGAGATTGCTCACCATCGCTGCCTTTCGCTCCTCGTCCAATCTGACCACGCCTTTCTCTGAGAGTTCACGCAGCGCCATATCCACCATACTCACGGCTCCATGGACAATCTTTTGCCGGGCGGCAATGACTGCTTCGGCCTGCTGGCGACGGAGCATGGCTTGCGCGATCTCCGGGGCATAGGCGAGATGAGTCAATCGCGCTTCCTCGATGATCACTCCCGCTTTGAGCATCCGTTCCTGGAGTTCGGTTTGCAACGCGGAGGCGACTTCATCGGCGCTTTCCCGCAGTGTCAGCTCGTGCTCATCTCCTCGATCGTAGGCATAAAGGCTGGCGATGTGCCGGACAGCCGCTTCGCTTTGGATGTGAACGTAGCTCTCGTAATCATCGACATCGAAGGCCGCCTTCGCCGTGTCTTCCACGCGCCAAACCACCACGGACGCGATTTCAATCGGATTTCCCCGTTTGTCGTTCACCTTGAGTTTCTCGCTGTTAAAATTGCGAGCGCGCAACGAAATTTTTGAGCTCAATGCCCGATGGGTTCGCCGAATTCCAGATGCGCTTTTTTCGGCCGCTTCCATTCCGGACAAGGGGATTTGGGCGCGAGAACGGGAATAGAACGGATTCGCCCACCAAAACCCGCTGGTCCGAATCGTGCCCTTGTAGGCGCCGAAGAGGATCATGACGCGTCCTTCGTTTGGCTGCAGGGTAAAATGTCCGCAGAAGAGAATCGTCGCGGCGGTTTCGACTAGAATGGCTGGCACCAACCATTTCAATCCGGCCGCATTTCCTGACCGGGCCGCCTCCCCCACGGTGCTGATGATCCAAGCCACTCCGGCGAGCAGGACGACAAGGTTTACCACAAACATGAACCAGCCATTCAACGCCCGGCCCTGACTCTCGCTGCTGATCGTTTTCATTCTTAATGCTCCCCATGTTCAATTTTCATTTTGATATAATAGTGATATCACATAGATATCTTCCGTCAAGAAATAGTTTTTGGAAGGAACGAGTGGGGCTTCTGGGAAATAAACACAAACAGTGCTCCAGCCGGAACACTGTTTGTGTTTATTTAGAATCTTCTTAGCTGGAACGCTTCGCGATCTGTTTAATCAGAGTCCGGCTTTTCTTCGCCTGCATAGGAACTCGCAAGCGAAGGCCGATGAAGTATCTGGGGAGCTGTCTATCTGGCGGGTGGACGGCCTGCGAGTTGTTGAAACCAATGGAGAGCGAGTTCCAAATGATCCAGATTCTGGCGGTGCCCCCCTTCATACGTCTCCTGACGGATTCGGGCAAAGCCGCTGTGACGCATGGACGCCGCCACCGCAGCGCCGTGGTCGGCGTTGGCGATGGGATCGCTGGCGCCGTTGCTCAGGAAAAACGGCACCTGCTTGAAGCGATCGCCCGGCTGAAACATTTGCAAGCCCAAGGTGGCCCGATCCTCGTTGCAGCCCCCCATGAAAACTCCGATGACGCGCCATCCATCGCGGGTCATTGCCGCCGCCACCGCGGCCGAGCGTTTTGCGCCTCCGGAAAAACCCGTGCACACCACAGGCCATTGCTTGGCGGGCGGCCAGGTCCGCGCAAATTGTTCGAGCACGCTGGAAAGCGTGCCCCAGCCGAACTCAATCGTGTCCTGGTTCACATCCACCTTGGGCCCATCTGCTGCCAGCACTGCCCATCCGGCCTGGAGCGCCAGGTTCGTTACTCCCGGCATCGAACGAATAGCGGAACCACCACTGGGCACGCTCACGATGAGAAGTGGACAAGGACGAGTCAGGTTGGTCAGCGATGCGGGCGTGACCAGCGCGCCTTGGACGTTTTGCACGAGCAGCCGGAGCCTCCCGGTTTCCATCCGAGCCCGGCCGTTCAATGGCGCCTGGAAAACGATGGGCTTGCCGGCGGAAACGAGGTTCGTACCGAAATGCAACCCTTCCGCGGATCCATTGGCTACCCACCAAGCCAGCCCAAAAACAAGAGCGAATCCCCGCAGGCAATGCGAGGCTCGAACGGTTTGGCTCAGAGTCATCCCATCGACTGAGGGAGAACGGCCGCCTGTGACTTGGGAGGCAGCTAATTTCACCAAGAGTTAACGGCCGCACCGCGGCAAACCGTACGCGGTTTGGCCACGGATTTATTTTGCCAATGCGGCATTCAAAGACTTTTCCGCGTCGGCCACGACTTTCGGCAATGCTTCACGATCGATGAACGGATTCGATTTGTCGCCCCGCGCTTGTCGCATCGCTTTCTCCGCCAAGCCGAACATGCCGCCGTGCGGTGCGAGGAAAATATCGCAGGGCAGGGCCCGCAACTTGGCGAACGTGGCCCGGTAATCCGCCACCAGGTTCGGGTATTTTGGATTATTCTGCACACGGGTGCCGTCGAGCAGACTCAGGCTGCTGAAGAAAAGAACGTTCAAGCGTTGTCCGCCTTCAACGACCTCCATGCTCCAACTCGTCGCTCCACGCGTATGTCCCGGTGTCAGATGGCAGCGGAGTGTTACATCCCCGATTGTCACGGTTTCGCCGTCCCGGACGATGCGATCGGCGCGGGCCGTCCGGTAGGCCATTTGGGGATCGGCCGTCGGACCGAAGTCGTCTTTCCCCCCGCTGGCCAGCAGGGCGGCGTCGGCTTCGCTCATGATGATTTTTGCGCCGGTCAGTTCCTTCATCGAGGCATGGCCGCCCACATGATCCATGTGAGCATGACTGGCCAGCAGGTATTTGATGTCCGCCATCTTGAACCCGAGGCGCGCGACATTGGTTCGAATGACGCCAACGGTTTCCTCAAATCCGGTGTCGATGAGAACATGGCCCGCCGAAGACGTGATAAGAAACGCGCTGACTCCGGAAGCTCCGACATAGTAAACAGGTCCGGCAATCCGCACCGGGTCGCACGGTGCTTTCCATGACTCGAACAAGCGCTTCCAGGCGGCGTTGTCGGTGGGAGTGGCGGCCAGGGCGGACCCAGCCAATGCGAGAGAGCTGAAGAGGCCCAGGGTTTTGCTCCACGCTGATCTCCAAGTATGCGGCATGAACTGATGATGGGAGATGCGTGTGTCCAAGGCGAGAACGAAGAGGGTTGAAAGGTGAGTCGGCCGTCGATCCGCGTCTTCGGTCGATCTATCGCCGGTGGAGCACCCGTTTCAAAAACCGGCCGGTATGCGACTTCTTGATGCCGGCGATCTGTTCGGGCGTGCCTTCGCCTACCACATCTCCTCCAGCCTCCCCGCCTTCCGGTCCCAAGTCGATGACCCAATCCGCTTCGGCGATGAGGTCGAGATTGTGCTCGATGACGATGACAGTGTGGCCGGCATCGACCAGTCGTTGCAACACTTCCACCAACCGTTGCACGTCGCTCATGTGCAAACCGATGGTCGGCTCCTCCAGGATAAAAACGTTGCGGCGACGACTGCTTTCGCGGAACTCCAGCAATTCCGGCTGCGGTTTGAGGCCGCTGAGCAAATGGGTCACGAGCTTGACCCGCTGCGCTTCGCCACCACTCAACGTGGGGCTGGTCTGGCCAAGCTTGATATAATCGAGCCCGGTGTCGTGCAAAGCTTGCAAGGGCCGCAGAATCTTCTGGTGGGCGCCAAAGAACTGAATCGCTTCCTCGACGCTCAAGTCGAGAACCTGCGCGATGTTCCGGCCGCCGTAGTGGATGTCGAGGGTTTCGAGATTGAAACGCGAACCCCCGCAGGTTTCGCACTTCACAAACGCCGGCGGCAGAAAATTCATTTCCAGCTTGATGACGCCCGAACCTTCGCAAGCTGGGCAACGCCCCTGCGCGCTGTTGAAACTGAACCGGCTGGCCGAGTAGCCGCGCATTCTCGCCTCCGGCGTTTGCGCGAACAGCGCCCGAATTTCGTCGAAGAAACCCACATAGGTCGCGGGCGTCGAACGCGGGGTTCGTCCGATGGGCGACTGGTCCACCTCGTAAACGGCCTTCAACAGTTCGCTGCCCGTCACCGCGGGTGTGCCCGCTCCGGTCGATTTGGACTTTCGCCCCTTGGTCTTAATGGCAGCCTCCAGCGCGGGCAGAAGGCACTCCCGGACCAGCGTGCTTTTTCCAGACCCACTCACGCCCGTCACCACCACAAATCTATTCAAAGGGAACGAAACGGTCAGGCCCTTCAGATTGTTGACCGCCGCGTCGCTCAACGTGAGACACGCGGCGGCCGCATTCGGGCTGAGGCGTTTTCGCGATGAAGTTCGGGCACTACTCCCACCGGCGGCCTCGATCGTGACCGGGCGACGGTGGCCGCGGGTGGGATACGACCGGTTCGCCTGGGCGCGCAACAATTGCGCCGTGACGGAACGAGTGTCTTTCATCAACTCATCCAGGGTGCCGGCCGCCACCACCGTTCCACCATGCACGCCGGCTCCAGGCCCGAGGTCGACGATGTAATCAGCCCGGCGCATCGTCTCCTCGTCGTGTTCGACGACCACCACGGAATTGCCGCGGGCCCGGAGCTGTCGCAAGGCGGCCAGCAATTGTTCGTTGTCCCGGGCATGGAGTCCGATGGTCGGTTCATCGAGAACGTAAAGGACCCCGCTCAGGTTCGAACCAAGTTGCGCTGCCAGCCGAATCCGCTGCGCTTCTCCGCCGCTCAACGTCGTGACGGCGCGCCCCAGTTGAAGATAATTCAGGCCGACTTCATCGAGAAACTTCAACCGCTCCACGATCTCCGGAAGGATGTCCCGTGCGATGGCGGCAGCGCGATCCTTCAGCCGTAGCTTGCGGAAAAAATCATGGGCGGCGCCCACCGACAACGAGGAGAACCAATCGATGTTGGGAGACTTGTTGCCGAGGAGGAGGCGGACGGCCCGCGATTCGGTCCGCAGCCGGGCGCCCTGGCAATCGGGGCACGTTTCGCGGTCGCTGGCCCAGCTCCACCAGCTTTCCTCGATCGCATCGGCGTTGGCTCCGCGCTCCACTTCCGGAATGTAGAACAGCTCGCCGAATCCCCGGCAGCGCGGGCACCATCCTTGGGCCGAATTGTAGGAAAAAACTTTGGGGTCGAGCGGCGAAAACGATCGGCTGCATTTCGGACACGCCCGCTCGGTGGAATGAATCGTCGCCGTGCCATGGTTGTCCAGGGCGAAGACGGTTCCTTTCCCAAGGTCCAGCGCTTCTTCAACCAACTCCTGGGGCCGGCGGGCGACAGTGGTGGATACGGGTTTCCGGTCGAGCACGCCCACAATAATTTCCACGTCGTGTTCTTTGAATCGGTCGAGCCGGAACGGCTGGCTGGTATTGTAAATCCGGCCGTCAGCCCGCAGCTCCTTATAGCCGTGGCGGGCGGCCCATTCCGCGACATCAGTGTGAAAACCCTTTCGATTGCGGACGACCGGCGCCAGCAGCAGCAGATCGCCGCGCTTCTTTATGGCCTTCTCCAAACCAGCGGCCAGCGCGTCGCGGGTCTGCGCTTCGACGGGGAGCTGGCAGTCCGGGCAATATTGCGTGCCGATTCGCGCGAACAATAAGCGAAGAAAATGGTAGACCTCGGTGACCGTCGCCACGGTGCTTTTGCCGCCGCCGCGGGTGGTGCGTTGTTCGATGCTGACCGTGGGGGGCAATCCTGTAATGAGGTCCACCTCCGGCCGGGCCAATTGCTCCACGAACTGGCGCGCGTAGGTGTTCATGGAATCGAGGAACCGCCGTTGTCCCTCGGCGAACAAAAGATCGAAAGCCAGCGTGCTCTTTCCGCTGCCGCTGACTCCGGTAATGACCACGAAGCGATCGCGGGGAATCTCCAGGGAAAGATTCTTCAGGTTATGCTCACGGGCGCCGTGAATGCAGATGGCCTCGGCGCCGTCGGCGCATTCGTCAGATTTAAACACAACTCGAATGGGTTAAGCTCGGCGTGGAAGCCAGCACTTCGTGCAGGTATTTTCCCGTGTGGCTGGCCGCGCAGCCGGACACATCCTCGGGTGTTCCCGCCATCACCAGCTCGCCGCCGTGTTCGCCCGCATCCGGGCCCAGGTCAATGACCCAATCGGCGCATTTGATGACATCGAGATTGTGCTCAATGACCACCACGCTATGACCGGCGTCGACGATTCGTTGAAATACCTGCAAGAGCACGCGCACATCATCGAAATGCAATCCCGTCGTGGGCTCATCAAAGAGAAACAGCGTGCCGCGCCGGGGCATCTCTTCCACCGGACCTTCTTCCGCGTCCCCCATTGAACCGTCGTTTCGAACCACGCATTCTGTGGGCGGGGAACCCCCGCGGCCTCCAATCGTTCGCCTGGAGCTGTTTCGTTGGGCCAGCCATTCCTTGACTTCGGCTCGCGTATTTTTGGCGGCGATTTGGGTGTCCCCGCCGCCCGTCGGTCGCATCGCCGCTGTTTCCGCAAGATGACTGACGAGTTTTAGTCGCTGGCTCTCGCCACCGGAGAGAGTGTTGATCGGCTGCCCCAGTCGCAAGTAGCCCAGACCGACCTCCTGAAGGAGTTTAAGTTTGGACATTGCCCGTCGCCCCGGCAGGGCATGGGCGAAGTTCGCGAGAAAGACCAGAGCGTCATCGACTGTCGCCTCGAGCATGTCGGCGATGTTCCAGCGCTGCGAGCCACTCGGAAGTTTGATATCCAGGATGCGAGCGCGATACCGCCGTCCATTGCACTCGGGACAGCGGATGAAAACATCGCTGAGGAATTGCATTTCGATCTTCTCAAAGCCGGCGCCCCGGCAGCGCTCGCATTGACCGACACCGCTGTTGAAACTAAAGGCGCTGCCACCCAGGCCGCGCTGCCGGGCGTCGGGTGTTTGCGCGTACAGATCGCGAATATCGTCGAAAGCACCGATGTAGACGACGGGGTTGGAGCGGGGAGTTTTTCCCAAAGGCGATTGATCGACGATCACTACCTGGCTGAGGGCTTCCCATCCATCCAGCCGTACGGAATCCCCACGATTTGGCAGAGATTCGTCGTCGCTGGACTCGCTGCTGTTCGCCTCCATGCGGTCAGACGCCTTGACACGGATAGAGTTCGCGGCCGCGGCGCGGTTGAGTTTCGCCTGGAGCGCCGGAAGAAGGACTTCGCGAACCAGGGTGGTCTTGCCGGAGCCGCTCACTCCGGTCAGCGCGACGAATCGGGCCAGCGGGATCTGGAGATCCAAATTCTTGAGATTATGGCGGGAGGCATTGAAGATTTTGAGAAACTGGAATGCGTCCGCGTCCTCACGTTGCGGCGGAGAGCCGGCGCGATAGGGCATCGCTGCCTCGGAAAAGCGGTCGTGGCAGGTCAACTCGTTCGTTGGGACCGGACGGCGGATCGGCACGACGATCTTTTTGCGGTCGCTCAAGTATCGGCCGGTGAGCGAGTCGTTGTTGGCCAACAAAGACTGAACGGTCCCGACAAAAACCAGGTGGCCGCCTTTTTCGCCCTGGCCGGGGCCAAGGTCGACGATCTGGTCCGCCGCGCGAATGACGCTGGCGTCATGTTCGACCACCGTGACGGTGTTCCCAGCATCCCGCAGCTGTTGCAAAATCCGCACCAGGCGAGCCGTGTCGCGGGCGTGCAAGCCCACGCTGGGTTCATCCAGGACGAAAAGAGTGTTGACCAGCCGCGTGCCAAGACAGGTCGTGAGGTTGACCCGTTCGGTCTCGCCGCCGGAAAGCGTGCGGGTGGGACGATCCAATGTGAGGTAGCCCAGGCCGACGTCGACGAGGTAACGCAAGCGCGCGCGAACCTCGCTCAAAGCCAGTGTCAACGGGTCGTTGGCTGGTTTTTGGTCGCGGCCTCCGGCCAGTTTCTCTATGAACGCGAGCGCCTGCTCGCACGACATGGCATAAAAATCCGGCAACGAAACCCGGATCTCGCGACCCGCCGACGAGTCGGAGTTCGATTGGCGCACGCCAAACAGCAGCGCATCCGGCTTCAGCCGTTTTCCGGAGCAGGCGTCGCAGGTCGTGTAGGCCCGATACCGGCTGAGAAGCACGCGGACGTGCATCTTGTAGGCCTTGCTTTCCAACCAGCGAAAATAACCCTTCACGCCGTACCATTTGCGCGGCCAGGAATTCTCGGAATCGTTCGAGTCATAACCGGAGTCGCCCAGAACGACCCAGTTCCGATGCTCTTCGCTCAATTCATCGAACGGAACATCCATCGGCACTTTGCGCTTACGGCAGGCCTTCGACAAATCCGCCTGGCATTCCGCACTCATTCCCGATTGCCATGGCTTCACACAGCCATCCGCCAGCGTCTTCGTCCGGTCGGGAATGGCCAGGTGGTAATCGATGCTGATGATCCGGCCAAAGCCCTTGCAGGCCGGGCAGGCTCCCACGGGATGATTGAAGCTGAAAAGGGACGACGTCGGCTCGAGATAATCAACGTCGCAGCTGGCACAGTGGAATCCGCGGCTGAACGGCAGGGAATGAAATTTCAATGGCCTGCCAGCTCCCGCCACGGGAGGCGGGCGGGTCCTGGCGTCTTTGACGGCGGCGCTTTTCTCCGTTTGGTGTTCGAGCAAATGGACGGTCAAACGGCCTTTGCCGAAATGATAAGCTTGCTCGCATGCCTCCATGAAACGAGCGCGATTGCCGGGTGCCCCGCTCAAGCGATCCTGGACCACGGTCAGCCGCATCGCCGCCAGCCTGCTTCCGCCGGCGTCTCCTTCGAGATGCCCGGCCGCATCCTCGAGGCGGACAATCTCCTCGCGGATGAGTAGTCGCTGATAACCCTGGCGGGAAACCAAGGCCAGAGAGTCAGTCAGAGACAGCTTTTCCGAAAGCGGCAGATCAAATGTCACGAGGCACTCGTGGGCGGAGCTCTCGAATTCATTCCGGATTTTTTCCCAAACTAACTGGGGCGGCTCTGTGCGGACGAGTCGTCCGCATTGCCGGCAATTCAGTTCGGCCAGGTGCGGCCAGACGACTTTCATGTAGTCGCAAATCTCCGTCATGGTTCCCACCGTTGACCGGGTGGACCGGACGGCGTTGCGCTGTTCAATCGCGATGGCCGGGGGAATGCCTTCGATGCGATCGACCTGCGGCTTGTCCATTCGGTCGAAGAACTGGCGGGCGTAAGGTGAAAACGTTTCGATGTAGCGTCGCTGGCCTTCGGCGAACAAGGTATCAAAGGCGAGGGAGCTTTTTCCTGAACCGCTCAGCCCGGTAATGACCGTGAGTTTTCCAATCGGGACATCGAGATCGAAATTCTTCAGGTTATTATGACGCACGCCGCGGAGGCGGATGGCGTCATGGGTTGAACGGCGTTGCGTCATGAAGCGAGAAGTTTAGGAGAGCTCGCCGGAAGGGGCAAGCAACGACCCGACGATCGGACTACTTATGCCGGCGTTGCGTTACGAAGATGGGTGCGGCGTTGGGTCTCGGGCAATTTACAGTTTACCAGTGGTGGTAGTGATGGCCGTACGGCCCAAAATAAAACCGGAATCCCGGCCCATAATACGGAGGGCCATAATAATATGGATAGCCATAGTAGCCGGGGGGCGGATAGGGATAGGGACCGGGCCCTTCGTTCGGGGCGTAGGTGGGAGTGTTCTGCGACATATCGAAATAGATCCGTTCGGGAATGCGGTCCTGGGGAGTGAAAGACCGTCCGGTCATGAAGATCTTGGTTTGGGCGAACTGATTGGATTCCACCGGGAGCCCGCGAACGACGTAATAGTATGAGCCAAAGTCATGGAACGTTCCGTCCTTGTCTCCAAACACCTTGATGTCCAGCGGTGCGTCGCCGATCATCGTCCCGTTCACCTCAATCTTCGCGCCGGGTTCTGACGCTTCCACCCGAACATGGTAGGCAATGGTTCCGTGGGGTCCCTGCTCCGTGCCAGGCGGCAAGGGCGTTGTCTCACAGCCGGTTAACAGCGTCGCGACGGTCGCGCCAAAGGCCAAAGTCAAAAAGCATCTCATACTCCTGTACATTTAGCCCGTTTGCGCAGCCGGACAACCCAAAGTTTGTTCCTGTTTCCCACGAACCTCGGCGTTGCTTTTTCCGTCGATCGCCTGTCCTTTCGTGCCCATGCGCCTGACCCAATTGCTTGTTCGCGACATCCGGTTTCCGACCTCGCGACAACTCGATGGTTCCGACGCCATGAATCCCGATCCGGATTATTCGGCTGCCTATGTCGTCATCGAAACTGATGCCGGTTTGGAAGGTCATGGCCTCGCGTTCACGATCGGACGTGGCAATGAAGTGGTTGTCGCCGCGGTGCGGGCTCTGGCCCCGCTCCTTTTGGGCCGCACCTTGGCCTCGATCAAGGCCAACATGGGACAGTTCTGGCGCGAGATGACGGGAGACAGCCAGTTGCGCTGGATTGGTCCCGAGAAAGGAGCCATTCACCTCGCGACCGCCGCCGTGGTCAACGCCGTCTGGGATCTTTACGCGAAGTCGGAAGGCAAACCGCTGTGGAAGCTCCTCGCCGATATGGAGCCCGCTCAACTGGTCGCGTGCGTCGATTTTCGTTACCTGACCGATGCGCTGACTCCCGACCAGGCCTATGAGTTTCTCCGGCGCAAAGTGGCCGGGAAACGCCAGCGCCAGGCCGAGCTGATGGAAAGCGGCTATCCGGCATACACCACCTCGGCGGGTTGGCTCGGGTATTCGGATGAAAAATTGAGGAAGCTTTGCCGGGAAGCGCTCGCCGCCGGCTGGTCCCATTTTAAGATCAAGGTCGGCCGCGATCTGGAGGACGATATTCGACGATGCACCATCATCCGGGAGGAGATCGGGCCCGAGCGCCGGCTGATGCTCGATGCCAACCAGGTTTGGGATGTTCCACAAGCCATCACCTGGATGAGTCACCTGGCCGCGTTCAAGCCGTGGTGGATCGAGGAGCCGACGAGTCCGGACGACGTCCTCGGTCACGCGGCGATTGCGAAGGCGGTCGCTCCTGTCGGCGTTGCCACCGGCGAACATGGTCAGAACCGCGTCATTTTCAAACAGCTCATGCAGGCGGAGGCCATCCGGTTTTGCCAATTGGATGCATGCCGGCTGGGAGGTGTGAATGAAGTTCTGGCGGTATTGCTGCTGGCCGGAAAGTTCGGAATTCCAGTTTGTCCCCATGCCGGGGGCGTGGGGTTATGCGAACACGTGCAGCACCTGTCGATGTTTGATTTCGTTGCCGTGAGCGGATCGATGGAAGATCGGGTGATCGAATATGTGGATCATCTGCACGAACACTTCGTCGATCCCGTGGTCGTTCGAGGGGGCCGGTATTTCCCGCCGTCGCGAGCAGGCTACAGCACGGAGATGAAGCGTCCGTCGTTGGACGCACATGAATTTCCGGGCGGCACGGCTTGGGCGGAACGGAGCGCGGGTCTGTGACCTGCAGCGGGTGCGATAGGCCGGATGCGGTCGAGTTGCCCTAAAGCAACCTGATGTTCGGGTGCGCTGCGGCTCACAGAGCCGCGGTCCGAACATTCCATTCGGCCGTTGTCTTCGGGGGAATGATCGGTAGCGTATCGCCCGATGTTGTCGGACCCGAAGCGATTGCAAGCTGCCCAGATGCTGGTTTTGGCCAATGCGTTCTGGGCTCTGAGCTTTCCCACCGTCAAGGCATTGCTCCTCGTGCAACAGAAGGTCGTCCCGGAAACCGCCGCGACCACCTGGTTTCTCACCGCGGTGACGCTGACCTACCGGTTTGGGCTGGCTGCGGTGGTTATGGTCTTCGTTTGCGCGCGGACGATTCGGCGGCTGACCTGGCTGGAGTTTTGGGAGGGCCTGGGTTTGGGCGTTTTTGCCAGCGCCGGATTGATCCTGCAAATGGACGGGCTCGCTCACACGCTGGCCTCGACTTCGGCGTTTCTCACGCAGTTTTATTGTTTGCTAATTCCATTGTTCGTCGCCGTCCGGGAACGCCGCTGGCCGTCGAAGATTGTTGTCCTGAGTTGCCTGATGGTCATCGCCGGCGTGGCGATGCTCTCGGATATCAATTGGCGCGAGTGGAACATGGGACGGGGCGAGATCGAAACGTTGTTGGGCTCGACCATCTTCACGGCGCAAATTCTCTGGTTGCAGCGGCCAAAGTTTGGGGTGAACGACGTGAACCATTTTACCCTGGTCATGTTCACGGTCATCGCGCTGGCCGGCGTTCCGTTGGGATTGCTGACCCAACAGTCGCCGGTTCATTGGTGGTCGGTTTACGAGAGCTTTCCGACCCTGGGCTTTTTGGCCATCCTGACGGTCTTCTGCACGTTGGGCGCCTACCGGCTGATGAACCGCTGGCAGCCGCTGTTGACGGCGACGCAGGCCGGGCTTTTGTATTGTCTGGAACCGGTGTTCGCCAGTTTGTTTGCCCTCTTTTTACCGGCGCTTTTCTCCGCATGGACCGGAGTGTCTTATCCGAACGAGCGGTTAACACTGGCCCTCCTCGTCGGAGGCGCGCTGATTACCGTGGCGAACGCGTTGATTCAGCTTCGACCGGCGAAAGGCTA
>Ga0207670_10001441_pt1 | contig 12491 bp, 11 predicted proteins | sample KBSS23HmetaG_FD_184339 | JGI IMG/M metagenome (GOLD analysis project Ga0207670, IMG submission 184339) | Switchgrass rhizosphere microbial communities from Kellogg Biological Station, Michigan, USA - KBS S2-3H metaG (SPAdes) (version 2) | ecosystem: Host-associated > Plants > Roots >... | reverse complement strand
CAAACTCACTCCCATCAACGGTCATGGGCTGAGTCAGGGCGCGGTTACCCCCGATGGCCTCAGCCTGCCCGGCCACGGCGCGCTGTTCGCCCGCATCGACTGAACACCCGGTTACTCCCTCGACGGCGGATACACCGCCTTACGCCGCCGTCGACTTTTCTCTTTCCCTCTGCTCCTATGGTGGCGCGTCAACGACTTGGCACGTTTTCACAACGGCGTGACGCGCTCTGGCGATTCTTCAGCCCGTTCACCTTTTCCAAGGAGCTTTCCATGCGTGCAGTGCTGATCATTCTCGGCGTTCTCCTGCTGGCCGGCGGCATCTATGTCCTCGCGGGTCATGGCAGCTACCAGACCACCGACACCCTCGTGCAGATCGGCTCGGCCAAGGTCAGCGCCACGCATGACAAGGCGCTGCCGCAGTGGGTGGGTATTGCAGGGATCGTGGTGGGTGCGTTGCTGGCGATTGGCGGGTTTCTCAAGAAGGGCTGATGCCCTAGCCCGTCATTCCGGCGCAGGCCGGAATCCAGTTGCGATGCATTGGGCTTTCGCAAGCGCCACCAAAAGGCGTTATCGCTCTCGCGAAGACCGCAACTTGCCGCTACTGGATTCCGGCCTGCGCCGGAATGACGAGCGTGTAGGATGTGGCGTCTCCACATTCCCGAGAGCGCTTGATGGAACGACGCCAATTCCTGCGCCAGGCCAGCGCCACGCTGGCGGTGGCTTCGACCGCGGGACTGGCCGCCTGTACTGCCCCGGCCGTGAAACCGGACCCGGCTTCAACGACCGGTTCGACATCGCTGGCGCCGATCCGCGCCAGCACCGACCGCATCACCGGTGTCTACGTCTGCACGCGTCCATTCCGAGCGGCAGGCCCGCGCATCGAGCTGGAAAAGTTCGGCAAGAAAACCGTCGTGCACAACTACGGCCATGGCGGCAGCGGCTGGTCGCTGTCGTGGGGCTCGGGCACGCTGGCCTTGCAGATGGTGCAGGCCACGGGCGCACGCGAACTGGGCGTGATCGGCTGCGGCGCGATCGGGCTCACCACCGCCCTGCTCGCACAGCAGGCCGGCCTGTCCACCCGCATCTACGCCAAGGCACTGCCGCCGGATGTGTTCTCCATGCGCGCCTCCGGTTTGTGGACGCCCGACTCGCGCATCTGCGACGCCGCGCACGCACCTGCGTTGGCGGATCGATGGGAAACGATGACGCGTCTTTCCTACGCGCGTTACCAAAGCCTGCTCGGCCTGCCGGGCCAGCCGGTCGAATGGATCGACGGCTATTCGTTGGCCGATGCGCCATTCGGCAAATTCCACGGTGACGTGCCCGATGAGCCGGCGTACGGCGACTTCGCCAACCGCGTGCGCGACCTCACGCCGCGTTCGGTGGAATTGTCGCCGGGCAATCATCCGTTCCCGGAACCGTACGTGCGCCGCTACACCACGCTGATGTTCAACCTCAGCAGCTACGCCCATTTCCTGATGAAAGAATACCTCGCTGCGGGCGGCAAGATCGAGCTGCGCGAATTCACCCATGCCGATCAGTTGCAACAGCTGCCCGAACAGACCCTGGTCAATGCGACCGGTTACGGTGCCCGCGCGCTGTTCAACGACGACTCGGTGATTCCTGTGCGCGGCCAAACTGCCCGGCTAATTCCGCAGCCCGAGGTCAGATACGGCCTGCGTACGCAAAACCTCAGCGTGGTACCGCGCAGCGACGGCATCATGGTGCAGGTGATCGGCGACACGGGCAATTTCAACAACCCCGACCTCACGCCGCAGCGCGACGTCTCCGAGGCCGCCGTACGCGAACTGGCGAGCGTCGTCGCGCAGATGAAACACGGCTGAGCACACACTCGCAGCTGAAAACTGCCTGACGCGACTTGACGCCGCGCCCATGCCACCCCGCCGGCGGCAGTGCATACTTGCGCTTCATCCCCGCTGCGCCCGCTTCAAGGAGTCCTGCATGCTCGCCATCGCGTCCACCGTGATGAGGCGGTTTTCCCGGCGCAGACATGCGGTGGCCCTTGCCCTGATGCTGTTGCCGGCGACCCTGTGGGCACAGGCACCGATCCAGATCACGCCCTTGCCGGAGACCAGGCACGCCACCGTGACGCCATTGGGCGCGTCGGATCTCGACGCGCGCGACCTGCAGCCCTGGCTCGATGCGCAGATGAGCGGCGTGATGCAGCAAGGCGCGGCGACCGGTGCCGTGGTCGTGGTGGTGAAGGACGGCGAGCTGATTTACGCCAAGGGCTACGGCTACGCCGACGCCGAGGCGAAGAAGCCGGTCGATCCCGCCACCACCATGTTCCGCGCCGCCTCCGTCTCCAAGCTGTTCACCTGGACGGCGGTGATGCAACTGGTCGAGAAGCACAAGCTCGATCTGGATGCGGATATCAACCGCTATCTCGACTTCATCGTGCCGGCGCGCGAGGGCAAGCCGGTCACCATGCGCGATCTGATGACGCACAGCGCCGGCTTCGAGGAAGTGCGCAAGGACCGCTACTCGGTCAATCCCGCATCGCTGATGCGCTACGACGTCTGGTTGAAGCAGGGGGTGCCAAAGCGCATCTATCCGGTCGGCGAAGTCCCTGCGTATTCGACCTATGGCACGGCATTGGCCGGCTATATCGTGCAGCGCGTATCCGGGCAACCGTTCGACGACTACATGGAACGGCACATCCTGGAGCCGCTGGAGATGAAGCACGCGAGCTTCCGCGAGCCGCTGCCCGCATCGCTGCAGCCGGACATGGCGCTCAACTACGGTAAGCCGGGTGCGGCACCGCGCCCATTCGACCTGCGCACCGCCGTGCCCGCGGGCGCGCTCTCGGTCAGCGGCGAGGACATGGCGCGCTTCATGGTCGCGCACCTGCAGTTCGGCCGCTCGGGCAATGCGCAGTTGCTCGAACAGGCGACCGTGCAACAGATGCAGAGCTACCAGCGTGCGGCGATCCCCGGCCTGCCGGGCATGACGCTGGGCTTCGTGCATCTGGATCGCGGCGACCAGGTCATCCTTGGCCACGGCGGCGATCTGGATGGGTTCCACAACTTGCTCGCGCTGTTTCCGGATCATCACACCGGCATCTTCATCGCCACGGTCGGTGGCCGTGGCGGCGCGTTGCTGAGGCCGATGGTGGATCGTTTTTCCGACCGCTATTTCCCGCCGCTGCCGCAGCTGAAACTGCCCACGCTGGGCACGGACAAGCAGCATGCCGCGCAACTGGCGGGCCGCTACTCGTCCAGCGTTACGTCGCGAAGCAACGTGCTCGCGCTGCGCGATCTGTTCCAGCAATCCACCATCAGCGTGGCGGCCGACGGCTCGCTGCTCGCGCCCATGTTCGGCACCGCGCACTGGCGTGAGGTGAAGCCCTACCTGTGGGTGGACGATGCCACCGGCCGTCGCCTCGGCGCCGTCGTGCGCGATGGCAAGGTAAGCATGCTGTCCATCAATGCCGTGTCACCCGTGCAGGTATTCCTGCCTGCCACCGGCTGGCCACCCCAGCGCGTGATGGAAGTACTGACGGCGATCCTCGCCGTGTTCGCGCTGATCGCCCTGTCATGGCCGATCGCGGCGCTGCTGAGCCGTCGCCAGGTGTCGACCATCACCGACCGGGATCTGCGCTGGTATCGGCTGAGCCGGCTCACGGCCATCGCCTACCTGCTGTTCGCGGGTGGCTGGGCCCTGATGCTGCCGCGGCTGGGCTCCTCGGCGCTCGACACGCGCCTGCGCCTGCTGCAACTGATCGGCGTGCTGGCCGTACTGGGTACGCTGGCGGTGGCCGTGGAAACCTGGCGCGCCTGGCGTCATCAGGGCAGCGGATGGCGCCGGATCAGCGGCGCGGTCCTGCTGCTGGCCTGCCTTGCGGCCATCGGCTTCATCGTGCACTGGCACCTGCTGAGCCCGGGTCTCAACTACTGAGGCCCGTGGATTTCATGCTGACGGGACCCGCGTTGCCCTGCCCGGTACAATAGGCAAGATGGATGTCTCCCACCTGATCGACAAGCTCAACGACGCGCAGCGCGAAGCCGTTTGCGCGCCTCCTGGCAACTACCTCGTGCTCGCCGGCGCCGGTTCCGGCAAGACGCGCGTGCTCACCCACCGCATCGGCTGGCTGACCCAGGTCGAAGGCATCTCGCCATGGGCGATCCTGGCCGTCACCTTCACCAACAAGGCGGCCGGCGAAATGCGCGCGCGCCTGGACCAGCTGATTCCCGGCGGCACGCAAGGCCTCACCGTGGGTACCTTCCACGGCATCGCGCATCGGCTGCTGCGCCGTCATTGGCGCGAGGCGGGCCTGCCGGAAGGTTTCCAGATCCTCGACGCCGACGACCAGCAACGCATCGTCAAGCGCGTGGTCACGGGGCTCGGGCTGGATGAAGCGCGCTTTCCGCCGCGCCAGGCCACCTGGCAGATCAACCAATGGAAGGACGAAGGCAAACGCGCCGACACCATCGAGCATCGCGATCATCCGATGACGCGCACGCTGGTGCAGATCTACCAGGCCTATGAAGACGCCTGCCGCCGCGCCGGGCTGGTCGACTTCGCCGAGCTGCTGCTGCGTGCGCACGAATTGTGGCTGCACAACCCGGCCATTCTCGAACACTACCGCGACCGCTGGCGCTACCTGCTGATCGACGAATTCCAGGACACCAACACGCTGCAGTATGCGTGGATCCGCGTGCTCGCCGGGCAGACCGGGCAGGTCTTCGTGGTGGGCGACGACGACCAGGCGATCTACGGCTGGCGCGGCGCGAAAGTGGAGAACGTGCAGCAGTTCCTGCGCGATTTCCCCGGCTCCAAGACCATCAAGCTGGAACAGAACTACCGCTCCACCTCCACCATCCTCAAAGCCGCCAACAGCGTGATCGCCCGCAACGGCGGCCGCCTCGGCAAGCAGCTGTGGACGGACGGCGGCGAAGGCGAACGCATTGCACTGTACTCGGCCTATAACGAGCAGGACGAAGCGCGCTTCGTGATCGAGCGCATCCGCGAATACATCGCCGAGCATGGCCAGGCGCGCGACTGCGCGATCCTCTATCGCTCCAATGCGCAGTCGCGCAATTTCGAAGAGCAGCTGATGCAGCGGGACATCCGCTTCCGCGTCTACGGCGGCCAGCGCTTCTTCGATCGCGCGGAAGTGAAGGACGCCCTCGCCTATCTGCGCTTGTCCTCCAACCGCCAGGACGATGCCGCGTTCGAGCGCGCGGTGAACACGCCGCCGCGCGGCATCGGCGATCGCACGCTGGATGTGCTGCGCCGCCGTGCGCGCACCGAACGCAGCTCGATGTGGGAAGCCTCGCTCAGCGAACTCAGCAGCGGCAGCGAACTGGCAGGCCGCGCGAAGAACGCGGTGAAGGCCTTCCTCTCGATGATCGAGGACATGGCGCGGGCGTTTGCCGGCGCCGGTGCGGGCGACGCGCTCGCCCTGGCCGAACAGATCGACCACGCCATCACCCACACCGGCCTGCGCGACTTCTACGAGAAGGACAGCCGCGGGAACGCCGAATCGCGGGTGGAAAACCTGGACGAACTGGTCAACGTGGCCAGCCGATTCGAGCTGACTCCGGATGACGAAGAAGCGGGCCTCAGCGAACTGGCGGCCTTCCTCTCGCACGCCGCGCTGGAAGCGGGCGAAGGCCAGGGCGAAGCGTGGGACGACTGCGTGCAGCTGATGACGCTGCACTCGGCCAAGGGCCTGGAATTCCCGGTGGTGTTCCTGGTCGGCATGGAAGAAGGCCTGTTTCCCAGCCAGCGTTCGGTGGAAGACGAAGGCCGTCTCGAAGAAGAACGCCGCCTCGCCTACGTGGGCATCACGCGCGCACGCGAGCGGCTGTTCATCACCTACGCCGAATCGCGCCGCATGCACGGCGTGGAAATGCTCGCGCGCCCATCGCGCTTCCTGGCGGAAATTCCGCCTGAACTGATCGACGAAGTACGGCCGCGCGTGCAGGTGAGCCGTCCACTTTACGGCGCGCGCCCCAACAGCGGTTCGCGCTCGCTGGAAGAAAGCATGCCGCTGACGCTCGGCCAGCTGGTGAGCCATCCCAGCTTCGGCGAAGGCATCGTGGTGAGCGCGGAAGGCAGCGGCGCGCATATGCGCATCCAGGTCAATTTCGCCAGCAGCGGCAGCAAGTGGCTGGTCTATGCGTATGCCAACCTGACCCCCTTGTAGCCCCATGAGCGACCAGCCCTCCCTGCGCGAAAACCTGCGGCGCCTGGTCGACGTCCAGCAAGGGATGGCCTTCGTCTATCGGCATCTGCCGTGGACGCATCGCCTGGTGCAGGGCCTGTGGTTCGCGCTGCAGGCGCTGCTGGCCGCAAGCGTTGCCTATGGGCTCGGCCTGCTGCTGCATACCCAGCAGGCCTTCTGGGCCGCCATCACCGCCATCGCGGTGACCCAGCAGACCTACCTGGATACCCGCTCGTCCTCGCGCGACCAGCTGATCGGCGCGCTGGTGGGCGGCGTCGCAGGTTTCGGCACCACGCTGTTGCTGGGCGAGCAATACAGCGCGTACGCCGTGGCAATCGTGGTCGCCATCACCGGCTGCTGGCTGTTGGGCGTGGGCAGCGCGGGACGGCTGAGCGGCACCACCACCACCATCATCATGCTGGTGCCGCATACGGGATCGTTCTGGCTGATTGCGCTCACGCGCGTGGGCGAAGTGGCGCTGGGCATCGTCTGCTCGCTGGCGGTGGTGATGCTGGCCGAACGCGTGCAGCGTCGATGGGTGCACCCGGGCGACTGAGTCGCCTTATGATCTGGCCGATGAACGCAGGAAGGTTCGATGGGAACCGCCCGCCCGCGCGGGCGCTCCCTCTTTCAAGGCATTCGACCCAGGCCACGCCATGACGCCCGAGATCTCCGAGAGCAGCTCCGAACGCCAGCGCGCCCGCCTGGACCACGACATCTGCGTGCACATCTTCACCGCCTCGGCCGCGATGGTCGGCGTATGCCTCACCGTGATCGGCATCCTTCGCGTGGTGATTTCACTGCGCAAGGAAGACCTGCTCGGCGACGACCTGCTGGCCGTCAACTCCATGCTCTACCTGTCCTCGTGCCTGCTCTCGTACTGGGCACTGCGCACGCGCAGCCGGGGCCGCAACCATCGGCTGGAACGGATCGCCGACGCGATCTTCCTGGTGGCGCTGGTGTTCACCGCGATCAACGCCGGCTTCATCACCTGGGCCATCTCGGCCAGTTAGCCGACGTGACAGGCCATGGCCGGCGCGCCATGATCTTGCCCGCCGTCAGGGGGAATGACGGAGAAGCCATAGCGACCTTGCAGGGCCATGGGGTCCCGCGACGTGGCACCCGACTTTCGGCCGGACATTCGAACGCCTATGCAGACACCGTGGTTCCTGGATCACCTCGGCCTCACCACCTCGGCCGACGCCGCTGAGATCAAACGCGCTTACGCTGCGCGTCTGAAGCAGGTCGATCAGTCGACTGACATCGACGGGTTCATGCGCCTGCGCGAGGCGTACGCCGCGGCCACCGCATGGTGTCGCGCTGCCAACGACGGCACAGCCGCGGGGCCTGCGACGATCCCGGTCGCGCCGCCATCGACCCAGCTGCCGCCCTTTTCGACGGCAGCTGCCGCGACCGAAGTTCCGCTGCCCGATCCGCATGCACCGGTGAACGTGGCGACTCGCGCCTTGCAGCAGTTGGAGCAACGGCTGATCGATGGCGAGCCACCCGGTGTGGTGTTCAGCGAACAATTGATCGGCCTGCAAGGCGAACACCTGCAGGTCACCGCCATCTTCGAAGCCATGCTGATCGACGGGCTTGCCGCGATGCGCCTGCCGCAACGGCTCGCGCTGTTCGGCGCTGCTTGCGACCAGCTCGGTTGGAACGATGTCGTCCATGTGCAGCAAATGGGCGCGCGCGGAGGTTGGGTTCGTGCGGTGCAGGAAGAAGAGATTGCATGGAAGCGCACGGCCGCAACCACCGGCTGCCACGATCTGTTCGATCGCCTTGGCGGCGCGCCGAAGCTCGACCGCACCGACCTTGCACCCTCGCACTTCACGCGTGACGCCACCCTGCGCTGGCCGGACATGCAGCAGTTGCTGAAGAGCTATCCGCACTACCTCGCGCTGCGCGTCGAGCGCTCGGCGCTGACGGCCTGGGAACAGGCATTCGCGGCACTACCGCCGCGAGACAAGGCGATGGCGGAGTCGTTCTCCAACCTGCCTTCGCCTGCAGCGTATCGACAGGCGGCTCCGCCACGTACGCGCACAAACCATGGCGGCAGGGTGGGCGCTGTGGTCGGCATCATCGGGTTGTTCAACCTGTTAAGCCATGCGTTCAACAGTGAGTCGCACCCACCGATCCCCCCTGCATCGGTGCCCGCCGTCACCGCGCCACTGGTGTCTCGCCCTTCCTTCACGTTGCCCGAGCACGTCGCCATCACCCAAGGCAATTGCGAGCGCATCGAGCATGCCGTGCACGAGCCGGATTGGAGGCCACCGCTGGATCCAGCCCAGTTGCATCGTCTGCGTGATGCCACCTTGTCCTGCCTGCGGGGCGGCAGGTGGCCTCATTGGCGCATGGCCGATCCCCAACTGGCGCAGTTGGGGATCCAGACCTGAAAACCTCAGGTAGCTTGCCGTGCGCTTATTCGGGCAAGCGCGGCACACCATGCTCGCTGCGTTCTTCCACCGCGATGGGACGCGTATCCAGGCGCGTCGAGCGTGCGCTCTGCGGCAGCGGATCGACGGCCTCGCCGCGCGCCAGTGCCAGCGCGTTGCGGTAACAACGCTGGGCCAGGGCGGCATCGTCCTGCCCGGCGTGCACGTCGCCGAGCGCTTCCCATGCGCCGCTGCTGGGCACCAGCGCCAGCGAACGTTCCAGGTACTGCGTGGCCTTGCCCCACAAACCCTGGCGCGCGCACATGCGGCCCAGCGTGAGCAGTAGCGCGGCATCGTTGGGATGTGCATCGAGCCACGATTCGGCGCGACGCAGGCGCGCTTCGATATCGTCGCCGCCCAGCGAAGCATAGGTTTCGATCAGCAGCGGCGACCATTCGCGACGCAGCGCCGATTCCACTTCGTCCATCGCCGGCAGCACCATGCCGAAGGCGGCGGCCTGACGCGCGTACGCATCGATGGCGGCCGGTACGCGCCGCTGCGTCTTGGGCAGCTGCGACCACAGGGTATTGAGTGCGGCGGCATCCGGCGCACCGCGCAGCGAGGCGGCCAGCACCTGCCCTTCGAGCGCGCCAAAGGCCTTGGTGCCCAGCGCCCCGCTCTTCTGCAGCGGTTCGAGCGCCTGCCGTGCGCGACGCGTATCGCCGCTGGCGAGTGCGGCCAGGGCGAGTTCGCGCCAGCCGCCCGGCGTGAGGTTGCCGGCGTCCGCGTCGGCGGCAAGCAAATTCACCGCTTCGACCGGCCGTCCTTCGCGCCGCAGCACGCGGGCGCGCAGCACACGCGCTGCACGAGGCGCTACCTGTGCCGCCTCGTCGAGCGTGGCCAGTGCGCGGTTGTTTTCGCCGCGACGCGAGGCGGCCTCAGCGGCGGCAAGCAGGGACGGACCCCGCAACACATCCAGACGCGACGCGCGATGCAGATCGCGCTCGGCATCGACGTGGCGACCTTCCATCAGCGCCAGCAGGCCTTCGCTCATTTTCTTGCGACTGAGCCGGCGATGGCGGCGCGTGAACGCACCGAACGGCCAGCGCACGGCAAACCACACCGCGCCGAGCACTGCCCAGGCAAGCAGCAGCACGACGACGGCGGCGACCACCGTGGTCTCGGCCTGCCAGCCACGCAACTGCACCAGCACATAGCCGGGATCCTCGGCCACCCAATGCCAGCCGAACGCAGCCAGTGCCGCCACGATCACCAGCAACAGCAACCAACGCCACAACTTCATGGCTTGGCTCCGGCCGAGCTGGTGGCCGCGGGCTTGAGCGCATGCACGGCGCGCAGGTTGCGCAGCTCACTGAGCGCCGCACCCAGCTGTACCGCCGCGCCGGGCGGCTGTGCGATCAGCGTGGCCAGTTGCGTGCGTGCCTGTTGCACCGATGCGGCGTTGCCGTCGAACTGCGCCACGATGCCGGCGTCGGCACGCTTGAGCGCGGCGATGTAGGCGTCGCGATCGGAGGCCAGCAGCGCCGCCTGCGCCTGGGCCAGGTCGATCGAAGCCAGCTCGCGCGCAAAGCGCGCATCCGCCACGGACAACGGCGCGCCGTTCGTGCGCTGCACTTTCACCACATCGTTGAGCGCACTCATGACGCGCGACCAGCCACCGGTCGAGGCGCTGGAAGCGGCGCTATCCAATGGCTTGAGCGGAAGCTCCAGGGTCGATGCGCGCAGGTTGCTCAGGGTGGTCAATGCGGTATCGAGATTGACCGTCTGCGTCTTGCTCAGCGCTTCGCGTTCCGCGCCGATGCTCTGGCGAAGGCCGGAAAAGGCGCCGTCGTTCACCGCGGCGAGGGTCTGATCGGCGAGTGCGTAGGCAGCCAGCGCGCCCTGCGCATCGTGGAACAGGTCGTAGCGTTCCTTGGCCATGCGCAGCAGCGATTCGGTTTCGTCCAGCAACATGGCGTCATGCCCGGACAGCGTTTTTTCCGAGAGCTTGGCCACCGCGTCTTCGAGATTGCGGGTGCGTTCGGCCTGGCTCAGCAATTCCTCGCGCAGGGAACGGTTCACCTGATCGGCGTCGCCCAGGCGCTGGCGCAACAGATTGCGTTCGCTGTCGCTGGCACCAAAGGCGCTTTCCAGCGTGTCGACGCGTTGCTTGAGCCCGCTGAGCGCGGCGTTGCCGGCCGCATTGCCGCGCTCCTGTTGCCACTGGCGCCAGCCCACGTAGCCGGCGCCGCCGATGGCTACCAGCGAGAGCAGCAGCGCCACGGCCAGGGTGCCGCTGCCGCGTCGTGCCGGTAGCGTGGCACGCGGAGCGCGCGAAGGAGTCTCGGAACGCGCGCCCGCAGGCGCGCCGCTATCAAGGAAGGAGTCGTCTTGGCTCATGCGCGACATGCTAACAGCCCACGCCGGGGGACTCGCATCAAGCGGGCGTGAAGGCGCGGCTTGTCCGTAGGAAAACGGCTAAGGGCGCGCCGCAGCCGCGAGTAGATTTTCAGACAGCGCCGATGCCGCCACCCGTACGCGTTTGAAACCGGCGCCCTGCGCGGCTTCGGCGAGCCGCTCGCTGCTGACCACGGCCACGGCCGCGCAGAGCCGTGCGAATGCATCGGCCGGCAACCCCTGCCTGAGATTGTCGAGCGCCTCCGCACTGGAGAGCAGCACGCGCGCCTCTGCCGGCAGTTGCCGGATCTGCTCGAGCTGGCGGCGCTGCCAACGCGGCGTGCCGCGGCGATAGACATGCACCTCGCGAAGCTGCGCGCCGCGTGCGACGAGCTCGCTGCGCAGCACGCCGCGACCGCCCGGGGCACCGACCAGGGCGACACGGCGTCCGCCCAGTTCGCTGAGCGCGGCTTGATCCAGCAGCCCTTCGCTGTCCTGCCGCTGCACCGGGGCGACCGCCTGAAGACCGTGACGCGCCAGCGCCCGCGCCGTGCCCTGGCCCACCGCGAACACCGTGGCCTGCGTTCGCAAGGATGCGAGCCGTGCGGCAAAGCGCACTGCGGCGGGGCTGGTGAAGATCAGCAACTCGTCGCCCAGCGCCGCGCGCAACGAGGCGGCGGTGTCCGGCCCTTCGCTGGCGCGCAACGACAGTCCCGGCAACAGCAGCGGCACCCCGCCCAGCCTGCGCACGCGCCGGGCCAGCGGCGAGCCCGTGCCGGCGGGGCGGGTGATGACCACGGTGCGTCCGTCCAGCGCAGGCACGGCAGAGGTCGGGGATCGCGCGGTCATGGACTCTCCGGAGGCATGTCCGCGAGTGTAGCGGCCGCCGCCCTATCGGTCCTGTCCGGCCATGGTGCGTAAACTACGCCTTCCCCCTCGGCTCCCCCCGCGACGATGAGCAACACCGAACGACACACCCACGCACGCAAGCTGGTCGCTTTCATGCGCGACGAAATCCCGCTGGCGCACACCATGGACCTGAACCTGCAGGCCTGCGACGAGCAGCACCTTGCCCTGGCCGCTCCGCTTGGCCCCAACATCAACGACAAGGGCTGCGCCTTCGGCGGCAGCCTGGTCAGCGTGATGACGCTCAACGGCTGGGGCCTGGTCGAACTGGAGCTGCGCCTGCGCGGCCTGGCCTGCGACGTGTTCGTGGGCGAATCCACCGTGCGCTACCTGGAGCCGGTGTGGGAAGACTTCACCAGCGAAGCCCGGCTGGCGGCGAGTGCGGACTGGGTCACCTTTTTCGACACCCTGGCCGCCCGCGGCCGCGCCCGCATCGAAGTGATGTGCAGCGTGCCCGGCACGGGCGTCAAGCCGGCGGCCACGCTGGAGGCCCGTTTCGTAGCCAAAATGCGCTCCCCCGACGCCGTATGAAATGCGCTACCGCTTGGGCACAATGCAGGCCTCGCCCCAGGGGATAACCACATGCGCCGCGTCCTGATCCCGCTCGTCATGGTGTCCAT
>Ga0207670_10001438_pt1 | contig 12504 bp, 8 predicted proteins | sample KBSS23HmetaG_FD_184339 | JGI IMG/M metagenome (GOLD analysis project Ga0207670, IMG submission 184339) | Switchgrass rhizosphere microbial communities from Kellogg Biological Station, Michigan, USA - KBS S2-3H metaG (SPAdes) (version 2) | ecosystem: Host-associated > Plants > Roots > Rhizosphere... | reverse complement strand
CGTCCGCCGACGACGCCAGTTGCGGATCGCTTCGAACATCGTTCCCCGGCTGCGAACCTTCAGCTCGCGCTATTGGACGCCGGCGGTTCGAGATCGAGCTCCGGATCCGCGCTGGTCCCGGTCTCGATGTCGATCACGATCGCGGTTTGTTCCCGCAAAAGGAGCGTCGCCTCGCTTTCCGGCAATGCCTCCACTCCCCGCAGCTTGCGCTCGATCGAGCGCGACCGTATCTCCGCGGCGCCCAGCGTGTTGCCGACCATCTCGAGTTGCTTCTTCGTCTTGGCGAGAATGTCGCCGAACGTTCCGAACTCGGTCTTCACGGCAGCGAGCAACCGCCATACCTCGCCGGAACGGCGCTCGATGGCGAGCGTCCGAAAGCCCATCTGCAGACTATTCAGGATTGCGGCCAATGTCGTCGGGCCGGCAAGGGTGACCTGATACTCGCGCTGTATGAGGTCGCTGAGGCCCGGACGCCGCAGAACTTCCGCATACAGGCTTTCTACCGGTAGATACAGCAACGCAAAGTCCGTCGTATGCGGTGGCTCGATGTATTTCTCGTGAATGTCCCTGGCCTGCTTGCGAACGCGATCCTCCAGCGCCTTTCCGTAAAGCTCCACACCCTCCAGATCGGCCCTTTCCTGTGCATCCTGCAGGCGCTGAAAATCCTCGAGCGGAAACTTGGCGTCGATCGGCAGCCAGAACTCGCTGTTGCCTTCGTCGCGGCCCGGCAGGCGAATCGCGAATTCGACGCGCCAGGACTGACCGGGTCGAGTGACGACGTTCTTGCCGTACTGCGCCGGTGTCAGCATCTGCTCGAGCAGATTTTCCAGCTGAACTTCGCCCCAGGTCCCGCGCGTCTTGATGTTGGTCAGAACCTTCTTCAGATCGCCGACGCCGGCCGCAAGCGTCTGCATCTCGCCCAGTCCCTTGTGAACCTGCTCGAGACGGTCGGACACGAGCTTGAACGATTCGCCCAGGCGTTGCTCGAGGGTCGCGTGCAACTTTTCGTCGACCGTCAACCGGATATGCTCGAGCTTTTGCGCGTTGTCCGCGCGCAAAACCTCCAGCCGCTGCTCGACTGTCGCCCGGACGGCCTCGAGGCGCGACTCGTTCGACTGCGTCAGCGACGCCAAGCGCTCGTTCTGGACGTGCGCACTGCCGGCAAGCTGGTTCTGCAGCGACTGTGTGAACTGGTTGAGGCTGGAGGCGAGCTCGGCTCGCCCGGTCTGCGCACTCTGTGCCGCCTCACCGCGCGCCCGTGCAAGCTCCGTGCGAAGCTCCCGTTCCAGGCGCTCGTTTTGCGCGGTGATTGCGTCGAGACGGGCTTTGAATTCGACGCCGCTCGCGATCCGAAACAGCGCCTGAACGCGGATCAGGATAACGGCGAGCAGCGCTGCCAGCACGACGAAGCCCACTCCCGAGACGATCAGCCAGATGGTCGATTCCATGTCCGACAGTTTACGTCGCCGGCCTCAGCGCGGCAAAGCGAGTCTGTTCGCGCCGCGTTCCGATGCGGCGGCTCAGGCAGCTTCGCGGCTTGCGCGCTTGCGCTCGTGCGCCAGCAGATGTCGCTTGCGGACTCGAATCGATTTGGGTGTGACCTCGGCGAGCTCGTCGTCGGCGATGAACTCGACCGCGTATTCGAGCGTCAGCTGGATAGGCGGAGTCAGCGCGATCGCTTCGTCCTTGCCGGACGCGCGGACGTTGGTCAGCTGCTTGCCCTTGATCGGATTGACGACCAGGTCGTTGTCGCGGCTGTGGATGCCGATCACCATGCCTTCGTACAGCTTGTCGCCGGGAGAGACGAACATGCGCCCGCGCTCCTGCAGCTTCCACAGCGCGTAGGCGACTGCATCGCCGGCTTCCGCCGAGATCAGCACGCCGTTTCGCCGCTCCGGAATGTCGCCGCCGACCTTGGCATAGCCGTCGAAGACGTGGCTGATCAGGCCGGTGCCGCGAGTGAGGTTCATGAACTCGCCCTGGAAGCCGATCAGGCCTCGCGCCGGAACACGGTACTCGAGTCGCGTGCGTCCGCGGCTGTCCGATTCCATGTGCGTCAGCTCGCCGCGCCGCATGCCGAGCGCTTCCATCACCGCGCCCTGATGCGCATCCTCGACGTCGACCGAAAGCTGCTCGAACGGCTCGCATTGCTCGCCGTCGATTTCGCGGAAGACGACGCGCGGCCGCGATACCGCGAGCTCGTAACCTTCGCGCCGCATGTTCTCGAGCAGGATAGTGAGATGCAGCTCGCCCCGCCCGAAGACGGTGAAGATGTCGGTGTCGGCGGTGTCCTCGACCTTGAGCGCGACATTGGTCAAGAGCTCCCGCGACAGCCGCTCGCGCAGATTGCGGCTGGTGACGTACTTGCCTTCCTTGCCGGCGAGTGGCGAGGTATTGACCTGGAACTGCATCGACAGCGTCGGTTCGTCGACTGAAATCATCGGCAGCGCGTCGGGCGCATCGACCGCCGCGATCGTCGTCCCGATCGACAATTGATCGATGCCGGTAATCAGTACGATGTCGCCGGCCGCCGCGGTTTCGACCGGCGCGCGCTGCAGCCCGGAGAAGCCGAGCACCTGGCCGACCTTGCCGCGCGCCGACGAGGCATCGCCGGAGAGAACCATCACTTCCTGCCCGGGGACGAGGCGGCCGCGGCGGATCCGGCCGATGCCGAGCCGTCCGACGTAGCTCGAGTAGTCGAGAGCGCTGATCTGCAGCTGCAACGGCCCGTCGGGGTCGCCGGTGGGTGCCGGAACGCTGGCGAGTATCGTCTCGAACAGCGGCCGCATGTCGGTGCCCGTCGTTCTCGGGTCGAGCGACGCATAGCCGTTCAGCGCCGACGCGTAGACGACCGGAAAATCGAGCTGGTCTTCGCTCGCGCCGAGGCGGTCGAACAGCTCGAAGGTCTGATTGACCACCCATTCGGCGCGGGCACCCGGCCGGTCGACCTTGTTAACCACGACGATAGGCTTCAGACCCTGTGCCAGCGCTTTGCGGGTGACAAAGCGGGTCTGGGGCATCGGTCCCTCGACCGCATCGACCAGCAGCAGGACGCCGTCGACCATCGACAGCACGCGCTCGACCTCGCCGCCGAAGTCGGCGTGGCCGGGTGTGTCGACGATGTTGATGTGCGTATCGCCATACTCGATCGCGCAATTCTTGGCGACGATGGTGATGCCGCGCTCGCGCTCGATGTCGTTGCTGTCCATCATCCGCTCGGCGACGTGCTGATAGGCGGCAAACGTCCCTGCCTGGACAAGCAGCTTGTCGACCAGCGTGGTCTTGCCGTGGTCGACGTGGGCGATGATCGCGATGTTGCGCAGCTTTCTGCGCGGCGTGGGGTTGCTCATGGTGGTGCGATCCGGGTCATGGTGCAGTGCGGGAGCGAAACACTCTATTATAGCCGATCGGACGACCCGCCGCGAGAAAATAGTTGCAAAATCCGGCATTTAGAGGTACTATTGAATAATTCGGCGGCCGTTCCGGTCACCGCCGACCCCCCAGTCGGGCCGGCCGCGTTGGCCGTAAACCCGCTGTCCCGATGTCATTTTTCGCTGCCTGGACCGGAACTCGCGACAAGCGAGAGGCCGCGCCAGGAGCACCAGTGAATGAGTAGTACCACCCCGCAGAGCTTTGCCGAGCTCGGCTTGAGGCCGGAGATCCTCCGCGCCGTTGCCGAAGCCGGATACACGACGCCGACGCCGATCCAGCTGCAGGCGATCCCCCTGATTCTCGAAGGCCTTGACGTCATGGGCGGCGCCCAGACGGGCACCGGCAAGACGGCGGGCTTTGCCCTGCCGATACTGCAGAAGTTGATGCCGCTGGCCAACGCCAGCCCATCGCCTGCCCGGCACCCGGTCCGCGCCCTGATCCTGACGCCGACCCGCGAACTGGCGATCCAGGTCGAGGAAGCGATCGCGACGTACGGGAAATACTCGGGGCTGCGCTCGACGGTCGTCTACGGCGGCGTCGACATAAGACAGCAGCTTCCGACGGTTCGCGGCGGCATCGAGATCCTCGTCGCGACGCCCGGCAGGTTGCTCGATCACATCGAGCAGAAATCGGTGTACCTGGGGCAGGTCGAGATCTTCGTGCTCGACGAAGCCGACCGCATGCTCGACATGGGCTTCATCCCCGACATCAAGCGGATCATGGCGCTGCTGCCGGCGACCGCGAAGCGGCAGAACCTGCTTTTCTCGGCGACCTTCTCGAACGAAATCAAAAAGCTCGCCGACCAGCTGCTCAACGCGCCGCGATTGATCGAGGTAGCGCGCCGCAACACCACCGCCGAAACCGTCTCGCAAAGCGTCTACAAGGTCGCGGCCGAGCGCAAGCGTGCGTTGCTGGCGCATATCGTCACCTCGCGCAATCTGTGGCAGGTGCTTTGTTTCGTGCGCACCAAGCACGGCGCATCGCGCCTGGCGCGACAGCTCGAAAAGGACGGCCTGAAGACGACGGCGATCCATGGCGACAAGAGCCAGCCGGCGCGTCTGGAAGCGCTCGACGATTTCAAGGCCGCCAAGGTTCAGGTGATGGTCGCGACCGACGTCGCCGCGCGCGGGCTGGACATCGACGACCTGCCTCTGGTCATCAACTATGAGTTGCCTTACGTCCCCGAGGATTACATCCACCGCATCGGCCGCACCGGTCGTGCCGGGGCGAGCGGCGAAGCGATTTCATTCTGCTCGCCCGATGAGGAACGGCTGCTGACTGAAATCGAGCGGATGCTCAAGCGGTCGATCCCGGTCGCGGCCGCCGACGGAATCCCGGCCGAACGCGCGCCGGCGCACGCCGAGCGTGCCCCGGCCCAGGGCGCTCGTGAGTCGCGCGCTTCGCGCGAGCCTCGAGCCGTGCGTGAACCGCGTCAGGCCCGCGAAGCCAGGCCGGCGAAGCCGCCGCGCGAGCGCGCCGCTGAGGTGCCGCCGCCGCGGCGCGACCATGCAGTCGACGACACCCGTAATCCCGACCAGCCGCTGATCGAGCGTCCAGCAGTGAGGGTGAATGGCTCCGGCACGCTGGCGCCGACATCGCATGGGCGCCCGGCATCGCGCAAATCGCATCCGATTCCTGCGCTGCTGATGAAGCGCACCGCGGGCGAGCCGGAAAAGGTCTAGCGCCGGTCTTCGCGCGCTCCGGGTCGGTCCGAGCGGCCGATCAGGCCCAGGCGTGCATAGACCGGTCGTGCCGCGGCCCGGAGACCGGGCAGCGCGCGCCAGAAAAACAACAGCGCAGCAAGGCAGAGGACCGCGTCGAGCGAAAACGCGACGTCCTCGCCCGCGTAGCGCGCGATCGCTCCGCCCATGAGGTTGCCGAACGGCAGCGCACCCAGAAACGCCATCGTGTAAAGGCTCATCACGCGGCCGCGCTTGTCGTCGTCGACCAGCGTCTGCACCAGCGTTTGTATCGATGCCTGCGCGGCGATCAGTCCGGCGCCCAGCACGATCAGCAACGGCAGCGCGAGGGCGAAGCTCGACGCGTGTGCGAACGCGAGCATCGCCAGCGACGCGCAGGCACCGGCGACCAGAATCACCCGATCGAGACCTCGCGTCGTGTGCCGGCTCGCCAGATAAAGCGCCGCCAGCAGCGCCCCGGTTCCTGCCGACGAAAGCAGGATGCCCAGCGTGCGTGCGCCGCCGCCGAACACATCCTTGGCGAACACCGGCATCAAGGTCGAATAGGTGCCTATCGTGCCGCTGATCGCCGCGATCAGCAGCAGCCCGGCGCGGATCGGCGCGAACCCGAACGCACTGCGCACACCCTCGAGCCAGCTGTGCAGCCAGCCTCGCGGCGGCGGCGCCGGCGGGCGCGCCGGCCAGCGCATCATCGCCAGCGCAACCAGCACCGCGCCGAACGACAGCGCGTTCAGGCCGAAGCAAAGCGCCTCGCCGACTGCCGCGATCAGCACGCCCGCCAGCGCGGGACCGACGACGCGCGCGCAATTGATCAGCAGCGAGTTCAGCGCGATGGCATTCGGCAATTCGCTGCGGTGCTCGACCAGCCGCGCGATCATCGCGTGCCGCAGCGGAATGTCGAACGCCGACGCACAGCCCAGCACCAGCGCCAGCGCGGCCACGTGCCAGACGGCGACGACACCGGTCGCGGCGAGCATGGCCAGGGTCGCGGCCTGCGCCAGCATCACCGACTGCGTGATCAGCAGCGCGCGACGGCGATCGACGCGATCGGCAAGGACGCCCGCGACCGGCGCGATGAACAGCACGGCGATGTACTGGCAGAAGGTGACGAAACCCAGAAGCAGCGCCGACCCCGACAGCCGGTAGGTGAGCCAAGACATTGCCACCTGTTGCAGCCAGGTGCCGATCAGCGACAGGCCCTGGCCGAAGAAAAACAATCGGTAGTTGCGGTGCGCGAGCGCGCGAAAGGTCTGCAGCCTGGGCATCGAGATTGACGAAAGTTTCGCGGTGCGTCCGGCGGCCCGGCGTATCGAGCCGGCGGCCGCAGCGACCGCCGATTCAGGCGCTCAGTCGCTCGAGCTGGGTGCGCAGCTTCTCCAGCGTGGATTCGAGACCGGCGAGGCGCGCCCGTTCCTGAGCGACGACGGCGGCCGGCGCGCGATCGACGAACCCGGCGTTGGCGAGCTTCGGCTTGAGCCGCGCGATTTCGCCTTCGTGCCTGACGATGTCCTTGCCGATGCGCTCTCGCTCGACGACCGGATCCACCTTGATGTCGAGCATCACCCGCAGCCGATCGACGATCTGCACCGGCGAGTCCGACCGCGGCAACTCTTCGACGATCCGCGCATCGGAAAGCTTCGCCAGCGCCTTCAGGTAGTCGAGCAGTGCGCCCGCCCCCACACCGGCGACATCCCCGGCGATCAGCGCCGCGACGCGCGCGGCCGGAGAGATGTTCATCTGGCCGCGCAGTGAGCGACAGGACTCGACCAGCGCCATCAGCGTGGCGATGGCCGTACTCGCCTTCGGATCCAGCCTGGCGAAGTCGGCCTTGGGATAAGGCTGAACCGAAATCGAATCGCCATGCTTGCCGGCGAGCGGCGCGAGCGTTTGCCAGAGCTCCTCGGTGATAAAGGGAATGATCGGATGCGCAAGGCGGAGCGTCGTCTCCAGCACGCGGACCAGCGTGCGCCGCGTGCCGCGCTGCGCGCCCTCGTCGCCACTTGCAAGATCGACCTTGGCCAACTCGACGTACCAATCGCAGTACTGGTTCCAAACGAACTCGTAGATCGCCTTGGCGGCAAGGTCGAACCGGTAGTCTGCGAGCTGCGTGTTGACTTCCTCTTCGGTGTTCTGCAGCTCGGCGACGATCCACCGATCGGCAAGCGAATACGATATCGGCGCCGCATCGTCGAGTCCGACGTCCTTTCCTGCGACATTCATCAGTACGAATCGCGTCGCGTTCCACAGCTTGTTGCAGAAATTGCGATAGCCATCGCAGCGCGAAAGATCGAAGTTGAGCGTGCGGCCGAACGTAGCGAGGCTGGCGAAGGTGAAGCGCACCGCGTCGGCCCCGAACGCCGGTATGCCGTTCGGAAACTGCTTGCGCGTACGCTTTTCGATCGACTGCTTTTGCTTCTCCAGCATCAGCCCCGACGTGCTCGTGGCGACCAGCGTCTCGACGTCGGCGCCGTCGATCAGGTCAAGCGGATCGAGGATATTGCCCTTCGACTTCGACATCTTCTGCCCTTCCTCGTCGCGCACGATCGAATTGATGTACACGTCGCGGAACGGCCGCTCGCCGGTGAAATAAGTCGTCATCATGATCATGCGGACGACCCAGAAGAAGATGATGTCGAAGCCGGTGATCAGCACCGAGCTCGGCAGGAACGTCCGCAACTCGGGCGTTTGTTGCGGCCAGCCCAGCGTCGCATGGCACCACAGCGCCGACGAGAACCAGGTGTCGAGGACGTCGTCGTCCTGCCGGAGCGCGCTGGCTGGCTTGCCTGCCAGCTTCGCCGCGTCGGCCGTATTGCGCGCCACGTAGACCTTGCCCGCGTCGTCGTACCACGCCGGGATGCGGTGGCCCCACCACACCTGGCGCGAAATGCACCAGTCGCGGACGTTGTCGAGCCAGTCGTTGTACGTCGACGTCCAGTGCTCGGGCACGAAGCGGATCGACGCCGGCGCGCCGCCGCGCGGATCGGGCAGGCTTGCATTGACCGCCTGCAGGCAGATGTCCTTGAACGATTTGCCGGGAAACCAGGCGTGCGTCTTCGGCGCGGGCTTGGTCATCGCGACGAACCACTGATCTGTCAGCATCGGCTCGACGATTTCGCCGCTGCGCCCGCAGCGCGGTACGACCATCTTGTGCGACTTTTCGCCGGCCAGCAGTCCCGCGGCCTCGAGGTCGGAGAGCACGAGCTTGCGCGCGGCATAGCGATCGAGGCCACGATACTTGGCCGGCGCGTTGTCGTTCACCGTCGCCTGAAGCGTGAAAATGGTGATCGGTGCGAGGCCGTGCCGCTGGGCGACGTCCCAGTCGTTGAAGTCGTGCGCCGGCGTGATCTTGACCACGCCGGTGCCGAATTCCTTGTCGACGTAGCTGTCGGCGATGACCGGGATCCTTCGCCCGGCGAGAGGCAACGCGACCTCCTTGCCGACCAGATGCGCGAAGCGCGTGTCGTCCGGATTGACCGCGACCGCGACATCACCCAGCATCGTTTCCGGACGTGTCGTGGCCACCGTCAGCTGGCCCGAGCCGTCGGCGAGCGGGTAGCGGATTTCCCAGAGCTTGCCGGTCGCTTCCTCGTTCTCGACCTCCAGATCGGAGACCGCGGTACCGAGCTTCGGGTCCCAGTTGACGAGTCGCTTGCCACGGTAGATCAGGCCATCCTCGTAAAGGCGGACAAAGGTTTCGATCACCGCGTTCGACAGGCCTTCGTCCATCGTGAAGCGCTCGCGCGACCAGTCGCACGACGCGCCGAGTCGCCGCATCTGGTTGGTGATCGTCGATCCCGACGCCTGTTTCCACGCCCACACTCTTTCGATGAACTTTTCCCGGCCGAGCTCCTGCCGCGACTTCCCTTCGGCCTTCAGCTGGTTCTCGACGACGATCTGCGTCGCGATGCCGGCGTGATCGGTGCCTACCTGCCAGAGGGTGTTGGCCCCGCACATGCGGTGATAGCGGATCAGCACATCCATCAGCGTCTGCTGGAACGCGTGTCCCATGTGCAGCGTGCCGGTGACGTTCGGCGGAGGAAGCTGGATGCAGAACGATTCCACACCGGGTCGCAACGACGGCTTGAACAAGCCGTGGCCTTCCCAGTACGGATACCATTTCGCCTCGATGGCGCGCGGTTCGAAGGCCTTGCCTAAAGTCATCGCGATTGCCGGAATATCTCGTAAAAACATGACATTATAGACGAATCCGACGCGCCTTGCGCGCTTGGCATGCTCACGCCCGCTCAGCGCGCGAGCGCGGCGGACTCCTCTTTCGCTGCCTGACGATCGATGCGACGTCCCAGCGCCAGGGCGAGTGCATCGAGCCTGTTCATCAGCCCCGCGAACTCGTCCGGCGTCAGCGCCTGATCGGCGTCGCACCACGCTTCGGACGGGCACGGGTGCACTTCGATCAGCAGCGCGTCGGCGCCGGCCGCGACCGCGGCGCACGACAGTGCCGGGACCATCCAAGCCTTGCCGCCGGCGTGCGAGGGATCGACGATGACCGGCAGATGCGTCTCGCGCTTGAGCACTGCGACCGCAGTGACGTCGAGCACGTTGCGATACGCGGTCTCGAACGTGCGGATGCCGCGCTCGCAAAGCATGATGCGGTGATTGCCTCCGGCGGCGATGTACTCGGCAGCCATCAGCCATTCGCTGATCGTCGCGCTCATCCCGCGTTTCAATATGACCGGCACGTCGACCCGCCCGACTTCCTTCAGCAAGTCGAAGTTCTGCATGTTGCGCGTGCCGATCTGGATGACATCGACCTTGTGCTCGAGGAAGGCATCCAGCATCCGCACATCCATCAGTTCGGTGACGATGGGCAGCCCGTGTCGCGCTGCCGCGTCCCGGAGCATCGCAAGTCCGTCGACACCCTTGCCCTGGAATGCGTAAGGGCTGGTGCGCGGCTTGAATGCGCCGCCGCGCATCAAGCGCGCGCCGGCTGCCGCGACGCCGTCGGCCGCGGCGTCCATCTGCGGCTGCGTCTCGACCGAGCACGGGCCGGCGATCACCTGCACGGCGTTCGCGCCAATCTTGACGCCGGCGACGTCGACGATCGTGCTCGCCTTGTGCCATTCCCGCGCCACCAGCTTGTATGGCTTCAGGATGTGCATCGAGCGCTCGACGCCGGGCAGCGGATCGAACATCTCGGGATCGAGCTTGCGCTCGTCGCCGATTGCGCCGATCAGCGTCCGCTCGGTGCCGCGCGAGACATGGACCTCGAGGCCGGCGGCGCGAATCCTGGCCTCGACCGCGGCGATTTCGGCGTCGCCGGCTTCGGGTTGCATCACGATAATCATTGCAGGCTCCTTAAAAAAAATTCGGGCGGCCTTTTGGGGCCGCCCGACTTGTCTTGAAACTTGGTGCTTCGAACTATCGGCGAGCGCGGCCCCGGGAGATTGTCCCGAAATAGTAAAAGCCGGCGTACCCGGTCGCGCCGGCAGCCTTGCCTTGACGGGCGGAAACGAATCGGGCGTGCGACGAATTCATGATTCGGAGTCTAGCACGGGTCGCAACCGGGAGGGCAACGGGCGTCCTTGCGACGCGACTTCAGTGCTCGCGCCGCCACTGCGCGATCTCCCGCTCGATGGCTTCGGCCACATAGGTGCGCAATATACCGCCGACGTGCTCGGTGATCGCCTTGACCAGCTCGGCGCTCGCGCGCTCGACGATGGGCTGCAGATGCCCGGCGAGCTCGGTCTTGAGGCCAGTGTCGGTAAACAGATCGACCCGCTGCAATACCTGCATCGAAACCTGCTCGGCCAGCGCGCGCCACCGCTCTTCTTCGGCGGCTGCCTTCGCCGCGCGCTCGGCCGAGTCGTCGACGACGACCGGAGCGGGAGCGGCGGCAGGCGGCGACTCGGGTTCGGGTTCGGGTTCGGGTTCGGGTTCGGGCTCGGGTTCGGGTTCGGGTTCGGCTCTGAGCGTGACCGGTGGAACGACCGCGAGCGTATCCGGGCCGGGGCCGGTAATGCTGTGCGTCGACGGGTCGATCGTATCCATCACCAGCCAATCGGACGTGTCGCCATCCATCGGCAACTCAACCGGGATTGCGTCGGCCGATTGCATGATCGCCACGCTGTCAGCCTGCAGTGGCGGCGGTGCTTGGTCTGCCTCTGCGGGTTCCAGCGGCATCGAAGGCTGCACCGCCGTCGGCAGATCCGCGTCATCGACGGCGCCCGCCTCAACCACATCGGTGAGCACGGGCACATCGATCTCGACCTCGTCGTTCGCGGGAACGCCGGCGACCACATCGGTGAGCACCGGAATGTCGGCACCGCTGCGGCCGCGGTTGCGTCGCATCAGCGCGTCGGCCTGCTCGAGAAGCTCGCGTGCGCTCGCCATCAGCCGCGCTCGCTCAGGTTATGCGTGCGAAGCTCGTAGCCGCGTTCGCGGTAGAAACGAAAGCGCTCGCGCGCCGCGGCCTTACCGGCTTCGTCGGCACCGACCACTTCGGCAAGGCGCTCGAAGCGGGAGAAAAACGGCGGCGGCGCGTCGTGCAGATTGATCAGAACCGCCGCCGGCCCCTGATGTTCCAGCAGGTGGTCGATCCAGATCGGCGTTTCGGCCGCGAGCCGGCTGCCGATCCGGCAATGGGGCAGGAAGCCGATCGCCGGCTGGATCCACAGCATCCGATCGAGCGCCTCGGTCGACTCGGCATCGCGGGTCAGGACCCGCACGCTGCCGTGCTGCGCAAACGCCTTGGCGACCAGCTTGGCGACGACGTCGAAGCGATCGCTCACGTGCGTGTAGAAGTCGATCGAGGTCATCGAAGCATCCGCCGGAGAATTCCTCGTGACGCGCGCTAAAGGCTCGCGCGGGCTACGGGGCGGTCTCCTGCGACAGCACCCACGTGGTGAGCAGCGGCACCGGACGGCCGGTCGCGCCCTTTTCCTTGCCTTCTTTCCATGCCACGCCGGCGATGTCCAGATGCGCCCAGTCGAATTTCTTGGCGAACCGGGATAGAAAGCATGCCGCCGTGATGCTGCCGCCGGCACGACTGCCGATGTTGGCGAAGTCGGCGAAATTGCTGTTTAGCCCTTCTTGATAATCATCCCATAGCGGCAGCTGCCAGGCGCGGTCGAACGCGTCTTCGCCGGCATTGAGCAGCGCCCGTCCGAGGCTGTCGCTGTTGCTGAACAGACCGGAGGCGACGTGGCCGAGTGCAATGACCATTGCACCGGTCAGGGTGGCGATGTCGACGACGGCCGCCGGCTCGTAACGCTCGGCATACGTCAGCGCGTCGCAAAGGATCAGGCGGCCTTCGGCGTCGGTATTCAACACCTCGATGGTCTGCCCCGACATGCTGCGGACGACGTCGCCCGGCTTGGTCGCCCTGCCGTTGGGCATGTTCTCGCAGGTGGGCACG
>Ga0207670_10001437_pt1 | contig 12505 bp, 8 predicted proteins | sample KBSS23HmetaG_FD_184339 | JGI IMG/M metagenome (GOLD analysis project Ga0207670, IMG submission 184339) | Switchgrass rhizosphere microbial communities from Kellogg Biological Station, Michigan, USA - KBS S2-3H metaG (SPAdes) (version 2) | ecosystem: Host-associated > Plants > Roots > Rhizosphere... | reverse complement strand
CCTCGTGTTGTTCCTGGGCGCGGGCAAACAGGCGAGCGAACTCGGCGCGCTGTTTACGATCGCCGTGTGCGCCATGTGGCCGACGGTATTGAACACCGCGATGGGCGTGCGCGCCATTCCCCAGGATTATTTAAACGTCGCCAAAGTGCTCAAGCTTTCGCGAGCCAAGACGCTGTTCAAAGTGCTAATCCCGGCGACGCTGCCGTACATTTTCACCGGTTTCAGGCTCAGCCTCGGCATTGCCTGGCTGGTGATTGTCGCCGCCGAAATGCTCACCGGTCGGCCCGGCGTGGGCGGTTTCCTTTGGCAGGAATACAACGCGTTGATTTACGAGCACATCATCCTGTGCATTATCACGATTGGGGTGGTCGGCTTCATCCTGGACCGCCTGATGAGTCTGGCCGAGAAGCGATTCAAAACAGCCTGAGGCATTTATGATTTACGAGTTACGATTGACGATTCCGGGCCGTTGTGCGGGTCGCGTTGAAGTGTGGGGTTCATAAGTGGGACAGTTTTGCGCCCGGGAACAAATCATCAATCATAAACCATAGATTTGTGCCTTTTCTCGAACTCAACAGCGTCTCGATCGGCTTCGGCCCGAACGGCGCTCGCAGCGAGGTGCTCAGGGACATCAACCTGGCCATCGACAGGGGCGAGTTCGTCGCCATCGTCGGATTTTCCGGAGCCGGTAAGACCACGCTGATCAGTCTCATTGCCGGGCTGCTGAAACCGGATTCGGGCACCGTCACACTCAACGATCTTGAAATCATTGGACCGGGCCCGGATCGCGGCATCGTTTTCCAGAATTATTCGCTGCTTCCATGGCTGACGGTTTACGAGAACATCCACCTCGCCGTGGAACAACTTTTCCCGAACTGGTCGGCGGCAAAGCAGCAGCATCATGTCGAGCGGCACATCGCGATGGTGAACCTGACCCCGGCGCGGGAAAAACGCCCGGGCGAACTTTCTGGCGGCATGCGCCAGCGCGTCAGTGTGGCCCGGGCCTTGGCCATGGACCCGCAGGTCCTCTTGCTCGACGAACCCCTCAGCGCCCTGGATGCACTCACGCGCGCGACGTTGCAGGATGAAATCTCCCGCATCTGGCAGGAGAACCGCAAGACCGTCGTGCTCATCACCAACGATCCCGATGAAGGCATTTATCTCGCCGATCGTATTATCCCGCTCAGTTCCGGTCCGGGCGCAACGCTGGGCCCGTCGATCCGGATCGACATCCCGCGCCCGCGCAACCGCAAGGCACTCAATCACGATCGGCGCTTCAAGGAAATCCGGCGCGAGGTGATCGAATTCCTTCTCAATTCCAAGGGAAATCGCCACCATCCGTCGGTCACGAAGAAACTGGTTTTGCCCGACCTGCAGCCGGAAGACCTGAACGTGCCGCGTGCGATGCTGGGCGGCCGGCGTCGTCCCATCCGGCGGAGCGAGATCAAACGCGAAACCGTGGAAGTGGATGGCAATGTCTGACTACGTCGAACTGTCCAACCTGACCAAGATCTATCCTGGGCCCAAAGGCCCGGCGGTCATTGTGAAGGATTTCAACCTCCGGATTAGAAAGGGCGAGTTCGTCGCGCTCATCGGCCACTCCGGCTGCGGCAAGAGCACGGTGCTTTCGATGCTCGCCGGGCTCAGCGACATCAGCGGCGGCGCCATCGTTCTGGCAGGCAAAGAACTCGCCGGCGCGGGTCCTGACCGTGGCGTCGTCTTCCAATCGCCCTGTCTGCTCCCGTGGCTGACGGCCTTCCAAAACGTGATGCTCGGCGTGAACCAGGTTTTTTATACCGCAAACCTGGAGGAGCGCCGGCAGATTGCCGAATATTATCTGACGGTCGTCGGTCTCGGTGAAGCCCTTCACAAACGCCCAGCCGAACTCTCGCAGGGAATGCGTCAGCGCGTCGGCATTGCGCGCGCCTTCGCGCTCTCACCCAAAATGCTGCTGCTGGACGAACCCTTCGGCATGCTCGACACGCTCACACGCTTTGAATTGCAACAGGCGCTCATGGACCTCTGGCAGCGCAACCACATCACCGCGCTCATGGTCACGCACGACGTGGACGAGGCGCTGTTTCTCGCCGACCGGATCGTCATGATGACCAACGGTCCTGAAGCGGAGGTCGGCGACGTCCTCAACGTACCCTTCTCGCGGCCACGCGAACGCAAAGCTGTGATGGAACACCCCCGTTATTATGAGTGCCGCGAGTACCTGATCGAGTTTCTGGAAGAACGCGCCGATCGGAAATCAAACGGCCCGACGGAATCGTTGGGGACGCCAAGCGATCCCGCGGCGAAACCCAGCAGGGAATCTTGGAATGGCAAAGGTCTGGTGGAGCCCGCTGGACTGGCCAGATTAGTGTAACAATTGCTACAGACATCGACACTCATGATCGTCGAGCCGCAGCCTCGCCCCAGGCAGGCTCAATAGCCCTTCAGATGAAAACGACCCAATCCAACATGAGTTCCATTACGACGCATCTTTCGAAAACCCTGGCTGGGGCCGCGCTCGTGCTAAGCGTCAGCGGAGCCGCCCTCGCCCAATACGCGGCTCCGCCGCCAATACAACCATTCCCTGGCTTCCTCAACGAGTGGATGCGCAAGCAGGATCCGTATCTGGCCAACTGGGACATCAGCGGGGCGGCGAGATTCCGCTACGAGATCAAGGAGAACGCAGGCTCGACCGCGCCAGGGTCCGCAGCCGATTTCCGGAAGGGCGGCGTGGACAACGACAATTCCTATTTCCTGAACAAGGTGCTGGCCCGCGTCGGCTACACGGCAAAGTGGTGGTCGTTCCTGGTCGAAGGTCGCAACAGCGGCACCACCGGCGATGATCGCAACCCCAACGCGGAGTCCGATGGGCCGGTGGACTTGCACCAGGCCTACGTCACACTCGGCAACCACAAGGAGTTTCCACTCTCGCTTAAAGTCGGGCGCCAGGAATTGAGCTACGGCGACGAACGCCTTGTGGGCGCGTTCGCCTGGAACAACATTGGCCGCGTGTTCGACGCCGCCAAGGTGCGCTGGCAAAACAGTTGGTTCGGCGTCGATATGTTTACCAGCCGAATCGTGCTGCCCGACGACAACAACTTCAACACCTGGAATGACTACAACGTGTTTTCGGGCGCCTATCTCACCACGAAAAAAATTCCCAAGAACACGGCCGAGTTCTATTTCCTCGCACGTAACGACGGCCCCGGCAGCACTACTTCCAACTCCGGCTCCGTCCCGCCGTTCCAGGTGAACGCCCCGTTCGCCCGCGACATTTACACGATTGGCTCGCGGTTCAAATCGAATCCGGGAGAATTCGGAAACTGGGATTACACCGCCGAAACCGCCGGGCAGTTCGGAAACTGGAAACCCACTGCGGCATCGGCCCGTCAGGACCACCGGGCGTATATGGCAGCCATCAATGCCGGCTACACGTTCCCGGAATCGTTCGGCACTCCGCGAGTCGCACTCGAATACGCGTTCGGCAGCGGGGACAGCGATCCCAACGACAATACCCACGAAACCTTCGACAACCTTTACCCCACCAACCACAAGTTTTATGGCTACATGGATCTCCTCTCACTGCAGAACCTCCATACGGTTCGCCCCATCGTCACCTTGAAGCCGCACCCGAGGGTTTCCGTGGCGCTCGAAGGAAATTTCTTCTGGCTCGCCGACACCCAGGATCGGGCTTACAACGTGGCTGGATTGCCGCGCGGCGGCGCCGGTCCGACCCCCGGCAACGGCTTTGGCACGAACCCGAACTACGACAGTTATCTGGGCAGCGAAATCGATCTGGTCGCCGGGTTCATCGTAACCAAATTCGCGATGATCGAGGCCGGCTACGGCCATTTCTTCCGCGGCGAATACGTCAAACAAACCTGGGCGGCGATCGGCTCCCAGAACGCGGATTGGTTTTATCTCCAAACGCTGGTCCGCTTTTGAACCTCCCCTCGTTGAAGCGCGGCCAGGGCAAAAAGCAACTGCAGGTTGGCCGAACCGACCGGGACGAAACACCAAACACCAAGCTCCAGAGAAGTTCCAAATCCCAAACAGCAAATCTCAAAATAAACTGTCGGAACAAGCGGCGCGCAGGTCTATCTAGAGCTTGTCCCAGAAATCCGTTTTTCCAGAACTTTGTCGCAAACTTTGTCGGCCTCCGGCCATTCTCGACAAAGTTTCCGACAAACATTTCCCGAAACACGCTCCTGGGACAGGCTCTATCCTAATCACGGTTCTTTGCCGAGGAGCTGATCCAGCTTTTCGCGGTAACCGCGGCTCAAAGTCAGGCGTGTGCCATTGCGCAAAATGACGGTGTATTCGCCGTGAAACATCGGTTGCAGTTCCTTGATTCGCTCGATATTGACGATCGTTGAGCGGCTGATGCGCATGAATTTGTCCGCGGGCAAACTGGCCTCCAACGCAGCCATGGTCTCGCGATGCAGATGCGATTCGCTTCCCACGTGCAGGCTGACGTAATTATCCGCGGCCTCGACCCAGTCGATCTCGTCCGTCTTCAGAAACACCACTTTGCCTCCGGACTTGACGGCCAGCCGGTTTTGTTGTTTCGGCCCCGGCTTCAGGTCGGCGAGCAGCTCGGAAACCCGCCGGCTGAGGTCTTCGGCTGGCTCGCGCCGAACCCGCTCGCGGGCGCGTTCCAAGGCCTGCTTGAATCGCCCGCTGTCAAAAGGCTTCAACAGGTAATCCAGGGCGTGCACCTCGAAGGCGCGCAGGGCGAACCGGTCGTAAGCCGTCACGAAAATGATGGTGGGCATTGCCCGGCGATCGAGTTGTTCCAACACGCCAAAGCCGTCCAACTCTGGCATCTGCACGTCGAGGAAAACCAGGTCGGGTTTCAATTGGCCGATGGTGGCGGTCGCCTCGCGCCCGTCGGCGCACTCGCCTAGAATTTCGATGTCCGGCTCCTTGTGAAGCAATTGGCGGATGCGTTCGCGCGCCAACGGCTCGTCGTCCACGATCAATGTTCGGATTTTAGCATTCAACGGGCTGCTAGCGTTGCGGCCGCTGATTGACGGCGAGCCAGTAGTAGCCAATGTCACCGATGATCTGCGCGAATTTTTTGCTCTCCGTCGGTTTGACCACGTAGCTGTTGACGCCCAGTTGGTAGCTCTCCACGATCTGGATTTCCTCGCGCGAGGAGGTCAGCACGACCACCGGAATGACTTTGGTGCGCTCGTTGGATTTCAATTCGCGTAGCACCTCCAGACCGCTGACCTTGCGCAGTTTCAAATCGAGCAGGATCAATTTCGGCGCGGTCATCAAATCCCATTCCCCATACATGTTTGTCGCGAAGATAAAATCCAGCGCTTCATCGCCGTCGATGGCGTGAAACACGCGGTCACCCATTTCGCGCTGCCTCAGGGCCCGCAGCGTCAACGCGGCATCGTCCGGGTTGTCCTCCACGAGCAGGATGTCAACGTACTTTTCCTGAGTAATCATCAGTTACTGAAATTCCTCAAAACCAATAGCGGTGAGTCGGGCGCGCCCCTTTTCCGGTCGTCCTTCTTATCATACGTATCCTGTTTCTCTCTCCGTGCCATCGATTCTGCAATAACAAAATCACGTCAAATCATACGCCTGAATGGGTCGGCCTGGCAAAGTGCTTGATGCAAGCGATTTCAATAGAGCATGTTGTGTCAGATGATCGGTACTGTTTAGCGTGGCCGTGTCGTACTAAAGGAGCGCGGCGTTTACGCCGCTTCAGCGTTGGACGAGCTCTGAGCGTCTTAGAATTCATGAGCCGCGGGCAAGTGCGGAGGCTGAAGCGGCCTCAAGGCCGCGCTCCTTTGGCAAAGTGCTAACTAAACACATAAGATGATGGAGCCATCAGGCGCCCATCTCACATCGCCCGCTTTCCTCGAGCTGAAGCGTTGTTGATCTCCCTTTTTTACACACGGCCGTCTTTCGATGATCCGCCGCGCGCGTGAAAGGGCAGTTCCAGGAAAACGGCCAGACCTCCACCGGGCTCTTCGGCCAATTCGAAGCGATGCCGGTCGAAGTAAAGCTGCTTCAGCCGCGCGCGCGTGTTCGACAAACCAACGCCTTCCTCGAGCTCCCGGCCGGGTGGCAAACCCACGCCATTGTCGCGCACTTCCAGTTTCAATTGGCCGCCCTCGCGGCGCGAGCGCAATTCGATCCGACCCGGTTTTGCGCGCGGTTCGATTCCGTGGCGAATGGCGTTTTCCACCAGCGGCTGCAACACCAGGTTGGGCACGAGTGCGTCCAACGTTTCGGGCGCGATTTCCAGGCGCACCGACAACCGGTCGCCAAAACGGGTCTGCTCGATTTCCAGGTAGCGCCGCAAAAAATCCAGTTCCTGCCGCAGCGGCACTTCCTGGGCATCGGTGCTCTCCAGCGCGTAACGCAACAAATCACTCAGACGCGTGATCATCTGGTCGGCCAGATCGGCATCTTTGTGCACCAGCGCGGAAATCGCGTGAAGCGAGTTGAACAGAAAGTGCGGATTGAGCTGCATCTGCAGCGCCTGCAGCCTGGCCTGCGCCAGGCGCTTCTCCAATTCGGCGGCGCGCAGTTCGCGCTCCTGCATCTGCCGGTAGTAATCGAACGCGTGGCTCACGCTGACAATCACCCAGTAAATTAGCAGATTGAAATGAAACGTTTTCACGAGCAGCGGATTGAACGTTTCGGCAAACGTCACCGGCGTCCCGCCCAATCGGCTCTGCGCTTGACCGACCCCGGCCCGCAAGGCCATGTAACCGAGCGAACAAACCGCGCTGGCCGCCAGATGGATCGCCACGTTGCGGCCCCATTTCACGTCGTCGAAACGAAATCGCCGCGCCAGTTGTACGATCGGGAGCGACATCACCGCCCACACATACCAATCCCCCAGCGACCAACCCACCGCCTGCCCCCAAGTGACCGGTCGCCCGGCCTTGTAACTGGCAAAATAAAACTGGCTGGCGAAGGAGAGCCCGATGAGCGTCCAGAACAGAAAGACCAACGCCCAACGCAGTGGACCATTTCGAATGAGAACGCCGCGTGTCACGGGCAGCACTGTTGCCGGAATCGCCAAGCTGGAACAGTATTAATTCTGTTTGCCTCCCACAATTCCTGCTTCAATGCCGTGGACAAATGCAGCCGGAACACGATGAACTCGCGCCCCGCGATGACGCGGTCATTGGTCGCGCGTTCCGACGGTCGCTGGTCGTGTTGTTGGTCGTGGGCGCGGTCGTGGGCGGAATCTCTTTCTTCCTCGAACCCCGAGCGCCCGCGCCCCAAACTCAAATCACCTCATTCGACCCACCCGCAGCACGCGAGGCGCCCGTCAAAGACATTCCAGTCGCTCGGTTCACCGACATCACCCGCCAGGCCGGCATCACCTTCGTCCATAACAACGGCGCTTACGGCGACAAGCTATTGCCCGAAACGATGGGTGGCGGCGTGGCGTTCTTCGACTTCGACAACGATGACGCCCCGGACCTGCTCTTTGTCAATTCGACCTACTGGGCCGGGCACGTTCCCGCAGGCGGACAACCCACGACACCAGGCCTGTATCGCAACGATGGCGCAGGTCATTTCCGCGACGTCACTCCCGGCTCCGGACTCGACCTGAGCTGTTACGGAATGGGTGTGGCCGTTGGCGATTACGACAATGACGGACGGATCGATGTGTTCATCACAGCGGTCGGGGGCAATCATCTGTTTCGCAACGAAGGGAACGGGAAGTTCCAGGAAGTGACTGCTGCTGCCGCGGTCGGCGGCTCGACGAACGATTGGAGCACTTGTGCCGCGTGGATTGATTATGACAACGACGGCAGGCTCGATTTGTTTGTCGGCAATTATGTTCAATGGTCCAGGGAGATTGATTTCCAGGTGGACAATCGGTTGGTCGGCGTCGGTCGCGCCTACGGCCGGCCCATGAATTTTCCCGGCTCGTTCGCGCGCCTCTACCACAACGAAGGCGGCGGCCGGTTCACCGATGTGTCAGCCCAGTCAGGTGTCCAGGTCAAAAACAAGACGACGGGTCTGCCGATGGCGAAAATGCTCGGTGTCGCGCCGGTGGATTTGGATAGCGACGGGTGGATGGATTTGATTGTGGCCAATGACACCGTGCAAAACTTCGTCTTCCACAACGAGCATAATGGCACGTTCAGGGAAATCGGCGCCATCTCCGGCATCGCCTTCGACAACTACGGCGGCGCGCGCGGGGCCATGGGCATTGACGCCGGCCGGTTTCAGGAAGACAACTCCCTCGGCATCTCGATCGGCAATTTCGCCAATGAAATGACCGCTTTTTACGTCTCGCAGAGCGACCCGTTGACGTTCACTGACGAGGCCATCAAGCAGGGTATCGGTGCCGCCAGCCGTCAATCGCTCACCTTCGGTGTTTTCTTCTTCGATTACGACCTGGACGGGTGGCTGGACCTCTTGACGGCCAACGGGCACCTCGATGAAGACATCGAAAAGCTCCAGTCCACCCAGGCCTATCGTCAGCCCGCGCAACTGTTCTGGAACGCCCGCGGAATCAACCGGAATCACTCCTTCCTGCCAGTCCCGCCCGGCAATTGCGGTCCTGACATATTCAAACCCATCGTCGGCCGTGGCTCGGCTTTCGCCGATATCGACGGCGACGGCGACCTCGACGTAGTGCTGACCCAAATCAACGGCCCGCCGCTGCTGCTTCGAAACGATCAACAAATACGCCATCATTGGCTGCGCTTCAAACTTGTCGGGACGACGTGCAATCGGAACGGCATCGGGGCCTGGGTCCGGCTTCGCGCCAACGGCCGGACGTTGTGGCGTCAGGTGATGCCCACGCGCGGTTACTTGTCGCAATCGGAATTGACCGTGACGTTTGGTCTGGGCAAAGCCGAACGCGCAGACGACGTGACCGTGATCTGGCCCGATTCCTCGAAACAAAAAGTGGATTCCGTGCGCCTCGACGCGCTGAACGTCATTCAGCAATCACTCGAGCGCGAGCGGTAGGACCCTGAACCTGACTATGGGGCGAAACATGTTTGGTGTCCCGCCTTCAGGCGGTCCAGACCGGCTAAAGCCGGGACACCAAACCGTCGGTTCATGGAAAGCCCCCATTTCCATCCATATGGAAATGCATTGGGACCATGAACCGTATAATCGGAGCGCCGAACTCCCGTTCGGCACGATACCACCCGGGGGGACACACCGCGCCGCGCCGAACTGGAGTTCGGCGCTCCGATCCATGGAAAGCCCGACCCAAAAACCCGCGTGTAAAACGCCATTATTGCACCAGCCGATAGTACCCTTCCGAGTTGGTGAGCGGGATCGTGACAACGTACTTGTCGCCCTGAACTGTAGGAGCCTGCGTCACCGGAGTCCATTGGCGCTGCTCCAAATCCGTGGTCGTTTGCAGCGTATAGGTCATGGCATTGGTCGTCCAGGCAAGCGAAAGATTTGTCCCGACAACGCTGACGGCTCCGCCCAACACAGGCGGTTTGCACCCTTCCAGCAGGTTCACTCCAGCCAACGCGCCGCAGGGACGAATGACCGCGTAACGAAGCCGGGTCACATAAACGCCGGGCAGTCCTTGCGAGCCGGTTGGTTTGGTGATGGCGAACCGGGCGGCGGCCTGTGGGCCCTGGTTCACCCCGTTGAATTTCACGTCCGGCAACTCGAAATAGGCGTCGAGCCACCGATCGCTGCCGGTCAATCTCGCCACGATGTTGCCCGGGGTGAACGCGAACGTCACCACGCCGCCCCGATCGCTCTGATAGACTTCAGGACGCAACGTCGCGCCGACGAGTGCCGGATCATCGTAATACGTCACGCATATCGCCAGGCGGGCGTTGTCCTGTGACGAGGGGCCGAACGGTTCATTGACCATCATAAAATTCAGGTAGATTCCCGGCGCGCCATCCGGTCGGACAGCCTGGCGCCGATCATTCGCCGGACCGGCGTCTTCCACCAGCATCAATTGGTCGCCACCGGAGGTGCCTTTATCCAGGCCGTTCATGATCGCCTTGCCCAGGTCCAGTTCGGCGTAGTTGCCGTAGGCGTCGGTGCAGATTTTGGGGTCTTCAAAGCAATCGGGAAGCGGGTCCACACCGGCGAGTGCATTGGTTCCGGTCCTGAACAGGCCCAAATCGACCCGCGATATCTGCACCTGGCCATTTTCAAAAATCAATCGGGGACCGCCTTCAAGCGAACCGGTGTTGATTCCTTTCAGATTTACCGACGGAATATTGAACGCGCGCCGAACCCATTTCCCGCTGCCTAGCAATGTATGACGACGGGCGACCGGGTAAACCTCGGTGCCGCCGGCGGCATCGGTGGCATACATTTCCGGCCCGAAGACCGCGCCTACGAGGGCCAGGTCGTCGTAGAACTCCACGCACAGCTTCAAATTGCGCGGATCATTGCAGGGCAGGCCGAGGTAATGATTCGTCACGCCAAAATTCATGAAGGATCCGGTGGCGCTCACCGCGCGACGCAGATCGCCGGCCGGGCCGACGTTGTCCTGGAAGGTCACGGTCTGGTCCCCGTCATTGAGCACTACCAGGTGGGAATTGGTATTCCTGCTGATGTCCGAATACGCCAGGTTGGTCTCCGGCTCGGGGGCGCACGTTTCTGGCGGTGCAAAGCGATTGATCTGTTCCGGCTCGCCAAACGCGCCGCGCTCTCCAAAGGCGACCAACCGCACGATTAGATTGGGCACGTTTTCGGCGCGAATGGTGCCGCCATTGACGCCGCCGAAAGTGAACGCGCCCTGCGCATCGGGCGGGATGACCCCGACGTAACGCGTGCCATCGGTGCGCATGGCATTCTCAATCCTCAGCAATACCCAGTTCCATTTCTGGTTCTTGACTTCGACCGGCAGTGAGCCGCCGTTGGCGCCGTGGAGCTGCGCGGGAGGCAGCGTGCCAGTGAGAAAGGTAAAGTTGCGGGGCTGCCCGGTGGCGCCCAGGAGTGCTGCGTCGCCATAGACCTGCATCAGGATATCGATTGTGTCGAAGGTCGCCCATTCGGCGAAGAGTTGATCGGACACATTCAGATAGTTCCCGGTCGCCTTCAATCCGCTATGGCCCCCGATGGTAATCGGCGTGGTGGCCTGGTCGCCGCCGCTCAGGATTTGCAGGGCATCGGACGGCCAATTCGCTCCGGGAGGAGCCGCAAACGCCTGATCGGTGCTGACAAAGTGCGCCTGTTTCGCGGGAACGATGCTCTTTGGCCAATTCTCCGAATCGAACGGTCCGCCCACGCGGATTTGTCCGCGAATTTCACCGTCCGGATAATCAGTGGTGTGAATGTTCGCGTAGAACAGGCCGTTGGTGAGGTCGGCGACTTGCGGCGCGGTCAGGGCCACGGTCTTTCCCTGCAAGGCTCCGGACCGGTTATTGGTCGCCACGTTCGTGAGTGGGAAGATCGGAACCGGCGCGTTCGTGCCGGGACCCGCCGGTCCGTGGATGTGGGCTGCCTGATAATCGGCGGTCAAACCCGAGTAACTGATGTCGTAACTCAAGGTGCTGTCGGCGTTGAGAGTGAGCGTGCCGGAACCAACGGCGGTGCTTGAGTTGGTCGGAACCTCCTGGGCCGAGTTCATCCGAAGGACCAATAAAGTTTGTGCGCTGGCCAACTCCAGGTTTGCGCATAGCATCGTCGTCAAAAGAATTATTTTTTTCATAGGAACTCGCCTTTGGATAAATCGTCGCGTTTCTACCTCAGGGAGTTGGAGCTGTAAAGAATCAATTCTGCACGGTTCGATTTTGTGACCGCCTTTTGACACGCTGTCCGATCATCCGTAGCCTGTCGGCGGCGGAAAAGACAAACTCGCATGACACTACAGAAACCGAAGGTCCCTCTGTCTCGCGGCGCGGCACCGCGGGCCACGCTCCTCCTGGCGCTCGCGGCAATCATTCACCCGGTCGATTTCCGCAAGGCCATCGCTCAGGAAATCAGCCCGCCGCTCGGGCCGTACGTGCACCTGACGGACGGGGATTTTGCCGGCAGTTCCACTTTCAGCACCAACACGCCACTGGTGACAACGTCCTACTTTTACTGGTACGACAGCTATTCCAACGCTCACCTCGTGGACGGCGATGGCACCGACGCGCTGACCGATCATCCACCGACGCTCACGGACTTTTCCTACAAGTCGAAGTCGTGGCATGTGACGCAGTTGACGGACATGATGTCGGCGGGAATCGACATCCTGCTGCCGGTTTACTGGGGCGCGCCCTCGGAACGAAACCCGACCACCTCGGCGAATTACTGGAGCTACGCCGGGCTGGGGCCGCTGGTGACTGCGCGGAGCGAACTGGTGCAGGCCGGCAAACAACCGCCGTTCATCGGGCTGTTTTACGACACGAGCACGCTCCAATACAATTCCTGGGGCGAACACATCGACCTGACCACAAACCGCGGGCGCGAATGGTTCTACGAAAGCATCCGCGACTTTTTCTCCCTCATCCCGCCGCGGCATTGGGCGATGATCGATGGCAAGCCGGTGATTTTCCTCTATAGCTCGGCCTTCGCCGTCGCGCACGACCAA
>Ga0207670_10001434_pt1 | contig 12513 bp, 7 predicted proteins | sample KBSS23HmetaG_FD_184339 | JGI IMG/M metagenome (GOLD analysis project Ga0207670, IMG submission 184339) | Switchgrass rhizosphere microbial communities from Kellogg Biological Station, Michigan, USA - KBS S2-3H metaG (SPAdes) (version 2) | ecosystem: Host-associated > Plants > Roots > Rhizosphere... | reverse complement strand
GCGGCTACATGAGCCGACCAGACCTCACCGCAGAGCGCTTCGTGCCCGACCCCTTCGCCGCCGACGCGGGCCAGCCCGGCGCGCGCATGTACCGCACAGGAGACCTCGCCCGCTACGCCGAAGACGGCTCGATCGAGTTCTTCGGACGCGCCGATCACCAGGTCAAGCTCCGCGGATTCCGCGTCGAGCTCGGCGAGATCGAAGCCGCTCTCGCCGAGCACCACGCCGTCCAAGAAGCGGCCGTCGTCCTCCGCACCGACGGGCCGGAGCGCCTTCGCCTCGCGGCGTACCTCGTCGCGCCCGAGGGTGACGCCGCGCGACCTGCTGCGGGCGAGCTCCGTGCGCACCTCCAGACGAAGCTCCCGGACTACATGGTCCCGCAGGTCTTCATCTGGCTCGACGCGATGCCGATGACCGCGAACGGCAAGGTCGACCGGCGCGCCCTCCCCGCCCCCGACGCGTCGGGCGGCGACGCGGAGCGCGTCTTCACCGCACCGCGGACGCCGCTCGAGCAGATCGTCGCGGACGCGTGGGCGAGCGTCCTCGGCCTCGACAGGGTCGGCGTCCACGACAATTTCTTCGAGCTCGGCGGGCACTCGCTCCTCGCGACGCAGGTCATGTCGCGCGTCCGCGCGCGCACCGGCGTCGACGTCCCGCTCCGTGCCCTCTTCGACACGCCCACCGTCGCCGGCCTCTGCGAGCAGATCGAGGCGATCCGCCAGCGCGGCGGCGACGCGTCGGCCGCGCTCGAGCTCGTGCCGCGATCGCCGGCGAAGGGCGCGCCGCTCTCGTTCGCCCAGCAGCGACTCTGGTTCCTCCACGCGCTCGCGCCGGACGACGCGTCGTACCACGTCGCGGGGGCGCTCCGCCTCGACGGCCCGCTCGACGTCGCTGCGCTCGAGCGGAGCCTCGCCGAGATCGCGCGGCGCCACGAGTCGCTCCGGACGACGTTCATCGAGATCGACGGCGAGCCGCGCCAGGTGATCCAGGACGACACCGGGTGGCCGCTCCCGATCGCCGACCTCCGCAACGTCCGCCGCGACCTCCGTGACGCCGAGGTGGGCCGCGTCGTCCACGAAGAGACGGTCCGCCCGTTCGACCTCGCCGCGGGGCCGGTCGTGCGCGCGCGCCTCCTCCGCCTCGCGAGCGACGCGCACGTCCTCGTCGTCGTGATGCACCACGTCGTGTCCGACGGGTGGTCCGTCGGCGTCTTCATGCGCGAGCTCGGCGCGCTGTACATCGCGTTCACCGCCGGCGAGCCGTCACCGCTCCCCGACCTCCCGCTCCAGTACATCGACTTCGCGGCGTGGCAGCGGGCGTGGCTGTCGGGCCCCGTCCTCGCCCAGCAGATCGACTACTGGAAGGCGAAGCTCGATGGGATCGCGCCGCTCGCGCTCGTCACCGATCGCCCGCGCCCGGCGGTCCGCTCGGGTCGCGGCGCGATCGTCACGCTCGCGATCCGGCGCGACACGTCGCACGCGCTCGCCGACCTCGGACGCCGCGAAGGGGTCACGCTCTTCATGGTCCTCCTCGCCGCGTTCCAGACGCTCCTCGCGAGGTACACGAGACAGTCCGACATCGCCGTCGGCTCACCGATCGCCAACCGCACCCGCGGCGAGCTCGAAGGCCTCATCGGCTTCTTCGTCAACACCCTCGTCCTCCGCACCGACCTCGCCGGCGACCCCTCCTTCCGCGAGCTCCTCGCCCGCGTCCGCGAGGTCACCCTCGGCGCGTACGCTCACCAGGACGTCCCGTTCGAGAAGCTCGTCGAGGTCCTCGCGCCGGCGCGCGACAGGAGCCGCTCCCCCCTCTTCCAGGTGATGTTCGTGCTCCAGAACACGCCGCCCGGGTCGCTCACGCTCCGCGACGTCACGCTCACGCCGCTCATGGTCGATCCGGCCACGGCGACGTTCGACCTGACCGTCACGCTCCGCGAGACGCCCGACGGTCTCCGCGGCGGCGTCGAGTACGACCGCGACCTCTTCGAGGAGAAGACGATCGATCGCTTCGGCGCGCACTTCGCCGCCCTCCTCGACGCCGCCGCCGCCGCGCCCGACCGGCGGATCTCCCGCCTCCCGCTCCTCTCCGACGCCGAGCGCCGCACGCTCCTCGTCGACTGGAACGACACCAGGGCCGATCGCCCGCGCGGCGTCACCGTCCACGACCTCTTCGATGCGCGCGCGGCCGAGGCGCCCGACGCGATCGCCGCGCTCCTCAGCGACGCGTCGCTCACGTACGGCGAGCTCGCGCGCCGCGCGAACCGCCTCGCCAACCACCTCCGCTCTCTCGGCGTCTCCACCGACCACTGCGTCGGCGTCTCCCTCGAGCGCTCCTTCGACCTCCTCGTCGCCCTCCTCGCCATCCTCAAGGCAGGCGCCGCCTACGTCCCGCTCGACGCCTCCCTGCCCGCCGCGCGCCTCGCGCTCATGATCGACGGCACGCGCCTCCGCGTCGTCGTCACCGACACGGCTCACGCCGCGGGCTTCGACGCCGCGTTCGCGCTGCTCGCGGCGATGCCGGCGCCGGTCGTCGTGTGCGTCGACGGCGACGCCGCCCTGATCGCCCGCGCGTCCGACGCGGCGCCGGCGCGCACCGCGCGCCCGGAGAGCCTCGCGTACGTCCTCTACACGTCCGGCTCGACCGGCGTCCCCAAAGGCGTCGGCGTCGAGCATCGCGCCGTCGTCCGCCTCGCGCACGCGACACGTACGTCCGGCGCCGGACAGGACGACACCGTTCTCCAGTTCGCCCCCGTCGCGTTCGACGCGTCGACGTTCGAGATCTGGAGCACGCTCCTCGGCGGCGCGCGGCTCGCGATCGCGCCGCCCGGACCGGCGTCGCTCGACGACCTCGCCGGGGTCCTCCGGAAGCACAGCGTGACCACGGCGTGGCTCACCGCCTCGCTCTTTCATCGCATGGTCGACGAGCAGCTCGACTCCCTGCGCGGCGTCCGAAGGCTCCTCGCCGGCGGTGACGTCCTCTCCCCAGCCCACGTCGCGCGCGTCCTCGACGAGCTCCCGGAGTGCCGCCTGATCAACGGCTACGGGCCCACCGAGAACACCACCTTCACCACCTCCGCCGATCTCCGCTCCTCCCGCCGCGAAGGCTCCGTCCCGATCGGACGACCCATCGACGACACCACGGTCTACATCCTCGATTCGCTCCTCCAGCCCGTCCCCGTCGGCGTCGTCGGCGACCTCTACACCGGCGGCGAAGGCCTCGCCCGCGGCTACATGGGCCGCCCCGATCTCACCGCCGAGCGCTTCGTCCCCGATCCGTTCGCCGCTGCCGCGGGCCAGCCCGGCGCGCGCATGTACCGCACGGGAGACCTCGCTCGCTACGCCGAAGACGGCTCGATCGAGTTCTTCGGACGCGCCGATCACCAGGTCAAGCTCCGCGGATTTCGCGTCGAGCTCGGCGAGATCGAAGCCGCTCTCGCCGAGCACCACGCCGTCCAAGAAGCGGCGGTGGTCGTGCGCGGCGACGCCGCCGGCGAGAAGCGCCTCGTCGCGTACATCGTGGAGGCGGAGGATGCACCGCCCGCCGCGGCGAACGACCTCCGCGAGCACCTCCGCGCGTCGCTCCCCGAGTACATGATCCCGACGGCGTTCGTCGTCGTCGAGGCGATGCCGATGACACCGAACGGCAAGGTCGATCGCAACGCGCTCCCCGCGCCGAGCGGCGCGCGGACCGCCGAGGAGCCGTTCGTCGCGCCGCGCACGCCGGTCGAAGAGCGCCTCGTCGCGATCTGGAGCGAGGTGCTCGGCGTCGTCCGCGTCAGCGTCACCCAGAGCTTCTTCGACCTCGGCGGGCACTCGCTCCTCGCCACGCGCCTCATGTCGCGCGTGCGCGGCGCGTTCGGCGTCGAGCTCCCGCTCCGCACGCTCTTCGATCACCCCACGGTGGCCGGCTTCGCCGCGGAGCTCTCCGTCCACTGCGCGGTCCTCCCGCCGCTCGCGCCGCTCGTCCCGTCGCCGCCGTCGTTCGACGCCCAAGGGAGGATCACCGGCCCGGTGTCGCTCTCGCAGGAGCGCTGGCTCGTCAACGAGCGCTCCGATCCGCACCGCCCGCCGGCGATCCGGAACATGCCGATGTGCTTTCGGATCGAAGGGAAGCTCGACGCGTCGCTCCTCCAGCGGACGCTCGACGTCGTCGTCGACCGGCACGAGGTCTTCCGCACGTACTTCGTCGAGGAGAACGGCGCGTTCCGGTTCGTCGTCGATGATGCATCACGCGGCCGCCTCGTCCTCGAGCGTGTCGACCTCTCGGGCCTCCCCCCGGATGCGGTCGAGACCGAGCTCCGCCGGCGCGTCCGTGAGGACGCGGAGCGGCCGTTCACGCTGATGAGTCTCCCGATGTTCCGCGCGTGGCTCTACGTGATCAGCGATCGCGACGCGGTCGTCCTCCTCTCGACGCACCACATCGCGTGGGACGCGATCTCCGACGGGATCATGCTCCGCGAGCTCGGCCTCGTGTACCGCGCGCTCGCGCACGGCGAAGAGCCGCGCCTCCCGCCGCCCGCGATCCAGCACTCCGACTTCGCGCGCTGGCAGGACGCGCAGCTCCGCGGGCCGTACGGCGAGGCGCTCGAGGCGTACTGGCGACACGAGCTCGAAGGGAACGTGCCGCTCCTCGATTTCCCCACCGATCGCGAGCGCCCCGACGTCCGGAGCTACAAGGGGGTCGCCGCGGCGCTCTCGCTCGGCGACGACCTCTCCGCGGCGGTCCGCGCGCTCGCGCGGCGCACCGGATCGACGCTCTACATGACGCTCGTCGCGGCGTACCAGACGCTCCTCGCGATCGAGACCGGCGAGGACGACGTCGCCGTCTTCACCAACGTGGCGGGGCGCGACGTCGCCGAGGTGGAGGACCTCCTCGGGTGCTTCACGAACATCGTCCTCGTCCGCGGGAGGCTCGGCGGCGAGCCGACGTTCGACGAGATCCTGAAGCGGACGCGCGAGACGGTGCTCGGCGCGTTCACGCACCAGGCGTTCCCCTACCAGCGCGTGAACGCGATCACGGCGACGTCGCCTGACTACCGCCGCGCGATCAACTACCCCGGGTTCAACCTGCAGAACGTCGACTCGCCGCCGCTCGAGATGGACGGGCTGACGTTCACGCGCCCGAAGGGCGTCCTCGAGAGCGTCGTGGTGGCGAACATGTTCTTCTTCGCCGTCGAGGAGCGGGGCGTCATCCAGATGCTCGCGCAGGCGAACGCCGACCTCTACGACACGTCGACGGTCGAGCGCCTCCTCGGCGCGTACCGGCGTCTCCTCGAGGCCGCGTGCGCCGATCCGGCGCGCCCGCTCTCGGCGCTCGCCGCCGCGATCCGATCGTGACGGTCTTCACGCTTCTTCACGGGCCGTTCGCACCCGCTCTACGTCGCTCCGCTAGGGTCGACGTATGGCCCACGTCATCGTCGACCCCCGCCGCTGCGAAGGGGCGAAAGACTGCATCGATGCCTGCCCCGAGCGCGTCTTCTCGATGCGCCGCCCCTCCGCCGACCTGCCGCTCCTCGTGCGGATGAAGGTGGCGGTGCACGGCGGGAAGCAAGCGTTCGCCGCGCGCGAAGCGGCGTGCACCGCCTGCCTGCGGTGCGTCGACGCGTGCCCCGAGCGGGCGATCGCCGTCGTCGCGTAGCGTCCCTGGCTCCGTCCGGCGCCGCGTCACTGCGCGGCGCCGACCTTCGCCGGGGCGGGCCGGCCGTAGCGGATCACCACGTACCCGACGATCGCCCCGACGAGCGCGCCCGGGAGCATGATTTTCCAGTAATAGCTCGGCTCGCCGTAATGCACGGCGTTCATGTGGGCGATCGGCGCGGTGACCGCGGCCGCGACGGCGACGCCGATCGCCACGGCGGCGCGCGAGGACGCCATGCGCCGCGCGACGAAGCCGACGATCACGCCGGCGAGGAGCCCCTTGATCGACGAGCCGACGACGATGCCGGCGATTTCCCCGGCGACCTCGGGCGCGGAGACGAGCGCGGACGCGCCGTCGAGTGCGCCGAGGAGCGTACCGGCGACGAGGCCGGTCAGTGGACGATTGAGCATGCGATCTCCTTTTCTCCGCCTTTGTCTAGACGCGGACGCCTTCGGCGCCGCTAGGTTCTTCCACGCGGGAGGCGGATCCTTTTTTCGCTTCGTCGTATTTTGTAAGAATCGGACCATGGCCGCGGCTCTCCCCGGATTTCCGACGACGCGGTGCTCGGCGCTCCTCGGCGCCCGATCGGACGACGCGGCCTTGCGGCAGCGATCGTGGACCGCGCTGACCGCGGCGTACTGGAAGCCGGCGTACAAGCACGTCCGCGTCCGCTGGCGGAAGCCGCGCGAAGACGCCGAGGACCTCACGCAGGCGTTCTTCGAGCGCGCGATGGAGCGCGATTTCTTCGCGCGGTACGAGCCGGAGCGCGCCCGATTCCGGACGTTCTTCCGCGTGTGCCTCGACCGCTTCGTCTCGAACGCCGAGAAGGCGCGGACGCGCGAGAAGCGCGGCGGCGCGCGCGCTCTCGCGCTCGATTTCGACGCCGCCGAGGCGGAGCTCGCGAGCGCCGGCCCGTCGACGCCCGAAGACCTCTTCGACCGGGAGTGGAAACGGAGCATCTTTTCGCTCGCGATCGACGCGCTCCGCGCGCAGTGCGACCGCGACGGGAAGTCGCCGGCGTTCCGCGCCTTCGAGCGGTACGACCTCGCCGACCCGGACGCACGCCCGACGTATGACGCGATCGCGGGCGAGCTCGGCGTCCCGGCGACGACCGTGACGAACCACCTCGCGTGGGCGCGGCGCGAGCTCCGCCGCCTCGTCATCGAGGAGCTCGCCGGCGTCACCGCGTCGCCCGGCGAGCTCCACCGCGAAGCGCAGGTGCTGCTCGGGCCGAGCCTCGGAAACGAGACGCCGGCGCCCCGGGGCGCCGGTCGTTAGCTCGCGCGATGTGGATCCCCGACGATGTCCTCGATCACGTGGGGCGCGTCGCCGACGAGCCGGACCTCGCCGGGACGAAGTACGCGCTCACGGGTTACCTGGGGCGCGGCGGGATGGGGACGGTGTACCTCGTCGAGGACCGCGAGCTCGGGCGCGAAGGGGCGCTCAAGATCGCGAACGGCGTCGCCGGCGACGCGCTGTGCGACCGCGTCCGCCGCGAGGCGCGCGTCCTCGCCCGCCTCGAGCATCCCGGGATCGTCCCGGTCCACGACGTCGGGACGCTCGCCGACGGTCGCGTCTTCTACGTGATGCGCCGCGTCCGCGGCGAGCGCCTCGACGCGTGGCTCGAGCGGCCGCGCGAGCCGCCGCAGGTCCTCCGCCTCTTCCTGCGGATCTGCGAGACGGTGGCGTTCGCGCACGCGCGCGGCGTCATCCACCGCGACCTCAAACCCGAGAACGTGATGGTCGGCGAGTTCGGCGAGGCGTTCGTGATGGACTGGGGGCTCGCCAAAGACGACCTCGACGACGACGCGGCGGGGGCCGTCGTCGGGACGCGCGCGACGATGGCGCCGGAGCAGGCGCGCGGTGAATCGGCCGACGCGCGGTCCGACGTGTACGCGCTGGGGGTCATCCTGGCGCAGATGGCCGGTGCGGCGCCCGCTCCGCCGGTCAGGTCGATCGCCGCGAAGGCGGCCGCCGCGGAGCCCGAAGGCCGCTACGCGACCGCGCTCCTCCTCGCGGCCGACGTCGACCGCTACCTCGACGGTCTCGCCGTCACCGCGCACCGCGAGACGCTCTTCGAACGCGCCGCGCGCTTCGCGTCCCGCCACCGCGTCCTCCTGACGCTCCTCGCCGCCTACGTCGCCGTGCGCCTCCTCGTCATCGCGCTCGCGCGATGACCGCCGTCCAGGACGCGTCAAATCTTGTTGCTAAAATTTTAGCACTTCGCCATCGTGGCGTGACTCGCGCTACTTCGTGACGCGAAAACCCCAGAGCTCCGGCTTCTGCGGGCGCGTGAGGAGCTGCTTCATCGTCTCGAAGAGCGGGCGGCCTTCGTGGAGGACGAAGTACACCTGCTCGGTGATCGGGACGTCGACGCCGTGTTTCTGCGCGAGCTCCCACGCCGCCTTCGCCGTCGAGAAGCCCTCGGCGACGGTGCGCTGCGACGCCAGGTACGCCTTCGGATCGAGCCCTTCGGCGATCTTCATCCCAAGCTGGCGGTTGCGCGAGAGCGGCCCTGTCGCCGTCAGCATCAGATCGCCCACGCCGGAGAGCCCCATGAACGTGAGCGGCTGACCGCCGAGCGCGACGCCGAGGCGCGCCATCTCGGCGATCCCGCGCGTGAGGAGGGCGGCGCGCGCGTTCGTCCCGAGGCCGAGACCGTCGCACACGCCGGCAGCGATCGCGAGGACGTTCTTCAACGCGCCGCCGAGCTCGACGCCGATCACGTCGTCCGACGTGTAGACGCGGAACGTCGGCGCGTGGAGCGCGTCGGCCACGACGCGCGCCGTCTCGGCGTTCTCCGACGCGACGACGACGTCGGTGGGGAGGCCCGACGCGACCTCGCGCGCGAAGCTCGGCCCCGAGAGGACGGCGAGCGACGCCGGCGCGACGCCGGGGAGCGACGCGGCGGCGACCTGGGCCATGAGCGCGTGCGACCCGTTCTCGATCCCCTTGGTCGCGACGATCACCGGGACCCCGGCGGGGACGTGCGGCGCGACCGCGGCGGCGACGCTGCGGAGATGGGCCGACGGCGGGACGAGGAGGACGAGCTCGGCGCGCTCGAGCACGAGGGCGGCGTCGGTCGACGCGCGGAGCGATTTCGGGAGCGCGACGCCGTCGAGGAAGAGGCGGTTCTCGTGGAGCTCGGCGACGTCGCGCGCCACCTCGGGCTCGCGCGCCCACAGGCGGACCTCGTGGTCGTGGCGCGCGGCGTGCGCCGCGAGCGCGGTGCCCCACGCGCCGGCTCCGATGACGGCGATGCGCTTCATGGCGCGCGAGTGTACCGCTCCACGCGCCAGACGCACTCGCCGCCGTCGTCGGTCACGAAGAGCGAACCGCCCTGCCCCTCGGCGACGGCGACCGGGCGCCCCCACACGTTGCTCTCGGCGGTGACGAAGCCGGTCATGAAGTCGACGTACTCGCCGGTCGCGCGGCCGCCCTTCATCGGGATGAAGACGACCTTGTACCCGGTGCGGCGCTCGCGGTTCCACGAGCCGTGCTCCGCCGCGAACGCGCCCATCCGGTACGCCTCGGGGAACTGGGTCCCCGTGGTGAACGTCATCCCGAGCGACGCCGAGTGCGACTGGAGGAGGACGTCGGGGACGATCACCTTGTCGCGGAGCTCGTCGTGCTTCCCCAGGTGGCGAGGATCCGGGTGACCGCCGATGTAGAACCACGGCCAGCCGTAGAAGCCGCCGTCGCGGACGCTCGTGACGTAGTCGGGGACGAGGTGATCGCCGAGCTCGTCGCGCTCGTTCACCGATGCCCAGAGCTCGCCGGTCTCCGGGTGGACGGCGAGCCCCACCGCGTTCCGGATGCCGGTCGCGTAGACGCGCTCGTTCTTGCCGTCGGGGGTGTATTCGAAGATCCGCGCGCGGCGCGCCTCGGCCGGGTCGTCGTCGACATTCGATTTCGAGCCGACGGAGACGTACATCTTCGCGCCGTCACGGGAGAAGACGACGTCACGCGTCCAGTGGCCGCCGCCGCGGAGGAGCCCGCCGCCCGAGAGGTTGTCGACGACCACGTCGCCCGCCCCGCGCGCGGCGATATCGCCGTTCGCGTACGGATATCGAACGACGGAGTCGGTATTCGCGACGTACACGTACTGGGGATTCGGCCCCGGCGGATAGAAAGCGACGCCGAACGGCTTGTTCAACCCGGCGACGAAGATCGCGGAGACCTCGGCTTTTCTGTCGCCGTCCGCGTCGCGGAGGACGCGCACGCGGTTCGCCGCCGACTCGACGACGAAGAGGTCGCCGTTCGGCGCGGTGCGCGCCATGCGCGGGTTCGTGAGCCCCGACGCGAAGAGATCGACCTTGAATCCTTCGGGGACGCGCGGCCACGCCCCGTCCGGGCGCGCGACCTTCTTCGGGCCGTTGTCGGCCGATTTCGTCGCGTACGGCGGCGCGAGATCGGAGACGGTGATCTTCCGGCGAACCCCCGGCGCGTCCGTCGTCCAGTCGCCGAGCGCGGCCTCACCGGTCAGGAGCTCACCCGGGCGCGGCGCCGCGGTCACGCTCGGGATCGGATCCGTCCGGCGGCACCCGCCCGACGACGCGCACGCGACGATCGCCGCGCCGGCAGCGGCCACGCAGAGGATCGGAGCACGCCCGGTGCGACGCGATCTGAGGCTCATGGGGCGCGAGTCTACTCCCGGACGTCAACGCGCGGCGGCGACGTGGGCGCGGATGCGGTCCGGCGGGAGCGCGGCGGGGTAGAACGCGAGCTCGTCGACGAGGGCGGCGGCGGCGGGCTTCGAGCCGTCGTCGGAGCCGACGAGGAGCTCGCCGGCGGGCGCTGCGATCGTCCACGTCGACGGCTGCGTCATCGCGAGATCGCCGTCGCGATAGAGGCGGAGCGACGACGTGTCGTACGTGATCGCGAAGTGCGTGTACGTGCCGACGGTGAGCGCTCCCGCGGCGCTCACCGCCGTGGCCCCCTGCGCCGTCGTCCGGTGGAAGACGACGTCGCGCCCTTCGACGACGAGATCGTACCCCTCGGTGCCGCTCGACCGCGCGAGGAGGATCCGTCGCTCGGGCGCGGCCCCCTCGAGGCGGACCCACACTTCGAACGTGAACGGCGCGTTCCCGGTCGGCGCTTTCGCGGCGTTGAAGTGGACGGCCCCCGTGGGCGGCGCGATCCGGACGGCGCCGTCGCGCGGATCCGCGAGCGCGCCCGCGGCGCCGAGCGACGCGCCGCTCACCGCGCCGTCCCACTCGGCGCCGCTCCCCGACACGACGCTGTGGACGTGCGGCGCGCCCGCCGGCTCGTCGAACGGGTAGTACGCGCTCGGGACGTCGCTCAGCACCGCGGCGCGGTACGCCTGGGCGGACGCGCCGTCCGGAGGCGCGTCCGCCGGCCCGGCGTCGAGGAGCGGGTCGGGGACGCCGCGCTCGAGGCCGAGGATCGTCGTGCAGGCGGGGAGCGCGGCGGCGAGGGCGATCGCAGCTCCACGAACGTTCGCGCCGAGGCCCCGCACGCGGGACATAGATAGCACGCCGCGCCGGGCGATGAAGATCGCGCGGCGGGCGGTGGTAGACTGGCGCGTGTCGTGACGGATCGCGCGCGGGCCACGCACGAAGCCGCGTCCTCGGCCGGGCCGGCGCTCGGCCGGTACGAGCTCGTGGCGAAGATCGCGAGCGGCGGGATGGGCACGGTGTACCTCGCGCGCCTCCGCGCCGACGGCGGTTTCGCGCGGAGCTTCGCGGTCAAATGCCTCCACCCGCACCTCGTGGACGACGCCGAGGCGACGGCGATGTTCCTCGACGAAGCGCGCCTCGCCGCGAGCATCCACCACCCGAACGTCGTGAGCGTCCTCGACCTCGGGCAGGACGGCGGCGCGTACTACGTCGCGATGGAGCTCGTCGAAGGGGCGAGCATGGACGCGCTCCTCCAAGGCGCCCGGGTCCCGGCGCCGATCGTCGTCCGCGTGGTCCTCGATGCGCTCGATGGGCTCGCGGCGGCGCACCGCGCGGTCGACGCAGCCGGTGCGCTGCTCGCGGTCATCCACCGCGACGTGTCGCCGCAAAACGTCCTCGTCGGCCTCGACGGCCGATCGAAGATCACCGATTTCGGGATCGCGCGCGCGGCGGCGCGCCTCCGCGAGACGCGCGGCGTCGAGCTCAAAGGGAAGCTCCCGTACATGGCGCCGGAGCAGCTCGGCGGAAAGCCGATCGATCACCGCGTCGACGTCTTCGCGATGGGCGTCGTCCTCTGGGAGGGGCTCGCGGGGCGCGCGCTCTTCGATTCAGCCGACCGGAGCTTGCTCGACGCGCCGGAGCACGTCGTCGCGGCGACGCTGGCGACGTCGACCACCGCGGCGCTCGATCGCGTGTGCATCCACGCGCTCGCGCGCGACCGCGACCTTCGCACCCCGAGTGCCACGGCGTTCGCCGAGGAGCTCGCGGCCGCGGCCGGGTCGCACGGGATCGCGACCCACGCCGAGGTCGGCGCGCTCGTCGACGCGCGCTTCGGCGCCCAGGTGCGCGATCGACGCCGGGGCGGCGCGCGACCGGGCGCCGACGAAACGGCGCATCGCGCCGCGGGGCCGTCCGGCGTCACCGCCGACCTCCCGAGCCTCGGCGTGGGCGCGCCGATCGCGCCGCGCGCGTCGACGCCGTCCGCACGATCCACGACGACGCCCAGCGGCGCCGAAGGCGCCCGCGTCCAGCGAAGACGGCGCACGCTCCTGGCCGCTGCGCCGATCGCCGTCGTGACGATCGGCGGGGCGATCGCGATGGTCGCGCACGCGTCGCGCCCCGCGCCGATCGCGCCGCCACCGCCGGCGGCGCCGGCGAGCCCACCCGCCACCGCGCCAACCGGCGGCGCGATCGCCGACGACGTGACGGCGCTCGCGCCGAGCGCCGCACCCTCGGC